>Ga0214921_10003977_pt1 | contig 22199 bp, 22 predicted proteins | sample LL1505_MetaG_FD_177992 | JGI IMG/M metagenome (GOLD analysis project Ga0214921, IMG submission 177992) | Freshwater microbial communities from Lake Lanier, Atlanta, Georgia, United States - LL-1505 | ecosystem: Environmental > Aquatic > Freshwater > Lake | place: USA: Georgia | collected... | reverse complement strand
CAATGCGGGGATCACGCCCATGCGGAAGTTCACGGGCACGGCCATCACACTCACGGGGTGGGCTCCTCTACCAAACCGTGGATTCTCGGCGGCATGTTGACCTTTCACTCCCTGCTTGAAGGGCTGGCCTTGGGCTCCGTGAGTTCGGTTAGAGCGCAGGAAGCGCTGGCCTTGGCCATCCTGTTTCACAAGGCCACCGACACTTTTGCTTTGGCCATGACTTTGGGTCGCTGGGACGTCTCTTCCGGACGGATTTTCTTGGCCACACTTTTTCTCAGTGCGGCGAGCCCGGGCGGGGCGTGGTTGGCCTCCCGAGTGGATCTTTCCGGACCTCATCTTTTCCACGGAATCCTTTCCGCCGCCACTGCAGGCACCTTCCTTTATCTGGCTGGATCCGATCTGCTCGTTCCTGAGCTGAAGGAAGCCGAGGGCCGGGCGGGAAAAATCGTTTCAGCAATTTTTGGGTTTAGCGTTGTCGTCGCCGCCACGTTTTTGGCGCACGGGTAGGGCAGAATCGGTTAAGGGCAAGCGCCCCTACCCATCTTCATCTTAAACTTAATCTTTCTCTTTCTTCTTCGCTCCCGTGAATACCCGTCGGATGACCTCCTCCACCGGCATGGTTTCAATCCGAATATCCTCTAGGGCTGGAAGATCCAGCGCGCGACGGCTGATTTCTGTGACGCGCGTGGGTGGAACTCTAAGCCGGACGGTAGCCGCGTCTCGCGAAACAAGCTCTCCCCACTCCTCGCCGCGAAGCTCGGGGGGAGGACCGGCGAACCTCAGGACGATCTCCTTTTGGTCGGAAAAGCTCTGCAGGATTCCTTCCCACGAGCCGTCGTGGATGACTCGTCCGTGATCGATAATGATTACGCGCCGGCATAAAGCCTCGATGTCCTGAAGATAGTGGCTGGTCAAGATGGTGGTGATCTTTTCTTCTGACACCAGGTGTCTTAGAAAATCCCGCACACGGTGTTGGGAGACGACGTCGAGACCGAGCGTCGGTTCGTCCAAAAAAAGGACCTTCGGCCGGTGGAGCAGGGCAGCAATCAGCTCCATCTTCATTCTCTCACCCAGGGAAAGTTCCCGCACCGGCTTATCGAGCAGGGAATGGACTTCCAGCACCCCCGCGAGGTGGTCGATGGTCTTCCGCCCTTCTTCGAGTCCGATTCCATAGATGGCGCGGTTGAGCTCGAAGCTTTCCCTAGCCGGAAGATCCCACAGGAGTTGGTTTTTTTGCCCCAACAACAGCGAGATCTGGCGACGAAACTCGGGCGTTCGCTCCCAAGGAATGTGGCCTAGAACCCGTGCGCTTCCCTGAGTGGGGTGAAGGAGACCAGAAAGCATTTTTAGCGTGGTCGTTTTCCCGGCTCCGTTGGGCCCGAGAAACCCCACGAGTTCCCCGGGAGCGATTTCAAGGTCCACGCTTTCCACCGCTACCAGGTCGTCATATCGCCGATGAAAGAGTCCGCGGATGGCCCCACCCAAACCAGGCTCCTTTTTTGCCACCTGGTAAATCTTTCCCAGGCCGCGGGTGACGATGGCCGGTTCGATGCTCACGTGAGGATGGCGGCCACCTCATCCGCCCGGAGGCGTCCGCGGGCCGTCAGGAGAAAACGTCCGCCCAAACGCCGGCCCCAACCTTTTCTCTCCAGCTCCATCAGGGAATCCTCATGACCGGAAAGCGAGGTTTCCTCCAGGCCGGCGTTGGTGCGGAGTCCGAGCAGGATTTTTTCGGTGCGCATCTCTTTTTCCCCGCGGAGCTCCTCCTCCACCCGTTGGGGATGAGGACCGGCGATGGCGGACTCGGCGTAGCGGGTGGTGTCGGGGTGGTTTCGCCAGCGGCGGCCGGAGACGGTGGAGACGGCACCAGGACCGAATCCCAGATAGTCTTCTCCGGACCAGACTGCCTGGTGGTGGCGGCACTCATGGCCGGGTCGAGCGAAGTTGGAGATCTCGTAGGCCGTGAATCCCTGGCTTTCAAGGATTCGGTTGGTCAGAAGAAAAAGAACAGCCTCGTTTTCCGGATTAGGATGCCACTCTCCCCGCTCGATCATCGCGGCCAGCTCCGTGCCGTCCTCCGGGGTGATCGCATAGGCGGAAATATGGTCAGGCTCCAGACCGCATGCCTCCTCGAGCGTGCTCTGCCACTCCGTCGGCCCTTGATCGGGCAGTCCGTAAATGAGATCGAGGTTCAACTGCGGAATACCCGCGGCACGGGCGGCATGCACGGCGGACTGAATGGACATCCGGTTGTGACGGCGGCCGAGCCACTTCAAATCGGCAGGACGGAACGCCTGCACGCCCAGACTAACCCGGGTCACTCCCGCCTCGACCAGTAGGGATGCTTTGGTGGTGCCGAAACCGTCTGGATTAGCCTCCACCGTCCACTCTTCGGATTCGTCCCAAGGCGCGATGGAGAAAAGTTCCTGCAAAAGGGTGGGCGAGAGGGCCGTTGGCGTGCCGCCGCCAAAAAAGATCCGGCGGGGCTGAAGATCCATCTCGCGCTGGGCCCATTGCCATTCTGCTCGCAGCCCGCGCAGGAACTCCCGCATGCGGTTTCCGGCGAGCCGCTCCTTGGGGAAATCGCAGTATGGGCAAAGGTGCGTGCAGAAGGGGATGTGGACGTAGAGATTTTCGATTCGGGGTTTCAAGATTTCATCCTCCGAAAAGGTCGGGCTGCTTGGGGCCCATCTGGGCGAGGCGAGCCTCGGCCTCGCGGGTGAAGCGTTTAAATTCCAGACGGCGAAAAAGTTCCACCTGACGCGCGGGATCGGGTTTAAGGGAGAGCTGCTCGACCGGAACGGGCAGGGGAATTCTGGTCCGTAACTCCACCATCTTGCGGTTGCGTCGGACGATCTCGGCCGACTCCTTGAGGATCGTGCGGAAGCGCTCTGGCTTGATCTGATCGGTGGCAGCCAGGACGCCCTCCGCGGTTCCGTGTTCGAGAATCCATTTGGCCGCCGTTTTGGGGCCTACGCCGGGAATGCCGGGAAAGTTGTCCGAAGCGTCCCCTGTGAGGGCGAGCAGTTCGGGAACCTTGTCCGGAGGAACTCCCCATTTTGCCTCCACTTCCGGTCGGCCCAGCAGTTCGTAGCCTTCGGATTTGGGCTGGTAAATGCGGACGCCACGCGCGGCCAGGACCATGAGATCTTTGTCGTTGGTGGCCACGATGCAGGAATTCCCGTCCGTGGCGTTTGTGTAACTCGCGATCACATCGTCAGCCTCCTCGCCCTCCACCATGATAGTTTTCCAACCGAGGGCTTGGGCGACCTCGTAAAGCAGGGGGATCTGCTTCTCCAGCGCCTCGGGAGTCTCTTTGCGGTTCGCTTTGTACTCCGGATGGGTCTCCATCCGTTCCTTTGGGATTCCCCCGTCGAAAATCACGGCGCCGAGTTTGGGCTGAAGGTCCTGAGCCATGCGGAACAAGGCGGAGGCGAATCCAAAAGCGGCGTTGGTTGGTTCGCCTTTGGAGTTGGTCAGGTTGGCGATGGCGTAAAAGGAGCGGTAGGCGTAGTAGTGCCCGTCGACTAAGACCAAGCTCATTTGTGGGTTGGCTTAGCTTCGGGATTGGCGGAGGGAGTGGCATCCGCGGGGAGGATGCGCCACTCCATTCTCGGACCCTTCACCACTTCGATTCGGAGACGGATGCGCCCCGTCTGACCCTTCAGGGATTTTTCCGCCGAGCTGAGAAGGCGGTGCGCCCTTTCCTGGGCGGTCTCCCAAGCGTCGTTGCCTGGCTCGGCTCGCCCGATCAGCTCCAGCATGGAGGTCGAATCCAAGCCCGTGAGTAAAGAGGCTAGAGAGCCGAAAGCGGAAAAGCCTTCGTTGCCGGCCGGCACGCCCACGCCGGGAAGAACGCGGACGGAAGTGGGACTTTTTTCCACAGCGGCCCAGGCAGGGAGTTTGGCTTGGGAAATTTTCTCCATCAGGGAGGCGATTGCAGCGATGTCCTTGGACTTTTCAGTGGCGACCCCGGAAGACGGTGTTTTGCCTCTACTATCCTCCTGCGTTCTGGCGGTAGCGGACTCCAGCTTTTTACGGGTGTTCTCTAACTCCGCTTTTCTCTGGATATAGGCGGAGCGAATTTGGTCGGTGGAAGCGGAGAGGGTTTGCAAGCGGTGCAGGGTTTGGCGGAGATCCTCCCGCGATTCCGCTAGGTCGGTGGCCCATTGCCTTTCCCGCATGATCCATCCAGAGGCCAAAAGAGCGGCGAGGGTGACCATGGCGACGGCGATGATCCGGTCCCGGGAAGGGCGGAGTTTAGGGGAGGCCGGAGTTTCCATCCGATAAGGGTATGGTTGATGACAAACTTCCTCAAGTCGGGTGGTGTGTCGGCCTTGCTTCGCACCTTCTGCGGTTTCAATGTTTTAAATGATGAGGTTTGTCTGGATGATGAGTTGGGTAGGCATGGCGGCGCTCACGGCGTTTGTCAGAGCGGAGGAGGAAAAACCATATCTCTTTTCCCCCGTCACCGAGGTTCCGGAGTGGCGGCTTTTGGAGTCTCATCAGGGAACCATCACCCGGGCCCAGTTTGAAGATCGTTGGAAGCGGATTTATGACCCGGCAGGGGTGTTGGCGCGATATATTCTCCTGACCGACGAGGGCGTGGAACTTTTCCGGGACACGGCCAAGACACAGTCCCTTTTTCATCTCCGTTTTGCCCTGGGAGAGGGTCGCGAGGGAAAGGCGGTTTCGGTTACATCCTGGTCGGCGGAGAAACCCCTTCTTGGAAAAGTGGTTTGTCTGGATCCGGGTCATATCGGCGGGGACTGGGCGGATGTGGAGGAGAGGACGTTTCGGATTGGGCGGGATCGTCCGGTGGTGGAGGGGGAACTCAATCTCAAGACCTGCCGTCTTTTGGAAGAACGTTTGCAGCAGGCAGGAGCTCAGGTGGTTTGGACGCATCAGGGTTTTGAGCCCACGACGCGGCTGCGGCCGGCGGATCTTTATCCCGAGGCCATCCAGTACATGTTGCAGGATGTCAAAAGCCGCCGCTTCCCCTCCTATTCCCTCAACGGATTGATCCGTTGGAACGCCGAACTCCTTTTCTACCGAACGGCCGAGATTCAGGCCCGGGCCAGAAAAGTGAACGAGGTGCTCCGGCCTGATTTTACTCTATGCCTGCACTACAATGCCGCTCCTTGGGGTCGGGCGGGACGTGCCTCGTTGGCTTCGGCTAAACGGGTGGTTCTTTTTGCCCACGGTTCCTACACCGCGGATGAACTCGCTTACGACGATCAGAAATTCTATCTCTTTCAAAAACTGCTGGAGAACTCGAATCCCGAGGAGTTGGAGATTGGGGCGGCTATTGGTAAGGAGTTTAAGGAGAAGTGGGGCTTCCCGCCTGAAAATTGCGGGGATTCGGGATATGCCCATGCCACCGGGGTCAGTCCCTATCTCTGGTATCGGAACCTGATCGCCAACCGGCTTTTTCACGGACCGGTGATCTTTGTCGAGGGGCCTTACATGAACGACCGTACCAGTTACTCCTGGATTCAGGCGGGGGAGTATGAGGGAACGAGGCTGATCGGGGGGGTGATGCGGGAGAACATTTTTCGCGAATATGCCGACCGGGTCGCCGACGGGGTGATTGGGCTGTTTCGGGAGCGGCAAAAGCGTTCTCCGGCATTCACAAATTATTCCCCGTGAGGGCGATTCCCGCTTGCGGGAGGGGGAAAGGATGTCAGTCATTAGACATGAGAAAAACCTTTATTCCTCTGGCTCTTGCCGTTCTTTTGCCCCCGCTGGCCATGGCGGATCTTCGGCTTCCTCCCAAGCCCACGATGATGGAAAAACTAGGGCGAGGGGTGGCCAATGTGACCTTGGCGGCTTCCGAGCTCTTCGATTCTCCCTACATGGCCACCCAAGAAGGGGGCGGGACCTATGGAGACACCTTTGGATTCACCCAGGGACTTTCCCGGATGGTGATGGATACGGGAATCGGGGCATTGGAGATTGCGACATTCTTTATCCCAACCAAATCGATGAAGATGCCGGCGCATGACACGGGCCAGGTTGAGCCTTATCCTCCGGCGGATCTGAAAGACAACTGGTACTGAAGCGTCCGACCGAGGCCGGCGCGGAGCCGGTGGAACTGCACATCACGGAGCTAGCCTACGGGGGCGATGGGGTTGCCCGGCATGATGGGCAGGTGATTTTTGTTCCCTTTACCATTCCGGGCGAACGAGTCCGGGCCGTTCTAACTGAGAAGCATAAAACTTTTTCCCGGGCTCGCGTGTCGGAAGTTTTACAGGCTTCCCCCGACCGAGTTACCGCACCCTGTAGCCTCTTCGAAACATGTGGTGGGTGTGCCACACAACACCTTGCTTATCCCGCCGAGGTAAAAGCGAAGGTTTCCCAAATTGAAGGCGCTTTGAAGCGAATCGGCAAAATCGCGAATCCTGTTGTGCGCCCCCCCCTTACGGGACCGGATTATGGATATCGAAACCGGATCACTGTCCACAATCGCGAGGGAAAGATCGGTTTTCTCGGTACCGATGGGCGTACTTTGATCGATGTGAAGCGTTGCTTACTCGCGGCGGACGACGTCAACGCCAAGCTGGATGTTTTGCGGTCGCGGCCCCGTCCCCGGCCACACTATTCCGTGCGGGCCGACGAGGTGAGGGGCGAAGCCTTTTATCAGTCGAACCGGCCGCTGGGCCCCGCCCTCAAGAAGCTGGTGGCCGATTCGATTCCTGCGGGGGTGAAATCCGTACTAGAGGGCTATGCGGGCACAGGATTTTTTACCAGGCTGATTGCATCGAAGGAAACCCGTGTGGTGGCGGTGGAGTCGGGAGAGGCGGCGGCGGCGGTCTTTCGGAAAGAAGTCCCGACTGCGGTATTGATCGAGGCACGCTTTGAGGACGGTTTTGAGGAGGCGCTGGGCAAAATCGGGGAGGGGCCTTCGGTCTGTCTGCTTAATCCTCCCCGGGGCGGATTGAGTCCGGATGCCCGACGCTTGATGTCCCGTGCTCTCCCGTTTCAGGGAATCCTTTATCTTTCCTGCGATCCTCCTGCTTTGGCGCGGGATCTGCTGGCCATGGCCGGATTTTGGAAAGCGGATTGGTTTCAGCCGATTGACCTTTTTCCCCGGACGGCCCATGTGGAGTGTCTGACTTGGTTGTCCCCAGTGAATTCACCAGCGGGTTCGGCGACTCATTGACGCCCCTCGGCTCCCGAGTAGCAAGGAGAGTGTGATGAAAAGAAAGCTGGTGATTCTTCTGCTTGCGGGAATTTCCGTCGTTCCCCTGCGGGCGGCGCCGCCCGGCGACTACTTTACTCCACCTGAGACTATGTATGCCTTTGCGGATTTTTGGATCGTTCGTCCCCTCGATCTGGCGGTTCTACCGATCACGGCTTTGACCTGGGTAGCCAGTCTGCCGGTGACGGCTGCCAGCGGCACGCAGGAGCAGGCCTACAACCTCCTCATTCGAGACACATCTCAACACATGATGGCTCGTCCGCTGGGGAGTTATTTTGATTGGGAAAACCGGGATCAGAGCCGCCCGGTGGTGATTCAGTTTAAAGACAGCTACGCCATGGCGGATCTGACCCCCCAGCAGGAGCGCAAATACCGCAATGCTCTGAAGGATCATCAGGCGAGGGTGGAGGCGATCGAGCGGGAATCTTCTCTTCCGAAAATAGACCGGGAGGAGTTAGTGGCGGCGGAAGAGCGCCGCTGGGAAAGTATCGTCCGGGTTTTGCTTTCGCTTTAAGCGTTCCGACCCTCCAGGCGGGCCACTCGCTCCGTTAGCTCGGCCATTTCACGGCGCAGATCTTTGAGCGTCGCATCGAGACAGTCCACCAGCTCGTCGGATTTTGGAGCCCTGCTTTTTATCGGTGAAGATGGGGAGGTCGCGGCACCGGAAGATTTTAACCAACCCTGGGCTGCTTCCTCCAGGATTTGCGCGGGTAGGCTGTTGACTAACGGTGCTGGTGGGCGAACCGAAGCACGATTTACCGGTTTACGGGCCGAATTTTTATTGGATTTGGACATCCCTTAGCCGCCAACCATCCGGCGGGCCTCTTCAGCCAGTGCCGTGGTTAGGTAGCGCTCTCCCGTGCTGCATCCGATAGTAACGATCAGCTTGCCCTTGTTCTCGGGCCGTTTGGCGACTTCGAGGGCAACGTGCACGTTGGCCCCGGTGGAGATTCCCACCAGCATTCCTTCTTCCTTGCAGATCCGGCGGGCCATGGCGAAAGCGTCCTCGTTGCTGACGGTGATCACCTCATCGACGATATCAAGGTGTAGGTTGTCCGGAACAAAGCCGGCGCCCGTTCCCTGAATTTTGTGCGGGCCGGGTTTGACTGGCTGGCCGGAGCGGGTCTGGGAGATCACAGGGGAATCCTTGGGCTCCACCGCAATAGCTTGGAACGATTTTTTCCGTCCTTTGATCACTTCAGCTACTCCGGTGATCGTGCCTCCGGTGCCGACCGCTGAGACAAAGATGTCGATCTTGCCATCCGTGTCGCTCCAGATCTCCTCGGCGGTGGTCTTTTTGTGGATCGCCGGGTTGGCGGGATTTTTAAACTGCTGGGGAATCCAGGAGTCCGGAATTTCCTTGGCCAAGGCCTCGGCCCGGGCGATGGCGCCTTTCATTCCTTCAGTGGCCGGGGTGAGTTCCAGTTTGGCGCCGAGGAGGGCGAGGAGGGTGCGGCGTTCGAGGCTCATGCTCTCGGGCATTGTCAGGATGAGTTTGTAGCCCTTAGCGGCGGCGACGAAGGCGAGGGCAATACCAGTGTTACCCGAGGTGGGCACGATAATGGTGGTTTTTGGGGTGATGTGGCCCTCTTTTTCCCCAGCTTCGATCATGGCTGCTCCGATCCGGTCCTTGACGCTGCCGAGCGGGTTAAAGAACTCTGCTTTCACCGCCACGGTGGCAGGCAGTCCGGCAGAGATGCGCTGCAGTTTGACCAGCGGCGTCTTGCCGATGGTTCCGAGAATGTTTTCGTGAATGGGCATGGGGGAGGATCATGAGCGTTTCATCTCCAAATCTCAAGCTTCTGAAAAAGGCTATGGTCATCAGGCTACAGCCTGCAGGAAGGCTTGGTAGGGCCCCACGTCCCTAGGTCTCCAAAGCCTCGAGCGGAGGAGACCCGGCGGGCAGCATTGAATCGTTGGTCACGGGCGATGGGGATCGTCGCCTTACCTAATCCTCTTTAAAATCCTCCCGCCTGCCCCCTTTCACCTTATGCCGCCCCCCATATCCCAGTCTTAATCTTCATCTAATCAGCTATCGCGCCATCAACCTTCGGTACAAATCTTCCACTTTCTGCGCTTGCACGGGAAGGGAGGCCTGGGCTTCCACCCGGCGGTGCATCTCGGATCTCTCAGCGCTGTTGGGAGCCGGGTGTTCCGCCTGCTGAATCATAGCTCTGGCCAGCAGATAGGGATCACCAGCGGACACGAGTTGTCCGACCCCACCAATTTTCCAAGCTTCCGGAATGCCGTCCAGTTCCGAGGCGATCACCGGGCGTCCGCAGGCGTGGGCCTCAAGGACCACAGAGGGGAATGCCTCGGTAGCAATCTGGGGATGAACCAAGATGTCGAGAGCGTGATAAAGGGAAACAGGATCACTTTGTTGCCCGATCAGCCTTGCCCGGTCTGACAGCCCAAGGTGCTGAATGTCCTCTTGCAGCGCAGAATCCATGGATCCTCTTCCCGCCAGCAGAAAGCGGGCTTGGGGGAGTCGGGTCATGACCTCCTTGGCGGCACGGAGGAAGACCCTTTGCCCTTTGCCTACTGGCAGGTCAAAGCCCCCGACTACGCCGAAGGCGATTTCCTTGTCCTTGAGTCCGAGTTTTCGGCGGGCCGCGGTGGTGAAGGACGCATCCTTTGGTTGGAAGAGGGTGGTGTCAATTCCTGTGTGGATGACATGGAGTTTTTTTGGATCGATCCGGCAAGGATGGCGGTGATGGCGTTCGGCAACCGGGGAGGCCGGGTCATTGTGCCCTTGGCGCAAAACCTGGGCGACAAATGCGGAAACGGCAATGACGGCATCGGCGTTGGAGAAAAGATGGTTTCGGCTGAGGGGTGAGCGAGGGCTCTTGGCGAGATGCCGAGTGAAAATGACCAAAGGTCGGGGTTGGACGAAGCGGGAGGCGAGGAGGGCGGTCCAGTAGTCGTCGCCGTGGTGGGCATGAAGGATGCGGGGGCGGATGACACGCAGAAGCCGAGCGAGGCTCAGAATTTGGAGTGGGCGAAAGTGGGGCAATTCATGAAGCTTGAGTTTGGCGGCTTCTGGCGAGAGTGGGGCATCAGCGGGGCCGGCGATCTCCACACTCCAGCCCCTCTTGGCCAGTCCTTGGGAGAGGGCCAAGCACTGATTGTCGGTTCCGCCCCCCCGGAGGCGGGAGTTGAGTTGCAGCACTCGGGCGACCAGAGGGGAGGATGACACGTCGGCATCATAGCCATATCCATCAACAGGGGACAATTGGACAGGCCGGCGGGCCTGAGGATGAAGATTAAGGGAAGGCTGAAGGCCAAAGTCTGCAGAATGAGGCTTGGGGCAGCCCCTGCTGATTCGCCAGCCTGATAAAATAGCCCTTTGAATGAAGCAGCTCCTTGAATGCGAAACCGGAAAAAAATGCGCAAAATATTCCCTCCCTCGAAGCGAAAGGGATGGGGATGAAGGAGGAAGACTTCAAAGGCGCATATCTTTTAAGTGCTTTCAAAGACGGCTTATACTGGCCATAGTCATGGTAACTCCCTCAAGGCGAGACATTTGAACCCTGCAACACTGCTGCATCAATACCAGGAACTGCTTCTTCAGGGCTTCCAAGTTCTGTCGAAGGATCCCGCTTGGGCCAAAGCTTGCGAGGAATTTGAAAATTTAAGAAAGAAAAAAAGAAATCTCTTTCTGGCGGGAAACGGGGGTAGTGCGGCCAATGCGAATCATCTGGCTGCCGATCTTATCTATGGGGTGAATCAAAAGGGCCGTGGAGCGTTTCGGGTGCACTCCCTTGCAGCTAATCCATCGGTTTTGACCTGTCTCGGCAACGATCTCGGCTTTGAGAATGTTTTTTCTCATCAACTTGAGGCCTTGGCTGAACCAGGGGATCTTTTGCTGGTTTTTTCGGGAAGCGGCAATTCCCCCAACATTTTACACGCGCTGAAATATGCCAAAAAAATCGGAGTCACCTCTGTGGCTCTTCTGGGATACGACGGCGGGGGGGCAAAAGATTTGGCGGATCTACCTCTTCATTTCCCTATTCACGACATGCAGGCCGTGGAGGATCTGCACATGATGGCGGGTCATCTTCTCTTCAAATACCTACGATGAGTCGTCCAAAGATTCTGGTTATCGGAAGCAACTCCTACACCGGGGCAGCGTTCATCGATTATGCCCTATCCGAAGGGTATGAGGTTGTCGGCGTAAGCCGCTCGGATGAATTGAACCCTGTTTTTCTGCCGTATCGCTGGGGGCCTGCCGAGAGGCTGAAGAGGTTTTCTTTTTTCCGTATGGATCTGAATGAAAAGGCGGAAGAGATCGGTCACTTGGCCCGGGAACAAAATCTGACATGGGTGGCAAACTTTGCCGCCCAAAGCATGGTGGCGGAAAGCTGGCTGACTCCCGTGCATTGGTACCAGACCAATGTGGTCGCGAATGTCCGGCTTCATGAGGCGCTGCGCAAGTGGGATGGATTGAAAAAATATCTCCATGTTACAACCCCGGAAGTTTATGGAAGCTGTTCTGGCGTGGTGAAGGAGGATGCTCTCTTCAACCCCAGCACCCCCTATGCGGCTTCCCGTGCAGCATGCGACCTGCATTTGATGACTTTTTTTAAGCGCTACAATTTTCCGGTGGTCTTTACCCGGGCGGCGAACGTTTATGGCCCGGGTCAGCAACTCTATCGCATTGTGCCCCGGGCCGCGCTTTTTTCCCGGCTTCAAAAAAAGCTTCCCCTTCACGGGGGCGGACATTCCACACGGGCGTTTATCCATGGAAAGGATGTGGCGGTCGCCAGCCTAGCCGTTTTGGATCGGGGCCAATCCGGCCAAGTGTATCATCTTTCGACGGAACGCTTCATCTCAATCCGGGATTTGGTGGCGATGATCGCTCAGAAAACTGGCTCTTCCTTTGAAAGACTGGCGGAGGTGACAGAGGACCGTCCAGGGAAGGATGCGGCTTATCTTCTGGATTCCGCCCGTGCCAAGCAGGAGCTGAAGTGGGCGCCGACGATTGATCTGGAAGCGGGGGTGGATTCGGTCATCCGGTGGATTGACCAGAATCTGGCGACACTGCGCAACCTGCCCGATACTTATATCCACAAACCATGAGCCAAAAAATCATTAGTTACCAAGAGGCGCAAGCGGTTTTTGCCGATCTCCGCAAAAAAGGAAAAACCATCGCGCAATGTCACGGGACGTTTGATCTGGTTCACCCCGGGCACGTGATTCACTTTGAGGAGGCAAAAAAACTGGGGGACCGATTGGTGGTCACGATGACCGCAGCCGCCCATGTCAATAAAGGGCCGGGCCGACCGTTTTTCAATGATGCCCTGCGGGCCAAGTCTTTGGCGGCCCTGGAATCCGTCGATTATGTTGTGGTTATTCCCCATCCCGGAGCTGTGGAGGCGATCGAACTTGTCCGACCCGACGTTTATTGCAAGGGGTTGGAGTATCGGGATGCTTCCAGCGACGTTACCGGAAACATTCAGCAGGACGTTGCTACGGTCAAAAGGTTGGGGGGGCGGGTTCGCTATGTGGGATCGGTGGTCTTTAGCTCCACGCGACTGCTCAACCATACGGTTGAAACCCTGGACCCCAAGGTAAAGGACTTTTGTCGGCATCTGGCCAAACGCTTTGGCCCAGAGGCCTTGAGAAAATCAGTCGACTCCTTTGCCCGTCAAAAAGTGTTGGTGGTCGGGGAGGTTATTTTTGATCGTTATTCGACGGTGGATGTTCAGGGGCTGACTTCCAAAAACCGGATTCTTTCCGCGCGTCATTTAGCGGAAGAAACACACGGGGGAGGCGCCCTGGCTGTAGTGCGGCATCTTCAGGAATTCACCCCGCATGTGCGGCTGGCGACCGTGACGGGCGATGAACCCTGGTTGGGGAAATTGCTTCGGCCTTACCGGAAAGCGCTAAGCGGACATATCCGGCAAAAAGAGGGTGTAACGATCGTGAAACAGAGGTTTGTCGAGCCCAAGGCCGAAGGGAAGGAGCTTTCCAAACTCTTTTCCCTGAATTTTATCCGAAATGAAGCATTGGACGTCAAAACAGAGAAAAGATTTCTCGCACGGCTCCGGCAGTTGATTCGATGGGCTGACGTTGTGGTCGTCATGGATTTTGGCCACGGACTGATGACGGATCCGGTGCGAAGGCTATTGGAAAAGCAGGCAAAATTTTTGGCGGTGAACTGCCAAACCAACAGCAACAACTACGGCTTCAACATCCTCAACCGCCGCTACCGTCGGGCCGATTCTTTTTCGCTAGACCAGGCAGAAATCACTCTGGCCGTGGGGCGCCGGCGTTTTGATTTTGAAAAGGAACTCGGAAGTCTCCGAAAACAGTTGCGGAGCCGCTATGCTTGGTTGACTCGTGGAGGTCGGGAGACGATCGGCCTTACGCCCCGCTCGGTGTGCCACTGCGATCCGTTTGAAAGAAACGTGGTGGACACGGTGGGGGCCGGGGATGCCTTCTGCGCCATCGCTTCCTTGGCGGCGGCTCAAGGCCTACCGATTGAGGAGGCAACGTTTCTCGGGCAGCTGGCGGGAGCGCAAGCCGTGCGGGTGCGGGGCAATGCCGAGCCCGTCCGGAAGGCCACCTTATTGAAAAGTGGAATTGGCATGCTTACGTACTAAAAAGAAAAGAACCAATAATGAAAATCCTCTTAACGGGTGGGTGCGGCTACGTGGGAACTCCCTTGGCACATAGACTTCTCGAGATGGGCCATGATCTGACAGTGGTGGATGTTCAATGGTTTGGAAATTACCTGAAGCCGGCCAAGGGGCTTAAGGTCATCCAGGCCGACATTCGGGAGGTCGACCGCATTCCTTTCGATGGAGTGGAAGCGATTTTGCATCTCGCCAATGTGGCGAACGATCCCTGCGCTGACTTGAATTCCAAGCTCAACTGGGAGGTGAACACCTTGGCCACCATGTTTTTAGTGGAAAAGGCCATCCGCCACGGAGTGGGACAATTTGTGTATGCGAGCTCCGGGAGTGTGTACGGAGTGAAAGAAGAGCCGGAAGTGACGGAGGAGCTGTCCCTTGTCCCCATCTCGGATTACAACAAGACGAAAATGGTGAGCGAGAGGGTCCTCTTGAGCTATGCGGACAAAATTCGAACCACCATTATCCGGCCGGCCACCATTTGTGGCTATTCTCGCCGGATGCGGCTGGATTTGTCCGTCAACATGCTGACCATGCAGGCTCTAACGAAGGGCAAGATCACGGTTTTCGGGGGAAACCAGACTCGCCCGAACATCCATCTCCGGGACATGATCCGTGTCTACGAGCATTTTCTTGCTAAGCCGGAGTTGACCGGAATCTACAATGCGGGCTTCGAAAATATTTCCATTTTGGAAATTGCCCAAATGGCCAAATCCCGGATTCCGGCGGAAATCATGGTGAGCGAATCGAACGACCCGCGGTCCTACCGCCTTTCCTCGAAAAAACTCCTCGCCACCGGCTTCAGCCCGAAGTTTGGCGTGCAGGACGGTATTCGGGAGGTGATGGAGGCTTTCGCGGCCGGGGAACTCAAGGACGAGGAGCATTGGTACAATATTCGGACGATGAAGGGGCTCGCTGCCACCGGAAAATTGTGAAGACCCGCGCTGCCATCCTGCACCAGACCGGGGCTGACCTCATCGTCGACGAGGTGGAAATCCCCACGTTGGAGTACGGCCAGGCGCTCGTCCGAATTTTCACCACCAGGATTTGTGGGTCGCAGATCGGTGAAATAGATGCGGTGAAAGGCCCCGACAAATATTTGCCTCATCTCATCGGGCATGAGGCAACAGTGGAGATTTTGGAATTGGGGCCGGGCATTAAACATTTGCAGAAGGGCGACCATGCGGTGGCTCATTGGCGACCTGGGGAAGGGGTGGATGCGGGGGGAGCCCGATATCGCTGGCGGGGGGCGGACTGCAATGCCGGACCGATCACGACGTTTCAGGAGATGTCCGTCATTTCTGCCAACCGTCTCACACGAGTCCCCCAAGGAACAGATCTGGAGCTCGGAGCACTTCTCGCTGACACGCTGACTACGGGGTTCGGGGTCATCCATCACGAGGCCCGAGTCAAAATTGGGGAGGCCGTAGTGGTCATTGGTTGTGGCGGCATCGGCTCGGGCGCGTTGCTGGGAGCCATTTTGGCCGGAGCTCATCCGGTCATTGCTGTCGATCTGCACGACAATAAACTAGCGTTGGCAAAGAAAATGGGAGCCACTGAAACCTTTTCGACGCGGGATTCTGCCTGGGCAGAAAAAGTCCGGGCTTTTCTGGGACACCCAGCTGATGTGGTGATCGATGGGACCGGGCAACCGGCCATCCTCGAGCAGGCGTACGAGCTCTGCGGGCCAAAGGGACGGTGTATTGGAATCGGGGTGATGCGCCACGACAGGAAACTTTCGATCAACACATTGCCGCTTCATCTGGGGAGGGTGCTGACCGGATCGGAGGGAGGGTCCAGCCAGCCCCACCGGGAAATTCCCAAGTATTTGCGGATCCTTGCTGACCGGAAAATTTCCACGAAAGATTGGGTCACCCACCGCTGCACTTTAACCGACATCAATCAAGGCATCCGGTGGATGCGTTCCGGGGAGCCGATTCACGTCATGGTCCGACCTGCATGAGCACTGACTTGCTGGCCACGGCCAGGGAGTTGCGGTACCGCATCATCCAGATGTCACATGCCGCCGAGGCACCGCATTTGGCTTCGGCCCTTTCGTGCGTCGATCTTTTAACGGCATACTTTTTTGGAAAAAACTCGCCGGATCCTGCGAAGGCCAAGGATCCAGGTCGCGATCGCTTTATTTTGAGTAAAGGCCATGCGGCGATCGGTTTGTATGCGACCCTTGCGAAACGCGGATATTTTCCTTTGGGATGGCTGGAGCGGTTTGCCCAAGAGGGAGCCGAGCTGGCGGAGCAGCCTGCCCCTGGTTGTGCGCCGGGGGTAGAATTGGCCACCGGATCCCTGGGGCACGGACTGCCCGTCGGAATCGGACTGGCCCTGGGGGCGCGGCTACAAAAAAAATCCGCCAAGGTTGTGGTTTTGATGAGCGATGGGGAGTGTCAAGAAGGCTCGGTTTGGGAAGCGGCCATGTTTGCTCCGGCCCAAAGGCTTTCCCATTTGACGGTTTGGGTCGACTACAACAAGTGGCAGGCCACGGGACGGAGCCCGGAAGTCATGGCCATGGATCCTTTGGTCGACAAGTGGAAGGCGTTTGGCTGGAGGGCCCGGGAGATCGATGGTCACGATATTCAGGCGGTGGCCCAGGCCATGAGTGAGTCTCCGGATCCGGAGGGCCGGCCCACCGCTTGGGTAGCTCATACAGTCAAAGGCAAAGGCGTCTCCTTCATGGAGAATGACAACAACTGGCACTACCGGATTCCCACAGTGGAGGAAGTTGCCAAGGCGGGAAAAGAACTGGGGCAGGCGTGAGAAATTATTTCGCCAAACGAATTACGGATTGGGCACAAAAGGACGAAAAGATCGTTCTCTTGAGCGGGGATATCGGAAACCGACTCTTTGACAAATTCAAGGAGAGTTGTCCCGGGAGGTTTTATAACTGTGGGGTGGCCGAGGCCAACATGGTCGGGGTGGCTGCAGGGTTGGCGATACAGGGTTTCCGTCCGGTTTGTTATACCATCGCCCCTTTTCTCACATACCGGGCGATGGAGCAGATCCGGGTCGACTTGGGCTATCATCATCTTCCAGTGATTCTGGTCGGGACGGGAGGCGGTCTTTCGTATGCCTCTCTTGGGGGAACCCATCACTCGTGCGAGGAACTGGGAATGTTGCGTCTGATTCCGGGGATGAATGTGGCCGCACCCGGTGATGCTAGGGAACTAGAAATGATTTTGAGTCACTCCCTCCATTCCTCTTCGCCGACCTACATCCGCATCGGAAAAAAAGGGGAACCAGTCATCCACCCGACTCCACTGAAGGCGAGCCCTGGGCAGCCTCTGTGCCTAAGCACTGGGAAGGATGTCGCCCTTGTGGCATGCGGGACCATCTTGCCCGAAGTTGTTTTGGCCGCAGAACATTTAAAAAGAGATGGCATCACGGCATCAGTTTTTTCCCAGCCCTATCTGAAACCTTTTGCCGACCAAGAGTGGAATAAAATCTTTCAGGAACATCGGCTGGTGGTCAGCGTCGAAGAGCACAGCCGGCTCGGCGGGCTGGGAGGGGCTTTGGCCGAGTGGAAGTCGAACAAGCCTAAGAGTTCCCCCCTTCTCCGGTTGGGAACTCCGGATGAATTTTTGCACCGCACGACGGATCAGGAGGGAGCGAGAAAATATTTCCATCTGGATGCTGAGGGAATAGGGAAATCGGTGAAAGATTTCTTGAGGAGCTGAAAGATGGCTTATTTGGACTTTATTTCCCTGATCCACAAGTCGACCCCCCGGGATTATCTCGCCCGGGTGAACGACCCGGAATTCCCCAAGGCCAAAGCAGCTCGCTTGGCGAAACAGTGGGACAAGGATTATTGGGATGGGGACCGCCGAACCGGTTATGGAGGCATGAAGTACGACGGGCGCTGGCGCAAGGTGGCCGATGCCATGGCGCAGCATTACCAATTGAAAGCGGGGGACAGGGTGCTGGATGTCGGCTGTGGGAAAGGATTTTTAATGTACGACCTGACGGAATCGGTCCCTGGGCTGGAGGTCACCGGGCTGGAGGTTTCCGAATATGCCAAAAAGAATGCCAAGCCGGAGATTCGGACTCGGATTCACCAAGGGCATGCCAAGAAACTTCCGTTTCAGGACTCTGAATTTGATCTCGTGATCTCGATCAACACGCTCCACAACTTGGAGTGTTTTGATCTGGACGCCGCTCTCCGGGAAATCCAGAGGGTCGGGAAAAAAAACAAATACCTATGTGTCGAGTCTTGGAGAAATGAGCAGGAGAAGGTGAACCTGCTGTATTGGCAGTTTACCTGCGAAAGTTTTTATACCCCTCAAGGCTGGGAATGGTGGTTCCAAAAGACGGGCTATTCGGGGGATCACAGCTTCATTTATTTTGAATGACCTCCCCCGCTGGCAGAACCATCGGCCTGGATTTTGACAATACAATCGTCTCCTACGAAAAAGTTTACCGTGGTTTGGTGGAAAAACACAGGGCTGCGGTCGTGCCGGGCAAGTCTGCCAAAAACATGTTGAGGGACCATTTTCACCGGAAGGGGGAAGCGGATGTTTTTACCCGCATCCAAGGGGAGGTTTACGGTGCTGGCCTTATCTCGGCCGAGGCCTATCCAGGATTCTCGTCCTGTCTGGAGGAGTTGACGGCAGACGGATGGAAGGTGGTGGTTGTCAGTCACCGAACAAAATATCCGCTGGCCGGTCCGACGCATGACCTTCATCAGGCGGCCCGCCAATTCTTGGAAACTTCCGGTTGGCTGGGGGAGAAGATCCAGGAAGCCTATTTTGAGGAAACCAAGGAAGCCAAACTGGCAAAAATCGCTCACTCTGGATGCAGCTTCTTTGTGGATGACTTGCCGGAAATTCTGGCGCATCCGGCATTCCCCGCGGGTTGTCAGCCTATTTTATTTGATCCCTCGAGCCATGCTGGGAAAGGCGTTCTTCCAAAACGGCTTCAGCATTGGAAGGAACTTCCGGCCCTTCTGGAGGAGGGAATCCAATGAAAGGGAAGGAAGAACCGCTCCCTTCGGAGAAGATCTTGGCTCGGCTTTTGACGGAATCGCCTCAAGAAATCAGATCGGTATCCGGAGGAGCGAACAACCGAGTTTGGGAGGTGCAGACACCCCATGGGAAATATCTGTTAAAACAGTATTTCCGCTCTCCCGAAGATTCGCGCAATCGCTTTGCTTCCGAAAAAGCTTTTTACACCCAAGCCCAAAACAGGGCGCCGGGGAAGGTTCCCCACGTGCAGGCCTGGGATCCGGAAGGGGAAGCGGGACTCTTTTCCTGGGTGGAAGGGCGGAAACTTGCGGAAAGGGAAGTGACGACCACCCGGGTTCAGGAGGCTCTGGAGTTTTTCGCCGAATTGAATCGGCTCCCTCTCCCAGCCACATCGGAACTCCCCCTCGCGGCAGAAGCCGCTTGGACGGTGATCGAACACCTTAATTTAGTGAACCGCAGGATCGAGCGGCTTCAGCAAATCACCGGGGAGGATGCCCAAACAAAGGAGGCTCTCCATCTTGTTCGGGAGAAGGTAATGCCAGCTTGGGAGAACGTTTCCAAAAAAACCCACCGGGATTGGCCTGAAAAAGGCCGGGGAACCCATCGGGCGACAGCCTGTATCTCTCCCTCTGATTTCGGATTTCATAATTCGATTTTGGGAGGGGATGACCGACTCCGTTTTTTTGACTTTGAATATGCCGGGTGGGACGACCCCGCTAAAATGGCGGCAGATTTCTTTTGTCAACCGCACATCCCCGCGCCCGCGTCCGAGTTTCCCCGTGTCGCGGCTTTTTTGGCGAAATTGTTTCCCCGGGATGCAGAAGTGGCGGAACGTGCATTTGCACTTTGGCCGGTGTATCGGATGAAATGGATTTGCATTATGCTGAATGAATTTCTGCCTGATGGGAGAACTCGGCGGGGATTTTCACTCGGAGAGGAGGCTCAGGTGGAAGTGCGCAAACAGCGCCTTCAGGCCGTTCGTGACTCTCTGGAGATAGTAAGAGCGATTCAATGAAAGGCCTCCCGCGAAAACCACGGGTACTGGTGGTGGGGGGAGGAATCCTAGCCCGGGCCTTGGAGAAATCGTTTCAATCTGGCGGAATACCGATTTTTGGGGCTGGGCGAAATCCGGGTCCTTGGCATCTCGATCTATCCCGCGATCCCGACTGTTGGAAAGTGCCGGAAGGATTGGACTGGGTTTTTGTCTGTGCAGGCATGACCTCCCGAGAGGAATGTGAAAAAAACCCCCATCTTTCTCGCTGGGTCAATGTGGAGGGTAGCTTACGCTTGGCCCGACATTTTTTATCGCAGGGAGCGAGGGTGGTCTTTTTTGGGACAGATCTTCCCCCCGAAGCAGGGGTGTATTCGAAACAAAAAGAGGAGTTGAGAAGACAGCTGGCCCAACTGCCCGGAACCGTTTGGATCCGGTTGGGAAAAGTGTTGCATCCCCATCTGCCGATTTTGCAAACCTGGCAAGAGGCGTTGCTTCGGGGAGCCCCGATGGAGGCCTTTGCCTCGGTCCGGATTTCCCCCGTCTCACCGGAAGCCGTTGCGGAGGGGTGTCGACATTTGGTGACCTGCCGGCAAAGGCCGGCCACGAACATGGTCTGGCAAACTTCCCGGAGCATGACCTATGTCGAGCTGGCCCGGAAATGGGCGCAATGCCTCGGGTATCCGCCTTCGCGGATCAGTGTTCTGGAGCAAAAAAGTCCGTCAGATACGGGGAGTTCGTTTTCCGTCTCCCGCTCCACAGAATACGGAGCCATCTTGGGGAGAAGAGATAGGAATGCATGGTGGAACCCATGAAAAAAACTAAATGTCATAATTGTGGCGGAACCTTGCGGGAACTTTCCCTTTATCGAAAATTGGCCCGCGTGACTTCCGATTGCCGGCCCTGGCCTGCAGGGGGGAGGATGGGAGTCTGTTCGGCTTGCGATCTTGTTCAGGCGATCCTTTCGCCTTCTTGGGGAGCGGAATGCCGCAAAATCTATTCGACCTATCATATCTACCGGCAATCGGGCGGCGCCGAGCAGGCTGTGTTCATTGGCGGGAAGGGGAGACCCCGGTCTCAAAAGATCGTACGGTGGCTCAAGCAAAAGAGCCGTTTGCCGATTCGTGGGCAGGTGCTGGATGTCGGTTGCGGGAACGGAGGTTTTTTACGCGCTATGCGGCGAGAGTTCCCAAGATGGGGGCTTTCCGGAACCGAGTTTGACCGGCGGAATGAGAAAGTCCTGAGAAGAATAGCCGGCTTCCGCAAACTCTATGACAGGCGGGGATTTCCTCCCGCGGAAAGTTTCGACCTGATTTCCCTAGTGCATGTGTTGGAACACATGGCGGCTCCTTCGGAATATTTGGCGAGCCTACGTCCCTTGGCCCTTCCGGGGGCTCGGGTGTTGATTCAGGTGCCCAATGCGGAAAGGAACCCCTTCATTCTTCCGGTGGCGGATCACGCGTCCCACTTCAGCCGGAGTTCCCTTAGGAGGGTTGCGGAGACGGCGGGAATCCGGGTGAGATCCGTCCGACACGATGTGGTGGCTCGGGAACTAACCCTTCTGGGGGAATGGGGCATGATAAAAAAGGCGGATAGACACCGTTCCGGGAAACACGGGGGAAGGAAATGGGCGGAAAAAAATCTCGGTCTGCTGAAACGGATGTCGGAGGAGGCACAACGGGAAACCAAAAAGCGAAAGCTGGTGGTTTTTGGGTCTTCCTTGGGGGCGGCATGGATTTATGGGATCAGCCGGGGACGGGTTGAAACCTTTTTGGATGAGGATCCTTCGCGACAGGGTCGGAAGCACCTTGGGATTCCGATTGTTCGACCGGGAATGGGGCAAGGGCGCGGGGTGCTCGTTCCTTTGGCCGGCAAAACCCGGGAGTGGGTCGAAAAAATGCTGAAATCGAAAGGATGGAGGATTCTCCATGACAAAACCCGATGACTTTAATCTGCGGGGATAGTTCAGTTTCCTTCTGCTTAAGGAGTCGCTCAAATTCCGGTGGATTCCTTTTTTTGGTCGCCAGTTATTATGCTGCGGCTAGCGGGGCACCCTTAGGGTGGTTGCAAGAACTCCGAGGCACAGAAAAAAGAATGCTTTGGGGTAATCGCGCGGGCGGGTGAGCATCCAAGCGTTTATTCTTGGGGGTGGCTGCAAAGTTTGGGGGGATGCAAAAGGAACCAAACTTAGGGGCCCAATCCCCAATATCGGAATATCTTTCGGGTTTTTTCTGATTAGTTGGTAGCCGTGAGTCTTTGCTGCTCCGCCATCTTTGCAAAATGACCCTTGGCTCGGAGAAGCTCTTCAAAGGTCCCACGCTCCACAATCCGACCGTGATCCAGAACAATGATTTCATCCATGTTGGCAAGGGTTGAAAGGCGGTGGGCGATACAGATCA
>Ga0214921_10003976_pt1 | contig 22202 bp, 14 predicted proteins | sample LL1505_MetaG_FD_177992 | JGI IMG/M metagenome (GOLD analysis project Ga0214921, IMG submission 177992) | Freshwater microbial communities from Lake Lanier, Atlanta, Georgia, United States - LL-1505 | ecosystem: Environmental > Aquatic > Freshwater > Lake | place: USA: Georgia | collected... | reverse complement strand
TTGCCCCGCCAGCCTTCGCCAGCGTGATCGTGATCGCAGCCGTCAACGTCGTCTTGCCATGGTCAACGTGACCAATCGTGCCGATGTTGCAGTGCGGCTTAGTGCGTTCAAACTTTTCCTTGGCCATTTCTCAAAGCTCCGGCCCTCAAGGCCTCTGAATAGACGTTGCGGGGATAGTTAAAGGGTTAAGCGTACTTCTTGATCACTTCGTCCGCGACCACTTGGGGCACGGTTTCGTAATGGTCGTAGACCATGGAGAACTGGGCGCGACCTTGGCTCATGCCACGCAGGTTGTTCACATAGCCAAACATGTTCGCCAACGGGACCTGGGCCGTAACGACCTGGGCGTTGCCGCGGGTTTCGGTACCAGAGATCTGACCCCGACGGGAGTTCAGGTCACCAATCACGTCGCCCATATATTCGTCCGGGGTCAGGACCTCAACCTTCATGATGGGCTCGAGCAGCTTGGGGCTGCCGCGCTCACGAAGTTCCTTGAAGGCCGCGCGGGCCGCGATTTCGAACGCCAGAACGCTGGAGTCAACATCGTGGTAGGCACCGTCGATCAAGGTGGCCTTGAAGTCGATCAGGGGGAAGCCAGCCAGAAGGCCGTTATCCATCACCGAAGTGATACCCTTTTCAACGCCGGGGACATATTCCTTGGGAACCGAACCGCCGACGACCTTGCTTTCGAACACAAAGCCCGAGCCGGGTTCGCCGGGCTCAAAGATGACCTTGATGCGCGCGAACTGGCCGGTACCACCGGTCTGCTTCTTGTGGGTGTAGTCGATCTCGGCCTTGCGGCTGATCGATTCACGATAGGCCACCTGAGGCGCGCCGACATTGGCGTCAACCTTGTAGGTCCGGCGCAGGATGTCGACCTTAATGTCGAGGTGCAGCTCGCCCATGCCCTTAAGGATGGTCTGGCCAGACTCGTGGTCGGTCGAAACGCGGAACGAAGGATCTTCCGAAGCCAGCTTCTGCAGGGCGATGCCCAGCTTCTCTTGGTCGGCCTTGGACTTGGGCTCGATGGCGATTTCGATCACGGGATCGGGGAATTCCATCTTCTCCAGGATCACGGGAGACTTCAACGGATCGCACAGGGTGTCGCCGGTGCGGGTGTCCTTGAGGCCAGCCAGAGCGACGATGTCGCCGGCATAGGCTTCTTTAATGTCTTCACGGTTGTTGGAGTGCATCAGCAGCATCCGGCCGACCCGCTCACGCTTGTCACGCGAGGAGTTCAGCAGGGCCATGCCGGTTTCCAGCTTGCCCGAATAGATGCGGCAGAAGGTCAAGGAGCCAACGAAGGGGTCATCCATGATCTTGAACGCTAGGATCGACAGAGGCTCATCGTCCGAAGCGTGGCGAACCACCTCTTCTTCGGTCTTGAAGTCGATGCCCTTGGTCGGGGGAATGTCAATCGGCGACGGCAGATAGTCGACCACCGCGTCGAGCAGAGGCTGAACGCCCTTGTTCTTAAAGGCCGAGCCGCAGAGGATTGGATAGAAGGCACCGTCCAGAACGGCCTTGCGCAGGCACTTCTTGATCACGTCGATCGAAGGCTCTTCACCGTTCAGATAGGCTTCCATCGCCTCGTCATCGAGCTCGACGGCGTTTTCGATCATGTAGTGACGCGCCGCGAGGGACTCTTCGAGCATGTCGGCCGGAATCTCTTCGTCGTGATAGTTCGCGCCGAGACCGTCATTTTCCCAAACCACGGCCTTCATGCGGACCAGGTCGATCAGGCCCTTAAGCGAGGTCTCTGCACCGATGGGCAGTTGGATGGGCACAGCCTTGGCACCAAGGCGGTCACGGATGGATTCGACGCACTTGACGAAGTCAGCGCCGATCTTGTCCATCTTATTGACGAACACGATGCGCGGCACGTTGTAGCGGTCAGCCTGACGCCAGACGGTTTCGGTCTGGGGCTCAACGCCTTGGTTGCCGTCCAGCACCGCCACGGCGCCGTCCAGAACCCGCAAGGAGCGTTCGACTTCAATGGTGAAGTCCACGTGGCCAGGGGTGTCGATGATGTTCAGGCGGTGATCGTTCCAGATGGCGGTCGTCGCAGCCGAGGTGATCGTGATCCCCCGCTCCTGCTCTTGCTCCATCCAGTCCATCGTCGCGGCGCCGTCATGGACTTCGCCAATCTTGTGCGACTTGCCGGTATAATAGAGAATCCGTTCCGTGGTCGTCGTCTTCCCGGCGTCGATATGCGCCATGATGCCGAAGTTACGGTAATCTTTAAGCGGGTGATTGCGGGCCATGTCGGGTGCTCTGGGGTATGCTTGCTTCGGACGGTCGGGGATAGAAGGCTGGAAGGGTCCAACCTAAAGACTTGCCGCTCCAGACCGAAGTCGGGAGCGGCCAGCGGGGGTTTATCTCAAACCGCCCGCGTCGAAAAGCCTTTGAAACGAAAGATTACCAACGATAGTGCGAGAAGGCGCGGTTGGCCTCTGCCATCTTGTGTGTATCTTCACGCTTCTTAACGGCAGTGCCTCGATTGTTGGACGCATCCAACAGCTCGCCAGCCAACTTTTCCGTCATGGTGTTCTCACCACGCTTGCGCGCAGCGGTCACCAGCCAACGGATGGCCAGGGCACGGCGGCGGTCAGGACGGACTTCGACGGGCACCTGATAGGTGGCACCGCCGACCCGGCGTGAACGCACTTCTACGGCAGGCGAGACGTTGTCCAGGGCCGAATGGAAGGTTTCCAGCGGGCCTAGGTCCTTACGCTTGGCTTCCAGGATGTCGAAAGCACCATAGATGATGTTTTCAGCAACAGCCTTTTTGCCCTCGTACATGACGTAGTTCATGAACTTGGTGACAACCAGATCCCCAAACTTTGGATCGGGTAAAACTTCACGTTTCTCAGCGCGACGACGACGCGACATATCTTATTCCTCGGTCTTTATGTTCAAAGCCGCGAGGCCCGACCGAGGTTGCGCCCCGGTACAGACGACCCGCGAGGCGGGTCATTATTTCGGGCGCTTAGCGCCGTACTTCGAGCGACGTTGCTTGCGATCCTTCACGCCTTGCGTGTCGAGCACGCCGCGCAGGATGTGATAGCGCACACCGGGCAAATCCTTGACGCGGCCGCCACGGATCAGGACCACAGAGTGCTCCTGAAGATTGTGACCTTCGCCGGGAATGTAGCACACCGCTTCGATGCCCGAGGTCAAACGAACCTTGGCCACCTTACGAAGCGCGGAGTTTGGCTTCTTCGGGGTCGTTGTATAGACGCGCGTGCAAACGCCGCGACGCTGGGGGCAACCCTTCAGGGCCGGCACCTTGTTACGAACAGGCTTCGGCTGGCGGGGCTTGCGGATCAACTGATTGACTGTAGGCATCTTAGCTTTCGCTCAAGGAGGTGTGTGCCTTTCGGCCGAGGCACCTCAGGAAGGTCGTGACGTGGATAGAGTGGCTCCACGCCGGGGATGAAACGTTCGAAAGCCTGACCCTCAGAAACAAGACATGCCGGGACGCAACAAGGCGTTCCGGCGGGGTCAGACCCTAGCCTGGTCCCTTAAGGTGCGCGCCACAGACCGATTGAGTCTAAGACAGCCCCGAAAAGAGCGCGGTAGATACGCCGAAGGACGCGCGGCGTCAACTGGATTGGGTGGGGGTGCCTAAACCCCCGCCCCTCCCCCGCCTTCCCCGCCTTCGCGAGGGAAACGGAAGGGGCTTGGGCTATCCCCGTATCGCCTGATCAATCATTCCGAACTGCTTGTCTGTAATCATCAAGAACAAGCAATGTCCATCAGACCGGTCAGCCCATAGGTCACCGATTTGCAACTTATGTTTTGAATCGTCATTCGTGAAATAGGGCGCACCCTTATATTCGATGACCAATATCCGCCCATCTTTTAACAGGGTAACGAAATCGGGATAGAACCTGTCCGACGACGTTTGCAGCCAAAACGAATTCGGCTGCTTCGACGTGTTACGCACCCACGCCTTAATGTCCGGGTTTCGTTCAATCGCAATGGCGCAGTCGTACTCTTCGCCGGTCGGTTCCAGATCACCGACCACGCGGAACAGGTGTTTTTGGAAGACCGTGCCGCCCTTATGGGGTTGATTATAGCCATAGCGGCTTTCATCGAAGACCAGTTCAACATCAGAACTGGTTTGAAATTCAAGCCCGCTTTGTGGGAACAGGGCGCGTTCAAAGGCCGTGACTTCGCGACTATCGCGATGTTTGGCAATCACCTTTATGACGGCATCGACCAGTCGGAAATTCGCCCGTGCTAGGGCGTCAATTGACATGCTGTACTTGGCAGAAATTGCGTCCAGCGCGTTGGAGATGAACAGGGTGGAAGACACGCGCGTAATGTCGCGGCGCGATGAATAGGGCAGTCTTCGGTCTATCCAGTTCACCAGCGCAGTCTTGGTCCAGCCCCGTAAGGCCAGAGCCAAGGAAAGCTGATCGTGTAAATCGGTGACGAACTCGACCTTCACGGTTTGCGTCTCATCCACATCGATGCGGGCTTCTTCGGCGGCGTTGCGCGGCGGTGTGAAGATATCAAGGATCGGTGCGGGATCACTTTCCTCAAGCTTCCACGGGATATCGAGAAAATGCGCCCGGTCGAATAGTTGCCATGCCTGCCCGGCTCGCACGGTCAATTGGGGCACGGCAAAGCGGATCGGTTCGGCTTGCAGGTCCGCCTCCCTGAGCCGCGCGCCGCGTGAGCGATGTACCAGTGCGTCAATCGTGTTTGCCGCAGCTTCCGGCATGGCAAACTTCATGGCCGTGCGGTCATAGTCCGAAAGCGCACCCCGCGCCCGGATTGTGCCAGTTTCAAGATCAACCTCAACCCGCCCGCCCGTCGCGGTTTCGATATTGGTCTTGAACGCCGCAGCGTCCACCTCAGGGGGAAGCGTCTCCTCATAATCAAAGGCCGATCCGCCGTCTTCCAAGCCCGGAATTGAAGGCACGGCGTGCAAAAGCGCCTGCGCTTCAACCTTTTCAAAGCCGTTATTCACAAGCCCGTCGCGCAAGGTGTTGGCAGCGTGCTGAAAGCTTGCCGTGGTCGCGAAGGCATAGGCCCGGTTCAGCTTTTCATGCCCCTTGCGAGAGGCGCGCGGCAAGCGCAGCACCCGGCCTAGGAGCTGTTCCACAGCACGAGGCGACTTCTGTTCCGCGACCGAACACAGCACATAGGCGAACGAGCAATCCCATCCCTCTTTCAAGGCCTGTTGCGTGATGATGAAGCGCACCTTGCAATCACGGTCGAACAGGTCGACGCCCTCAAGCCCCTTGGTGTCGCCGGTCGCGATCACGATATGCGCTTCTGGCACCCGAAAATCATTGATCAGAAGCTTTTTCACCTCTTCGGCGTGAAGGGTAATCTTGTCCTTCGATTTGGCCTCAGATTGAACCAGCATGACGGGGCGGATAAATTCGCCCGTGACCTTTTCTTCAGCCCGCGCGGTATCGGCCAGCTCATCAAGCCAAGCAATCGCATCGCCGATGGTTTCAGTGTGATTGGCCCGCCCGCGCAGGATCACAGGAAGCTTGATCATGTCCGCCGCCTTAAGTTCGGCGGCCGATACCTGGTGCAGCACGTTCGACGCGTAAATGCCCTTTTCGGGTTTGCTTTCTTCCGGCGTGACGGGCGTTGCCGTAAACTCGACGATCAAAGAGGGTTTGAGCCGCGCCAAGGTGTCGAAGGACAAATCGGTCCGCGCATTATGGGCCTCATCGACGATCACGACCGGGCGGCGCAAGCGCAGCACATTGGCCAAGGACGGCACCGGATCGCCAGACGGTCCAATTTCCAAGGCACCGCGCAAGCCATCGGCAAGTCCGGTGAAATGGTCCATCAATTCGCCATTGGCTTCATAGACCTTGCGGCCCTCGGTCTCTTCGACGCGAAAGGCTTGGATTGTCGCGACAATCACCACCACGCCGCCGTCATAATCAGCGCGCTCGGCATAGAGGGCATCGGTCACCGTCATGACCCGCACATTTTCGCCGAACCGGTCACTCAGCGCGCGGCGGTTGGGGTGCGTTCGATCCTGAAGCGTCGTCAAGGTCTGTTCGCGGATTGTCTGGGAAGGCACCAGCCAAAGCACGGTTGGCGTATCGGTACACAGCAAGCTATCGGCGGCAATCGCAACCGAATGAGCCGCCAATATGGTCTTGCCGCCGCCGGTTGGGACCCGAAGACAGACATAGGGCAGGCCGGGCAAGCTGGGCACCGGCTCGAATGGTCGGTTCGTTATCTCATAGAAGGCCAATTTGGCGCTGTTCAGTTCCACCGTCTTTTCGAGAAACTTGCGCAGCGCGCCAAGCGTTTGGACTTGATAGGACTTCAGGCTGAGAACGGGCAAGGCCATGCTCAAAGCCCCTCAATCTGATAGGGGATTTGCTTGAACGTAACGCCAAGGCGGGCAAGCCGGTCATCCGGCACGGTGCAGCCCTCACCATAGACGATCCGGGCACCGCTAAAGCCGGGTTCAGGCAAGGACAGCGTGTCCAGCCTGGCGCCGGTCAGCACATTGCCGGCATTGTCGCTTGCCACGCCAACGGCGTCGGCATTGTGCAACAGATAGATAGCCCTTCCCTGAAAGGTGCCGATCAGCGGCGAGGCCGGGTCCGCGCGCTTGGGGATGGGCGAGCCGGTCTCGCAAAAAAACACATGGGCCGCGAGATCAGGGAAACTGACGGCGGCATTAACATTGCCATCGGCATCAAACAGCGGCTCGCCTAGGGTGCAATAGCGGAAGCCGCCGCCGCCTTGCCAGCCAACGTCAACGGAAAGACCGCCCTGTTCGCCCTCGATCACTTTTTGATAGCGCGGTACGATATGCGTTGCGGCATGTGCGCCCATTTCGACGCCGATGTGCTTGCGTCCCAATTTGTGTGCGACGGCACCCGTCGTGCCGGAACCAGCAAATGTATCAAGAACCAATTCGCCGGGCTCAGACGCCAATTCAACGATACGCCGAATGAGCTTTTCAGGCTTAGGCGTCGGAAATGGATCATCCGGGATAAGCGATAGCTGTTCTTTTCTCCCGTCTTGCGTATGGCTGACTTCATCCCAAAGCCAGATGGTTTGTGCGTTTGTGCCTTCAGAGCGAAGTTTGTCGCGAAACCGCTTAAGTGCGGGCACGCTGTTGCGGCCTTCCTTCCCCCACCAAATCAAATCGTTCGCGACATTAGATTCGTGAGCTTTGCGATTAAACCGCCAAACGCCCGTCCGCTTCGGCCATATCTCTTGACCGGTGTTTGGGTTCACAATCGGATAATACAGGTTGGGTCTTTCATCGGCATTCTTGTTGCAAGTGTAATCGCCAGCCTTCCAAACGCCGCGTTCGTCGCCATCTGGATTCTTGTAGGCAGCATCGGCCTTTTCGGTGCGCTCAAGCTTTTTGGGCCGCCAAGTCTCCTTGGAAAGCGCATAAACCACGATGTGATCGTGACTTTCTGACAGCCATAAAGCATCGTTTGCCGGTGCATATTTCTTCTGCCAAATCACATTCGAAATGAAATTCCGACGCCCAAAGATTTCATCAAGAATGAGCTTCAGTCCGTGAACTTCGTTGTCATCAATCGAAATCCAGATTGATCCATCCTCGCGCAAAAACTCTTTCAGTAACCGCAAGCGCGGATACATCATGCACAGCCATTTATCGTGGCGTGACAGGTCTTCGGCCTCCTTGCCCACCACCTTGCCGAGCCAGTCGCGCATTTCGGGTGAGTTGACATTGTCGTTATAGACCCAGCTCTCATTGCCGGTATTATAGGGCGGGTCGATATAGATACATTTCACCTTGCCCGCATAATAGGGCAGCAGGGCCTTTAGGGCCTCCAGATTGTCGCCCTGCACCAACAGATTGCCCGCCTCGGGGTCACCAAAGCTCTTGTCCTTGTCGCAATGGATCAGCCGATAGGGCACTTGGCGATGGTGATTGACCACCGCCTTTTTTCCAATCCAGTCAAGGCTAGGCATAAGGCGTCACATCCGGCTGTTCTTAGGTCCGAACACCAGATAGCGATTCTACTTTAGGATGCCAATTTTTCTATTGAGTCCCTAGATGTATTTTTGGCTAGGTTTATGGGGGGTTTTCCCCTTCCGCCCTCCCCGCTCTGGCGGGGTTCAGGGCGTGGATTACGGGTCGTGCGAAATGGTCTGGTTCCCCGCCTGCGCGGGGAAGACGGAAGGGGGTTAGGGCAGGGGCAACCCTCCCCCGCCCAACAAAAACGGCCCCGGATTGCTCCGGGGCCGTCTGTGTAATTCCGCTAAACCCCGAGGGATTTAGGCCAGTTCGCTGTCGGCTTCGATAGCGATGATCTCTGGCAGGGGTTCCATGGCCTCTTCGCGGCTCTGGGTCAGTTGCTCGTCGCGCTTGGCGGCGATGCGTTGCAGGCCGCGCAGGTAGGAGCCCGTACCCGCCGGGATCAAGCGACCGACGATGACGTTTTCCTTCAGGCCTTCCAGGGTGTCGCTCTTGCCGTGGACCGAGGCGTCGGTGAGGACGCGGGTGGTCTCTTGGAAGGACGCCGCCGAGATGAAGCTGCGGGTTTGCAGGCTCGCCTTGGTGATGCCGAGCAGGACGGGCTGGGTGATGGCTGGACGGCCCCCACGCGCTTCGGCCTTGGCATTTTCCTCGTCGAAGTCTGGCTTATCCAGATGGTCGCCCTTGATCAGGCCGGTATCGCCTGGCTCGAGGATTTCGACCTTCTGCAGCATCTGACGCACGATCACTTCGATGTGCTTATCATTGATCGGCACGCCTTGCAGACGATAGACCTCTTGAATCTCGTTCACGAGGAACTCGGCGAGCGCCTCAATGCCCAAGATGCGCAGGATATCGTGCGGATCGGGATTGCCGTCGATCAGATATTCACCCTTGTGGATGGTGTCGCCATCGTGAACCGCGATGTGCTTGCCCTTGGGGATCAGGAACTCGACGGGATCGCCGCCATCCTCTGGCGTGATCTTGATCCGGCGCTTGTTCTTATAGTCGCGCCCGAACTCGACCCGGCCATCCATTTCGGCAATGACCGCGCAATCCTTGGGACGACGGGCTTCGAAGAGCTCGGCAACCCGTGGCAGACCGCCGGTGATGTCGCGGGTCTTGGCGCTTTCGGTGGGAAGGCGCGCCATCACGTCGCCGGGCAGGACCTCGTCGCCGTCACCGACGGAGAGAACCGCGCCCACAGGCAGTTGATAACGGGCTTCACCGCCGTTGGACAGACGCATATAGGCCCCGTCCTTGTCGATGACCGCCATGGCTGGACGCAGGTCCGAGCCACGCGGGCTGGCGCGCCAGTCCGAGACCGTCTTGTTGGAGATGCCGGTGGCTTCATCGGCCTCTTCGCGCACGGACAGACCGTCGACCAGATCCTCGTAACGGGCACGACCCGCCACTTCGGTGATGATCGGGGTGGTGTAGGGGTCCCAGTCGGCCAGACGTTGACCACGCTTGGTGGCCTCCCCGTCCTTAACCCGCAGGCGTGCGCCGTAAGGGGGCTTGTAGGTTTCCCGGTCCTTGCCATCGACCTGAAGGACGATGAGCATGTTGCGGCTCATGACCACCAGCTCGCCTTCGCGTGAGGTCACGGTGGCCCCGCCGACGAACTTGACCGTACCGTCGTTGGTGGCTTCGAAGAAGGACTGTTCAGCAACCTGAGCCGTACCGCCGATGTGGAAGGTACGCATGGTCAGCTGGGTGCCTGGCTCACCGATGGACTGGGCAGCAATAACGCCGACCGCTTCACCGATGTTCACTTGCGTCCCACGGGCCAGATCGCGGCCGTAGCAGGTGGCGCAGGTGCCGATCTTGGCCTCGCAGGTCAGGACCGAACGAACCTTCACCGACTGCACGCCCGATGCTTCGATCAGGTCGCACATGTTCTCATCAAGATAGGTGTCTGCAGGGATGATGATCTCGTTGGTGCCCGCATGACGGATATCTTCCGCCGTTGAGCGACCCAAGACCCGAAGGCCCAGTGAGACCAGCGTGTCACCGCCCTCGACCACAGCGCGCAGGGTGATGCCCCGCGTGGTGCCGCAATCTTCTTCGACGATGATGCAGTCCTGCGCCACGTCGACCAGACGACGGGTCAGATAACCCGAGTTGGCGGTCTTCAAGGCGGTGTCGGCCAGACCCTTACGGGCGCCGTGGGTGGAGTTGAAGTACTCCAACACGGTCAGGCCTTCTTTAAAGTTCGAGATGATCGGCGTTTCGATAATCTCGCCCGACGGCTTGGCCATCAGGCCGCGCATACCGCCAAGCTGCTTCATCTGAGCCTGAGAACCACGAGCACCAGAGTTAGCCATCATATAGATGGAGTTGATTTCCAGCTCGCGCCCATCGGGGCCGATGTGAATGGCCTTCAACTCGTCCATCATAGCGTCAGCGACCCGGTCCGTAGACTTGGCCCAGGCGTCAACGACCTTGTTGTACTTCTCACCCTTGGTGATCAGACCGTCGGCATATTGCTGCTCATACTCCTCGACGAGGGCGCGGGTCTCAGCGACCAGAACCTTCTTGCGCTCAGGAATAACGATGTCGTCCTTACCGAAGGAGATACCGGCCTTGGCCGCTTCCTTAAAGCCCAGACCCATGATCTGGTCGGCAAAGATGACCGTCGCCTTCTGACCACAGTGACGATAGACCGTGTCGATCAGGTTGCCGATTTCCTTCTTGGTCAAGGCCTTCTCGACCAGACGGTGGCCGATATTGACATTGTGCGGCAAGAGGGCGGCGATCTTCATCCGGCCCGGCGTGGTGTCGATGACCTTGCGGGTCACAACGCCATCAGGGGTCATTTCGCTAAAGCGGGCCTTGATCTTGGAATGCAGCGTGACAACGCCCGCATCCAGAGCCGCTTCGATTTCGCCCAGATCGACGAACAGCTTGCCCTGCCCCGGCTCGTTCTCTTTCGACAGCGAGAGGTAATAGAGGCCGAGCACGATGTCCTGTGACGGAACGATGATCGGGCGACCATTGGCTGGCGACAGGATGTTGTTGGTCGACATCATCAGCACGCGGGCTTCAAGCTGGGCTTCCAGCGAGAGCGGCACGTGCACAGCCATCTGGTCACCGTCGAAGTCGGCGTTGAAGGCGGCGCAGACCAGCGGGTGAAGCTGGATGGCCTTACCTTCGATCAGCTTGGGCTCAAACGCTTGAATGCCGAGGCGGTGAAGGGTTGGCGCGCGGTTCAGAAGCACCGGATGCTCGCGGATCACCTCTTCGAGCACGTCCCAGACCTGGGGTTGCTCGCGCTCGACCATGCGCTTGGATTGCTTGACGGTGCCCGACAGGCCCTTGGCATCCAGACGCGCATAGATGAATGGCTTGAACAGTTCCAAGGCCATCTTCTTGGGCAGGCCGCACTCGTGCAGCTTCAGCTCAGGACCGACGACGATGACCGAACGGCCCGAATAGTCGACGCGCTTGCCGAGCAGGTTCTGACGGAACCGGCCCTGCTTGCCCTTGAGCATATCGGCGAGGGACTTGAGCGGACGCTTATTGGCACCGGTAATGACCCGGCCACGACGGCCATTGTCAAACAGGGCGTCAACGGCTTCCTGCAACATCCGCTTTTCGTTGCGGATGATGATGTCCGGCGCGCGCAGTTCCATCAGGCGCTTCAAACGGTTGTTCCGGTTGATGACGCGGCGATAGAGGTCGTTCAGGTCGGAGGTGGCGAAACGGCCACCGTCCAGAGGCACCAAGGGGCGCAGCTCGGGCGGAATGACGGGGATGACCGTCATGATCATCCACTCAGGCTTATTGCCGCTTTCGATAAAGGCTTCGAGAATTTTCAGGCGCTTGGACGCCTTCTTCTGCTTCATCTCCGAAGGCGTACCGGCCAGCTCTTCGCGCAGGCGGTCCGCTTCCTTGTGCAGGTCGATGGCCATCAATAGGCCACGGATCGCCTCAGCGCCGATTTCAGCGGTGAAGCTGTCATCGCCATATTCGTCTTGGCTGCGGGCAAAGTCGTCTTCGGACAGCAACTGGTGCTGCTTCAAAGGCGTCAGGCCGGGCTCGGTGACGATGTAATATTCAAAATAGAGGACCCGCTCGATATCCTTGAGCGGCATGTCGAGCATCATGGCGATGCGGCTCGGCAGGGACTTCAAGAACCAGATGTGGGCAACCGGGCTGGCCAGTTCGATGTGACCCATCCGCTCGCGCCGAACGCGGGCGAGGGTGACTTCAACACCGCACTTTTCGCAGATAATGCCCTTATACTTCATGCGCTTGTACTTGCCGCACAGGCATTCGTAATCCTTGGTTGGACCAAAGATACGGGCGCAGAACAGGCCATCACGCTCCGGCTTGAAGGTCCGGTAGTTGATGGTTTCAGGCTTCTTGATCTCGCCGAAGGACCAGGACCGGATCTTTTCCGGGGAGGACAGCGAGATACGGATCTGATCGAAGGTCGGCGCAGCGGCGACCGGATTAAAGATGTTCAGGACTTCCTGGTTCATCGGACTTCCATTTCTCTTGCGGGCTAGAGCCTGCAGGCATTTCGTAAGTTGAGCCGTTAGGCCCTTGAAATTTCGAGGCTAGCGAGGATCAGCGCCCTGCCCGTCCCGATTTCGGTGGGGGCAGAACGCTGTCTCAAAAGCTCAGGCTTAGCTGTTTTCCAGCTCAACATTGAGGCCCAAGGAACGCATTTCCTTGACCAGAACGTTGAAGCTTTCCGGAATACCGGCTTCGAACGTGTCGTCCCCTCGGACGATCGACTCATAAACCTTTGTCCGTCCGGCCACGTCGTCGGACTTGACCGTCAGCATTTCCTGCAAGGTGTAGGCTGCGCCATAGGCTTCCAGTGCCCACACTTCCATTTCCCCGAAGCGCTGTCCGCCGAACTGGGCCTTACCGCCGAGGGGCTGCTGGGTGACCAGACTGTAAGGACCAATAGAACGGGCGTGGATCTTGTCATCCACGAGGTGGTGGAGCTTGAGCATATAGATATAGCCGACGGTCACAGGCCGTTTGAACTGATCACCGGTCTGGCCATCATAGAGGATCGACTGGCCCGAACGGTTCAGACCCGCCCATTCCAAGTGATCCTCAATGTCCTCAATCCGCGCACCGTCAAAGACCGGCGTTGCGAAGGGAACGCCCTTGGACAGGTTGCGGGCCAACTCGACCAGCTCCTCATCCGTATCGGGCAGTTCTTGGTCTGGACCGTAGATCTCGCGCAGACGGTTGATCAGCATCTCGCGCTGACCGCCATTCTTCCAAGCTTCCAACAGGTTGGCGATCTGCTTGCCAAGGCCTGCGGCCGCCCAGCCGAGGTGGGTTTCGAAGATCTGACCGACGTTCATGCGCGATGGCACGCCCAGCGGGTTCAGAACCACGTCAACAGCGGTGCCGTCTTCTAGGTAAGGCATGTCTTCGATCGGAAGGATCTTAGAAATAACGCCCTTGTTGCCGTGACGACCGGCCATCTTGTCCCCGGGCTGAAGCTTGCGCTTCACGGCCACGAACACCTTGACCATCTTCATCACGCCCGGTGGCAGTTCGTCACCGCGTTGTAGCTTGTCGACCTTGTCTTCGAAGCGGCGATCCAGACGCTTGCGGGCCTCGTCGAACTGGCGGCGCATGGCCTCCAACTCGCCCATGGCCTTCTCGTCTTCGAGCGCAATCTGCCACCACAGACCAGGAGCGATCTCGGCCAGCTTTTCAGCCGTGATCTCGCCGCGCGACAGGCCCTTTGGACCCGAAACCGCGACCTTGCCGACCAGAAGCTCGTTCAGACGCCCGCTGATATTGCGGTTCAGGATCGCGAACTCGTCGTCGCGGTCCTTGCCCAGACGGTCGATTTCCGCTCTCTCGATGGCCAGAGCCCGTTCGTCCTTTTCGACGCCGTGCCGGTTGAACACCCGCACTTCGACGATCGTACCGGCAACCCCTGGCGGCAGGCGCAAGGAGGTGTCGCGGACGTCCGAAGCCTTTTCACCAAAGATGGCGCGCAGGAGCTTTTCTTCTGGCGTCATCGGGCTTTCACCCTTTGGCGTGACCTTACCGACCAGAATATCGCCCGGCATCACCTCAGCGCCGATGGCCACAATGCCAGCCTCGTCGAGATTGCGCAGGGCCTCTTCACCGACGTTAGGAATGTCGCGGGTAATTTCTTCGGGGCCCAACTTCGTATCGCGGGCCATGACTTCAAATTCCTCAAGGTGAATTGAGGTGAAGACGTCGTCACGGACGATGCGCTCGGAGATCAGGATGGAGTCTTCGAAGTTGTAACCATTCCAAGGCATGAAGGCGACGAGGGCGTTACGGCCCAGTGCCAGCTCGCCCAGATCGGTCGAGGGGCCGTCAGCGATAATATCGCCAGCGACGATCCGATCCCCCACCCGCACCAGCGGACGCTGGTTGATACAGGTGTTCTGGTTGGAGCGTTGGAACTTCGACAGGCGGTAGATATCGACGCCCGGCTTGGTGGGGTCAGTCTCTTCCGTAGCGCGGATAACGATACGGGTACCGTCGATCTGCTCGACGATGCCGGGGCGGCGAGCCACCACGGTTGCGCCGGAGTCGCGGGCCACAACGCCTTCCATGCCGGTGCCGACCAGAGGCGCATCCGACTGTACCAGAGGCACGGCCTGACGTTGCATGTTCGAACCCATCAGGGCGCGGTTGGCGTCATCATTTTCCAAGAAGGGGATCAGGGCCGCAGCCACCGAAACCACCTGCTTAGGCGACACGTCCATATAGGTGACCATATCGCGCGAGGTCAGGCTCACATCGCCATTGATCCGGCAAGGCACCAGATCTTCGATGATCGAACCGTCGGAGGTCAGCTTGACGTTCGCCTGAGCGATGACGTGCTTGGCTTCTTCCATGGCCGACATATAGGTGACCACGTCACCGGCAACGCCGTTAATGACCTGACGGTACGGGCTCTCAATGAAGCCATACTTATTGACCACAGCGTGGGTCGCTAAGCTGTTGATCAGACCAATGTTCGGGCCTTCCGGCGTTTCAATCGGGCAGATACGGCCATAGTGGGTTGGGTGCACGTCGCGGACTTCAAAGCCAGCGCGCTCACGGGTCAGACCCCCAGGGCCAAGCGCCGACAGGCGACGCTTATGGGTAATTTCCGACAGCGGGTTGGTTTGGTCCATGAACTGCGAGAGCTGCGAGGAGCCGAAGAATTCACGAACAGCCGCTGCGGCGGGCTTGGCGTTGATCAGGTCGTGCGGCATGACCGTGTCGATATCGACGCTGGACATACGCTCCTTGATGGCGCGCTCCATACGCAAGAGACCAACGCGGTACTGGTTTTCCAGCAATTCGCCGACCGAACGGACCCGGCGGTTGCCGAGGTTGTCAATGTCGTCAATTTCACCGCGACCATCACGCAGACCCACGAGGGTCTTTAGAACGGCCAGCACATCTTCCTTGCGAAGGACGCGCATCTCGTCCGAAGCATCAAGCTCCAGACGCATGTTCATCTTCACGCGGCCAACGGCCGACAGGTCGTAGCGCTCTGAGTCGAAGAACAGACCCTTGAACATGGTCTCGGCGGCATCCACGGTTGGTGGCTCGCCGGGACGCATGACGCGATAGATGTCGAACAGGGCGTCTTCACGCACCGAGTTCTTGTCGACGCGCAGGGTGTTGCGGACATAGGCCCCGACCGTGACATGGTCGATGTCGAGCACGTCAATGGTGTTGAAGCCCTGCTCAGCCAAGGTCTGGATCGACACGGCGTCGAGCTCATCACCGGCTTCGGCGTAGATTTCACCGGTCTCGTAATTGACCGCATCGCGCGCCAGATAGCGGGTGACCAAGGCATCAGGCGCCAGAAGCAGCGTCTTGACGCCGCTATCGGCGAACTTCTTAGCCGCACGGGCGCTGATCTTTTGACCCGCAGGGGCGATCTCTTCGCCCGTGTCGGCATCGACCAGAGCGAACTCTGGCTTCACGCCGCGCCAACGCTCTGGCTTGTAGGGGGTGGCCCAGCCGCCTTCGCGCTTTTCGTAAGGCACCACATCATAGAAGGTGGTCAGGATCTCTTCACCGTCCATGCCGAGCGCATAGAGGAAGGTGGTCGCAGGCAGCTTGCGGCGACGGTCGATCCGCACATAGACCACGTCCTTGGCGTCGAACTCGAAGTCGAGCCACGAACCGCGATAGGGAATGATCCGCGCGGCGAACAGCAGCTTGCCCGACGAGTGGGTCTTGCCCTTGTCATGGTCGAAGAACACGCCCGGCGAACGGTGCATCTGCGAGACGATAACCCGCTCGGTGCCGTTGACGATAAAGGTGCCCTTGTTCGTCATGAGCGGAATATCGCCCATATAGACGTCCTGCTCCTTGATGTCCTTGACCGAGCGAGCGCCGGTTTCTTCGTCTGATTCAAACACGATCAGGCGAAGCTTGACCTTCAAGGGCGCGGCATAGGTCATGTCGCGCTGAATACATTCTTCCATGTCGTACTTGGGGTCCTCGAACTCATAGGACACGTACTCAAGCACGGCGCGCTCGTTGAAGTCCTTGATCGGGAAGACCGACTTAAAGACCGCTTCAATGCCTTCGTCGCGGCGTTGGCCCGGACGGACCTCGCGCTGAAGGAACTGTTCATAGGAGGAGCGCTGGACCTCAATGAGGTTCGGCATGGTCACAGCTTCGGGGATGCGTCCGAACGACTTCCGGATACGCTTCTTGCCGGTAAAGGATTGTACCATCGATGTTCCCTACGCACGGGGGTGCCCCGCGCTAATCTCAATGTCCAGGTGTCCGCCCTCGGCTTACGCTCCCTGTAACAGGAGGCGCCGGACACCGGAAATGGCCCCTGAAAAGCTCAAGGGCGCCCCTTCGCGCTGGTCGGAGGGCGGCTGACCGCGCCTCGGGGCATTTGTCCAAAGGACATCGACCGATGAATCGGTTCTTTGTCCTCTGTGCAAGCGACGGTGATTAGGCGCTTTTGATCGAGAATGAAAGGGGGAAATAGCGGGGATAGGAATTTCTATCGGGGGAGCCCCCTACCCCGGCTTCGCCGGTACTTCCCCCAGAGGGGGAAGATCTAGTGATGCAATTCTTCCCCCTCTGGGGGAAGTGGCCTGAAGGGCCGTAGGGGGCCTTGTTTACCTATGCCCCTACCAAAGACACGCCCGGGCCCGTTCAGGCCAGAGCCGATCATAGTCCGCCCCGCCCACGCGGTTATCACTGGTCGCGGCCAGCATCTGGCCTGCGGTCGGCAGGCTATCCGGCGGCACATAGAGATTAGGATCCCATAGGGCTGAGCGCACCAGAGCCCGCGCGCACTGGAAATAGACCGCCTCGACCGTCAGCACGATGACAGACCGAGGCGCACGCCCCTCGACGGCGAAGGAGGCCAGCAAGGACGGCTCTATCACCACCTTGGCCCGGCCATTGATGCGCAGACAGTTACCGATACCCGGGACAAGGAACAGCAGGGCCGTGCGCGGATCACGCACAATATTACGCAAAGAGTCCGCTCGGTTATTGCCCGCCCGGTCGGGCATCATCACCGTTCGCGCGTCATGAATTCGAACAAAACCCTTGGCATCGCCGCGCGGAGAACAGTCCAAACCCTCCGGCCCAACCGTGGCCAAGGCAACAAAGGGCGAGGCCTCGACATAGGCCCGATATTCCGGGATCAGATGATCGATTTCCTTAATCGTAGAGGCCTCGTTCGGCTGGCCATAAAGCGCCTCTAGGTCGGCGATGTTATCAACGGACTTCATGGTGATCTCCGACAACAGGATTAAAAGTGAAGTCAGGCCCATTTGGAAGTCAATGCTGCATGTGAAGTGGCCGCAAAACCCCCTACCCCCGCTGCGCGGGTACTTCCCCCAGAGGGGGAAGATTTACGGATCGAAGATCTTCCCCCTCTGGGGGAAGTGGCCCGAAGGGCCGTAGGGGGCCTTGTTTTCTTTCTTCCGTGTTCCCCGCGAAGGCGGGGACCCAGACCCTTTCAGGATAAGGATGAATGAGAGGGGGGTGGATGCCCCCTCACCCAACCCTCTCCCCCAAGGGGGGCGAGGGCTTATCGGTTCTAGCCCTCTCCCTGAGGGAGAGGGTTGGGTGAGGGCCTTGTTTCCACACCTCTCCAACGCAAAACGGCCCCGGAGTTTCCCCCGAGGCCGTTCGCAAAACACAGTGCCTGCGTCCCGAGGGACGCGCGCCATCTTATTTGATGGTGACGGAGGCGCCGGCTTCTTCGAGCTTCTTCTTGATCTCTTCGGCTTCTTGCTTGGAGATGTTTTCCTTGATGGGCTGCGGAGCGCCTTCCACCAGGTCCTTAGCTTCCTTCAGGCCGAGATCGGCGCGGATGCCACGGACTTCCTTAATCACGTTGATCTTCTTGTCGCCACCGGCGGTCAGGATCACGGTGAATTCGGTTTGCTCTTCGACGGCTTCAGCGACGGCGACAGGGCCGGCAGCAGCAACGGCGACAGGAGCGGCAGCGGAAACGCCCCAATGCTCTTCGAGCATCTTGGACAGTTCAGCGGCTTCAAGAACCGACAATGCGGAAAGGTCTTCAACCAACTTTGCGAGCTTGGACATGGGTATGTTCCTTAAGGGTGGATATGAGAGGAAATTGCGAAAATGCGTTTAGGCTGCCTTGTCGGCATAGGCCTTGAGCACACGAGCCAGTTGTCCAGCCGGAGCCGCCAGGACGCCTGCGATACGAGTCGCTGGGGTCTGGATGAGGCCGACCAGTTGACCGCGGATCTGATCGAGCGATGGCAGCGTGGCTAGAGCGCGCACTGCATTCTCGTCGAGAACCGTTGATTGTCCGAGCAGGCCGCCAATGATGGAGTACTTGTCGTTCTCCTTGGCATATTGCACGACGATCTTGGCCGCAGACACGGGGTCTGCACCATAGGCAATAGCGACAGGACCGGTGAACAGGGCATTGCCTGCATCGCCAGCCACGCCATCTAGCGCCTTCTGAACTAGGGTGTTCTTCACGACCTTCAGGGTCGCGCCTTCTTTACGAAGGCGGTTCCGAAGCTCGGTCATTTCCGCAACCGTTAGACCCATATAGTGGGTCACGACCACTGCGCCGGCACCAGCGAACACGTCTTTCAACGCGACGATGGCATCAGCTTTCTGAGTGCGGTCCATTGCGGTCTCCGTAACTCACGTTAGGCGGCCGGACCATCCGGCAGCCGAAGTCGATCCCTAGCGCAAGGTTGCCCCCACGCCGCAATCGGCTCAGCCTGTCCCAGGATGCGTCGACGGCACGCCCGATCCATCAAGGAAACGGTGCGATCTGTCTGTGCGTCTTGTCTCCCCGCGGCATTCAATTAAGGCCCTAGGGCCCCGCAGTTCTCGGACAGGACTAGCGACCTAGGGCAAGCCCCAAATCACCAGAAGCGGCGCTTATAGTCGGGGTGATGGAAAACCGCAAGCCCTGCTCACCCGCAAACGAAAACTCTAGACCCCAACGAAAACAGGCGGCCCCTTGAAGGACCGCCTGTCATTTCAGCACCCGAAGGTGTGAAAGGTCTTAGGCCGAGACCGAGGCCGTATCGACGCGCAGGCCAGGGCCCATGGTCGAGGACATCGAGATCTTACGGACATAGAGGCCCTTGGCACCGGTCGGCTTGGACCGGTTCAGGGCTTCGACGAGGGCCTTAACATTGACGATCAGAGCGTCATCGGTGAACGAGACCTTGCCAACGCCAACATGGATGATGCCGGACTTTTCAACGCGGAACTCGACCGCACCACCCTTGGCGTCCTTGACGGCTTGGCCAACATTGGGGGTCACGGTACCGACCTTTGGATTAGGCATCAGGCCGCGAGGACCCAGAACCTTACCCAGACGACCGACCAGAGCCATCATGTCCGGTGTCGCGATAACGCGATCAAAGTCCATGAAGCCGCCTTGGATACGATCAACCAGATCTTCAGCACCCACCACGTCTGCGCCAGCAGCCAAGGCTTCAGCAGCCTTAGCATCCTTAGCGAACACGGCGACGCGAACGTCACGGCCGGTACCCGAAGGCAGGTTCACCACGCCGCGGACCTGTTGGTCAGCGTGACGAGGATCAACGCCCAGATTGACCGACACTTCGACGGTTTCGTCGAACTTGGCGGTGGCATTGGACTTCACGACGGCCACGGCTTCAGCCAGGCTGTAGGCCTTGTCAGCGTCAACGACGAAAGTCTTGGCGCGCTTTGCAATCTTAGCCATGACTTAAGCCTCCACCACTTTCAGACCCATCGCGCGGGCCGAGCCTTCGATGATGCGGGTCGCAGCGTCGAGGTCGTTCGCATTCAGGTCTTTCATCTTCTTTTCGGCGATTTCGCGGCACTGGGCCTTGGTCACCTGGCCAACCACTTCGCGGCTGGTCGTGGCCGAACCGGACTTGATGCCAGCGGCGTTCTTCAGGAAGAAGGTCGCAGGCGGCGTCTTGGTCACGAAGGTGAACGACTTGTCCTGATAGACCGTGATCACGGTCGGCAGGGGCGTGCCCTTTTCGACATTTTCTGTACGGGCGTTAAATTCTTTACAGAAGCCCATAATGTTGACGCCGCGCTGACCGAGCGCGGGGCCGATTGGGGGTGAAGGCGTGGCAGAGCCGGCCTTCACCTGGAGCTTGATATAGCCCAGGATCTTTTTAGCCATCTTATCCTCTCATAGAACCAGGACCATCCCGGTTCTTAGGTTAGAGCCGTGGTGCGGGGTTACGGTGGCCGCCCCCTCCCACGGATTTAGTCGGCCAGTTCCGGCGAACTGGGCCACAACATCACGCGGTCTTTTCGACCTGCGAGAATTCGAGTTCCACCGGCGTGGCCCGTCCAAAGATGGACACGGTAACGCGAAGGCGGGAGCGTTCTTCATCAACCTGCTCAACAGAGCCGCTGAAGCTGGCAAAGGGACCGTCGGTGACCCGGACGTTCTCGCCAATTTCGAAAGTGATCGCGGGCTTTGGACGCTCGACGCCCTCTTCGATGGCTCCGATGATCCGTGCAACTTCGCGCTCGCTCACCGGCATCGGCTTAGCCTGCGATCCCAAGAAGCCCGTAACCTTGGGCGTGTTCTTGACCAGGTGATAGGCAACGTCCGAGAGGTCCATCTTGACCAGCACATAGCCGGGGAAGAACTTACGCTCGGCATTGATCTTACGGCCGCGACGGATTTCGATCACGTCTTCGGTCGGGACCAGAATTTCGGAGAAACAATCCTCAAGACCTTGGGTCTTGGCCTGCTCACGAATGGAGTCCGCCACCTTCTTCTCGAAGTTCGAGTAGGCGTGGACGATGTACCACTTGTGATTTGGGTTCGAAGGACGGCTTTCAGCAGCTTGCGCGGACATGGATTAAGACCCCAGGGTGCTGAGCTTGAGTATCTGGCTAACACCGAAGCTCAACAGCAGATCGACAATAAAGAAGAAGGTTGCGGTCATGACCACCATGATCAAGACCATGACCGAGGTGATCCAAGTTTCCTTGCGGGTCGTCCAGGTGATCTTACGCGCTTCGGCGCGGACCTCGCGGATGAACTGCGCAGGGTTAATAGGCTTCTTTGGCGCTGGAGCAGCCGTGGTCGCCGTTCCGTCGCCCTTGGGCACGGCTTTGACCACGCGGCCCTTGGTCGCTGTCGGTACGGCGGGTGACTTGGCCATGGATCGGCTCACAACTTCTTCTAACGACGAGCGCTAAAGGCCGTCCGGAAACCTCCGGGCGACGCCGTAGCGCCATAGAGGGTGGCAGGAGTGGGGGGACTCGAACCCACGACTTTCGGTTTTGGAGACCGACGCTCTACCAGCTGAGCTACACTCCTTCAGACTTAGGCTTCCATCCTGTAACAGGACATGCGCCGGGAGGAGACCCCTTCCAGCGCGATAGGCCTTTGTCAGAGCCGTGCGGTTTATCAGCACCGCCCCTTGAGGGCAAGAGCCGCCGGACGGAAACCGTTGCTCTATTATTGATGGAGAAGTGGAAACACCCCCTCACCCAACCCTCTCCCCCAAGGGGGCGAGGGCTTTATCGTTCTTAACCGCGTCATTGCGAGCGCAGCGAAGCAACCCAGTAGATGGCCTCGAACCCATCCGGTTGTTCCCCTGGGTTGCTTCGGCGTTTCACGCCTCGCAATGACGCGGAGAAGAAGCACCCCTTCCCCCGTGTTCCCCGCGACGGCGGGGACCCAGACCCTTACACACCGCTTGGAAACAAAGATCTGGATCCGCGCCTGCGCGGGGAACGCGGCGCAGAGCGTGTGGATGTTACCCCCCCGGCT
>Ga0214921_10003974_pt1 | contig 22207 bp, 20 predicted proteins | sample LL1505_MetaG_FD_177992 | JGI IMG/M metagenome (GOLD analysis project Ga0214921, IMG submission 177992) | Freshwater microbial communities from Lake Lanier, Atlanta, Georgia, United States - LL-1505 | ecosystem: Environmental > Aquatic > Freshwater > Lake | place: USA: Georgia | collected... | reverse complement strand
CAAAGCGACACTCCTAAAAACGACGCGCCGTTCATGCCGCTGCTGATCAACCGCGAGGTCGTCGTCAGCCAGGCCGGCGACTACGCGCTGATCTTTGCGCCGCCCGAGACGCTGCGCGTCGCCGGCCGGCGGCCGCAGCGGCGCGTCATCGTGTCGACCGTCGTCGCCGAGACAGGGCTGACGATCGACACGCTGAAGTACGTCATCGACTGCGGGTGGAGCCGCACCGTCGAGACCTACCAGCCCTGGCGGGCGACGGGCCTCACGACGCGGCCGGCGCCCCGCAGCCGCGTCGCCCAGCGGCGCGGGCGCTGCGGCCGCCTCTTCCCCGGCGAGTTTTACCCGCTCTACAGCGAGGCCGTGTACAACGCGCTCGACGCCGACCAGCAGCCGGAGGTCGTCGTGGGCAACTCGGCGGTGCTCTTCCTCGCGCTGGTCGCCGCCCAGCAGCGGCAGAAGCTCGCGCTGGGCCTGCGCCCCGAGTTCCGCGTCGAGGACCTCGGCCTGCTGGACCCGCCGCCGCCCGAGGCGCTCGCCGGCGCGATCCGCGCGGCGCGGGCGCTCGGCTTCCTCGCGGCGGCGGCCCCGCCGCCGGCGCCGGCCGCGGCCGGCGCCACCGGGCTCGCCGCGCTGGCGTCGGCGCCTTTGGGGGCAGACGCCCCCAAAGGCGCCGAAGTGTACGGCCTCACGCCGCTGGGCTGGGTCGCCGCGCGCTTCCCGCAGCTGTCGATGGAGGCTACCCGGGTGCTCCTCGCCGGCTACGTCTGGGGCACCGCCGCCAGCGACCTGCTGACGGCCGCCGCGATGATGGGGCGCCCGCTGGCCGACTTATTCGCGCGCCGCCGGGGGCCGCCGGGCTTCGGGCCGCCGGCGGGGGCGGCGGCCCTCGCCGCCGCCGCGCCCGGCTACCTCTGGGCGCGGGGCACCGGCGGCGCAGGCGCGAGCGGCGCAGTCGCGAGCGGCGCAGTCGCGAGCGTCGAGGCCGCCGAAGCTGTCTGCTACCGCGCGCGCCTGCTGCTCGCCGACGACTTCGCCGAAGCGGTGCTGATATTCGACGCGTTCCTCCAGGTCATCGAGGCGGCCGAGGGCGACCCCGCCGCCGCCGCCGCCTGGTGCGCGGGGGCCGGCCTCCGCTACAACACGATGCTCGAGCTCGCGGGCGCGCGCGAGCGCCTCGCCGACGAGATGGTCGCCGCCGGCCTCGACCCCTTCCGCGGGGCCGCCGCGCGGCTCGCGGCGGCCCCGCCGGCGGGGTTTGCGCCGGCCCTCCAGCGGCTGAAGCGGTGCCTGTTCGAGGGGCTCCGCATGAACCTCCTGCGCTTCGCGCCCGACCACCCCGCGGGGCCCGGCTACGTCACGCACTACCACGCGCCGTCGCTGCGGGTGCGCTGCCCCCCGCTGTACACCGACGCGATGGCCGACCGACTCGCCGAGGCCCGCGTCACCGCCCGCGGGGGCGGGCGCCCCCGCTGGATCGTGACGGACCAGCTGCGCCTGGCGGCGGCGCCCCGCGGCCCCGCCGACGCCGCCGCCCCGCTGCTCTACTCGGTCGAGACGAACCTCGTCTGCGTCCTCGACGGCTACCTCGATTTCGACCCCGACCTCTACGAGCGGGCGCTCGATTAAGGCTGGCGCTCGATTAAGGCTGGCGCTCGATTAAGGCTGGCGCTCGATTAAGGCTGGCGCGGAATGTCGCAATAAGTAATACACCGATGTTGATCCCAGGTAACGATGTGCTGCTGATCTTCTTTACGCTGGTCACGCTACTCGCGCTCTGCGCCGCGGTGGCGCCGTCTATCTTGACGATTTCGGACATGCGCGCGCCGCTGCGCATCCGAAAAAAGACGCCGCGCGCAGAGTAAAAGAGTAAAGTATAATGAGCGTTGTCGAGTACTTATCTGTGCTGGCCGCGTACGATCGGGTCGTGCGCGCCAATGTCGGCGCGCTGCCGGCGCCGGTTCAGCGGCTCAGCGACTCGACGATCGCGAAGCTCTTCGCGCCCCAGGCGTGGGACACCCTCGTGGGGGACCACCTGTGGGTGGAGCCCGCGCCGTGCGGCGCGGGCAACCAGACGCCGGACTTAAATGTAGTCGCAAGCGATCGCGTCGCCGACGCCCCGGTAGATGAAGGGGCGCCCGCACCCGTGGATCAGCCCCTCTAGCGCGAGGCGGTCGCACTCTTCGCGGGGGGCGTGGGGGTTGATCGGCTGGTTGTTCATTTTGTAGACCCCGTGGCGGAATATTTGGCAGTTTAGCTCGTGCTGGTAAACTAATATCATGACGCCGCAGTGGGGGCATGGAAATACGAGCTCGATTGGAGCAGGTGCCGGCGCAGCAGCTGGTGCGGATGCTTCTGCGGCTGCGGGCGCAGCGGGTGCAGGTGCTGCTGCGGGTGCAGGTTCTGCTGCGGGTGCAGGTTCAGCTGCGGGTGCAGGTTCAGCTGCGGGTGCCTCAGCTGTGGGTGCCTCTGCAAATGCAAGCACATTCGTGTCGACCAGGGTTTCCTTGAGGTGTGCCGCCGCGTCCGGCGAGGCGGCCGAGGCTGCGTCCGGCGAGGCGGCCGAAGCTGCGTCCGGCGAGGCGGCCGAGGCTGCGTCCGGCGAGGCGGCCGAAGCTGCATCCGGCGAGGCGGCCGAAGCTGCGTCCGGCGAGGCGGCCGAGGTTGCATCCGGCGAGGCGGCCGAGGTTGCATCTGGAGTCGCAGAAACTTCCCCCAAAGATTCTGAAGCGGTATCGCTCATTTATCTAATATAGAAATTGCAGCTAATTGCTTAAAAAATATTTTTACGATGATGCACAAGAGTATTTTTTAGAATCCTGAATCTGCTGCTTCGGCCTCTACGTCAGCGGTGTCTGCAGGATACATCTCATCGAGGCCCAGGGCCCGACCCTGGGCCGGCCCATCATATGACGCAAACAGCGAAGACAGCTCGTTGTCAGTCATCAGCGCGCCCCGTGGCGCCATAGCCGGCCGGGCGGCCGCAGTCGCGGTCGCCCGCTGCAGCGCGGCGTCGTCGCCGAACGCAAACTCGGAGTTTGCGGGCGCGGGCGGGCGGGATTGCGCCCGCGCCCGCGCGTCCCACCAGTTGCGGCGCTTGCCTGTGGCCGCCGCGTCTTCGGCGGCGGCCTCGGCGGCGGTGCGCCCGCCGCGGGCCTCGACGGCGACGATCGGCTCCTCGCCGGCGCGCATCGTGGGCTCGGCGGGGGTCAGCACGCGGCAGCCCTTGAGGATCTGCGCGCCGTTGAGGCCCGGCTTGAGGTACTTGGACAGCGCGCTCGACTCGATCTCCTTGAGGACGCCGCCGGCGGCCTGCGCGCGGCGCTCGACGTTCGCCGCGTACCAGTCGACGTAGTGGCCGCCGAGGGCGGCCAGCGTGTAGTCGGCGGCGTCCGGCGAAAGCACCACGCTCTGGCTGATCCAGCGGTGCAGCGAGTCCTGCCCCACGCGGAAGACGTCGGTCTCGCCGTCGATCGTCGGCGAGCGAACCAGCTTGAGCTCGCCGCGGTACTCGTTCTGCAGCCGCTCGTAGTAGTGCGAGAGGATCGAGAGGACGCTCGACTGGAACTGGGGGTCGCTGGGGTACTCGCGCACGAACCGCTGGTCGTCGGCCTTCTCGAAGGGGTTCGACGGGTCGGGGTCGCGGCGGAAGCGCGCCTTCGACACGTAGTGCCGCAGGCGGCGCCACGTCCCGTGGTCGGTCGTGTTGACGATGAAGCTGTACTGGGAGGCGGCGACGAGGTTCGCCCGCATCGTGAACGTCTCCTGCTTGCTGTTGAGGTCGCGGCCGGACACCTCGCCGGCGTTGACCATCTCCTTCATGCGGGCGACGTTGAGGCTCTGCGACTTGTTCGACTCCTCGCTGTAGGCGTAGTTGAGGTGCTTGAAGCGCATCATCGCGCTGTTCGGCCGGTCGGCGTCCTCCCGCTCGCTGCACATCAGCTGGATGTTGAACTTGTCGGCGTAGGGGCCGAGGGCCTTGGCGACCCAGCGCAGGAAGGAGGTCTTGCCGTTCTGGCCGCCGCCCTCCCACATCAGGAGGAGGCCCTCCTTGGGGTCGCCGCTGAGGCCCTGCGCCGCGTGGAACAGGATCCAGTCGCGGGCGTCGGGCTCCACGATGATGTCGGCGATCGCGTCCAGCGCGAGCTTCGTCCAGGGGTCGTCGGGGTTGAAGGGCTTCCAGGCGACGGGGCTGTAGCGGCTCACGGGGAACTCGTGGAAGTGGTCGATCAGCGAGCAGCGGGGGCCCACCCGCAGCACCCCGTTCAGCGTCCCGAACAGGCCGGGCAGCTTGTCGAGGTTCTCGGCGAAGCCGCGCCGGCGGAAGAGGTAGCTCGCCTGGCGGACGACCCCGTTCTTGAACGTGTCGTTGTACAGCTGCCCCTTCGACATCGCGAAGGACTTGCCGAGGTCGCGGTAGTAGCGGGCGGCGTCCTCGTCGGCGGCGGCGCCCTTCTTCTCGTCGAGGTGCTCGCCGATCTGGTCGAGCACCTTCGAGAGCTTCTCGGACATGTAGATGTGCACGTCGTCGGGCTCGACCTCGCGGCGCCACTTCCACACCTCGCCCGGCCGCATCTGCTGGCCGGGCAGGACGAACTCGTACCAGCAGTAGGCCAGCGCGCCCCGGGGGCCGACGTCGATGTCGACGACGAACTTCGCGCCGAGCATCGCGTGGAGGACCTTCGCCACCATGTAGTGCTGGAGGCGCCCCCCGTGCTCGTACACGTAGCCGGTGAGCATCGTGAAGTAGCTGCGCTCCATCGCCTCGGCGTAGCGGGCGGGGTCGCAGGCGCGGGCCCAGTGGGCGATCGAGCGGATGGTGAGCGCGTTGCCCGCGCCGCCCGCGCCGCCCGCCGCGCCGCCCCGCGCGAGGGCGTCGGCCCACAGCGCGTCGAGGGCGGCGGCGCCCCCGTCGGCCCACTTCGCGGGGCACTTCTGGCTGAACCAGATCGCGAGCGGCTTGTAGCTGTCGCTGGTGTTCGCCAGCGCGAACACCACGTCCCGCCACTTGCCCCGCTCGGTGCAGTAGTCCTCGGTGAGGAGGTCCAGCAGCTGGTGGAGGTGGCGGGCCTCGGCGTTGTGCAGCGTGAGCGTGCTCAGCGTGTGCTCGGCGAGCAGCAGCGCCTCCTCGGGGACGGCCCCGTCGGCCGCGCGCTCGGCCCAGTCGCCGGCGGCCGCGGCGACCTCGGGGCGCGCCTCGTACCGGGCCTTGGCGACGAGGGGCGCGCGCCCGTCGGCGTACTCGGCGGGGTGCGTGAGGCTCAGCTCGGCGACGAGGTTGTACCCGGCGAGGTCCGCGGGCGCCAGCCGCCGGATGACCGGCGGCGCGACCCACCCGCTTGAATTCGGCGAGTTTGCCGAATTCGGCAAATTAGGCAAGTCGACAGTCACCTCGAGCGCCGCCCCCAGCGTGTAGGGGGTGCCGCCGCGCTTGCAGCTGCCGAGGTACAGCACGGGGACGCTCGCGCTGTTCTGGTCGAGGCAGTCGGCGGGCTCGCCGACGGCGCCGAGCTCGGCGAGCGCGGCGCACACGCCGGGCTCGGCGCGGAACTGGCGCAGCAGGTACTTCTTGTAGGCCCGCTGCAGCCGCACGCCGGGCACGAGGATGTGCAGCCCGTACTTGTAGAGCTGGTCGCTTGTTGCACTCGTGGGTGGCGCGGCCGCGCCACCCACAGGCGCCGCGGCTGCGCCACCCACAGGCGCCGCGCCTGCGCCACCCACAGGCGCCGCGCCAGCGATCGCAGTTATCGGGCGCGCCTCCGGCTTGACGATGAAGAAGATGTGGAAGCGCGCTTCACGGGGGGCGCCCCCCGCGGCGCCCCCTGCGGCGCCCCCCGCGGCGCCCCATGCAGCGCCCCCCGCGGCGCCAAAGTCAACATCGCGCTGCAGGGCCGCGGCGAGGGCGCCCGCGAAGCGGTAGTACAGGCGGTCGGTGAGCTGGGGCGCGCGCAGGCGGGTGACGATGTCGTAGTCGAGCATGAGGCCCGTGTGCGGCTCGGCGACCGTCCCCTGGCGCTCCGAGAAGTGGGCCGCCGTCCCCTCGAGGCGGCAGGCCTCCAAGTGCCCGAACAGGGTCCCCAGGGCCGCCCGGTCGAGCGCGTAGGTCACCTTCGCGTCCTGGTCGATCACATTCGTGCGCTCGTCGTGCTTCGGCGTCTGGGCGCCGTGGGCCGTGTCCCGCAGCCAGGCGCTGAGGGCCCGCGCGCCCGCGCACCGCTTGCGGGCGGCGGCCTCGGCGATCGCGGCCCAGGCCGCCGCGTCGGTTTGCGCGGGGGAGGGCGCAGCGTCTGAAAGCGTCACTTTCAAAGCTACAGCGCCCACTTTGTCGGTCGGCTGGTGAGCCGACGCCATTATATGAGCGGCGGCAAACCTTTAACTGAGCTCATTTAATGCCGTATTTGTATTTTTAGTCCTTAAAAAGGGCATCTAGTGGCTACACTTGCACGTATTGCGTGGGGGGGTCACCTATAAGTTTTGTGCCCTCGTTGGTAGGTTGCAATGTTTGTGAAAATTGTATTCTTGTCTTCGGCGCGGCGAGCAGCCGCCGGGCCGCGAGGGCCCCGAGCGTAATGCGCTGCGGCACGGGCGGCGCAGGCGGCGCGCTGCCCGCGCCGCCCGCGCTGCCCGCAACTTGCACGTCAGTCGCGCTGAAGAGGCCCTCATTGACATCGATGCGCACTTCTACCACCCGGTGGGGGCCGGCCAACACGTGGACGGGCACGTTTTCGAGCTCAAAGCGCGCCAGGCAGTCGCGCCAGTCGGCGAGGTCTGGCGCCTCGTTGTGGTGGTACAGCCAGGCGACGGCCCGCCGCTCGTACTCGCTGGGCGCCGAAATTACGACCACCGGCGCGGCGCCCGCGGTCGCGGGCGCCGCGCCCGCGCACCCGCAGCGGATGCAGGCTGCGTCGCCCGCCTCGCCGCACCGTGTCCAGCAGGTGAGGCAGGTCGCAAAGCAGTCTAAAGCGCAGATGCAAGACTCCATCGTATACATAGCGCCAGTCGACTGCAAATGCGCCAAAAATGTTGCTGCTCGCTGCGGCGGGGCGCAAATCTTACGGGTAGGTCGCTTTGTTTTTGCACTCTAAACAGGTGAATCCCTTATCGCCGACTACTGGCAGCTTGCGGCCGCAAGTCGCGCGGCTGTTCATGACGCTCAGCGGCAACTGGGTCGCCGCGCAGTTAAGGAAATCGAGGACTTGTTCATCTAATCGGTGCGCGCAGTGTTCAGAAATAATTATGAAGTCTGCTAACGCGAATTTTAACGCACTCGTCGACATCGGGTCGGCGTCGTCAGTGAGCTCGGGCGGCGCAGACGCGGCGCAGATCTTGTCGCTTTGATCAATATCACTTTGATCGTGTGCTGCCTCTATTATGTAAGTTATGAAGAGGTCAATAATGTACTTTCGAACTTTTGTATGGCAGCCCCAATCAAGGTTCTTCAATTCCTTCAATTTCTGAATAAGAAAGGTGTGATACGAAGCCATAAATGAATCCCTTTATAGCATCAAATAAAATAATTCATTTATGACTGCGCGTGGCCCCATGCGCGCAGCTTTGCGCAGCCCCATGCGCGCAGCCCCACGCGCAACTAATATTATTGAGAAGGGCGTCGAGGCGGGCCCCCTGCGGGTGTTCGCGCTGCGCCGACCAAAGCCTGCGCCACCGAATGCTGCGTCGCCTAAAGCTGCGTCACCCGGCGCGTACACGCTCGTCAACGTGACGAGCGCGAGCGCGACGCCTGTTGAAGTCGGCAGGCCCGAAACATACGCGGCGCTGAGCCCTTTCCACTTACGCACAGTCGTTGAGACCCCCCGCGGGCCCTTCGACACTTGCGTCGAAAACGCCTGGCAGTTCTCGAAGGTCTACGCGGTGGGCCCTGACGGGCGCCCCCACGTCGACGCGGCCGGCGCCCCCACCGAGGCCTGGTGGGCCTGGGCGCGCGCGGGCTGGGCGCGGCGGGACGCAGTGCGCTTCCCCATGGGGCGCGGCGCGCGCCCGCTGTACTCGGTGACGTGGCGCCGAGTGAGTGGAGTGAGTGGAGGCGCCGGCTCGGCGGCCGCCTCTGCAGAGGCGGCGGCCGAGTGGCTCGAAGAGCGGCTCTCCTACATCGAGGCGCGGCGCCGGCTCTACGCGCCCTGGTACGCGGCGGCGGCAGAGGCCGCGCCCGCGTTCGCCGCGCTGCAGGCGCTGTGCGCGGCGGGGCCGGTCGGGCTCGTCGACTTCGATGGGTGGGACCACGTCGGGCAGGGCTACTCGCTGGCTGAGGCGCTCGCCGCCCCGAAGCCGAAGTTCGGGCACGCCTTCGTGCTCGCCGGCTTGCTCACGGGCGAGCGCCCGTGGGCCGATTAAATCTGCCGCTCGCCGCGGCGGGGCACTAACTCAATGCTTCGAATCGAGGTTGCGGTGAATTTGCCGCTCGCCGCGGCGGGGCGCAAATTCAAAGAATTGAGATCGCGGTGAATTGCAATCATTGCCTCCTGCCGCATTTTTGAAGCTAGATAGCTCTCTTTATAAAGTATAAAGTATAACGTATAAGGTATAACTTATAACTTATAAGTTATCACTTATCACTTATAACTTATAACTTATAACTCAATTCTAAAGAAATTGAAAGATGAGCGACGACGAGTACGACGACTTTGACGACGCCGTGAGTGACGTCGTGAGCGATATCGAAGACGTCGCCCCCGACGCCGCAGAGGCCGCCGACGGCTCCTCTGACGAAGAGACAGAGGGCAGCGACGACGACGACGCCGCGTCGACGGCGCCGGCCTTGCCCGATAAGGCCGACAAGGCCACGTCCCGCGCGGCCCGCGGCGACCCGACGGTCCGCGACGCAAACACGCCGGTGCGCGTGCTCGTCGTGCCGGCGGGCGAGCGGGTGACGGACAACCGCCTGCACAAGTCGGAGGCGGCGCAGGTGCTCGCGATGCGCGCGCAGCAGATCGCGAAGACGGCGCGGGTGTTCGGCGGGGTGGGCCCCGAAGGCCCCCTGCGGGACCCCTACGCGCTCGCCTACCGCGAGCTCTACGCGCGCCAGTGCCCGCTGGTCCTGCGGCGGCAGGTGGGCGTCGGCGCCGCGGGCGAAGTCATCGTCGAAGAGTGGTCGGTGCGGGAGATGACGCTGCCAATGCTGCGGGCCCCCTACTAAATTTGCCGCTGCGGCTGCCGCTGCCGCTCGCCGCGGCGGGGCGTGGTGCCTAATTTGATAAATTAGTGCTTTTTTACCGCCCCATAACTTTAATTTCTTTGAAATTAGACTTATAGCAGATCGGCGACGGCTTGTCTCACCGGCAAGCATATTTGACTACTTTTTCGCAATAAAAGTTAATTTATTGCGAAAAAGTAGTCAAATATGCTTGCCGGTGAGACAAGCCGTCGACAATTGTCGCTCGCAGCAGAGCGTAAACCCAATTCTTTGAATATATGCCGCGGTGAGCGACAAATCTTGCCGCTCGCCGCGGCGGGGCGCCAACTCAATTCCCAATTTCAAAGAAATTGAAAATTGGGAAAACGATGCCATTTTTTGCAATCCCAATTTCTTTGAAATTGAAGTTGCAAAAAATGGCATCGTTTTTGCTTACGGATTTGTCCCCATTCAATTCTTCGAATTGGGGTCGCGGTGAATTGCAAATCTGTTATAGCATGTTTTGCAAAATTCCCACCAGTTAGAAGACTGTGGTTTTTTACACACCAGCACCCGGCTTAGTGTAAAAAATAGTACCAATTTATCACATTAGGCACCACGCCCCGCCGCGGCGAGCGGCGAGCGGCAGCCGCGGCGAGCGGCAGCTGCTTACGCGTCACCAGCAGCCTTAGGCGCCAAGGCCTCCTTTGGCGCGGCGTCTTTTGGCGTCTTAGGCGTCTTGGGCTCCTTAGCTGCTTTGGCCGCAGCCTTCGGCTTGGGCGCGCGCGGCTTGGGGTCGGCGCGCAGCTCGACGCCCGCGCGGGTGTCGAGCCCGTGGCTGGCGTAGACGGGCTCGAAGTGCGAGTGGAAGTCGGCGAGCTCGGCGAGGAAGCGCTCGACGGTGTTCTTGCGGATGCGGGCCCCGCAGAACGCCTGCAGGCCGCCGGCGACGGTCGCGACGGCCGCGCGGTGCGTCTCCGGCGCCAGCTGCGTCTGCTCCGACAGGGCCGCGCGGCGCAGGACGGCGTAGGCGGCCCCGGCGACCTTGCTGCGGGGGATCGACATCGTGCCGATGTGCTTCTCGGCGGCGGTGCGGACGACGTCGAAGACGGCCGCGTGCACCGGCGCGAACTCGGGCGCGCCCAGCCCGATGTGCAGCATCAGCGTGGAGATCTCGGCGCGGGGGTACTTCCAGGGGTCGGCGTCGGCGTCGGCCGCCAGCAGGCCGTCGGCCTCCAGCGCCCGCAGCACGTTCTTGCCGGCGGCGATGCCGCTGTTCGGCAGCTTCATGCAGCGGGCGATGTCGGCGTTGGGGACGACCAGGCCCAGCTCGAGGCAGGCGCGCCAGTAGCAGGCGGCCATGATGCGCCGCTTGTTCTGCGAGCGCTTGACGCACTGCCGCTGGACGTCGTTGTAGTACTGCGTCGCGAGCTCGCAGGCGTCCAGCGGCAGGGGGATGCCCCCGTCCTCGATGTACTGCTGGCGGTACGCGCGGTACTCCTCGAGCACCTGCCGCTTCTGCGCGGCGGCCCCGTCGCCGCTGCCGCTGCGGTAGAGGTCCGGCTGCAGGCAGCCGCTGCCGACGCCCACGAGCTTCAGCCGCGCGGCGCCCGGCGCGGGGCGCGCGCCCCCGTCGTCGTCGGGCGCGTCGGGCGCGTCCCCCGCGACGACGGCGCCGCAGGCGCCGCAGGTGCGCAGCACCCCCCCGATGGCGGCGCGCAGCTCGCCGCCGCAGGCGCAGGCGTCGAGGTCGAAGTCTGCGGCGCCGGCCGCGGCGGCGCCGGCCGGCGCCGCGCCGAACGCGAGCGCGAGCGCGTTGCCGCCGCCGAACGCGTCTTTGAACGCGCCGCCGCCGGGCGCGAGCCACCCGTCAGGCGCCGCGCCGGCAAACAAGTCCTGGAGGCCAAACGGGTCGGCCCGCTGTTCATCTGCATTACGACGGGCCATCTCCGATTATACCTTATAAAGCTTAAATTAGTGTTCTAAATGGAACGCGGAATTGTATTGCGCGGCGGCCCAGTTACCCCAGCAAGACACCCTATATAAAACAGAGGGGCTTTCAAAAAGAGTCTTATATAATGAATCACCCCGCTTTTGCCCGCATTGCCGCCTGGGGGGCGGCGGCGGCCCCCGCCGCGAAGGCCCTCGCCCAGCGGCGCGACGCCGACGGGCCGATGATCGACCGCGCGCTGGAGCTCGTGCGCCGCTTCGTCGCGGCGCGGGGCCTCGTGCTCTTCGGCGGCCTCGCGATCGACTACGCGCTGCGGCTGCGGGGCGCCGCGATCTACCCCGACGACGAGCGGCCGGACTACGACGCGCTGTCGGCCACCGCCGTCGCTGACGCCTACGATCTCGCCGACATCCTGCACCGCGCGGGCTTTGCCAACGTCGGCGCTATCCGCGCCAAGCACGCGCAGACTGTGCGCGTGCGGGTGGACTTCCGCCCGGTCGCCGACATCGGCTACGCCGACGCGGGCGTGCTCGCGGCCCTCCCGACCATCGAGTTCCGCGGCCTGCGCGCGGTCCACCCCGACTTCCAGCGGCTCGACATGCACCTGGCGCTGTGCTACCCCTTCGACGGCGCGCCGCGGGAGAACGTCTTCCACCGCTGGCGCAAGGACATCAAGCGGTTCAACCTGTTCGAGGAGTTTTACCCAATTTTGCCCGATTCGGTGGCGCCTTCGGTGGCGCCTTCGGTGGCGCCCGATTTGGGCGCCACCGCCGAAGCTTACTCTATCCTAGATGAGGTTGTCGGCGCGCCCGGCGAGATCGCGGTTCGATTTGGCGAAGCGATCGGGCGCGCGGCTGAAGCCGCCGGCGCCGCCGCCGCCGACCGCCTGACCCTCCCCGGGCCGGCGCTCGCGGGCTTCGCGGCGTACGGCGCGCTGCGGGCGGCGGCGGCCGCCGCGCTCTCCAAAAGTTCTTTGGGCCCCGAGGCGCGCGCGGCGGCGGCCGCCGCGCTGGCGGCCTGCCCCGAGCTGCCGGTCACCCTCGACGACGACTACACCGTCCGCGCGGCGCTCCCCGCCGGCGCGCCGCGCGAAATCGCGGTGGCGTCGCCCGACCCCGCGGCGAGCCTCGACTTGAGTGCGGGGGGCGCGGGGGGCGCGGGGGGCGCCCCCCATACTCCCCACACTCCTCTGCAATGGTTCGACTCCTACGCGGAGGTTTACCCGCCGAGCGCGCGGCGGGCCGCCGCGGGCGCAGGCGAAGTAGGCATAAATGCGTTTGCAAACGCAATTGCGATCTCGACGCGCTGGCGGCTCCTCGCGGCGAGCGAGCTCGAGATCGGCGGGCGGTTCGTGACGGTGGCGTCGCCCCAGTTCGTGTGCTTGACGCTCCTGTGCGACGCGTTGCGGGTTTCGGACGGCGAAGCCCGGGCGTCGCCATCTGCCGCTCGGGCGGCCTGCCGCGCCTACTACAACCACACGCTGGCGCTCATCCGCGCGGCCGAGCTGATTTACACAGATTTCGGCGCGAGCCCCTTCGCGCCGGGTGTGCGCACGATGGGCGACCCCGAGTGCAACTACAGCGCGGCGTACGTCCTCCAGGTGGCGACTGCCGCCGCACGGCTGAAGGAGGCTCCGCCCGCCGCGCTCAAACTGGGCGGCTTTGACATTGCAGATTTGCTCGAGGGCCTGCCGCAGAACTACTTCCCCGGGCGCGCTAGCTCAAATGTGGAGCACCCGGCCTTTGAGCCGGGCCTGCTATTCCACTTGGGCGGCGCGCGCCGCCCGAGTAATGGTGATTTTCCATTCTAAGGCTTTAAAACGGCAAAATTGAATTTAATCTAAAATAGTCATTAGAGATGGATCGAGAATATGAAGTCGTCCGCTTTGGGGCGGATGGTCGCCGCATGTGTGCTTCAGCGGGCCAACAACGCGGGCAGCCCGCAGCTGAGACGCGGACTGAGCGAGAACGGGCCGCAGCCGAGGGCCTTGTCCGCAAGCTCGATTCCCAAGTGGCGGCATCAGAAGCACAAACTTGCGATCTTAAGCAACAGCTCGTGAAAGCCAAACAACGAGTGGCTGCGTTGGATGCACAAAAAGCATTTGAAGACGCGGAACGAGAGCAGTTGCAAGAAAGCGTGCGGGCCGCATTCGAGTGGCCATTGTTGACGGCGCTCCTTACAGTCATGCAAGTCCTCTTTCCTGAGGCTACGGATGCCGATGCAACTGAATGCTTTGGAGAGTTGGCGGGTGTATTCACGCGGTCGGCAATTCTGGACACATTTGCGACGGTGCGAGAGCCCGAGCGGGTCAACTGGGTCCGCGGCCTGTTCAGCATCAGCCAGAGCATCGCCAACGACAAGCGAGCTGCAGCCACAGTTACTGCCGCCAAACTCGCATGCTCCGGCTTCGCCGAATTTGCTGGCGATGCCGGCGCCGCAGTGGCAGCAAGTTACGGGTTCGGCGATCGCCCCGACAAGAACACTGTCCGGCTGTCGTCGCGGCCGGCAATGATTGTGCTGTGCGGACCCAAAGACTGCATCGTTGACGTTAAGGATTCTTTGGTGGCCGCGCTGCTGCAGCCGGGCCTCCCACTGCAAATCAATGGCCAGCCGCTCTGCCGCGAAAATGGAAAGTTCCTCATCCTGTCTAACCCAGAGGCGTTCGCGAAATGGGAAGCTGTGCAGGTTGCCAACCGGCCCTAAGGGCTAGATCGCCTTTATTTTTTTACACTATCTCATAACTTTGCCATAACAGTTCGGCGACGACCCGTTCTCACCAGCAAGCATATTTGACTACTTTTTTTGCAATCCATTATCGCGGATTGCGAAAAAAGTAGTCAAATATGCTTGCTGGTGAAAGTGCGCTCCAATCTTGCGATTCACCGCGACCCCAATTCGAAGAATTGAAGGGGACAAAATTGTAAGCGAAAACGATATCTTCAATCCAAAGTATTGGATTGAAGATATCGTTTTCCCAATTCTGAAAGAATTGAGTTCGCGAAATGCTTACAAGTGAGGGGGCTGTGCTTTTTCGCTTACTTCAATTCTTTGCGGTGAATTGCAAAATTGGATTGGCGCCCCGCCGCGGCGAGCGGCAATTATTAGAACGCCTTCTCGCACCCCTCGGACGGCCAGTGGGCCCAGCACATTTCGCTCAAGTACACCTGCTGGTACGCGGAGAAGGGGAACGCCGGCTTGCCCAAGCGCGCGTTGACGCTGTTGTGGAACCGCCAGGTCCACGCCTGCAGCGTCGCGCTGTCAGTGATGTCTGGCGGGTACTTGGCGAGGTACCCCATCGAGTGGGCGCGGCACTCGGGGCAGGGCAGCGCGTTAAAGAAGTCGGTGAGGCGCCGCTGGACCAATAATTTGTCCTCCTTTGTGGGCTTCCGGGGGTACGCGATCGCCATCATGTGTAGCCAGCGCCAGCCCCGGGGGCCCCACACGCTCTTTGGCGTTGCGGTTGCCGCGGCGTCGGCCGCGCCAGCTGCTGAGCCGGCTGGTGCAGCTGGCGCGGCGGCTGGCGCTGCTGGCGCGCGCTGAACTGCCCTCGCTGCGACGTAATATGACATCTCTTATTTTATCGGATTTTATCTGGCCAAAAAGTAAGCTCAATTTCAAAGAAATTGAGAGATTGGGTTTTGCAATTCACCGCGACCTCAATTCGAAGAATTGAAGGGGACAAATTTTTAAGCGAAAACAATATCATTTCTTGCAATCCAAAGTTGCCGCTCGCCGCGGCGAGGCGCGAATTCAATTCGAAGAATTGGGAAAACATTATCTTCAATCCAATACTTTCAATTCTTTCAGAATTGGGAAAATGGCATCGTTTTCGCTTACATTTTTGTCCCCTTCAATTCTTCGAATTGGGGTCGCGGTGAATCGCAAAAGTATTGGATTGCAAAAAATGATATTGTTTTCGCTTACTCCAATTCTTTGAATTGAATTAGCGCCCCGCGGCGAGCGGCAAGCTTACGGCGCAGGCGCAACGGCCGCCTCGGCGCCGCTCGTCTCGCGGCCGCACTTGCACTTGTAAATCACGACCTCGGCCGCGCCGATCCGCAGCTGGACGGCGTAGTCGAGCCCGCAGTCGGGGCACGGGTCGCGCAGCACCAGCTGGTTCGTCCGGTCGTAGCAGGCGGTCTCGATGAGGCGCCGGTACATCTCCGTCGCCTCGCTCGCGCCGTGGACGGCGCCGCTCACCCGCGCGTCGGCGGGGGCGCCCTTCTCCTCGCGGAGGCAGCTCGTGCACTTGAAGGTCACCGCGCCCGTCGCCATGCTGCGCACCATCGCGCGGTCGCAGGTGGGGCAGAAGAGCATCTTATAACTAAGACGCAGGGCCTTCAAAATTGCATTAACCATCATTGCCGCTTGCCGCGGCGGGGCGCCAACTCAATTCCCAATTTCAAAGAAATTGAAAATTGCAAACAACGAGGGCGTGCTATTGAAAAATGAGTTTGCGCACCGCCGCGGCGAGCGGCAAAACTACATTCGGTTTGCGGCTTCGAGGGCGGCAACGCGCGCGGCGAGCGCCTTAGTGAATTCGACGAGCTTGCGGATGTTTTCGTTGAGGCCCCGCACCCCGGTTTCCAGCGAGTTCATGACAGTCAGCGTGGCGGCGTCGGGCTTGGCGAACAGCCGCGTGATGTCGGCGTACGAAACTTGCCAGGAGAAATGATTGGCGCCCCGGTCGCTGAAGCCGGACTGCAGCCGGATGCTCTTCGGGGCGGCGCCGTTTTGGGCGGCGGCCGCCCCGTTTTGGGCCGCCCCGTTTTGGGCCGCGTCGCCGGCCCCGCCGTCGGGGTTCTTCGCGACGAAGCCGCCCGGGCGGAAGCCCTCGTCGCGCGTGTAGTACCGCACGTGCGTGCCCGCGCGCACCATATCCCAGTGCTCGGGGGGGATCTCGATGTACGATCGCAGCTTCTCGGCGATTTCGGCCTCGGTCCAGGTGCGGGCGGGGGCGGCCGCGGCGGGCGCGCGCCCGCCCCGCCCGCCCAGCGCAAAGGGATTAGGGTCGGGTGCGTGTGCCATCTTATGGGGCAATATTGTATTATTGTATTATTGTATTATTGTATGCGCGAGCGTCTCTATTTCGATCACGCATAAAAAACGCCGCTCGCCTCGCCGCGGCAAGCGGCAAGATCGCTCTACCCAGAGCAGCCGTACATAATCTTGTAGTACGCCGGCGGCTCGACGACGTACACGAGCGCGTACGCGTCTGGCGCGTACGCGTCAGCGAGGGGGCGAAACGCGCGGGGGAGCGCGTGCGCGCCGCTGTTGATTTCGGCGAGCCGCGCGTCTAAGGCCTCGACGGTTACGAACGTCAGCGTCCACTGCAGGATTTCGGGCACTTCTGCGCACACCGATTTGTGGAACATTATTTATCACGCGCAGTCTATTCAAAAGTTGCCGCTCGCCCCGCCGCGGCGGCAAAATTGCCGCTCGCCGCGGCGGGGCGCCAATTCAATTCCCAATTTCAAAGAAATTGAAAATTGGGAAAAATAGAGCTTGCGCTCTTGTGGCAACGTTACTTAAGAAACTAAGTACACAAACGGAACTAAGGTCAGGCTCAATTGAGCCAAAGCGATGCGATTGCGAATGTGCATAATAGAACTTGAAGGTACTGGTATGTAAATCTCGAGTATAGCATTCTGCGAGCCGCGCATTGCGCGCGCTGGCAGATCGATACTACGTATTTACATTATTCGTCAGGATCGCTATTGCCGTTGATTGGGTTAATTGTCTTTTAGGTACTTTGTGTACCAATAAATCAAAATTAGTAGTTTCAATTTTGCCACAATTAGGGCGGCTACCTATAATCTATATGGCGGCACAGGGCAAACACATAGATTCGCCTCCGACAGGAGACCTGACCGAATGGTTTGCCGACCATTATCGGCAGGCCGTAAACTTATCTAGCGCCGAAGGAAGCTTACGGTTTAGAAGGCTCGCATCTGAGCTTCCGGTGTTAGACAAAAAAGGCGAGCAATTTGCATCCGGTAGAAATCGGATTGATCGGTTTTTGCAACTAAAGATGCGATTTGCGCTGGCACACGATGGGTACAGCTGCCGCGCGTACTACGCGCGGCTCAGAGTCGCAGGCGCGCCCGACACCTTCGTGTGCTACGCGTTCGCGTTCTGGCCGGCTCAGCGCGACCGGCCGGTCGACTACGTCTGCGTCGCGCCCACCTTCGACTCGCGCGACGGCGAATTTCGCCAGCGGTTTATTCCTGCAGCCGCTTTCGTAAAAGGCTGCGATCTTCATTCTGAGTCCACGCGCACCGCCGAAGACTTGATTGGTGTCTTGCTGGCCGATGGCCGCCTCGAATTACGCGCGACAGATTTCGGTAGCACGCCGCCGGGCCCCGCGACGTTTACGCGCGTCCTCGGCGACCGGCTGTCGGTCGCCGCCCTCGCGGTCGCCCTCACGCTCGACGCGTGGAACTCGATCCGGAGCCTGCTCGCGGCGCACATCCACGCTGATTATTTGCGGTTTGTCTCCAAGATAATTGAGCTCGAGCCGGTAATCACCCTGCGGTCGCGAGATCTGGACCCACATCGTTGGATATTTGAGCGCGGCGTGCAGACCAGCAGCACTACAGCCTGCGGCGTCAAGCTCGTCCCGATGTTCGCCCGCGAGGTGCAGCAGCCGTTCGACGTCAACCTGGGCGCCTGGCGCGAGCTCGAGATCTCGCAGGCCGTCGGCGACCTCGTCGTCCAGTTCGTGTCGCCCTCGTTCGCGATGTACAACCAGTGGTCGTTCATTGAGCACACAGGGCCTACTCTGTACGAAAACGCGGCGATGCACGAGCGCTACGCGCGCAGCCAGCGCCTGCAGACGGTCGTCAAGCGCCTGCGCGAGAGCCGGCGCGCGCTGAGCGAACTGGAAAGGCAAGAGCTCGCGGCGCTGACGCCGTCGTTTGGAGCAGCAAGCGTAGATGGCGCGCCAGATGGCGCGCCATCTGGCGCAGAGGTGCCCAACGCGCGCGACCCGGGCGCAGAACAACGCATTTCGGGTGACCTAAAAAACTACCACACCGAAGAGCTCTCGTCGCACATCTACGAGACCCTCGACTACGCGCAGAGCCACCTGATAATGTCGGACACGACGCTCATGCACACGATCGAGGACGTGGGCCGCACCCTCTACGCGTGGCCGGCCTACGTCCGCCGGGCGGCGGACCCCGTCCCCGCGGTGGCGCGCCTCTTCGCGAGCGAGGGGTCTGCGGCCCGCGTCCTCTTCGAGTACGCGTACGGCGCCCACTGCCTCCACTCGCTGACCGGCGTCGCCCACGGGGACCTGCACAGCAACAACCTCACCGTCTTCGAGTGGGGGCGCGTCGAGCGCCCCGACGCCGCCGCGCCCCCGCGGGCCGACGGCGCGCGGACGTTCTACTCGCTGTACGAGGACCCCGTCGTCCTGTATGTGGCCGGCCCCGCGGGCGAGGCCGACGCGTTCCTGTTCCCGGCCGACGGGATCTCCGGCGCCCTCATCGACTACAGCCGCGCGATCGTCGGGCCGACCTTCCGGCCGCGCATCGAGGGCGACCGCGGGGCCCAGTACGCGACGAACTTCTACCGCGACCAGGTCAACCGCGCGGTGCGGACGCTGCACCGCTACGCGCCCGAGTACGTGGCGGCGCACCAGGACGCAATTAAGGGCGCCGCCTTCGCCGACTTCGAGTCGGTGTTCGCCGTCCTCTGCGCTGTCGACTTCATCGCGATCGGGGCCTCGGTCGCCGCCGTGCTCGCGGCCGCCGCCGCCGAGGCCGACCCCCTCGAGCTGCGCGCCTTCCGCGCGGCGCCGGCGGCCGCCGAGCTCGCGCGCGCCCTCGAGGTGGCGGGGCGCGCGGCGCTCATCGCGGGCCTGCACGGGATCGTGGCGGCGGTGAAGCGCCGCAAGACCGGCGGTGCCGCTGGCGGCGCCGCTGGCGGCGCCAGCGCGTGCCCATACTGCGACGAGGCCGGCGCCGCGGCGCCGCCGTGCGCCGAGTGCAATTCGCTAGCGACGATTACTATTGCGCAAGCGCAAGCGCAAGACGCGCAAGCGCAAGCGCAAGCGCAAGACGCGCAAGCGCAAGCGCAAGACGCGCAAGCGCAAGCGCAAACGCACGGCGGCGCAGCTGCAAAAGACGACGCGCCGGCATTCCCGGGGGCGAAGATTATTGCGCAAGTGTTCAAAAAATACAGGTTCGCCGAGGCGATCCAGCGGCACCCGCGCCCCCAGCTGATCGACGCCTACAACTACAACAACTACGACGCCGCCGTCAGCAGCACCGACTACGCGCGCTGGCCGCGCTGGGCGCGCGTCGACGAGATCGAGAAGCACCTGGGGGAGTACAAAATGACAGACCTGTTCGACAAGGGGGTCGAGCCCTTCCTCGAGTCGCTGTCCGGGTACGAAATCCCGTTCGAGGTCCTCGCGGCCCAGGAGCGGGCCGACGCCGAGGCCGCCGACGGCAAGCCGACGGCCGCCGCGAGCTCCTGGATCGACGACTGAGCGCCTACATGAGTCTGCGCAGTGCCGTTGGGCCCTTAAAGGCCCTGGGCTGTTGGCCCGCCTGCTTGAGCGAGGGGTGGATGACCGTAAACATATCTTGCACGCTTGGGGCGAGATCTGGCGCGTCGGGGTACATGCTCGAGTCATTTTGCAAGTTTTGCATCCCGCCGTACGCGCGCGCGCCGCCATTGGGCCCCCCGCGGTTCGCGTAGCTGTGGCCGCCCCTAATCTGCTCGCGGGGAATATTGCGGAAATTCGCATCGCCTTGGCGCCGAAGTGCGGTAAATTGATCCATATACAGTCCATCCATAGACATTCCATATTCCATAGCTTGTTCTCCCATATCCCGTTCTCTTGGTTCAAACTGCTCAGAATGCGGGCGCGCCATGGTCTTGTAAGGGCTGCCCCTAAAATGCTCGCGGGGAGGCGCGTGGATGTTGCGGAAAATCTCATTGCAAGTTCGGCGGCGGGGCGCCGCATATTGCTGTCGCGCGGCAGCAAATGCGTCAATTTTCTGGGGCGGCGCGTTGGGGATTAACTCCATATCCCAGCCATTAAAGTGTTCACCCACCGGCTGGTGAAATTGGTGAAATTGGTGGGAGCCCCGCTGGCCTGCCGTGATGCTTTTGGCGGCGGGCGCCGGTAGCCCCTGTTGCAGCCGGAGCTTCATGTTCGACCCCGCGTCGTAGGCGTCGTCAAACGATAGCTCTTCGGCTGACCTGTCTTCGCCCAAGTTCCAAAGGTTCGCCATAATATTATAGCCGCGCGAATTGCGATTGGTTTTTTTTGTTTATTGCAAGATCTACCGGAAAGTAACACGCCATAAGGCTGCGCATCGTCGCGGCCACGATTAGCGCGATCGCGACGATCAGGGCGACAAATGTCGCTGCAAATAAAATAGCAATCTCGACCGCCTGCATGCAATTATTTGCAAAAGTTCACAATTCTAGGTGGGCGAAAAAAAAAACGCAGTTTGCGCTTGCCGCGGCGGGGCGCAAAAAATGGCATCGTTTTCCCAATTTTCAATTTCTTTGAAATTGGGAATTGAATTAGCGCCCCGCCGCGGCGAGCGGCAAAAATGGAGAATTGAGGTCGCGGTGAAATGCAACCCTTTTCAATTACTCATCCAGCAACGAGCCGCCCGCCATGTCCGAGAGGGCCTTGCGGGCGCCGGGGCCGAGCGAGCCGGGCACGAGGGTCTCGCCGATGGCGACGTAGCCGGCGCGCGCGGGCCCGTGGATGTAGATCGTTTTAAGCGTCTCCTGCTTGTGGAGCGGGGGCAGCGCGCGGGGCAGCGCGACCCGCCAGGCGCCGGCGCGGCGCATCTCGTAGTCGTTCAGGTCGATGACGGGCGACGCGTAGCGCGCGAAGGCCACGGGCGCGGCGCGCGCCCCCTCGTCGGCGCGCGCGAACCGCGTCTCGAGCGCGACGTTGCGCTGCTGCGCGCCGCCCCAAGTGTTGTGCCCGCGCCGCGCGTGCGCGCAGGGCGCGTGCGCGGCCGCCGCCGCGCGGCGGCGGCGGTAGGCGGCCGCCGCCTCGCTGCGCGCCAGCTCGGCCATTTCGGCGTCGTCTTCGGAATCGCCGCCGTCGCCGTAGAGCGTTATTGATTCTACGCGAATTATCTTCTTGTGGGCGGGAAATGCGTCTTGGGCCATAAGTATACGGCTTGCACAAAAAATGCAGCACGATTGCAATCAAAGAATCGGCCTACCGGCGCGGGCCGCGGCGGCTGCGCGCCGCCGCAGCGGCTGGCGGCGCGCTGACCGCCGGCCCGCGACTGGCGGCGACCGCCCGCATAAACAAATATGCAAATTCGGGGACAATAATCATATCCCGCACAATGCTCTCGGCGTCGCGGTGGGGCGCGGCGATTTCGACTTGCTGGCTGCGGTACGCAATCAGCTTCGCCGCGATGTGTCCCGCGAACGTCGCGGGGCGGCTCACCGCCCGCCCAGTGTTTGCTGCCGCGCCGGCAGCGCCGCTGCCGCCCGGTGGCGCCGCCGCGCCGCCCTTCGGTTCCCGCTGCCGCAAGCGCAGCTCGTGGACGGCCTCGCTGATGACCCCGTTGACGAAGCGGCTGTACTCGGCGAACGCGGGGGCGACCTCGGGGAACAGCCCGACGAACATCTCGCGCTCGCCCATCGTGAGGAAGGCCTGCATGCCCGCGTACGTAAAGCGGTCGTCGGCGGTGAGCCCCCCGCGCACCGCCCGCGGCGCGCGCTCGTACGCGAGCCGCCGCACCCGCGCCATCAGCGGGGACTCAATTAGTACGTGCGCGTGGTCGGGCGCCGCCGCCGCCCCCGGCCGCAGCCGCAGGATGTAGCCGTAGTGGAAAGGGCTCGCGCCGGCCGTCGCCGGCGCGGCCGCGCCGGCGCCGGCCATCGCGACGAGGGCCAGCGCCTCTTCCAGCGCGTTGGCGCAGCTCGCGGCGAGCGAGGCGACAGTGGGCGGCTGGACGACTGGGGGGGTGCCCGTCACCTGAGAGAGGGCCGCCAGGGGGACTGGCACGGCCAAGGGGAGGCCGAGCGCGCCAGCGGCGATGCCGGCGCCGACGGCGCCACCGGCGGCATCGCCGCCGCCACTTTGGATGAGCCACATGCGCTCGCCGTCGGCCCGCAGCGGGTGAAAGTTGTGG
>Ga0214921_10003972_pt1 | contig 22219 bp, 21 predicted proteins | sample LL1505_MetaG_FD_177992 | JGI IMG/M metagenome (GOLD analysis project Ga0214921, IMG submission 177992) | Freshwater microbial communities from Lake Lanier, Atlanta, Georgia, United States - LL-1505 | ecosystem: Environmental > Aquatic > Freshwater > Lake | place: USA: Georgia | collected... | reverse complement strand
GGTGCTTTGTGTCTAACGGCTGTGTCGATTTCCATTGCGTTGAAGCCAAAAGCACCATCGCCTGTCGCCACCACCACGGTTCTCTCGGGCAGTGCCAAACTTGCCGCAATGCCAAAAGGTGTGCCGACCCCAATGCAACCTAAAGAACCTGGATCGAGATAGGTTGAAGCTGGTAAACCTACGCGCGCAAAACTCAGAAAGTCTCCGCCGTCTGCTACGACTACGGCATCTTCTGGCAATTCGGCGCGCAAGGCCGCCAGCAGTTTGTTGGGATGCATCAAGCCATCGCTGCCAGCAGGCGCTTGTTGCATGCTCAAGACCAGTTTGTCAGCCCGTTGCTCGTGTTGTTGTCTGACTTTTGCAGCCCATTCGCGATCTGTTTGTGGCGCTCGATTGCCTGCCAGTTCTAGAATAGTTTCGAGGGTGCAAGACACGCTTGCAAAAACCTCAGCTGCACCCCTGCGGTTGTCTCTGAGCTCTGATGCGCAGTCGGCAATTCGGACAAACTTGGCATCGCCAAATACAGCCGGAGAGCCGAAGGCCAATTGGAAGTCGAGCTTACGGCCCAGTGTCACCACCACATCGGCTTGTGACATGACCGAGCCCCGCATGGCGGCTACCACTGACGGATGATTTTCTGGCACAAGCCCGCGGCTTTCGCCGGTGTCTAAATACAGCGCACCCAGTTTGTCGAGGAGCTTGACCAAAGGCTGTTGGGCTCCTCTTGCGCCTCTTCCTGAAATGATCAGAGGACGTTTGGCTTGCCACAAAATTTCCATGGCAATTTGCGCGGCGGCCATCTCAGGCAGAATTTTGGGTTGCGCTCGTATTTGAAAATATTCGGCCAATTGAACGGCAGGGCTGACGCGTGCACGCAAGGTGTCTACTGGAAAATCCAAGTAGGCGGGACCTGGTTCGCCGCCGTGTCCCAATGCCCTTGAAACTGCTTCATCCAACTCTTGCAAGACCAAGTCTGGATGGCGTACGGTGCGCGCATAGCGGGTAAGGGGTTTGACAAACTCAACATGAGACATGTCTTGCAGTGCGCCCCGGTTTTCTTGCGCTTGGGGTGGTGTGCCCGACAGGATGAGCACAGAGGCGCGCGCTGTGTGCGCATTGGCAATGCCTGTCATGGCATTGGTCACGCCAGGCCCAGCGGTGACCAGTGCAACACCAATTTGTCCAGTGAGTTCCGAATGGGCATGGGCCATGTAAACCGCAGCACGCTCGTCTCTCACGTCCACGATTTGAATGCCTTGAGCATCGATTTGCATCCAGATGGGCATGATGTGCCCGCCACAAAGGGCAAACACGCGACTGACCCCACGAGCTTTGAGAAATTTGGCTATCAGTGCCGCAGCGCTGTTGGGGGAAATTTGGGGTGTAGTCATCGTAGATAGTTTGAATGTGAAGGCCGCGTCAAGGTTTGAAACAAGTATTCAAATTTAAATGCACAAAAAGAATTGAGGTTTTTCATTTTGAACTCTGAATTCAGAGTTCTGACATAATAAAACACTTTTTTGCAATTAGCCACAGATCGCCATGAATTGTTTGCTGAATATTTCCGATGCAGTTGCCACCCATGCACGCCTAACGCCAAACAAAATTGGCGCCAGAGATTCCGTGCGATCTCTCACCTTTGCGGCATGGCATGAACGCGCAACTCAATTGGCTAATGGTTTGCTGGCGCTCGGTTTGACCAAAGGGGACAGGGTGGCACTGTTGGCCTACAACCGGGTTGAGTGGATGGAGATGTATGCTGGTTTAGCCAGAGCAGGCCTCGTGGCCGTGCCCCTGAACTTCAGGCTGATGACGGCAGAAATTGATTACATCTTGGGCCACAGTGGCGCCATGGCGATGATTGTGCAAGATGAGTTAATTGAACGTGTCGAGCCGTTGCGCGCTCAATTGAATTTGCCGAGCAAAGTGTTCATTGCAATGGGAGAGACTGCCAATGAGGGCTGGACTTCTTATGAGCAAATTTTGGCCACGGCCCCCTTGAATATGCCACCCATCAGTGTCTTACCCAGCGACATGAGCGCGTTGATGTACACCTCGGGTACGACGGGGCGACCCAAAGGCGCTGTTCGCAGCCACGAAGGCAGCTCTCTCATAGCCTTGGCTACAGCGCTTGAGATGGGTTTTAAAGCAGAAGACTCTGCCCTATTGGTCATGCCCATGTGTCATGCCAATTCGCTGTACTTCAGTCACACCTTCACTCAGTTGGGCGCCACTTGCGTGATTGACGATCGCAAAAGTTTTGACCCAGAAACATTGCTGGCCACCTTGTCAGCTGAAAAAATCACATTTACCTCCTTGGTTCCCACACACTACATCATGATGCTGGGATTGCCCTCAGAGGTGAAGGCAAAGTACGACGTTTCTGCGGTTGAGAAGTTGATGATCTCTTCTGCGCCTGCGCGCAAAGATACCAAACTGGCCATTTTGTCCTTCTTCAAAAACGGCAAGCTTTATGAGTTGTATGGCTCAACCGAGGCAGGCTGGGTGACCTTGCTCAGGCCCCATGAACAAATTGACCGGTTGGGTTCTGTAGGCCGCGAGTGGGCAGGCTCGGGGGCTATCAAGCTGCTCAATTCTGAGGGTCAAGAGGTGCCCGACGGTGAAGTGGGCGAGCTGTTTTCTAAAACGCCCTACGTGTTCGACGGGTACTGGAACGACCCAGAAAAAACCAAAGAGGCCTTTGCTGGGAAGTGGTGCTCGGTTGGGGACATGGCTTTGCGAGATCAAGACGGCTTTATCCACTTGGTTGATCGCAAAAGCAACATGATCATCAGCGGTGGCGAAAATATCTACCCATCAGAAGTGGAGGGCGTGTTGGGTGCCCATGAAAAAGTCAAGGATGTAGCCGTGCTGGGCGTCCCCCACGTCAAGTGGGGTGAGGCCGTGCATGCGTTTGTGGTGTTGCACCATGAAGCTGAGGCATCTGAAGAAGAGCTGATTGCGTGGTGCAAAACTCGAATGGCGGGTTACAAACGGCCGCAAACAATCGCGTTCATTCAAGACGAGGAAATGCCACGCACAGCCACAGGCAAGATTTTGCACCGTGTGTTGCGTCAATCCATATTGCAAGCGGCTCAGAAGCCCTGACCCAAGTCCATGCCCGCTTGCGATAGACTTGGCAGAACATGAAAGCCATTGCCACCCAACCTAACCTGGTCGACCAAGTCAAAGATGCCCTCTTGGCAGAGATTGCGTCCGGAAAAATGAGTCCAGGCGAACGAATCATCCAAGAGCAAATTGCACTGGCCTTGGGTGTCTCGCGCCAGCCCGTCCAACAGGCTTTGATGTTGTTGCGCAATCAGGGTGTTTTGACGGATGCGCCAGGTCGAGGGTTAATCGTGGCGCCACTGGACGCCGATCATGTGGCCCACATTTACGAAATGCGCGCAGCCATAGAAGGAATGGCCTGTCGTTTGGCCGCAGGCAACATCAGTGAGCAGACCTTGAAACAAGGCTCAGCCATCATTGAATTGGGACGCAAAGCCGTGGCCAGTGGTGCCATTACCAAAATGATTGCGGCTGATATCAAGTTTCATGAATTTTTGTACAGCCTGTCTGGCAATCCGCTCATTGGCCCCGCCATGGCTACGCACTTAACCTACACGCAGCGCGTCATGGGGGAGGTGCTGATCGAAGATCAAGAGCCACGAGATATTTGGGATCAACACGCCAAGATCTTGGAAGCCATTGGAAAGGGCAAAGCAGAATTGGCCGAAAAGTTGGCCAAAGAGCATTTGATTCATGCTTCGCAATTCATGGTGTCGAGGCTCAAAACGACCTGAATGACAAAGACCAACTGCTCCTACGCTCGCATCGATCCAGTCAGCGGCGTGTTGGCGCTCAAGGCTAGCCTTAGACGGTTCGTGCACCATCAACTGGAAACTCAACGCCACTGATAAATTCAGCAGCATCGGTCGCTAAAAAGTGCGCTACTGCTGCCACATCGGAAGGGCGAGATAGCCGACCCAATGGAATGGTGGAGATAAATTTAGCACGATTTTCTGGGGTGTCAGGCTGGCCCATAAACTGCTGCAACATCGCAGTCTCGCCAATCACAGGGCAAATGGCATTCACGCGGATGCCGTGTCCACCCAATTCGACCGCCATGGATTTGCTCAGCAAATTCACCGCACCTTTGGATGCGTTGTACCAAGTAAGTCCAGGACGAGGGCGAATGCCTGCTGTTGAACCTACGTTCAAAATAACGCCTTTGCCGCGTTGAATCATGTGGGGCACGACAGCTTGGGTCATGTAGTAGATTGACTTCAAGTTGACCGCAAACATTTTGTCAAACATGCTTTCTTCCACAGACAGCATGGATTGGTTGTTGTGCGTCATGCCTGCATTGTTGACCACAATGTCGGGCAAGCCAAAGTGTTGGATGCAAGTTTGTACTGTGGCATCGATGTGAGATTTATTGGACACATCGCAGGTTACAAAATGCGCAGTTGTTCCCAGCTTTTGGGCAAGTGATGTCCCTGCTTCCACAGCGATATCGGCCAAAATGACTTTGGCACCTTCTTGGACATAGAGCGAGGCAATGGCGGCACCAAAGCCTGCTGCTGCGCCTGTCACGATGGCAATTTTTCCATTCAGTGTGGTCATGATTGATCTCTGTGTGTGTTTCAGCCGTGGTAATGAACCAAGGTCTTGCAAGAGCTAAGTTCTTCAAGCGCCAACAAACCCTTTTCACGTCCGTGGCCGCTTCGTTTGGTACCGCCAAATGGCAACTCGACGCCGCCGCCAGCGCCATAGCAATTCATGAACACTTGACCTGCTTGAACTGCCTTGGCCACACGTTGAAGTCGCCCCGCGTTCTCTGTCCATACCGCAGCCAGCAAACCGTAGTCGGTGCCGTTGGCCAAAGCAATTGCATCCGCCTCGTCTTCAAATGGCATGGCGGATAAGACTGGACCAAAGATTTCTTCGCAAGCCAGCGCATGGTTGCGTGGGACGGGGCCAAACAAAGTTGGTTTGACGAAGTACCCAGACGCGCTAACCCCAGGCGCCAGCGTACCCTCTGCTAAAACAGGCACACCGCTGTCTCGTGCTTGGTTGATGTAGCGGTTAACGCGGGCAAATTGCGCTGGGTTCATCACAGGCCCACAGTCGAGGTCCATTTCAGGTGTACCCACTTTGACTTTGGCAAAGGCTTCAGCCACTTTGGCCACGAAGCTGTCAAAAATTGTACGTTGCACCAAAAGCCGACTTCCCGCTGTACAAGTTTGGCCAGCATTTTGAACAATGGCGCGAACGATGATGGGCACCGCCCGTTCAACGTCCACATCGTCGAACACAATTTGCGGTGACTTGCCACCCAGTTCCAGAACGCACTTAACCGCATTTTTAGCGGCTGCTTGTTGTACCAAAGTGCCCACTTCGTTTGAGCCCGTGAACGAGATGAAGTTGATGCCAGGGTGTGCAGCCAGCGCCGCACCGGCTTCTTCACCCAAACCGGTGACCACATTCAAGACACCCGGTGGCAAACCAGCTTCCAAGGCTAACTCAGCCACGCGCAAAGCAGACAAACTGGTGTCTTCAGCTGGCTTGAGCACGGTGGCATTGCCCACTGCCAAAGCGGGTGCGACAGTTCGACCCAACATTTGTGCGGGGTAGTTCCAAGGGATGATGTGCGCTGTCACACCCAAAGGCTCACGAATGAGGCTCACCTGATGACCATTGATGAAGGGGATCACCTCGCCGTGAATTTTGTCGGCGGCGGTGCCGTAAAACTCAAAATACCGAGCCAAAACCTTGATGTCATTGCGCGCGGTGGTCATGGGTTTGCCAGTATCGCGGGCTTCAAGCTTGGCCAATTCTTCTTCATGCTCCAAAATCTTTTGCGAAATCTTGACCAGCAATCTTCCTTTGTCGGTCAGGTTCATGGCGCCCCATGGACCAGACAATGCGGCCCGTGCAGCCTTCACAGCCAGGTCAATTTCAGGGGTGCCACCGCGAGAAATTGAATCAAATACTTGACCATCACTGGGGTTGTTCACTGGCAGGCTACGACCATCTATTGCATGGATCCACTGACCCCCGATCAACATTTTGTGCATGAAGTTCCTATAGTTTGAATGAATGGCGTGGACTTTAGGCAAGACTGAGTCATTTGTGAATTGGAATGTGGGCAACGGCGTGTTGCAAGGACGGCAAGCCAAAATGGAAAGGTCGCGATAAAATTCTGGCCATGCTGCCCGATATCGACTCCCTGGCGCTTTTTGTCAAAGCGGCCGAAATGCGCAACCTTACGCGTGCTGCTGAGGCCAGTCACATCACTGTGCCCGCCGCCAGTCGGCGATTGTCTTTGTTAGAGCACCAATTCAAATCACAATTGTTCGAACGTCATTCGCGCGGCTTGCAACTCACACCGGCTGGCGAACATCTGCTGAAACATTCTCGTGAAGTGATTGCCGCTGTGCAACACATGCGCGCAGAGATGACCAACTATTCGATGGGTCGCAACTCGGTGCTGCGTGTGTTGGGCAACACCTCTGCCATGGCGCAATTTTTGCCATCTGATGTGGCCAGCTTTCAGGGCGCTAACAACAACGTGCGCATCATGTTGGAAGAGTCTTGGAGTGACGAAGTCGTGCGGCGAGTGAGAACGGGTGAAGCTGATTTGGGCGTGGTGGTCGACGGTTGCGATGTTCAAGGTTTATGGACACAGCCCTACCGCAACGATCAACTGGCCGCAGTGCTCAAACAAGACGATGACTTGAACACCGAAAAAGTTGAGTTCAGCGAGCTGTTAGAGCGTGACCTGATTGGTCTTGAAGCCGGCAGTACGTTGACGCGTTTGTTGACGAGTCAAGCAGCTCAATACATGCATCCCATGGCACTGCGTGTGCAAGTGAGAAGTTTTGAAGCGGTGTGCCGTGCCGTTCAAGCTGAATTGGGAATTGGCATTTTACCCATGGCGGCCGCCCGAAGTTTTGCGCCTGCCATGAAGCTGAAAGTGATCCCGCTTTCAGACAAATGGGCATTGCGAAAAATGATGATTTGTGTGCGAAGTCATCCGGCCTCTCAAACCCCCTTGGGACAACTGGCTGCCCATTTGCAAGCAGTCGCCGCGGATGAAGATGCGGCGACGCTTTAACTGCCAAGCTTAAACAATGCGCGGCATGGTGTCCGCAAACGACGGACGCTGTCGCATGGCTTCTGCTAAGCCTTTGAGTGCTGGCGTCTGAGGTAACCAGCCTTGATCGGCGTAGCGCAGTTGCTGATAGTCATACAACACCACTGCACAGATGATGTCCAGGGTGGGCGCAACATCGAAGGGGTACTTGCCCTGAAAGTTTTTGGCAAATTCTTCTAGGCGTTGTTGCGTTTCAATCATGGTACGGCGACGGCGCAAGCCCACTGGTGTTTCATCAAACAAGGCAGGCGCAGTCACTTTGCGTGTGATGATGGTGGTGACCGATGCGTCAATGCCGCCGACAGCAATGCCAGCTCGCGCCAGCACACCTGCTGCCGTTGCCGATGTGCCCAACAGACTGGGCCACTTGGGCGACGGGTAGGTGGCTTCTAGCCATTGCACAATCAACATGCTCTCAGTCAGCGGTGTGCCGTCGTCTAAAACGAGGCTGGGCACGCGTGTTGCAGCATTGGCTTGACGCAACCGAGTATCGTCAGCCCATGGATCAACGATGGTTGGCTCGATGTTCAAGCCTTTTTCAATCATTGCCACACGCGCAATGCGAACAAAAGGTGATGTGGTGTTGGCTAGAAGTTGCATCATGACTCCTTGAGTGAATTACGCAATGGTACCGAGTTGTTTTTGCATGTTCAAGTTATCCAGCAACGCCCAGTGGCCTACCAGGACGCCGTCTTGCACTTGAAACAAGTCCATCACATCAATGTCAATTTTGCGCTGAGTGGCAGGCAAATCGCCGAAGGGGCCTGTGTGTGTCGCTTGCACTTTCAATCGCACTAAAACTTTATCGCCTTCGGCCACAAAATCGAAGAAGGGCAACTGCATGTCGGGAAAGGCTGGCAACAGCACATCGTGAAGTTGTGCTACACCTTCTGGCCCCTTGACTTGGAAGGGCAGGCCGGGGTCGTTGCGAATGAAGTCGGGTGCGATGTGCTTGGCCATCCAAGCGGTGTCGCGTGCCAGAAACGCCCGGAAGTAATCGCGGCAGGTTTGTTTGTTTTGTTCTTGAATAGACATGAGTTCTCCTTAAATTGACGAAAGTGGATTGAAGTTAAGCGGCGATCAGGGTGTAGCCTAGACGGGGGAAATGGACGTGCAGATCACCCGCTACGTCGTCGTGTCGGTGGATCACAATGTTGAAGGCATCTGAAGCGACCAAGGTGCCCACCACTGGAACGCGTGCGTTGTCTTCTGGGGTCACACTGACCTTGCTTCCCGCAGCAATGCCTTCCGCGTTATCAGAGGCTCTGATGTGTGTCACAGGCTGAGGCTGTGAAGTTGTTGCAATCTCAAACGCTTCTTCAGGCGTCATAGCAGTTGATGTGCCATGGCCCAAAGCTGCAATGCGGTCATACCAAGCTGCGATAGGGCCGAGGTTCAGCAAAGTGTCCACTTCAGGTGGGCAGTTCTTGCGCAGCAAGAAAATGGTTTGCCAGCAGGCCAGGTCAGCCGCACTCAATTGATCGCCCAACACGTACTGGTGTGTTGTGACAGCCTGAGCCAACCAGGCAATTTGTGCTCGCACAAATTGAACATGCTCTTGAAATTGCGGAGCCATGGCGTCTTTGGAAATGTCGATCCCCAAATAACCCTCTTTGCGGTCTTTGATGAACTCGGGAGGAATGTGCTCACCGATGTAGTGCACCAGCACCCCAATGGTGGGCACCCACATTTGACGCTCCCACGCAAAGCCTAAGCCGCGAGCCAAACCTTCACTGCCAGAAGGAAAAAGGCTAGGAGATGGTTTGATGCGCTCTAGGGCGCCCAAAATAGCATGGGTGTCGCAATAAATGTCCGCGCCAATTTGCAGGACAGGTGCACGGCGGTAGCCACCCGTCAAGGGCGTCAGCAACGGACGGGGTGGCAGGCCCGGAATGTCGACCGATTTCCAAGTCAATTGCTTGAAACCTAATGCGGTCCGAATCTTTTCTGAGAACGTTGAGAACTCATAGTGATGAAGAATGGGCGTAGTCATGAGAATCACTTTCTTAGCGAGGGTTAGTACATGATGTGGCCACCGTCTACTACAACGGTTTGACCAGAAACGAAGGACGACAAATCAGACAATAAATACATGGCTGTTCCAACCAAGTCATTGGGACGCTGCTCACGCGAAATGGCGCGTGCTTTTAAAAAGCTTTGTTGCCACTCAATAGGACGGTCTTTGGTGGCATCGGTGATCACAAAGCCTGGCGCAATCACATTGACGCGAACACCCGCACTGCCGCACTCTTTGGCCAAACCTTTGGTCATTGCCAACACGGCGCCTTTGGTGGCCACATAATGCAAATAACCTGGTTGACCCGCCACAGCCACCACAGAAGAAATATTCAGAATAGAACCTGAATTTTGGGAGCGCATGGCAGGCATCACGGCTTTACAGCATTGCCAGACACCACGCACATTGACTTGAAAAATACGTTCCCAAACGGCAGGGTCAATGTCCTCGAACGGTGTCAGCTTGACCTCCCGAAAATAGGCCGCATTGTTGATCAATCCATCTATGCGCCCATAGGCTTTCAATGCGGCGTCGGCCATGGCGGTTAGAGACTCTTGGTTGGATACGTCCACTTGAATGCCAATAGCACGTCCTCCCAATTGTTTGATTCCCTCAACTGTTTCTTCTGACGAGTTCATGTCAGCTACAACCACATTCGCGCCTTGTGCTGCGCAGCCCATGGCAAAGGCCTGACCGATGCCTGTGGCACCACCCGTGACGATGACGGTCTTTTGTTCAAGCAAATTTTGAATGCTCATCTGGTTTTCTCCGTTGAATAAAAAAATGTTTGATCTGAGAAAGGGCCGCATGGTTGAGCAAACCCCCAGGTCGCCAGCGCAAGAAGAGTGCGACCAAGCCGCCAAAAATAACCATGCGCCAACCTTCAAAGATACGAGCAGCTTCCAGCAAGCCCAAGTCAAATGCCGCACCCAAGAGTGGTCCCAATGGCGTTGCAAGACCGCCCAGCATGGCGTAGCCCACGGCATGAATGCCAAGCATGACGTCAAATACAGCGGGTTCAATGTAGGTGGCTTGGTGCGCGTACAGTGCACCAGCAAGTGCGCCAACGCCACCTGCAAAAGTTTGTGTCAGAGTTTGTAAACCGGCCACAGGTTCACCTTGTACGCTGGCCAATTCAGAATCAAACCCCACAGACTGAATAGACAAACCCAATTTGGTTTGGCTTATTTTCCAAATCAGAAAAAGTGCTGACAGCAAAATGCAGGCACTGAGCGATAGGTAGGTTTCTGGGCCCATTTGGTTTTCAAATAACCATCTGATTTCACGAAACCCATGCACACCATCTGGACCTACCTCATAGCCTTTTGCATGCGTTGAACGCCAAGTCCAGGATGACAATCCCAAGCGCACTAACTCAGCAATCGCCAATGTAGCCAAAGCAAATTGCAAGCCATTGAGCTTTTGCAACAAGCGCGAAATGATGGCTGAAAAAATAACACCGATTAACCACGCCACCAGCAACGCCAGAATCAGTGAGCCATTGAACATGACCGTAACGACCGCTGCTGCGTAGGCACCGATGCCGAAGTAGGCTTGCTGTCCCAGCGATACTCGACCTGTCAGGAGTACCAACCAGGTTGATAAACCCATCAGCGCCAAAATGATCCATTGGGTGTAAAAACCTATACCAGGGTCTGTGATGCAAAGGGCGTTGTTCATTCAAACCTTCTTTGCATGAAAAACGGGTGTTTCAGCGGACGGGTTTGAACCACCAAGGCCAAAAGCAAAAGACCCCAAGTTGCAGCGTCACGGCCAATGGGCCCCCACAAGCTTTGCGCATGAGCCTCAGTGATGCCAAGTAGGACCGCGCCCCCCAAGACCCCGCGAACAGAACCTAGACCACCCAACAAGGCACACGTGAGTCCCTTTAGCAACACCCACATGCCAAACATAGGTGTGACTTGCCCATCCATGGACAACACGGCGCAACTGGCTAGCCCACACAAGACGCAAGAAACTGCTGTTCCGATGTAACGCAGTCGAAGGACATTCAGGCCGCAAACTTGTGCAGCCGCTTGGCTGGATGACAATGCCCGAATACCCAGCCCCAATTGAGAATGTTTGAGCCAAATTGAGAGGCCCGCAATCAGACCACTTGTCAAAAGGAAGACAAGGATTCGATCTGGTCGTAAGTCAATACCGCCCCAGTCAAAATTAAGCTTTGAAGACAAGTCTGGAAACGGGTGCAAGTGGTTAGGCTGAAAATTGACAGCCACTTGCTCAATTTGCATCCACAGCGCAAAACTAGCAGCTAAAACGCTCGCCTCACGTGCGTCTAAACCCAGCGCCACGCTACTTTGTCGGCGCATCGCCATAACACTGTCATCGGCTATGTCGAAACACATCCATTCCACATAAAACCCCACCATCACAGTGATGACAATGACAGCCACCCACACACCAAGCGGGGGTACACCCCAACGAACGTGCAACCAAGAGCCCACATAGGCTGCTAAAAGCGCCGTTGCGCCAAAGGCTAAGTTGATTCTGCGAAGCACCCCAAAGCTAATCGTCAAGCCCAAGCCAATCAGTGCATAAGGGCCTGCTTCAAGCAGACCCTCAAGCGTGCGTTGCAGCAGATCAAGCATGGCTCGGTTGGGACAAACTTAGGCTGTGGCGCTTTGGCCTGCCAAGTAAGCTCGCTTGACCAAATCGTCACCGGCCAACTGATCGGGCGTACCAGAGAAAGTGACGCGGCCTTGTTGCAGAAGGTAGAAATGTTGAGCAACTTTCGTGGCCATGTGCACGTTTTGCTCGACCAAGAAAATGGTGGTGCCTTCGTGATGCAATTTTTGGATAATGCCAAAAATCTCTGCAACCACTTTGGGTGCCAATCCTACAGAAGGCTCGTCCATCATTAACAGGCGCGGGCGTGACATCAATGCACGACCGACTGCAAGCATTTGCTGTTCACCGCCCGACAATGTGCCTGCCAGTTGATCGATCCGTTCGCGCAGGCGGGGAAATCGGTGCAGTTGCTGCTCAATGTCGTTGGCAATGCCAGGCTTGTCTTTGCGCAAATAAGCGCCTGCCATCAGGTTCTCACGAACAGTCAATGCTGGAAATACCAATCGGTTTTCTGGCACCAAGGCCAAACCCCGCTGCACAATTTGAGAAGGCGTCAGCCCAATTAAATTCTGTCCTTCAAATTTGATGCTGCCGTGGGTGGGTTTTAAAATACCCGCCAAACTCATCATCAAGGTGGTTTTGCCCGCGCCGTTTGGACCCAGTAAGCATGTCACCGCATTCGGATTGGCTTTCAAGCTAACTTTCCGCAAGGCTTCAATCTTGCCGTAGCTGCATGCGATTTCTTCAATTTCAAGCATCTCTTCTCCTTAGGCTTGCAAAGCGGCTTGCATGAAAGCATCGTCGCTGTCGGAGCCTAAATAGGCCGCTTGGACTTGTGCGTCTTGTTGCACTTCTTCAGGCTTGCCTTCCGCGATCTTTCGGCCAAAGTTCAACACCACGACCCGGTCACAAACACCCATGACCAGTTCCATATGGTGCTCAATCAATAGAATGGTTTTTCCTTGATCTCTGAGTTTGCGTATGCGTTGATCCAGGTCGTCTATTTCTTCTGAATTCATACCTGCAGCAGGTTCATCCAACAGCAAAAGAGGTGCGCCAGAAATAGCGGCACGAGCTAATTCCAGTCTTCGTTGTTCTCCAAAAGCCAAGTTGGCAGCGAGTTGATCGCGCTTGTGTTCTAAACCGCAAAATTCCAAATAGGCTTCAGTCTCTAACTTGCCTTGAGTTGCGGTAGAAAACCAACGCTGCTTCAAACCCGACCAGCCAGTTTCGCGCACGACACGAGCAGCCCATAAGTTTTGCCAAACACTGAGTTGACCAAACAAACGAATGTTTTGAAAAGTCCGGGCGATACCCAGATTGGCGCGCTCATGCGGCAGCAGTTTTTGAATGTCTTGGCCTTCAAAAATCACACGACCTGTTGTAGGGGCGTACAGGCCTGCAATTAAATTCACAGTGGTACTCTTACCAGAACCGTTGGGGCCAATCAGGCCCAAGATTTCACCACGACGAATGTCGAAATCAATGCCATCAACTGCTTTGATGCCACCAAAATAGCGAGCCAGGTTTTCCACTTTAAGCATGGTGTGCTCCTGTTTTTGCGTTTCCAATGGGTGCATTTTTCTTGGAGTTGAACAGAGGTAATCGAAGTGGCGCTGACAGCAAACCAGTAGGACGAATGAGCATGATGGCCAAAATCATTGCGCCAAATAACAGGCTTCGCCAGTCTCCTAAGAAACGCAATCCTTCAATCAAAAAACCCTGAATGAAAATCACAGCAATCAAAGTACCTAATAGACTTTTGAGCCCTCCAATGATGGGATAAGCAATTGCAAATGTGGCTAGCAAAATGGTAAAGTTGCCGTGTTCAATGTGCGTTGTGTTGTGGCTAAAAATGCCGCCCGCCAACCCCGCAATGGCACCACCAATGCCAAAAGCCGATACCTTCGCTGCCGTTAAATTAATGCCTGCACTTTGAGCGGCTACTTCGTCTTCACCCACAGCGCGCCAAAGCGTGCCAATTCGGGAGCGGTCCAACAGCCAAAGGACTGACATAACACCTGCTACCAGGCACCAAATCAGTGTCAATATTTCAAGACCACTCCATGCGTTCGCAGGGAAATATCGAATCCCACCGAACCCCAAACCACCGTCTGGGCCAATGGGGCCATTGGGTGTTTGAACTTGCCATTTGAGATTGAAAAAAACCAAACGGACTATTTCGGCAAAGGCAGTGGTCGCTACGACCAACATCAATCCTTTGACGCGAAGGGCAGGAAAGCCAATGGCGATGGCAATCAAGCTTGCTATCAAGGCCGCTATGAACAAGGATGGCCCCAATGACCAACCGGCCATGGCAGTCAACATGCCCGCTGTATAGGCGCCAATGGCAAAAAAACCACCTTGAGCCAAACTCACTTGTCCCGTATGAAGGATGCACCAAGCGGACAAACCCAGCAGGGTGTGGACACCAATGACTTGGAGCAAACCGATGTAAAAATCCATGTCAGTCGCTCCCTATCAGTCGCGTCCGCCAGGGGCTGCAAACAAGCCATTGGGTCGGAACACCAGAAATACAAAGAGCATGAGCATCACATAGATATCGCGCTCACTCACGCCTCGGACAAATTGAAAAAGGCTTTCAGCGCCGCCCACGATCAGACCTGCCAAAATGGCGCCAGGAATGCTGCCCAAGCCGCCAATCACAGTCACCACCAAGCCTTTGACAGTCAGTGGCAACGTGAGCAGGGGTGAAAGAACGCCGATGGCAGCGCCCGTCATGGCACCGGCTGTACCCCCTAATAAACCAGCGATGACAAAAGTCGATGCGTTGGTTTGATCAACACTCATGCCACAAATTTGTGCTGCAATGGGTTGCTGAGCAACAGCTCGTGTGGCCAATCCCAGTCTTGTTTTTTCCAGCATGAATTTGAGCCCTACCATCACAGCACAGCCCAATCCAAATACGAACAACAAATCGCCTCGCACAATGAATGGGCCTAAGTTGAAAACTTTGTCTGCAAAAAGCGCAGGATAGTTTTGTGGCATCCCAGCAGTTGCATGAACAATGGCCTCCTCTAAAACCAACAGCATGCCAACGGTAGACATCAAGGTGGCCAAGGCCTGGTTGAGAGGCAGAAATTTAAAGCACACAAAATAAATCAATGCACCAAGAAGACCGCCGCAAACTGCTGCTAGCAAATAGACCAAAGGTGTTGGTGCAACACTGACAATCAGTAGGCTTAAGTATGCTGCGCCTACGGATGCTGCAGCGTATGAAAGATTGATCTTGTGCATCACGCCAAAGATCAGTGTGAATCCGATGCCAATAAGCGCATACGTGGCACCGAACATCACACCGTCCATGAGAGATTGCACCAGATCGAGAAAATCGATCCAGGCCATCTATAACTCCAATATCAATCAGTTAGGCTTGTGGGCGACAGTCCACTCGCCTTTTTGGGCTTGTACAAACAAGAAGGGTTTGATGGCTTCGCGATCATCTGTGCGGCCTACTTTGCCCAACAAGCCTGAACTTTCTTTCATGTTGGCGAGGGCATCGCGCATTTTTTGGCGATCGGCTTTGATGGTTTCGGGTTTGGCCATGATCTTGGCTTTTTCAATCAGGTCTTTCAGTGTGTAGATGTTTTCCCAGGCTGCTGCGTTGTGCAGATCCATGCTCGCGCCTACGGCTTGCATGGCTTGTGCAGCTTTGCGAGCCTCGTCGGTAACTGGCGCGAAGCTTGTGGGAATGATGATGCCTTCTGCTTGTGCAGCGCAACCCTGAAGTGTTTCAACACTTGAGGAGCTGGTTAAGCCCACCAACATCTTGGGCTTGACACCTTGACGTTGCATTTCTTTGAGTGCACCGCAGGTGGTGAAAGGATGGGCAGAAATCATGACCAAGTCAGCTTCGCCACGGCGCATCTCCCGCACTTGGTTGGAGAAGGTGGTGTCTGCCAACAACCATTCACTTTGACCTTTCACTTCAAAGCCAGCTTTGGTAGCAAAGTCTTTCATCACATTGAACGTTGCATTGCTGTGAGCAAAGTCTTTTTCAACACCACCCCATATGGTTTTAATTTCGGGACGTGTGGCCTTGATCCAGTCAAATAAGCTTTTGTACATGTTGGCTTCGCTTGGCACGTTGCGAAACGCCCACTGCGACATCGAAGCCAAGCCGCCTTTGGCCGCCACATCGGTGAACAAAGGGAATTGCAAACCGGTGTCGCTGGCATCGCCAACTTTCTTTTGAAGGATACCAAATACAGGCTCAGCCACATTGCTGCAAGTTGGACCTACAGCTACAAAGCCATCTGTCGAGGCTGCAATTCGGCGCAACGCATTGATGCCTTCTTCGGCGGTGCAGCGATCGTCTAAATATTCAAGAACCAGCCTGCCTTTGGTGCCATCGCCCAAAGTGACACCACCGGCCTTGTTGATCTGATCGGCTGCAGCCTTCATGGCCGCTTCGCTGTTCAAACCGAAAATACGAACCACACCACTCTTGGCACCAAAACCATAAATTTTGACTTCACGAGTTTGTGAATGTGAAGCCACTGGCAAGAGTGCAGCAATCACAGGAACCAACGCCAAGGCGTTTTTGCGGAAAAATGACATACTTGTCTCCTATCGTTGAATGACAGGGATGTACTGTGACGACAAGTTTGGATGGTGACAATTTCAATATCATTCACGCTGTGTTGCAATGAATGCAACATCTGTGTTCCAACGAATGCAACATCTGTGTTGCCGCAGTCGCAATACAGAATTCGAATATTTGTAATTCCCCACCTCAAGCGAGTTGCTCACAATAGCGATGCATTACGGAATAGCTTTATGAACCACAACTCATCCTCTGCAACTTCTGCGGAATCGATCTCCAGACCGTTAGATGGCATTTTGGTCATTGCTCTTGAGCAAGCCGTTGCCGCACCCTATTGCACCAGTCGCTTGGCAGACGCGGGCGCACGGGTTATCAAAATTGAGCGTTCTGAAGGTGACTTTGCACGAGGGTATGACCGAGCAGTCAATGGAGAGTCTTCTTACTGGATCTGGATTAACCGGGGCAAAGAGTCGGTTTCTTTGAATTTAAAGGACAACGCCGACATGGTAGTTTTGCGGGCCATGTTGTCCAAGGCCGATGTGCTGGTTCAAAACTTGGCACCAGGTGCAACTGAGCGCTTGGGCATTGGCTCCGAACAGCTTCGCAATCTGCATCCCAGATTGATTACCTGTGACATCAGTGGTTATGGTGATGAAGGTAAGTTCTTTGGTATGAAAGCCTACGACTTGTTGGTGCAAGCCGAGAGTGGTTTGGTGGCCGTGAGTGGCGCGCCAGGAGAGTGGGGGCGCATTGGTGTGTCAGTATGCGATATCAATGCGGGTCTGAATGCCTTGATTGGAATTCAACAAGCGTTGCTATTGCGTGAAAAAACGGGCCAAGGTTCTGGCATCAAAGTGTCTTTGTTTGGTTCTGCTGCTGAGCTCATGAGCGTGCCTTATTTGCAGGCGCGCTATGGCGGCAAGGCACCGGAGCGCGTCGGGCTAAAGCATCCTTCCATTGCGCCCTATGGCGGTTTTACTTGCGCAGACGGTCGCGACATTGTGATCTCCATCCAGAACGAACGCGAGTGGGCAGATTTTTGCAACATCGTTTTGCGTCGTCCCGATTTGTTGGCCGATGAGCGCTGTCAAAACAACGCTTCAAGAGTGAAATACAGGGACTTCGTCGATGGTACTGTGGCCGATATCTTTGACAAAGTGCCCAGCGGTGAAATGATCGACAGATTAACCGAAGCCCAAACAGCCTTTGGGCAAATCAACTCTGTATACGATTTGATTTCACATCCCCAATTGCTGACGAAGCCAATGAAGGTGAAGGGTAAAGATGTCGAAATACCAGTTTCCCCGTGGATGGCGCCCTGGGATTCAGAGACCTTTGCAGAAGCACCTCAGTTAAATGAGCATGGATACAAATTGAGAAACGAATTTACGGGATAGAAGTTCTGGTGGGAACACCAAGTTGAAAGCCACTGATTGTTGAAGTCAGTGGCTTTTACATTTTCAATTCATCTTAAACATGGCTGCAAACCGCGACAGATTTTCTGTGGAGAGGCGCATCGGATCATAGTTCGGTTCTGGCAGTGGCTGAACGACATCCCAGTGCTCTGCCATCAGCCCCTCCTGATTGAAGCGCATAAAGTCGGCTATCACGACTGCCGGCAAAAGTTTATGCAAAATAACAAAGTCGCCGCAAGCAAAAAGGTGGATGGGCCGCCAAGTTAAACGCCCAGGACGCTTCCAGGCGACTTGTTCTAAATAATGACGCAGGCCTTCTCTGCCTTGACCAATGCCTGGCGTGTGTTGAATGTAGTCTTCCGCCACATAGCGCTCTACAAGACTCATGTCGTGACCATGCATACAGTCAGACATGAAATGCAACATGGTTTTTTCATTGGCGCTAAGGTTCGTGCGCAATCTGGGGTCGAATGGATTTGGAATTTCGTTCATGTAATGGCTCTCCATATTTCATTAGCGATGGCGGCATGTCCAGCACGGTTGGGGTGAACGCCATCTCCCGGCTCACCAAGCGTGCTGTCAGAATCAAAAAGTGAATCCAAGCATCCCGTCGTTGAATTGGTCAGTACTTGATCGATGTCGGCGACAGCATCATGCAAGCCGCTGGACAAAATGAACTGATTCAATGCTTTGCGTTTCTCGTTTTGGATGTGGCGACCATGTCCTTGCCGCGTACTTTTGAAAGCAGAGGGAAGCGTAGCACCTATAACTTGCATACCTGCAGCGCGAAGTCGATGTATGACATCGATCATTGCAGTTTGCACAGCTTCCAACTCTGCATTTCCGTTGTCGCTGAAATCATTAATGCCTTCAAGCCAAATAACAGCTCGAACGCCCGAAAGACTGAGAACGTCTCTTTCTAATCTTTCGATGGCAGCAGGACCGCCTCGCCAAGGTTCATGAATGCTTAAAGGTCTTAGTACTTGATTTCCGCCAATGCCTGCGTTTAGCACCGCTACTTCGGAACGGCCATTCGAGAAAAGTATTCGCTGAAGGACATCAGTCCAGCGATCAAAGCCATTCAAGCTTGTAAACGTACCATCAGTCAATGAGTCGCCAAAGGCCACGATGGCGTGACAGTTTTTTGGTAAGTCTGCATCTACCGCGTCAAGAAAAAACACAGATGTCGTTGAAAATGGAAAGGCTAACTCAGAAAAATCATCTTTATTGACGCGCGTATTGGGTTGCGACAGATAAGACGTGGACAAGGCTTTAGCATGCCAAGTGATGGGGCCACTCTCACCGTCTACCCATCCGCTGAAGACGATCGATCTATCTGTGGCTGGAATGACAACATCTTGATGCATTGACCGGACTTCAACCCCTTCAGTCCATGCCGTTTCACCCGCTTCAATCTCCATGTCTGCAATTTCAACGCAACTCCCTGGCACCTGGGCGCCACCGCCTAAATGCAAACTGATTGACAAGTCTTTGAGACGCAGGGTTTTGGTGCCAAATACATTGCTGATTCTGAGTCTGAATTTGTTGGCCGCTATTGCAGGCTTGATGGGCGTACGAAAAGATTGATTCACCAAGCCTTTGTCATGCTGCGGTATAGCCCTGCTGAGATCGGGTTGGGCAACGGCCGATCCCACGGGATAAGCACCCTGCGCAGATGCAGTCCAAACTGTCACCCAATTGGGTTTTGTAGGGGTCATGCTGGACGTGATGCTAACCAGCGACGAGCCCTGTCCACAATGGGCTTGTCAATCATCTTGCCCTCTAGCAGCACGGCACCCAGTCCTTTGGCCAGGGCTGCTTGATCGGCTTCTACCACTTTGTGTGCCCACTCCAGCTCTTCAGCAGAAGGTGAAAACCCACGGTTCACAATGGCCACTTGGTTGGGATGAATGCAAACCGACCCTGTAAAACCGATGCCACGTGCAAATTCGACATCTTTGCCAAACGCCTCCAGGTTCTTCACTTCAGCAATGCTTCCCGCCATGCCCCAGCACTGCAGGCCGTAGGCATGTGCACCTGTGATCACTTGCTGCGCTGGCCAGCTTAGCGCCAATGCATTGGGATGAACGCCTATGGCGCCAGAATAATCTTCTGCACCAAAACCCAAGGCACAGAGCGATGGATGGTTTGCAATTTGAGCCGTTGCCAAAACGCCAAGTGGTGTTTCAATGAGTGCAGCAATAGGCGGAGGCGTAGCCGTTGAAAGTTGAATGAGTGCCTTAGAAAAAGCTTCTACCTGGTCTTTTGTTTCAACCTTTGGCAACATGATGGCACTGAGGTAGTGCAGTGGCATGCCCACTAGATCTTTTTGCCAAAGTGTGGGAGCACTGTTGACTCGCAATATGACTTCAGCACCTCTGTCCTTTAAAAGCTGGATGGCTTTGGGGGCCATGGCGCGAGCCATTTCTTTTTTGTCAAGTGGAATAGCGTCTTCAAGGTCAATGACCACGGCATCTGCGCCGCGTTGCGTCGCTTTTTCCCAAAGGTGCTCGGAGGTTGCAGGCACAAACAACAAAGATCGAATTTGATTTATCTGCATTCAATGTCCCTAACTTTTGTCAATGCCTCTATTTCTTGAACTGTGCTTCCCAATGCCAGCAAAATCTCATGTGTGTGTTCTCCCAAGAGGGGTGCTGGACGTCTAATTTTGCCAGGGGTGCTCTGTAATCTTGGGACGACTTGGTGCATGACGACTGATTTTTGAGTGTGAGGTTTTTTGAATTGAACATAAACCCCGCGCTGTTTGATGTGCTCATCATTGAGCAACTGTTCAGAATTGTAAATGGGCCCAACCGTGACGCCATGTTTTCTAAAATGGGCTAGGCAATCTGCTTGATTTAGCGCAGCCATGAAATTGGCCACCAGTTGATCTAATTCTTTGTCATTCGCAAGTCTTGCATCGTTGGTTTTAAATTTTGGATCTTCATACAAAGTTGCCAATCCGATGGCTTCAAACACTCGCTTGGCCATGGTGTCTGTAGAGCCAGACATGGACACCCAAAGACCGTCTTGGCATCTGTAACTGCCTCTGGGTGATGCAATTTTTTTTCCGGGTTCTGTTTCTACACCTGTTGCTGCATAGTTGCTCACATCGGGCCCCATGATGGCCAGCATGGGTTCTAAGAGCGAAAGGTCAATCACTTGTCCTTTGCCTCCGCGGGTTTCCACTTCACGCACAGCAGCCAATGTTGCAAATGCTCCAGTCAGGCCTGTGATCATGTCGGCCATGGCTAAGTTGGGCAATTGCGGTACACCAGATTCATTGCGATGCTTGTGCGCAAACCCGCTAAAACCTTCAATCAAACTTCCAAAACCAGGCAACTCTCGGTAAGGACCCGTTTGCCCCCAACCCGATAACCGAACGATGACCAGTGCTGGGTTCGTGGCATGGAGCGCTTCAGGCTTAAGCCCCATGTTTTCTAGCGTACCGGGCTTAAAGCTTTCAACCAGCACTTGGGCTGAGTCGATGAGTTTTTTGAGCCACACCATGGCTTCTTGATTGCGAAGGTCCAACGCAAGGCTGCGTTTGTTGCGTCCATAAGTTTGCCACCAGCCATCCAAACCTTGTGGGTAATCGGGATGCATTTCTCGCCATTCACGAAGCGTGTCGCCCGAGCCAGCCGACTCAACCTTGATCACGTCTGCACCAAAGTCTCCAAGCTGAAGGGTCAGCATATTGCCAGCCACCAGCCTGGAAAGGTCGACAACCCTTAAGCCATTGAGAGGGCCACTTGAGTTGGGTTCAAGTTGGCCCACTGGAATCGACGAAGGGACCATCATTCCTGCTTCAAATCCAATTGACGGACCAAGGGACTCCAAACTTCAGCCTCTTTGCGAAGCAGTTCATTGAACGCTGGCATTGAAATGTTCAATGGATCGGTCTCTACTGCGGCAAACCTTTTCTGCACTTCTGGGTTTGCCAATACTTTGCGTGTGGCATCTGCCACTTTGTCAACAACTTCTTTAGGCGTTCCCTTGGGTGCAAACAGTCCACCAATGGCAGCCACTTGAAGTCCTGGTAAGCCAGACTCCGCAAGTGTGGGCACGTCTGGCAGCGATGCTTCTCGAGCAGTGTCTGTGGTGGCCAATGCACGCAGTCTGCCACTGCGAATGTGCGTCATTGCGGCTGTGAGGGAGTCGGTGGCAAACAGCACTTGGCCGCCCATGAGGTCAGTTAAGGCAGCGCCACTGCCTTTGTAGGGAATGTGAGTTGCTTGCATACCTGCTTTGCGCATGACCAATTCACTGCCCAAGTGGGTCATGGTGCCCACGCCAGCTGAGGCAAAGCTTTGCGGTTTACTTTTGACGGCGCTGATCAATTCAGCCATTGTTTTAGGTGCTGTGGGGTTGTTCGCAACCAATACCGCAAAGGGTGCCCGCATGACAGGGGCAACGGGCTCATAGTCTGCCAAGCTGTATTTGGCGTTTGGATTCATCACAGGAACGACAAA
>Ga0214921_10003971_pt1 | contig 22219 bp, 18 predicted proteins | sample LL1505_MetaG_FD_177992 | JGI IMG/M metagenome (GOLD analysis project Ga0214921, IMG submission 177992) | Freshwater microbial communities from Lake Lanier, Atlanta, Georgia, United States - LL-1505 | ecosystem: Environmental > Aquatic > Freshwater > Lake | place: USA: Georgia | collected... | reverse complement strand
GGCGCTCATTTACCCATTGCTTACTTGTGGTTACGATTGCGTTGGTAGGCAGCCTATTTGCGTCATGAAAATGTCATCCGCTGGCCTCACCATCAATCGAGCAAGTTCCTTCTCGGGAGCTGGCAAACACCTGATTGGTTTACCGATTTGCGCCATGCGGCGCTAACCCCAGTTTGGACCGTTAACAATGACTTCTGCTTTCAAATTTTTCGCGGTCGTTGGCTTTTGCGCCATAACCGGACTAGGCCTTAACGCATGCAGCAGCAGCGATGGCGTAACCCAAGGCGATATTGATGCGTTTAAGGCATCGTATTCGAGCAGCCTCGCTGGACTAAGCACCCAGGCCGTGCTGACGGGGAGTGCCTTGCAGGATTTGTTCGACGCAAAGTTTCTCGATAGCGGCTTTAGCCGTGCCGACATTGTCGCCGCCTTAAACGGCGAAGCATCGGCAATCCAAAGCGCTGGCGGCTACTCAAGCGTTCCGCAAGTCACGCTTGCCAACGCCTCGGTTACGGATTGCGTGGGAACCACCCAAGGCGATTTGATATGCACGCTGTCGGGCACCCTCTCGAACCAGGACGCTGATGTGACCTCGGTGCAATTTACAACACAGCTTCGCATGGCAGACGGCAAGCTCAGGCTTTACGGCGATCAGCTCACAGCCTTCAACTGAAAGCCTCCGATAGCCCTTGTTCTATAGATCATTTGCCCGACTGACGCGGGATTTTCAACCAACCGATATGAGTGCTCCTATGACGCAACTTCGCCTTCGTGAAATCGCCTTAGCCAGTGCGTGCGTTTGTGCCGCAGCATCGATAGCCTTGCCGCCTTTTGCCACCGCCGCCAACAAAGCGAAAGACAAAGCGGCTGGTGCCTACGTAACTGGTGACTTTCACAATCACAGCACCTGCTCGGATGGCACGTTGTCGATGAAAAAGCTAATCGACAAGTCGGTCAACTTCTGGGGGTTGGATTGGTTTGTTCAAGCCGACCACGGTGGTGCTTCTGCAAGGAATTGCACGCTTGCTGAAGACCCCTTTACCCCGGTGACACCCGCGCTCAAGCTCACAAACAACACGGATGGTCCATTTCCACCAAACACTTTCCCGCCCGGCGGACAGCCTGCAGCCACGGGTAAAGGCCCTAATCTCAGCTGGCAATCAACGCTTGCAAACGGTGTGAGCGGTATCAAGGGCGATGGAACAGCCAATCCCAAAGCCATGTGGCGATGGCAGGAGATCAAGGAGTACCAATACGCAGTTACCGAGAGCGAAAGCCGGCGTCTGAGTAAACCAATCTGGATGGGCATCGAGACCAATGCGCCAGGTCACGAGCATGTATCCATGACGATCCTCGACGGACAGCTGCCTTGGCCGTCAACCGGTTCTGGTAACGCAAACCTCTTGGCGCAGTTTGAGTACTGCTTTGACAGAAGCGATACAGACACAAGTCGGGGTGCTGAAAACAATTGGGACTGCTCATTTACCGGAAGCCCGACCAAGAATACGCTGGTCGATGCCACTTCGAAAAAGATCGGAAAAGCTGGAAACCTCAGCGGGACCAATACGACGACGGACCCAGACCTCGGCCATACGAAGTCGATTGAAGCGATCAAGTGGATGAATCAGGTTGCTCCGAACGGCAGCTACTACGTGCCCGCCCACCTTGAGCGGGCAGGCGTTTATGACCCGACGACCTCTCGCGGCTTCAACATTGAACATCTTCGTAACTTCCATAACGCTGCACCGCAAATTGCTTTCGGTTTCGAGTCGATGCCGGGTCACCAGGCCTCACAAAACCGAGGCGAGTATGGCGGCACCGGATTTACTCGCACGATCGCTGGCGGAACCTTTGGTGGTACGGGTTACTACGCTGCAAAAGTGGGCGGTGTGTGGGACGCGCTGCTGGGTGAAGGACGTAACTGGTGGTTTTTTGCAAGCTCCGACTACCATAACAGAGGTATTTTTGGCAACGACCAGCTTGAAAGCACGCAGGATTTTCATCCAGGTGAGTACCAGCGCACCCATGTGATGGTTCGAAAGGGTAGCGGCAACCTGTCTGCGCAAGGGATTATTGACGGGTTGCGCAGCGGCAACTCCTTTGCTACAAGCGGGCAAATCATCGACAGGCTTGCCTTTGTCGTCTGTGCGGTTAACCCGGCTTTACCGCTGAAAGCAAACAGAACCCTGCTTGAGACCGCGGTGACGAATGCAGTCAAGGCAAACACCGACGTCAGAATCGATGGATGCGCCACCATGGGCGAGAAATTGGTCGCCCGTCCGGGTTCGAGCCTCATCGTCGCGATAGCCTTGAGAGATCCTGAAGGCCAAAACTACTCGCCTTACAGTTTTGCAAATCCTTCGCTCAAGCAAATCAATATCACGCAACCGCTTAACCAACCCGTGCTTGATCATGTTGATCTGATCAGCGGGAATGTCTCGGGCTTCGTGAGTCCAACCAACCTTGCCGCATACGCAGGCGAGGCGGGCAAAGTACTGACCGGTACCGCTGGAGATCCGGCAGCCACTTACAAGCCCGACGATCCTGCGACCTTGAACAATTCAGCGCGCAAGATCAAGACCTTCAATGCCAGCAGCTGGACAGCGTCGGCTGGGGGTATCCGGACGATGTCCTTTGTGATCAAAAATGTGCAACAGTCACAGTACTTCCGTCTTCGCGGAACCAATCTGCCTCCTTCAACGCCCAATGAGACCGACGCAGACGGAAATCCTTTACTGGATTGGGCAGTGATTCCCGTCGATTCAACCAAGCCCGGAACGATACCGTGTACCGATGCGGCCTGTCCGGCGCATCTACGCACCTTGAACGGTGTGAAGTATTCAAGTTTCGATGTGGCAGCTTGGTCCGACCTGTGGTTTTATGCAAACCCTGTGTTCGTTCAGGTGAACGGTTCGGTGACAGTGGCTGGCCTGATCAAATAGCGCTGCGATAACAAAAAGTTCATTGATAAGTCCTGGCCTGCGGGCTAGGACTTTGTTCTAGGCTCCGGTGAAAGCGAGCGCACAAGCAGTTCCGTCATTTTTGGCTGTTGCGAGCGGAACAGCGGGATTCGTTTGGCAGGGACTTTGGAACATTCAGTTTGCCACCGTGCTTGGACACGAATGGATGGCTGTACTGGGTGTTACGGCTGCCATGTTTCTCGGAATGGCATTGGGGGCCGGGGTCATGGCTCCGGCAATCAAAAGCGTCAGGCAGGTCGGCATGCTTTATGCAGCCTTCGAGCTGGGCATCGGAATTTGGGGGATGTTCACGCTGTTTATGAGTCCCTTCATGATCTCTTACGCGTCGCGGCTGCTGGGCGAACAGCCGTCAAGGCTTGAGCATGTGCTTTACGCCTTCGTGCTGACCGGACTTGCACTCGGTCCTGCGGCGGTCGCGATTGGCGCTAGCCTGCCTGCGCTCGTGCGGGCGCAGTCAAAGCGTGAAAAAGATCTCGACTGGCTCTATGGTTTGAATACCTTAGGTGCCATGGCTGGAGTCTTGCTCACCGTGTGGTTGCTTGTTCCTTTGCTGGGTGTCAAGCAGACGGGGTGGTTTGCCGCTTCGGTGAACTTTGCCTGCGCTTTGAGCGCAGCCTACCTGTGGCGCAGAGCATCCTTGAGCGGCGCTGTTGAATCAGGTGTCGCTACCCACAGCCAAGCGGATACGGTTCAAATGGGCGGTCTTCAGCGACTCTCGCTTGTATTGGCGCTTAGCGGCTTGCTCGGTATAGGCTATGAAACGCTCTGCGTCCGGGTCTTGAGCCAGGTGATGGAAAACACCGTGTTCAGCTATGCGGTACTGATCGCTGTTTACCTGGCAGGCAATGCGGGCGGTGCACTGTGCCGATCCAGGGTTTTGTGGATCAGGCAGCTTGCCCCCTGGCGAGTGCTTGGCGCAACCGGGATTGCTCTTGTTATGGGGTCGGTGGCGCTGTGGTGGGTAGATGTTGTGTTTGCGCCGTTGCAAGGTTCCGCTGGCCTGCCCGTCGGGTCAATTTCGACCGAATTTGCTATGGCCCTTTGCGCGATGTTGCTGCCATCGTTTTGCATGGGTGTGGGTTTCACCGCGCTGTGTGACTGGGCGCAGGAGCGAGGCAAGTCACTGGGTACCTCGCTGGCAGCGAACATGGCTGGGGCCGCCTTGGCACCTGCATGCGTTGGCGCAATCATGATTCCCCAGCTTGGCATGGCTCAGACATCGGGCGTGCTGATTGCGGGTTATGCGCTCACTGCTTACCTTGTCTATGACGGCGTTCGCAGTCCACTGAAAGCTGCTTTCATGATGGCAACTTCTGCAATCAGTGCGATCGCGATTACCGGTGCCATCGCAACACCGCTTCGTATCCTTCATCTTGAAAGCGGTTCTCGACTTCGGTTTTTCGAAGACGGTGTGATGGCGGCAGTCAGTGTGATCGAAGACTCCGAAGGCATTCTCAGGCTGCGTATCAACAATCGCGTACAAGAGGGAAGCAGCGCAGCGAGCCCTGTAGAGACCCGGCTGGCCCTTATTCCCTTGTTGCTTCATCCAAACCCCAGGCAATCGCTGTTTCTGGGCTGGGGAACCGGATACACCGCGCGGGTCGCAGCACGTGCGGACGGTCTTCATGTTGATGCGGTTGAATTGATTCCGGAAGTCGTACGCGCTTCTGAACTCTTTAAGAGCCCTGATGATTTTTCATCGGCGAAGGACACGCCGCGGATCATCACCGCTGACGCTCGAAGGTTTGTTCTTGGCAGTGATCGCCAATACGACATCATCGTGGCCGATCTGTTTCACCCAGCTCGCAGCGGCGCGGGCAGCCTTTACACCGTTGAGCACTTTGAGGCAATGTCTCAAAGGTTGGCTCCGGGCGGCGTCATTTGCCAATGGATCGCTTTGCACCAACTCGAATGGGCTACCTTCCGGCCTATTCTTGCTGCATTTCGCAAGGTGTTTCCCGAAGCGATCGTAATCATCGCGACCAACAGCCTGGAAACGCCGGTTCTCGGCCTGATATCCCGGCGGGAGGCCAGCTTTTTGACGCTTCCCGAACTGCAGCAACGCATCGATGATTCACGCGTGCAACTGGGTCGCCACCTGGAGATGTCGCGCCTGGTCGACGCCTACGCTGTGATGGGAACACTGGTTGCCGGACCGGCTGAAACCGCCAGATGGGTTCGCGACGTAAAGCCAAACAGTGACGATTTTCCGCGCGTGACCTACATGGCTCCTTGGGACAACTATGAGCCGAGCAGTTCATCACGTCAGCGGATCTCGGTCCTGCTCTCTGAAGCGGGAAACCCGACAGCACAATCGGTTCGTGCAGCATTTGGCTGGAGCACTTCGACAACTGGCAAGCTCGATAGCGTTTCGCAAGATGCTGCTTCACTGGCCTCATACATTGATGCACGGAATCGTTACCTCCGACTTGGGATCTCATTTTCCGCGAATCTGAGCGAGGACAGCGCACGTGACGCGCTCCGTTATCAGCTTCAACTCCTTTTGAGCACCAGCCCACAGTTCACACCGGCGATCGATGCACTACGCAGCATGCGCGCCACGTCGCCAGATACGACTTCCTCACGATGAGCACCCACACAATGACCGAACCCGATCGCAGCACCTTCCTCAATCGATGGCAAGTCCTGTTGCGCGAGCCACTCGTTCACTTTCTTGCGCTTGGGTTGCTGCTGTTTGTGCTGGATCAGGTGCTGCTGACGAAGCGCGGAGACCCGCGAAGCATCGCGGTTCCGGAGTCGGTGTATGAGGAGGCGCGCACACTGGTGAGCGGCAAACTCAACAGAGAGCCAACCGATGATGACCTTCGGGTGCTGATCGACCGGTGGGTCGATAACGAAGTCCTGTATCGCGAGGGTCTTGCGCTGGGTTTGGACAAGGGCGATACCGCAATTCGAGACCGCGTGATCTTCAAATCACTCGGTGTGGTTCAGGCAGGACTGAAGCTTCCACCGGTAGACGACGAGACGCTTAAGCGCTGGTTTGAAGCCAACAGGTCGCGCTATGAAACGCCAACGCGATTCGACTTCCTTGAAGCTGTTGTAACGAGTGAGCGCAAAGAGGCGCTCCTGAAGCAGTTTGTCGATGCGCTCAACGGCAAGGGAAAAAGCGACACCGAAAGTAGCTTGAATGTGTTTCGGGATCGCCCTCGCGCAAACCTCGAGCAAAGCTACGGAACTGAGTTTCTCAAGGGCCTTGAATCCGCGGAACCCGGTGGCGCATGGATCATGCTCCCCTCAAGCTCCGGCTTGAGGGTCGTTCGCTTGATGGAGATCAAGCCGGGCACAAGCGCATCGTTTGATTCGGTCAAAAATACCGCCGTTAAGGATTGGCAAAATGAAGCGGTATCAAAGCAAACAACCGAAGCGGTACGCGAACTTGCAGCCAAGTACCGTATTACAAGGCGCGAGGCGGGCAAATGAGGATGGTCGACATGCTTCGCAAAGCCCGCAGGCGGCTGGCAACTCGACAGCTTTCGCAGCTGGGCTTGATTTTGCTTTTGCTTTTCCCCGTGCTTTGGCTGCTTCCGACCGCGCTGCATGCCCATGAGGCAACGATGGTGGACCTTCGCGTGCGAGAACTTGCCCCGGGCGACTTTATCTGGACTTGGGGTATTCCCTCAAAAGGCCGTCCAGTGTCCGAAGATCTTTCGATTCGCTGGCCTTCCCAATGTGAGGTCAAGGGTCAGGCCATGCGATGTGGTTCAACGGGTCTCGACGGCATGATGACGATTGACGGTGTCGGGCGATCGTATTCAGCGGTCATGATGCACATTTACTGGTACAGCGGTAACTCCCAAGTGGTCACCCTGACCGAGGCGATTCCAGGAGCGCGATTGTTTGCAGGCGGGCAAGATGCGCGAAGCATCGGTGAAATTGCGAAGTCCTACGGTGCGCTTGGTGTTGAGCACATCCTCACAGGCTGGGATCACTTGCTTTTCGTGATCAGCCTCGTGCTTTTGGTCGGGATGAACCGACGCCTGATTGTCACAATTACAGCCTTCACGGTGGCGCACAGCTTAACGCTTGCTGCCAGCGCCTTGGGGCTTTTGACGCTTCGATCAGCACCCGTGGAGGCCAGCATTGCTTTGTCGATCATGCTCGTGAGTGGCGAATCGCTTCGTCAGCGCAACACCCTCTCACGCCGATTTCCGGCTTTGGTTGCCATGGTATTTGGTCTGGTCCATGGCCTTGGCTTTGCCGGAGCGCTTAAGGAAATCGGTCTTCCCGAAGCTTATACCGTTATTGCTTTGCTGACATTCAACCTGGGCGTTGAAGCAGGGCAACTGATGCTGGTGCTTGCTTGTTGGGGTCTGGCGGCTGTTTTCAAACCTTTTGGTAAAGGGCGGGATGCGCAGCCTGGCGGGTCAGCATCCGAAGCTTTCAAACCCGTCGGGGGGGTGGCTGACCACTGGGTAAGAAACAAGGCCTTTGTGATTCGGCTGCAGCTCTACGCCATCGGTTCGATGGGCGCCTATTGGACGATCAGTCGGGTCGTTGCGATCGTTACCGGGTCTTGAACAGTGATGAGCGCCGATTCCAACGAGGACTTGCACCGGCTTTTTGCAACACCTGTGCAACTTCTGCATCGCGTCATCACCGATGAAGCATGCGATGCGCTGGTTCAGATGCTTCGGAGCCGCACTTCTGTAGGCAATGAGCGCTCGTCTTCGTTGTTTCACACCGCACTGATGGAACCTGGGCAAGACGCCGGCATCGATGCGCTGGCGCGCCAATTGCTGCCCTTCATTCAGGAGTTTGGTGCCTTGTTGCTCGGTGAAATGCGCCCGTGGTCGATCAAGGAAATGTGGGGTAATGTGATGCAGCAGGGTGGACATCAGTCCATTCATAACCACGCAAACTGCATGCTGTCTGGCATCGTCTATCTCACGTCCACAGTCGATAGCACCCAGACTGTGTTTGTAAAGTCAATGGGTGGTCAGGACTATAAGCTGAGCAACGAGAATCAACGCACAAAGCCGACAGCCTTCAATTCACAGCGCTGGCGCGCGCCACAGGCTTCACCCGGTGATGCGCTGCTATTTCCAAGCTACTTGCTTCATGAAGTGCCCTTGAACCAGGGCGCTGAGCGTATGACCGTGGCCTTTAATGCGATCCCCGACCGCATCGATGCCTGGGGTTACGGTCTTTCTTTTGGAGCCTGATCGTGACCCTGACGCTAGCCGGCAAAGCTTTCGCCCCAGCCATGTTTCGCAGGCAATGGATTATGGCCATGGGGCTTGGTGCCCTGGGTCTCATACCGGTTAGGGCACACGAATACTACGCACTACAATTTATGCTGATCCACCCTTGGACGGAGCCCACCTTGCCTGGACAAAATGAGGCTCGTGTGCGCTTTCGCTTGCAATCCATCACCGACGATGACCGCTTGATTGGCGCTCAGTTCGCCTTTTCGAGAGTCGCCGAGTTGCGATCTGGAATCGACAATCAACTTCCCCCAGTCCCGTGGATCGACATCCGCCGAGGTGAGTCCATGAATTTCAGCCCCGAGGGCTTTCATGTGCTTCTCAAGGACCTTGCGCAGCCACTGTACCGCGACCGCAGTTACCCGCTCAGCTTGCGATTCGAACGCAGTGGAACCCTGACGGTGATGATGTCCATGAGCAGCGCAGACTGATACGGTCAGGTCGCAGCGAACACAAGACTCAGCCATGACAATCCTTCATTGAGGAATCGACAATGAAATCATTTTTTAGTAGCAGATGTATTGGCCTGAAGCTCGCAGCGCTTACCGTATGCCTTGGTGCACATGCCCATGAGTCTTCCCAAATTGTGGTGTTTGGTCATTATGCAAATGATATCGGTTCGAGCGATTCAGCAAGCCAGGGGGTCATCGGCCCCGAACTTTTAAGTAACAGGGCCTTGCTCCGCCCGGCGGAAGTACTTGAGTACATTCCTGGCATGGTTGTCACCCAGCACTCTGGTGATGGGAAAGCCAACCAGTACTTTCTGCGAGGCATGAATCTTGACCACGGGACCGACTTTGCAACAACCGTCAACGGTGTGCCCATCAACATGCCGAGTCATGGACACGGTCATGGATACAGTGATCTGAACGTTCTTATTCCTGAACTGGTCAGTCGTATTCAGTATCGAAAGGGCCCATACTTTGCTGCTGAGGGCGACTTCTCCTCGGCCGGATCAGCAAGCATCATGTACCGAAGTCAACTCGACAAGCCGATTGCAGCGGTAAGCGTCGGGCAGCGTGGCTATCTTCGAGCCATTGCCGCCGGGTCGCGTGAAATCGCCGATGGGGTAACGCTCCTGGCCGCGGTCGAGCGCTTGAACAACGATGGTCCCTGGACAACGCCAGAGGGTCTGCGAAAAGCCAATCTGTTGTTTACGGTGAGTGGGGGTACGCCTCGCGAGAATTGGTCAACAAGCCTGTCGGCCTATTCGGCCTATTGGAACTCAACCGACCAAGTGCCCCAGCGTCTGATCGACGCGGGCAGCTACCTGGGCCGCCCATTTGGCCGCTTCGACTCCCTTGATCCAAGCGATGGGGCGAGGACAAGTCGCCTGAGCCTGTCTGGCAACTGGCAGCGCTCGCGGGATGACCAGATCACGGCGCTGCAGTGGTACCTGATCAAGTACGACCTGGATCTTTATTCCAACTTTACCTATGCGCTTGACCGCGCCAGCGATCAGTTCGCCCAGAAAGATCATCGCTCGGTCTTGGGGGCGAATGCATTCCGTACCTGGATCAGTGATTTGGGTTCGGAGCGCTCGATGCTCAACACGCTTGGGGTGCAAGTAAGACAGGACCAAATCCGCGTAGGTTTGTTCGACACCGTGCAGCGTCAAATCGAGGGCGCGGTCCGGGACGATCGGGTTCGGCAAACGATCCTCGGAATTTACGGACAAAACGAGCTGAAGTGGACCTCGTGGTTCCGAACCCTCGCGGGGATCAGAGCCGATCAACTACAAGCTGATGTTACAAGCTTTGTGCTTGCTGAAAACACGGGATCAGCTTCCGCATTCAAGGTTTCGCCCAAAATGTCGATGATCTTCGGTCCCTGGCACAAGACCGAGCTTTTTGTGAATGCGGGGCGAGGCTTTCACAGCAACGATGCGCGCGGTATGGTCGCTCGAATCGATCCGAAAACAGGATTGGAGGTTGATCGTGTTCCGGGTTTGGTCAGTTCTCGTGGCCGAGAGATCGGCGTGAAAACTGAAGTGATACCGCATCTGCAAAGCGCCATCGCATTCTGGAAGCTGGACTTTGACTCTGAGCTGGTCTACGTCGGGGATGCAGGCAACACGGAGGCCAGCAGGCCAAGCAGGCGCTCAGGCATCGAATGGAGTAACCATTGGACGCCGAACGAGCAGGTTTTAGTGGATGTGAATCTGGCCTGGACAAGACCCCGTTATGCGGACAATGATCCTGCGGGCAACGCGATCGTCAATGCGACGCAACGCGTTGCAAATCTCACCTTTGCGCTCAGAAATCTTGGCTTGTGGTCCGGATCGCTCGGAGTGCGTTACATCGGTTCAGCGCCGCTGATCGAAGACAATTCGGTTCGATCGCTGTGCAGCGTAACAACGAACCTGCGCGCTATACGGCGGGTGACAAATGATATTCAGGTTGCGGTCGATGTGCTGAATCTGGCAGATCGGAAAAACAATGACATCAGCTACTACTACACATCCCGGGTTGCTGGTGAACCGGCCGCTGGCGTGGATGGCGTTCATGTTCACCCTGCCGAACCGCGCACGATTCGCGTGACCGCGCGGTTGCAGTTCTAAGCGCGCCGCTGCAGTTCTAAGCTCGCTGCTCGCCTCAATGGCGGCCGTGGAAGGCCGCTTTCGATGGCTTAACGGGCGCGCAAAAGTGCTTCGACTTCAAGCAAGATGAACTCGTTGTCGTCGGCGCGATTGGGCTCACGCGATGAGGAGAACGGAAGATTATTATCGTTGCCGACAATAATGTGCCGTTCGTCGACGATGTCGACGTTCTCAATCGTGAAGAAGGGGAAGGTCAGTACGCCGCCATTGAGTGGTTTACGCGCCTTGCCTTGGGGATCTTGAATCTTCATCAGATCCACGAAGCCGATTTTGCGCACCGCTTGATTCACGTTGGCATCGCTCATCTCGATTTTCACGATCCGCTTGAACTTGGCGACATCATGAAAGCAGTTCGGTGCAGCTTTGTTGTCCGAGCAGGCGCGGTCTTGTGTACCTTCGCCGTTATCGCGTTCGATAACCAGGGCGGTTGTTGAATCAATCATGTTGAAGTCACCGATTGCAGTCGCTCCTGGCGAAAGCACGTACTTCCAGTGACGGCCCGTCCACTTTTGATCAGCCACCGAAAACTCGAGCACTCTCAAGACCTGCTGTCCGGCTTGTCTTTCCCAGTCCTTGGTCTGAGGATCCCAAAGCGGGCCTTCGAGCATGCCGTACAAAAAACGCCCGTCCTTGCTTGCCGCCAGACCCTCGTAGCCGCGCGAACGCCCCAGGTTCACCGAAGCCGGCACGGTTTGTCCGGGGTTTGGGGCAACAACCCTGAAATGGTCGGGTGACATCACGGGTTTTCCGTCTGCCAAGGTCTCAAATACCGCCTCGACCCGACCTTCCATGGTCGCTCGGATGAGGTAGGGTCCAAATTCGTCACCGATCCAGAATTTGCCGTCGATGATTTGAAAACCCTCTAAATCAAAGTCTGATCCGGTCAGATAGCGCTTCTCAGTGCCTTCATGCACGATTCGAAACGGTACTTTTTTATCGGGATCGTGGAGAAAGACGGTGTTTAATCGTGTGGTCGATCCCTTTGCCCAGTCAATCCGGTAATGCGATAAAAAAAGTGCCGCGTCGGGCGAGTTGGCTTTCGTGCCGAAACCGTTGTCGGTCAGCACCCAAAAGCTGCCGTCGGGCATTTTCTTAATGCCGGAATGACCTTGAACAGGTTGACCTTTGAAGGGTAAGAACACGCCTGTCGGGCGGCCTGCCGAGCGACCCTCGAAGCTTCCGATCCGCTCATTGCGGGTCGATGCATCCGTAAACTTGCCCGATATGCTCAGATCGGCAGGTGCATCGGCAGGCATGCTGATGTAGGTTTGTGCCGGGATGAGGGCATGACCTGAAAGGCTTGCAGGATATTCGGTCTGAGCGCTTGCAAAGCTGTGAACAAGCGCAAAAAAGCCACTGACCATGATTCGTCTCAAAACCATTGCATGCTCCCGATATCTGATGAAAGAAGGTTGTCTATGACAACTTCAGGTGACAAACGGTTGACGTTCATCGGGTCGACGATTGGGGCAGCGCCGCATTGCCAAGCGGCTTTATCGTTGACTAAACTTGGTGCATGATGAGGCCTTAAGCGATGGACCTATGTTTCTTGAAAAACTGATGTTCGATGGGATGGACCGACCGCGTTACGTGGTGTTGAAGGGTAGAAAACTCATCATCAGCACCACCTCGCTCGATTTGGCACGTCAGGCGCTCGCGCACCTGAAATCCGGTACAGCCCTCAAGGGCCTGGTTGTTGAGCGCGTTGAACAATCAAGCGTGAGGCATCAGGGGTGAGCGCTCGCATCGGCGGTTGACGCGAAGCAAACCACCGCCGCTACCCAGGGGATTAATCCTTTGGCTCATAGTGGGCCCAGTCGATTTGCTTATCAACGACCTGGTCTTACCCAAGCATCTACCCCAGCATTTTTCTATAGAATGATCAGCCTGAAGCTCAAGGCTGACATCCTCCGTGTAGCGCATTCAATTAAAGGCTTGATCATGATTCGTGTGACTTACCTCAGTCAGGCGACTGAGCCCTTCTCAGCGCGCGCTTTGGTCGATCTTTTAGAACATTGCCGGGAAAAGAATCCGCGCTTGGGTGTTACAGGGGTGCTGATTTATGCCAACGGCACGTTTTTGCAAACACTCGAAGGTGAGGTTGATACGGTTGATCAACTTCTAGAAAAGATCGAGGCCGACAAACGGCATCAAGCCTACAAAGTGATTCAACGCGAGTCGATTGGTGAGCGGCTTTATGCAAACTGGAGCATGGGTTTTGAGCGGCTCAGCGAATCAGCGTTGAACGAAGTCCCCGCCCTCAAGGACTTCGGACTTCGTGACTTCAATCCCGAGTACCTGAGTGCGCACCCCACGGTCATTGAAAATCTTCTTCAGCGCCATCGATCATTGCACTGGGATCCTTTGATTCGAGAAATTGATGCGCGCGATCAATTCATCGCCGACATGCGCCATGCCTTGATTGAGGCAAGACAACGCAACCAGCAAGCCCTGTTGTTGATTGAATCGCTTGTCGAAGCCTCAGCGCAGGGTGCCTTGGAGGAAAGCCATTTGCAGTTGTGTCGGCGCATGATCGAAACCATGCGCCAAGGCTGAGGTCAACGGCTGTTCAATTCCCGGTAAAACGCTTCGGTGCTGGGCGATCGCCCTAAAAAATCCTGCACCATGTCAGCAGCTTTCCGCTCACTACCGCGGCTAAGAATCGTGTCCCGATAGCGTCTGCCCACACGGGTGTTCATCAGGTTTTTGTCAAAGGCGGTACGCATATCCCATGCGATCACTTCCGCCCAGAGGTAGCCGTAATAACCAACTGCGTAGCCACCCGCGATGTGCCCGAAGGCTGAGGGAAACTTGGTGCCCTCAACATAGCCGAGTGCGGTTTTCAACTGCAAAGATTTCCAGGTTTCCATCGGGTCGGGGGCCCGGCCCGGCTCTACCGTGTGCAGCTGCATGTCAAAGGCTGCATAAAGTCGCTGCGTGTTGAAGCGTATGCCTTGCCCAAACCGCCTGGAGGCTTCGAGCCGATCGACAAGCTCCTGCGTAATTGGCTTGCAGCTGGGACTGCAACGATCACTCAAGAGTTTCAAGCTTTCATAGCTTTGGGCCCAGGCTTCAAACATCTGTGAAGGCGCTTCGACGAAGTCGCGTTCAACGCTCGTGCCTGCATGCGACAAATACCGCGTGTCTGAAAGTACGCCATGCAAGACATGGCCAAACTCATGAAGCAAGGTTCGCAGTTCGCCGTAAGTGAGACCGCTCTCGTTGAAGTTTGCGACCATGACCGAGATCGGTTTTCGCTGCAGCGCGCGGCTTACCCCGCGGGTGGGAAACGCCGCAGCGTGCGTAAACTTGCCCGGTCGCGGAAACAAATCGAGGTAAATAAGTCCGAGTGGCTCGTCAGTTTCTGCCGGCGCCTTGCTTCGTACCTCCCAAACGCTGACTGACTTGTGCCAGGTCGGGAGTTTGACCGGTCGAAAGTCAACATCGTAAAGCCGTGATGCAACGTCCAAGGAAAACGCAATTGACGTTTGCGTTGGGAAGTAGGCACGGATCTGTTCCTGATCGATTTGATAACGTTCTTTTCTTAGTTGCTCCTGCCAGTAGGAAACATTCCATCGGCTGAGATTTTCTTGAGCACCCTTAGCCCTCATGTACAAGCGGATTTCTTCAAGTTCTTGCGCTTCCCGAGGTTCGGCTGCCTGTTGTACCTCCTTCAAAAACGATAGGACGCGTTCAGGCTTTTCAACCATCCGTTCGCTTGTAATCATTGCAGGATAAGACCGGTGGCCCAGCAGTTGCGCCAAGGACTCCCTTAACTCAACGAGCCTTGCAAGAATCTCGATGTTTCGGTCACCCCCACGATTGGTAAAGGCGATGTAATAGCGCTTTTTCGCAGCGTCATCATGTGCGTTATCCATGAACGGCTGATATTCCGGATAACTGAATCCAAGCAGATAGCGCCCCTGTGCGTCTTTCTTGGCCTTTTCTAGGACTTGAAGCGGAACACCTCTGGCTTCTTCGGCCGTAAAGGCAAGTGTTGTTGTGTTATCGCGCAAGACTTTCTCGAACTCCAGACTGAGTTCGGTCATTTCCTTGCGGATCGCGCGCAAGCGCATCTGAGCTTCCTGATCAAGCTGTACCCCCGATGACTCAAAGCGTCGCTTCAGATCGGCCTGGAGTTTCCGATCAATCGAGTCGCCCCCTTGCAGGTTCAAGGTGTCAAAAAGGCTTCGGTCCTGATAGAGCTCCGTCGCGTAAGCATTCCAGCGCTTCGTGCAGTCACTTGCTTGCGACCTCAGGGATGCATCAGGCGAGGTACTCATCATCAGACTGGCCACAGAGGCGGCGTCCTGGGCAACCGCGCCCAGTTGATCGAAGGCCAGTAAGGTCGCTACCAAGTCATTTTTTATTTTCGTGTTTCGGATCTCTTGAGCGGCAAGCTTTGCGCTTTCAAGGGCTTGATCGCAGGCCTGTTGCATCTCCTTTGCCGACCAGATTGGGATGGGCCGAAGCGGCTGGGCGATCGCTTGGCCTGTGCTGAAAAGCAGAACGCCGCCGATCAGCAGCGCAGACCTGTCGCGCTTAAGCATTGAGGTCTTCACCGACCAGATAGTCAGCCTTACCCAACGCGACACCGTTGTGCCGCAGAATCGCATACGCCGTCGTGATGTGGAAAAACACATTCGGCAAAGCCCAGGTTTTGAGGTAGGTCTCCGCTGGCATCGTGCGGCTACGGTCTTTGCCGATCGGAAAAGTGATCGCTTTCGACTCCTGGCCATCGAGGCTTTGGGCAGGGACGCTTGCTAGCCAGGCACGCGTGTTGTCAATACGTCCAATGAGTTCCGAAAGCGTGTTTTCGGTGTTTTCGTACTTCGGTGCTTCAAGCCCACTGATCCTTGCAACGCACAACTTTGCTGCGTCACAGGCGATGTAGATCTGGAATCTGAGGGGTAGCATGTCTGGCGCAAGTCTGAATTGAACCAAGGCTTGTTCGTCATAAGCTCGGTCCGATACATCGGCTTGTGCTTTCAGCAAGAGATGGCGCAAATTGCTCAAAAAAAGGTCGAAAACGGGGAGTGAAGCGGAAGACAAGGTGATGGACATAGTGCCGCCAAGTTTTGGTTGAAGAAGCCCTGAGTATATAAAGAGAGTGAGTGGGTTTGCGTTGCGCGGGTGCGGCCTGTACAGGGCTTCGCAAGCAAAAAGAGCTCTGCTGTCTGGCTTACTGAGCAATCGCCTTGAGTTTCAAGCGCAGGGCGTCTTCCAGAAAGGGGCGTGCCTGGGGTGCGCCCTCGATCGGAGACAGCGTCACAAAGCCCCTGGCATTGAGCACGTTTTGCTCAGAGGTCAACGCGTCATCCTCAGGAATGAACGAGCCACCCGGCGTGGTGGAGCCGCTTTCGGTCAGACTCACGCCGGGTACAGGAAGATCAAGGCCGTAGCCAACAGCAACCGGGCTGTCTGAGAATTTTGCGTAAAACGCCGGTGGGTGTGCGGTTGCCTTGCCGATCTTGGTGAACTTGAATTGTTGATGAACGCCGGCGCCCTCGGCGAAGTCAGGAACATTAACGTTGATGCCCACGCCCAAAGGCATCAGAAGTCCGCCTGCAAAGTCCCTTTTGTCGGCCAGTGCTGTGACAAGACGCAGTACGATATCGGCGACTTCATAGGATCGATGCGTGGCCGGCAAGTTACTGCTCCAGCACACTGGCGTGCTGGCATAGTCACTCACCGCAATTGCGGGAAGATTCCGGTTGATGGCATACAGCAAGTTGTTGAAGGTGCCGCTGCTTGCATTGATCAGCCCGGTGTTGTTGCCTTCGTTAGGTCCCGAGATGACCAGATCGGGCGCAACTTGCCACTTTTTTCCAGCAACCACATCGATGCCATATAGACAGGCAGCAACCGGTGTACTGTTGACATAATGCACATCTTCATCGAGCGGATCGGTGCCGATTCCGGCCGCATCCTTGGGCAAGCCCAAGGCCATTGCACCGCGTTCGGTGCCTCGCAGTTTTTCGATCGGCGCAAGAAAGTTGATATAGCCGCCTCTGCCCGACTGGTTATCGATCGGGCCGGCAATGACGACGCTATGGCCCGCGGCAACCAATCGGGCCTTCAATGCCCGGATGTTCGCGGCGGTGATGCCGTCGTCGTTACACAAAAGAATGTTCATGGCCTGAGTCGATGGGCTCACTGCAGCAGCGAGCAAAAACAAGACGATCGTGCCTGCTCATGGAACGAAGCAGGCACGAATCCTTAGCTGATCGTCAGCTTAAGTTCAGGGCATGAAGAAATGACGACGACTTCAAAGGGGCTGCTCAGTCACCCATCGATGGCTGGGCAACTTCATCGGGCCTTTCCTTGCCGGTTAGCATCAACACCCATCCGGCAAGGATCGAGACCAGCCCAAAAATCAGAACGCCCTCAGGAATCGGATTGCGTCCAACAATAGCGGGCGAAATCATCAAGGTGCTTGCCCCGGCAAACATCAGTGCGCCACCGAAAATTTGGCGCAACCGGTGCGTCGATTTAGTTTCAGATTTCATACTGGATCCTCAAGTGCTTGAAGTGACGAAGCCACTGTATGCAGTCGCTGCGTGTTTGAAAATTGGGGCAAACACTAGGGGCGTCTACGTAGGCCGCCCCTACACCAAGCGATTTCGGATCCGATAGCCTCGGCTTGGTGGAGTTCATCGAAGGGTCATAGGGGCTTGTCACAAAAGAGGCGTACTGTGTCGCTGCGAGAAAAACTCGTGATGCCACCTTCCAATCGATCCTCATGGAGTTACACCTTGAAAAAACTAATCCTCGCCCTTGCCATCGCTGCAACCAGTCTCGGCGCTAAAGCGGAAGACATCGTCGACACCGCCATTGCTGCAGGCAGCTTCAAAACGCTTGTAACTGCTGTGAAAGCGGCAGGTCTTGTTGATACCTTAAAGGGCCCGGGCCCGTTTACAGTCTTTGCCCCAAATGACGAGGCATTTGCAAAACTGCCCAAAGCGACCTTGGACGGCTTGCTCGCTGACAAAGCCAAACTCGCTGCGGTGCTCACCTACCACGTGGTTCCGGGCAAAGTCATGGCCAAGGACGTGAAGGCTGGAAACGTGAAAACCGTGCAGGGATCAACGCTTGCGATTACCACCAAAGACGGCGTCAAAGTGAACAATGCCAATGTCATCAAGACCGACATCGCAACCAGTAACGGTGTGATTCACGTCATCGATACAGTGGTTATGCCCAAGTAAGTTTCAAGAACGATCGATCGATTCGCTGAGCTTACAGGCCAGCGAATCGGATCTACAAGAATCGGATTTGCAAGCAACGGGGCCTCAAGCGGGCCACCGAGGCTTGGCTAGGTATAATATTTAAAGCAAATCAAGCAGGCCTTCAAGCGAGGCAAAACTGCGGTCGGGCGGCACGCCTATCGTTTCGTAAGGTAACTGTTGCCGGTTGATCCAACAAGTATAAAAACCGTACCATTTTGCGCCGACGACGTCCCAGGCGTTGGACGACACAAAAACCAGCGAAGACGTCGGTAGCTTGAGCACATCCGGCGCGAGGGCATAACAGACAGGGCTGGTCTTGAAGTGCTTTGCAGGCTCTATGGAAATCAGATGGTCCAGCCAGTCCGACAAGCCAGCACTTTGCGCTGCCATCTTGAGCATCTGCGGCGATCCATTCGATAGCACTGCAGTCACGAGGCCTTTCGATTGGAGCGTTTGCAGCACTGCGGCGCACTCGGGGTAAGGATCAAGCTTTTCATAAGCAGCCATCAGCGTATCAACCTGCTCGATGCTGTGCTCGAGGCGAAGCATTTGCAGGCTGTAGCTCAGCGCGTGGCGCGTGAGGTCCCAAAAGGGTTGGTAGTACCGGCTACCCCCCGATGAGGGATCCGACAAGGAAACCAGTCGTGCGTATTCGATTTGCTTATCGCGCCAGATGACTGCGATGCGCGATCCCATGCCCGGAAACATCGCCTCGGCCGATTTTGCGACGGCGTAAACGTCGAACAGCGTGCCGTAGGCGTCAAAGACAAAGGCTTTTCTTGCGGTCATGGTGCGTTTTGCTCGATCAGGCTAAGGGGATAAATTCATGGCGAGCTCTCATTATGTTGTATACGACTGCTTAGTCAATTTGACTGACCAAGTCGCTTGCCCGCACGTCCCTTAAGGCAAGGGACTTCGTTTTTTGGTTGTAGCTGTTTTTGAAACGATGGATCCCAGGAGAAGAGACGATGATCATTGGCGTGCCGAGGGAGATTTATCCAGGCGAGAAACGGGTCGCCACGGTTCCCGATGTGGTGGGCAAGCTCATGAAACTGGGCTTTGAGGTGCTGGTTGAACGGGGCGCAGGCGATCGCGCCGATTTGTCAGACGCTGCCTATGAGCAGGCGGGCGCCCGCATCGCCGCCGACGCCGGCGCCTTGTGGACTGCAAGCGAGCTGGTTTTCAAGCTGCGTCCACCCACGGCTGAGGAAGTCGCCATGATGCGGCCTGGTCAGACCCTGATCGGCTTTATCTGGCCAGCACAAAATCCCGAGCTCATGCAGCAACTGGCTCAGAAGAAAGTCACGGTACTTGCCATTGACGCTTTACCTCGCACCTTGAGTCGCGCCCAGAAAATGGACGCACTCACCTCGATGGCTGGTGTGAGCGGATATCGCGCAGTGGTCGAGGCAGCCAACGCCTTCGGACGTTTTTTCAACGGCCAAATCACAGCCGCCGGCAAGGTCCCTCCCGCCAAGGTTTTTGTCGCGGGCGCCGGTGTTGCGGGACTGGCTGCGATTGGCGCGGCTGCAAGTTTGGGTGCCATGGTTCGTGCGAATGACACCCGCGCCGAAGTGGCCGATCAGGTGGTCTCGTTGGGCGGTGAGTTTGTCAAGGTCGACTTTGACGAAGAGGGTTCGGGTGGCGGCGGCTACGCCAAGGTGATGAGTGAGGGCTTTCAGGCAGCCCAGCGCGCGATGTATGCCCAGCAGGCTCGCGAGGTCGACATCCTTATCACCACCGCGCTGATCCCAGGCAAACCCGCGCCAGTCTTAATAACGGCCGAGATGGTCGAGTCGATGAAGCCAGGCAGTGTGATTGTGGACATGGCAGCCGAGCAGGGAGGCAATTGCGAGCTCACCGAGCCGGGCAAGGCGGTTGTCAAGCATGGTGTGACCATCATTGGCTACACCGATCTTGCCTCGCGAATGGCGCGGCAGTCGTCAACCTTGTACAGCACCAACCTTTTTCGGTTGACCGAGGAACTTTGCAAGACCAAAGATGGCCTCATCCACGTCAATATGGATGACGAAGCGATCAGGGGCTTGACCGTCATCAAAGATGGCGAGATTACCTGGCCGGCTCCGCCACTTGCCTTGCCTGCGCCTCAGGCGGCAGCCAAGCCGTCAAGCGCTGTGATAGAAAAAAAGAGTGGGCACGGTCATGGCGGCGCAGGCGCGCCGATGCAAACCAGCACGCTTGCCTGGGTCTTTGGTCTGGGTGCTCTGGTCTTTTGGGCAATCGGGGCCTATGCGCCGGCAGCTTTTCTTGGGCACTTTACAGTGTTTGTGCTCGCATGCTTTATCGGCTACATGGTCGTCTGGAATGTGACCCCTGCGCTGCACACGCCGCTGATGAGCGTGACCAACGCGATATCAAGCATTATCGTGATCGGTGCGTTGGTTCAGATCTTGCCGCCTGAGGCCGGAACACAGGGGCGGCCGGATGGGCTGATCCAATCGCTTTCCTTTGCTGCGATTGTTTTGACTGCGATCAACATGTTTGGCGGATTTGCTGTTACGCGGCGAATGCTCGATATGTTCCGAAAATAATAACAAAATAAAACAACAAGGTGTGTTCACGATGAGTTCAAGTCTCATTTCCTCGGGCGTGGCAACGCTGGCCTATCTTGGAGCGGCCATACTCTTTGTTCTCAGCCTCGGGGGCCTCTCCAACCCCGAAACATCCCGCCGCGGCAATTTTTATGGCGTGATCGGCATGACGCTTGCTGTTATCGCCACCATCGCAGGGCCGCGGGTCGCTGCAGCAGGTATGCCCTGGATCATCGCTGCCCTGCTCGTTGGCGGCGCGATCGGTTTTTATGCCGCCAAGACCGTCAAGATGACGCAAATGCCCGAGTTGGTGGCGCTCATGCACAGTCTGGTGGGTCTTGCTGCCTGCCTTGTGGGGTTTGCCAGCTACGTGGATACTTCAGTGCAGTACGCTGGGGCTGAAAAGCTTATCCACGAAGTTGAGATTTATATCGGTATATTGATTGGTGCGGTAACCTTTTCTGGCTCGCTGATTGCCTTTGGAAAGCTTAATGGCATGATTGATGGCAAGCCGCTGCTGTTGCCTGCGCGTCATTGGCTCAATCTGATCGCCTTGCTGGTGGTCATCTGGTTGGGTGGCGAGTTCATCCTTGCCGATGGGGTGCAAAGCGGTATGCAACCTTTGATCATCATGACGCTGATTGCGCTGCTTTTTGGTGTGCACATGGTGATGGCAATCGGCGGCGCCGACATGCCGGTGGTCGTATCGATGCTCAACAGCTACTCAGGCTGGGCGGCCGCGGCAACCGGTTTCATGCTCAGCAACGACTTGCTGATCGTGACCGGGGCCTTGGTCGGTTCGTCCGGTGCGATTTTGTCCTACATCATGTGTCATGCGATGAATCGCAACTTCATCAGCGTGATTGCAGGCGGCTTTGGTGGTGGCACGGCGAGTCCGGCTTCATCGAGCCAGGGTGGAGTTGCTCAACCGCAAGGTGAAGTGCAGGCGCTGAGCGCAAGCGAGACCGCCGAGTTACTCCGAGACGCCAAAAGCGTGATCATCGTTCCCGGCTACGGCATGGCTGTTGCACAAGCCCAGCATACCGTGAACGAAATTACAGCGACGCTGCGTAGCAAGGGTGTGACCGTACGCTTTGGGATCCATCCGGTTGCCGGACGTATGCCGGGTCATATGAATGTGTTGCTCGCCGAAGCCAAAGTGCCCTATGACATCGTGTTGGAGATGGATGAAATCAATGAGGACTTCAGCCATACCGACGTGGCGATGGTGATTGGTGCCAACGATATCGTGAATCCGGCTGCACAGGACGATCCGGCCAGTCCGATTGCTGGCATGCCGGTGCTTGAAGTCTGGAAAGCGGGCACCAGTATCGTGATGAAGCGTTCGATGGCAAGCGGCTACGCGGGTGTAGACAACCCCTTGTTTTACAAAGATAACAATCGCATGCTTTTTGGTGATGCAAAAAAAATGCTCGATGAGGTGCTTGTTGCCTTGAGGTCTTGAGCGCTTTGCGCCGGATAAGGTTCACGCCGGATCAGCTTCAATGCGGATCAGCTTCACGCCAAATGACAGATCTGTAAGCAATTCTTTGCTGATGCACTGTTGCAAATTGAAACGGTGGTAAAACCGATCAGCTGTCGCGTCGCCGGCTGGCGACCTGAGAGCGGGAAC
>Ga0214921_10003970_pt1 | contig 22230 bp, 22 predicted proteins | sample LL1505_MetaG_FD_177992 | JGI IMG/M metagenome (GOLD analysis project Ga0214921, IMG submission 177992) | Freshwater microbial communities from Lake Lanier, Atlanta, Georgia, United States - LL-1505 | ecosystem: Environmental > Aquatic > Freshwater > Lake | place: USA: Georgia | collected... | reverse complement strand
GAAGGAAAAAGATCAAAGCTCGAATTCACTGTTTGCGGCAGCAGGCTAGTCGAACCGATGGGCAACCCAATCGGTGTCTGTCGGACTTTGTGGCTCCGTTAAGTTCGGGGAAGCGGGATTATCTCGGGGCCTTTGCGGTGACTACCGGACATGGGGTGGAGGAGTGGGCCAAGGAGCTGGAAAAGGGCCACGACGACTATCAGGCCATTCTTTTGAAAGCCTTGGCCGATCGGTTGGCTGAGGCTTTTGCAGAAAAGATGCACCAACTGGCCCGGCAAGCTTGGGGATTTGGTAAAAAAGAAAAGCTGAATCCAGAGGATCTAATCGCCGAGAAATATCGCGGGATTCGCCCGGCAGCAGGTTATCCTGCTTGTCCGGACCACACGGAGAAGAGGGGGTTGATGGCATTGTTGGGGGCGGAAAAGAATGCAGGAATCAGTCTAACCGAGAACTGCGCCATGGCGCCGGCCAGTTCGGTGAGCGGTCTCTACTTTGGTCACCCGGAAGCCCGTTATTTTGCCGTCGGGTCAATCCAACGTGATCAAGTTGAGGACTATGCGAAGAGGAAAGAATATTCGGTGACTGAGGTGGAAAAGTGGCTTCGGCCCAACTTGGCTTACTCGGCTTGATAAGCGATTGTTCCCTTTCTGACTTCCTATTCCATTGACCCCTTTCACGGTCGCTTTACCTTGATAGTCATGAATCATCGAACATTTTGTTTGTTCTTTATGGCGCTGGCGGTGTTTATCCCGAAAGGGATTGGTCAAGAGAAGAAGGGGAAAGAAAATCTTGTATTCGGCAAGTTACAGGATTTGGAAATTTCACTCGTCCCTGTGCCGGATGCAGTCGGATCAGGTGGAAAGCCTGCCGTCATGCTGGCGGATGGCAAAGCATCCCAGGATAGCCGATGGTTGCGAATTGATGTTCCTTTCCAGACGAAAAAGAAAATCACCCCGGAGCTTAAGTTTAAATTTTATTTGGAGGGATATGAAGTGATCGAAGCCGAGGAGGGTGGGAAAACCTCTGAAAAATTCGTGATTTTGAGTGGGGAGGCTGTTTATCGAGACATTCCCAAGGGGGACAAACATTTTGCAGGGGTATTCCTGCCCCCTGCCTCAGTGGCCCGATTCAGCGGAACGAAACCCAACGGTGATATGGATTGGAGCGGAATGAAGCTCAACCTCCGGGTGGAGGCTTTGGAGGGGGGCGCACCCTGCGAAAGCGTTTTTGACCTTATGTCGGAGAAAGAGAAGGGGCCAAGCGGCCGGGGAGGAAAAAAAGATCCTGAGTGGTATAAAAGTTCTGAAGCCCAAGAGGTGGTCGGGGCCTTGCTCGTCATTCAAGAGACCCCTTTTTGGCCCAAAGATTACAAGCGGTACCCGCAACCCAAAAAGCCTTAAACCATTTCACGCTCTAGGTCAGATGGCATCTTTCTCCCGCCGGGTTGTGTTGGATATAGGATCCAGTGAGATTCGTGTTGGCGAAGTTACTCTTGATCGCAAGGGGGTCCCTGTTCTGCGGAAGTTACGGGCTCAGGAATTAGGGATTGACCCCACTAAAACGGGGGAATTTTTCCCTGCCGTTTTGCAGGGACTGGAAAGCCTTGTACTTGCTTCAGGTATCAAGCCCGGACCGGCGACCCTATGTTTGGGCGGGCCTTCTGTTTTTACGAGGGTCATCAAAGTTCCTCAGACGGATCCAAATCAAGTTCGGCAAATGGTGGGATATGAGGCTCAACAGGCCATTCCTGCGATTGAGGAAGCCTGTTGGGATTTCCAACTCTTTCCCGCAGGAAGTGGAGCTGAGTTAGAGGCCATGATTCTCGCCATCAAAAAAGATTCAGTGGAAGAAATGGTCGTGGCGGCGACCAAAGCGGGTCTGCAGGTGGATGGGGTGGAATTAGCGCCCACAGCCGTCATCAATGCTTTTCGCTACAACTATCCGGAAATTGTGAGTTCAACGCTGATTTTAGAAGTGGGAGCCCGCTCGACCAATATTCTTATCGTGGAAGGGCAGAAAATATTCTGTCGGATCGTGCCTCTGGGGGGAGGAAGTATCACCCAATCGATTGCCACAGACCTTCAGGAATCTTTTGCCGGGGCGGAGACGCTCAAAAGGGCGAAAGGATTCGTGCACCCAGGCGGGTCGTATGAGGATCCTTCGGATGAAACTTCCTCACGAATCAGTAAGTTATCCCGTGGAGTGGTGACTCGACTCCACACGGAGGTGGAGAGATCGATCACGTTTTACCGAAGTCAGCAAGGCGGAAGCCGACCCACACTGCTTCTTTTGGCCGGAGGGGGTTCGGGACTTGGGTTGATGGATTTCTTTTTTAAGGAGAAATTAAAAATCCCCGTCCAGTATTTTCAGCCTTTCCGACGGGTGGCGGTGGAAGGTGGTGTTTCATTGGAGGTGCAAAAAGCCTTTCCTAGTTGGACCTGTTGGGTGGGGACGGCCTTGCGGGCCTTGCCGGAAACTCCCTGTCGTTTAGATGTGATGGCGAGCCTTAAAAATCAGGCCTTGGCCAAACAAAAAGATCGCCCCGCGATTTTGGCCGCCGTTTCTGCGTTGGCTATTTTGATGCTTTTGCCCGGGGTACATGGATTTTGGCAGGGCGGCAAGATGCAAGCAGTTATCTCTCCGCAAAAAACCGAAGTGGAGGAGGCGGAGGCAATCGTCAGTAAGTTGCAGGCCAGTCAGAAAAAAATATCCGAACGCATGGCCATTCTAGAGACGGCTCACCGATTGGAGGAGGAAAGGTTGCGCTGGCCGCGGCTTATGGAGGAGTTGGCTAAAAAAAGTAAATCAGGGATGTGGATTACCAAGGTCATGATGATTCCTGAAACCCAAGGCCTGACGGATCAGAGCTCCCCACCCAAAGGGAGCGTAGCTGTCATGAAGGTTCCTCAGATCGAAATTTCAGGAATCTTTGAGACCAAATCCGAAGAAGCGGATGCGGAAGTGGTCGACCAGTTCCGAAAGTCCTTGGAAGAGGGGGGTGTTCTACAAAAAGTGGTGACGATAGAGAGAGAAACTCCGGAGCGTTCGCCGGACGGTAAGACAGAACAGGTTGCACTCAAATTCTCGCTACGCGGGGAATGGCCCACCATGGTGAGTCCCGATGCAAAGTCCAAAGGAAAAGTTCAACCCAAATGAAAATTCCTTTGGAAAGATCCCAGATCGTTCTCCTTGGGGTTTCATGTTTTGCCGTTGTCCTGTGCGTGGCTTTTGGCTGGTGGGGATTGGGGGGGTTGGTGGAAGTGTCGAATCTCGGGCAAGAGATTGCCGATCGAAAAGGGAAGAGCGAGGTGGCAGACATCCTAGGAAGGCCTGGAGGGATTTCGGAGGCAAAAAAAGAGATCGCCCAGCTTGATCAGTTTTATATTGGTCTCGGCAAACAGGAGGAGTCCCTGATTGAGCCATGGCGCCAAGCAACATCCGAGGCCACGGGGGATGGGAAAGACTGGGCGAAAGATGGTAACAAATGGAAAGACCTCTTGGTCACATACAACGACGAAATATTAAAGAAATCGGGCAAGGTCGGAGACATGAAGAAAGTGACGCTTGCGCCAAGCTTTTATCTTGGACTGGAGGATTTTAAGCAGAAAAGTCCGAGTGACGATCAGGTTCCGAAGTTGGCGACTCAACTCTCGGTAAGCAAGCGACTGGTAGATCTTTTGTTTGCGTCAAAAGAAAAAACCCGAGAAGGCTACCCAACGGCCTGTGTGCTTTTGAAAATTCAGGGGCCCATGGGACAGGAAGGGGGGGTATCCGAGGGGGGTAAATCCAAGGGGAAGCCTTCAGAAAAAAGCGATATCACGAGGGAGAATTACACTCTGGAGTTCGAGTGTTCGCCAGAAGTTCTTTATGCCTATATCACTGCGTTGACCAAAGATTCCTGGTTTTTTATTCCCACCAACCTGAGTCTTGAAAACGAGAAAAGCACTTTTCCAAAAAGGAGTGAGCTGGTTGGTTTATTTGCCCCTCCTCAAGCAGCGGAGACCGCGTCGACCGAGTCAGTCAGGGGAAGCAGTAATTCGGTCGCTCCGCCCCTTTTGCTGGTGCTTGCCGGGAAGGAGAAATTGCGGGTGTCTTTACAGGTTGATTTTGTTGGATGGAAATCTATCCCTAACATAAAAACGGAACCCAAGGATAAAAAGCCGTGAAAAAAGTATCCCTTTGGCTTGGGTTAGGGACCGCAGTGCTTTTTTTTCTTGGGGTGGTGGGACTTGTTCTGGGTTTGGTCATGCCCGGAGGGCTGACTCCACCTGAGTCCATCCCTACTGGTGGGAAATCACCCTTATCAGAAATCCGGAAAAAGTCCGATCTCCTTTCGAAGCAACTTGCCGACCTCCTGGAAAGGCCTGCTTTTCCGGGTGCGAATCCACTCCCACACCGTGTTTTTGTTTCGCGCACCTTGCTTTTCCTTCCGAACGAAAAAGAATCCGTGCAGGCCTTGCGGTCTGATCTGGTCACTTCCGACGGCATCAATGTGGGCTGGAAGATTCAACACGGCTTTGACCTAGAAGATCCTAATCTTGCCGGCCAGGACGATGACAGTGATGGTTTCAGCAATAAGGAAGAGTTCGATAAAGGTACGGATCCAAATGACTCGTCGAGCAGTCCATCTAAGTGGGTGAAAATCAAGATTGCGGCATTCGATACCAATTCGCTGGGGCTTGGCCTTTCGGGTAAGAGTTCCGACCGCTACACGCTTCGTCTTGCCTTGTCTGGAAAAAAGAAAGACGTGGATGTGGTGGTTGGAGATCAACTTTGGTTGGCCGTCAGTTCGAAAGGGGTGGATATCGGCAAGAGCGAATCTGAATGGGAAAAAATCAAAGAGGCGGGAGCTTGTCCTCACGCCATCCCTATTCTTATCAAAGGATACCATGAAGAAAAAGGGAAGCGAATGGATGAAAAGACGAAGACCGAGAATGACTTCGATGACTCCTATTTAGAGATTGAAAGAAGCGATGGGATCAGCGGTTTATTTAAGATTCTCATTGATGAACGTGGAAAGAGCCGGGGAGTGAATTGGTCAGTCGGTGATATACGGCTTGTCTCCCTGCGTCCCGGAGAAGGCGAAATGGGACCATATCGGGTCGGGCAATTGTTTTCCTATGCCGGCAAGGATTTTGTGATTCGGGATGCGACCCCGAGCAAGGTCTCCCTTAAGATGCAGCCGGAAGGGGAAGAGGTGCAAATCCTTCCCAAAACTCCCTGATCATTCGCAAGTTCTTCACCCTGTAAGCGAAGCTCCATTGACCCCCCGTTGTTGGGGCCAAAGATGGACCTTATCTGCATGACAAGACTGATCCTATTTCTGGCCATGGGCTTAACTGCGTTTCTGCAAGCTGAAGATACGCCTGTTGGCAGTAATCAAGGCGACCAAGAGGATGTTCCATCCTCAACGCAGCTCAGCTCTGAGCAGATCATGCAGAAAGAGATTGATCGGCGAAGGGAAACAACTTTCCGTTGGAATGAAATGCTTGATCTAGGGGAAAGATTATATCAGGCAGGAGAGTGGAAACATGGTGAGGCCAAATACCGGTTGGTTCTAGGCGAGACGGATGGACAATCCTTTAGTGCAGGTTTCCATCGGAGAGCCCAGATTGGTGTCGCGAAATGTCTGGCAGCGGAGGCTTTGGCAAAAAAAGATGAAGGTATGCCTAGTGAAGCCGCCGTACTCATGAAGCAAGCGGAAGACATGGATCCACAGAACCCTGCTTTAGCCAAACAATCGGCAGCGCTTTTGGAGCAGTCTAGCCTTTCCGACAATCCTTTCGCATCCAATCCGGCTGTTACGGAAGAACTTATGACGAAGACGACAGAGATAAAAAAATTGCTTACTCTTGCGGATCAATTAACAGCAACCGGACAGTACAAGGCAGCGCGTGATCGCTTGGATGACGTGCTCCGCATTGACGCCTACAACCGTGCGGCACGAGCTAAGATAGAGGACTTGGAAAAAAAACGCATGTCGGCCGCTGATGTGAGGTATCGGGCCAGCAGGGAAAAGGCAATGGCGGAAGTCACGGAGGCCTGGTTGCCGCCGCCACCGGCCAAGATTGACGCCAAAAAATCGCGTTCTTCTGGAGTGGCTAGCAGTTCAAGCGCAGCCGAGGTGATGAAAACCCTTTCCACGATCACGATTCCCGAACTTGTCTTTAATGAAAAACCCGTACGTGAGGCTGTCGATGAGCTCCAGCGATTGAGCGTGCAGAATGATCCAGCTCACCGGGGGCTTAACTTTGTTCTCCGATTACCATCGAAAACGGAGGGCAAGGATGATCCTGAATCTGCCACCGTAAGTCTTGAATTACAGAATGTATCATTGCAAACCGCGGTGAAGTACCTCTGTGAGCAGGTTAGGGGCATTGATAAATTGCGCTCCGAAATAGAAGATAATGCCGTCCTGCTTCTTCCGGTGACCGAAACAGGAGGGCAACTTGAAACTCGGAGTTATAACTTGCCCCCGAGTTTGATAGCCAATCTTGGCACATCCGAAACTGACCCGTCTAAACTGGGAAACCAACTTCTCGAGAATATCGGTGCAGATGTAAAAATTTCAGATTCCTCAGCTATTTGTTTTAGGGAAACAGGGAAATTGGTGGTCCGCAATACGGCCAACGAGCTGAATAAGATTGAGCAAAGGATGAGGGATGCCCAGGGGGAACCTCCTCAGAGGCAATTCGAAGTGGAAACCAAGTTTCTTCAGTTCACCGAAAATGATGTGAAAAACTTTACTTTTAACCTACAGATGAGTGGAAGCACTGCCATTCCCGCGCCAGGGACACCTGGGCAGATATACAACCCCGGTAGTGCTAGTGGTGGGACGGACGGTTTGCGAGGTACTGCGGGATTAAGACCTGGCGGGGCGAGTGCGCTGGCCTTGCAATCCCTTTTGGATCCGACCTATCCACAGTATGCGTCGAATCAGGTGGGCGTGAACGCGACCGTCTTTGGCAAGGGATTTGCTGCTATGTTGCAACTTTTGCAGAATGCCATTGGTCGTGACCTTGTGGCTTCTCCGCGCGTGACTCTTCCTGATGGAAAGCAGTCCAAAATTGTCATTAGTCGTGAGATGTACTACCCCACCAGTTACACTCAACCCACCGTTCCGAATAACGACCAAGGAGTGGGTGCTGGGTTTATTTTGCCCAGTAATCCAACGGGATTTGAGCCAAGAAACATTGGGGTAACCATGGAAGTGAAAGGGGAATCAACCTCCATTCCTAAAGCGGTGGATTTGGACTTTGCCAATCTTTTGGTTGAAGATTTTGAGGGCTTTGTCAACTATGGAGCAAATATCGCGACCGTTTCGTTTGGAGAAGGCCCGACCACTACGGGATCAGTCAATGTGGTGGATCCAATTAGCGTTCCGATTGGGCAATCTCCGTATTTAGTTCCAATTTTTTCCAAGCGATCCTTGCAAACCAGAATCCGTTTGTTGGATGGGGAGACGGTAGGGATGGGCGGTTTGATTGCCGATTCCATCCAGAAGGTGGAGGATAAGGTTCCTGGACTAGGGGATGTGCCTTTGGTGGGGAGATTATTCCGAAGCGAAGTTTCGCAAAAAATCAAAAGCAATTTGGTGATCTTCTGTACGCTTCGCATTATTAAGCCGGATGGTTCTTTGGCATTCCCCGACGACGAAACAAACCCCGAATACGGACAGGACCAGTCAGCCGAAATGATGAGTGCCATCCCCTAAGGATCCAATGAAGAAAGTTTTAAACACATATACCATGATCTTTCTTGGTCTAGGAATATTCTGGGGCTCTTCCATCCTATGGGCCTCTTCAGAAGAGATGCTCAACCAAGAGCTCCAACGGAGGCAGGTGTTGGCCAAGCCGTTGGATGAAGCTTTAAGAAACAGCAATCTCCTTGCGCAGCAGGGGAATCTCCTAGAAGCATATAACAATCTGGAAAAAGCCTACAGCGCTGTCTCCGAAAGCATTCGGCAGACTTCTTTAGGCGCTTCCGTGCGTTTCAAGTTGTCAGAATTGGGCGCCCGACTGGCTGAATCTGCTAGCAAGAAGAATCACTGGCCCGAGGCTCGCAAAAGGGCGCTTGCATCTCTTTCCTACGACCCCAACTGCCTGCTGGGCCAAGACATACTGGCGCGAAGCGATGAGGTGATGCGGAGAGGGGCGGTTGGAGATGAGGAAGTGAATCCGGCACTAACCACGAAATTCTTTGACCACTTGAATGATGTCAATCAAGGGTTAGAAGAGGCCAAGGCACTCCGCGAGACTGGTCAATTAGATTATGCGGAAAAAAAATATGAATCTGTCCTTAAGGTGGATCCCTTCAATCAGGTGGCCACGGAGGGGATTAAGAAGATATATCAAGAACGGGCCTTGGTGGCCGAGAAATCGAGAGATCTTTCCAACTTGGAAAGAAGGCGAGAAGTTCGGGAAGCATGGAATAATATTTATCCAAAGATAAATAATTCATCTGGCGGTATTGCTGCGATCAGTCCGATGACGGCTTCTCCGAATTTTATTCTGGAAAGCAAGCTGCGTAAAACAATCATTCCGCAAATCGATTTTTCTGGTGCGGATATGGACACGATTCGGCGAGCACTGAACACGTTGAGCCGTCAATATGATCCCGATGGGGAGAAAAAAGGGATCAATTTTGTAGTGAGTGCTGACCTCACGGATGCGCAGCTTGTTAGTCTTAAACTCCGGTCGGCAAGCTTGGAGGATGTGGTGCACTATATCTCTCAGATTGCTGGAGTTAAGGCCAGAGTGAACGCGGAGATCGGAGTGGTTTTTGCGCCCCTGGTAGAAAAACGCCCTGATCTAATCCCGCGAACTTATACGGTAAGTCCTTCCTTCTTTAAAGATAGTGCTGGCGGCGGTGGGTCTGAGAGTGCGTCCGCTGGCATTCGTGGAGGTGTTGGAGCTGCTCCTGCCGCCGCAGAGAATACCGGGAACAAAAGCGCCCAGAAACGATTAGAGGAACTAGGGGTAAAGTTTCCTGAGGGTGGATATGCGATCTATAACCGCAACACGAGCCAACTCAAGGTGGCAAATAACGCGGAGATGTTAGATCTGATTGGTCAGCTTATCAGTGCCGCGGAAGAACAGACCCTGCTGATCCAAATTGGATGTCGGTTGGTTGAGATCAATCAGTCTGATTTGGATAGTTTGACCGTGAACTCAACCTTGGGGGGGTCTGGGTTAAATCTTCTTTCGCCTATCCCCGTGGGCTTATCCACCAATGGAAGTGGGGGAACTCCTAGCGGTTCCACCCAAAAGGGTGTTACCGCTCAGATGAACCAGATCCAGGGGGTGGGACTTTTGCCAAATAACACCCTTACCTCCTTTCTCCAAAGTGGAGTGCTGGCGGGGACGAATCAGTCTAGTTCTTATGCACTCAATACACTTGATCTTGGTGGAACTATTTTTAATGGGATGCAATTCCGAACGTTTATCGCAGCGATCTCTCAGAAAAATAGTGCCAACGTGTTGGCGAACCCATCCATCACTCTTAAAAGGGGGCAGAAAGGGGTGATTGAAGTCTCTCAGGAGTTTAAATACGTCAAAGAATATAATGACCCACAGTCCTCGATCCGGACGTTCACTCCGGTGGGAGCGGTAGCGGGAGGGACGACCATCCAAACGGCGGTCCCTGGTCCGGAGACCGTGATTAGCTCGTTCCCCTCCCAAATCAGTGATGCAGTACCCATCGGCGTGAAGATGGATGTCAAACCTGATGTCACAGGAGATAATACACGAGTTCTGCTTGAAATTGTCCCTAGCTTTGTTGATTTCGAAGGATTTATTAATTACGGAACTGTTATTAACTCGGCATATGCTGCAAGCTATTACAACGTAACCACCACCATTCTTACCAACAACATTCAGCAACCGGTTTTTATCCGACGTGATATTAAATTAGAGCCGGTCGAAGTTAACGATGGGTATACGCTAATGTTGGGAGGGTTGCTCAGAGAGGATATTCAGAAGATTGACGAAAAAGTTCCTATTATTGGGGATATTCCACTATTGGGACGTGCTTTTCAGGGCAAGACAGAACAGGCCTTAAAGAAAAATACACTCATCTTTGTTACCCCAAGAATTCTCACGGTGGATGGACAGCCCTTAAACCCTACGGCGGGAGCTCCCACCACGGCTGCTTCCGGGCCTTAGTTAAGAGCTCTTTATTTACGAATCAGGCGATATTCGAAGTCGTTGGGAATCTCTCTAGTATTTCCTGCCGACCAACCTGCTAGGTTGGCGATTCCATAGCCAAGTCCGCCAAAAACGAAGTAAAAGGCCGAGCTGGCGAGATCTGCTGTTTCCGATTTGGCGTACCAAACACGGGGGCCCAAATCCTTCGGCCCGTGGGATGGCACATCCAATCCTCCGCGTCGCTCCACCTCTCCGATTTTGATTTTTTCTAGTGATTCGTAACGAACCCAAATGGGTTTGACGGAAGGTTCCGCATAGCGTGATTTTGGCTCCCCAGTTTCAATCGTGGGGGACTTAAGATCCCGTGTGCGGGTATTTTCATCCATGAGAGGCGAATCCATGGGCAATTTCATGATCTGACGATAGGTTCCGGCAGGGAGTGAGATGCTTTCTCCTGTATCCGTGGCCGTGATCACAATATCTGCCGGAATGTTCAAATTGGCATTTTCCGGGGTGATTGGATTCTTCTTCTTGTCTTCTGGAAGGCGATACTCGGCCGATCCAGTCTCTCTGGGTTTCATTGGGGCTGAACCCTTTCTACCTGATTCGATCTGGAAGAGATTGCCCTGGTTCTGGGGAGATGGCTGAGCATGAGCAGGAAGGGGTACTTTGAAGTCTGCATTTGTCCTGCTGGAAGGGTCGAAATGGGTGTCATCAAGGGAAGACAATGGGAGTCGGGCAGGGGGCGCGATATAGTTGATATTGCCTTCCGTCAATCCGGTCAGGGAAAATCCGATGCAGAAAGTGATGATGGCCAAAGGAGCCCGATTCATGGCGAGACCAGCCCGACCCTTCGTAACCAGAGTTGAGCTGTGGGATGCTGACGACTCCACCCTTGTAATTCCCAAAGCCACCCAACTTTTTCGGCAAATAAATAAAGGCCGCCCATGCCGAATAAAAAAATGGAACCTGTGCCGGCCAGAAAAGATGGGATGCGGTTGCCTTGGCCCAGGGCGACAAATAGGCGGGTGCAAACCAGAAAACCAAAAAGAACAAAGACGCTGCTAAAGATCGTCGCGGCCACATTTCTTCGGGCATCGGTCATACCAAAGGCGATGCCAAAGAGACAAAGAAGAGGGCAGGAGAGCGGGTAAGCCCAGCGGTGCCAGTTTTCGGTGGCATAGGGGGCCCGCAAACGGTCGTTCAGACGGGCATGATCTCCAGCCAGGCGTGCCACGGCCGGCCAAGGCAGTTCATCAGGTGGCAATAACTTGGCCGCCAGAGTTTCCGGGGGCTCGGAGAGCTCGGGAAGAGCCAGTTCATCCAATAAGGGGCCCATCATCTCTGAGCCAGTGGGGTTAGAGTAATCGGCCCGGCGAGCCCCGTGGAAATGCCACGTACCGCCGCTGTAGGTCGCTGAATTGGCGAAAATCTTGCCCAGATCTTTCCCCTCCGGCTCCGTCCTCATCAGGATTTCCACATGCCTGAGGGTTTTGTTTTTCAGGTCAATTTCCCCAATATACCAGATGGAACCGTCCTTGGTATCCGCGTGCCTAGACGAGCGATAAACAATTTGACGGAAAACAGCCTCCTCGGTGGGCTCTTTCTTGATTTCCCTTTTTGTTTTTTCCCGTCCGGCTTGGGCTGTGGGAGAAAGAGAGTAAGACAGGAAATACAAAACAAGGGCCAACAGGCTGCTGCAGATGAGAAAGGGCCGAGCCAAAGTGACTGGACTCATGCCTGCGGCCAAAAGGGCCACGGATTCCCGATGTCGGGAAAAGTAGGCCAAGACGTATAGCGTGGCGAAGAGTACGGCTACCGGAAGGATGGATTGGGCCAAGCTTGGCAGTTGGACGAGAAAGTATTTGGCCAAAAGAGGGAAAGGGGGGCTTTTTTCCATCAGGCGTCCGACTTTGTCGAAAACATCGAACATGAGCCAGAGGGCAAAGAGCGCGGCGATAATAAACCCCGTGGGAAGCACGACTGACCGCCAAAGATATTTTTCGACGATTTTCATCTGGTGTGCACAATGGAATTAGCCTGCCCCATGAATCTCTCCCATGATCTTTCCGCACTGGAGGAAACCGTCAAGCGGTGTCGTGAACTTCTGCCCAACGTGGAGAAGGCAGGTCGTGAACTGGCTGATCGCATCCGAAAAGGAGGGAAAGTCCTGACCTGTGGCAACGGCGGAAGTGCCGCAGATGCCATGCATATCGCGGAGGAGATGACCGGGCGGTACCGTGGAAATCGTCAGGCTCTTCCGGCGCTTTGTCTTTCTGCTGATGGATCTGCCCTGACCTGCATCGCCAACGATTGGTCATATGAGGATGTTTTCTCGAGGCAGGTGGAGGCTTTCGGCAAGGCCGAAGATGTCTTAATCGTCTTTAGCACCAGCGGAAAATCTCCTAACATTCTCAAGGCTTTGGAGGTTGCTAAAAGTCGTAAAATGCTAAGGATAGGTGCTTTAGGGAAGGGGGGTGGGCCTGCTGCTGCCCTTTGTGATCATCCGATTGTGGTGCCGAGTGATGACACCTCACGAATTCAGGAAATTCACGGTTGGCTGATTCATGCCTGGCTGGAATGCGTGGAGGCCTTGGCTGTCGGAAAGTCCTAGCCTTACGGACTTTATCCTTGGAAGCCGGTCTTTTTTTGATACGATTTTCAATTCGTTGATCCTCGCCGGATTCGCCTCATCGATCGGGGCGCCGTGGGAAGGATGGCGGAAACACAGGAGATAACCTTATGGCGGTGGTGATTCGTTTGCGGAAAGAGGGCAAAAAAAACCGTCCTTACTTCCGGGTGGTGGTGACGGACAAGCAAAGTCCGCGCGATGGCCGTTTTCTCGAGCTGGTCGGGACCTATGATCCCATGGGCAAAAACGAGGGCATGAAGCTAAAGCTGGACCGCATCGATCATTGGGTGGGTCGTGGCGCCCGCCCTAGCGAGACCGTGGCCAGTTTTATCCGCAAAGCTCGCCGCAAGTCAAAGGCCTGACGGTTCAGGTGAGCTCGGATTTTTCATGCGATATTTTCTCGAGCTCGTTCTTGGTCGTTTGGTCACTCATCCCGACGAGGTAGACGTCGAGGAGACAGGGGATGACCGGGGTTCCCTCTTTCGCATCCGCGTAAATCCCGAGGATTTAGGTCGGATCATCGGCCGCAATGGTCGAACGATCGAAGCGATTCGCTCCCTCCTCAATGCCTCCAGCCGAGATGGCCGCCGGGTTTTTGTCGAGGTGGAGGACGGTCATCAAGGGGATATGGCATGAGAATCGATCTGCTGACTCTTTTCCCCGCGATGGCGCAGGGTGTTCTAGGGGAAAGCATTCTCGGTCGGGCCCAGCGGGCCGGACTGGTGGAGATCCGGGTTCATCAACTCCGTGATTATGCGAAAGACAAGCACCACACTGTGGATGACCGACCTTTTGGCGGCGGCCCTGGAATGGTGATGAAGGCCGAGCCTTTGGTTGATGCCATTGAACACCTGCGAGGGGAGGGGGAGGATCGGGCTCGGGTCATTTTCCTGACCCCGGAAGGAGCCAAGATGGATCAACCCATGGTGCGTCGCATTGTGCAGCATGACCCCCGGTTGCTTCTGATCAGCGGACATTACGAGGGGATCGACGAACGGGTGCGCCAAGGGTGGATCGATGAGGAGATTTCCGTGGGCGACTATATTTTAAGCAATGGCACCCTACCCGCGTTGACCATGATCGATGCCATCGTGCGGCTGATCCCGGGGGTTTTGGGGAACGATGCATCGGCTGGATCCGATTCCTTTGAGGGAGAAGGCCTTTTGGAAGGACCCCAGTACACCCGCCCAGAGGTCTTTCGCGGGATCAAGGTGCCGGATGTCCTGCTTTCCGGACACCATGCGCAGATCGAGGGGTGGCGCAAGGAACAGGCCTTGGTTAGGACGAGGGCCCGACGCGAGGATTTACTTGGAGGAAAAAAACAGGCAGAACAGAAGGTTTCCAAGGAGGAATCAGCATGAGCTCAAAGGTCATCGAAGCGATTGAAAAGGAACAATTCAAGGAAGGCCGTACCGGCTTTCGGGTGGGGGACAAGGTGAAGGTATTCACCCGGGTCAAGGAAGGCGACAAGGAGCGGACCCAGCTTTTCACCGGAACCGTGATCGCCCGCAAAGGACGCGGCCTGAATGAGCAGTTTACCGTCCGCCGGATCAGCTACGGCGAAGGCGTGGAGAGGATTTTCCCCGTGCACTCGCCCCGGATCGAGAAGATCGAGGTCGAGACCAAGGGTAACCCCCGCCGTGCGAAGCTTTTCTATCTGCGTGGTCGTTCGGATATGTCGGTTAAGGAAGTCGTCGAGACCAGGCGGAGTTAAGGATTCCTCCAGACTGGAAAGAGGAACATTCCCGGTCCGGTGGAAAGCCGGTAGTGGGAGTGGACGAGGTGGGGCGAGGCCCCTTGGCGGGCCCGGTGGTGGCCGCGGCTTATGTGTTTCATCGTACGGATACCGTGGTTGCCGGCTTGGATGACAGCAAGAAACTTAGCCCCAAAAAGAGAGAGATCCTTCATGCGGTTTTGACCTCGGGCGAATGTGGGCGTTGGGCCGTGGCCGAGGCCTCCATTGAGGAGATTGAAAAACACAATATTTTGGTCGCCAGCCAAATGGCCATGAGAAGAGCGTTGGAGACCCTGGGAGAGTTTTCGGGTGTGGTTCTGGTCGATGGGCCACAGGCCAAACATCTCGGTAGGGATCATATCGGGGTGGTGAAAGGGGACGGACTTTGCCCCTCGATCGCCGCCGCCTCGGTGGTGGCAAAAGTTACACGCGACCGCATCCTTTTCCGTTTTTCTCAGTTATATCCCCAGTATGGATTTGCCACGAATCAGGGATACGGCACAGCGGCTCACCTCCGGGCTTTGGCTGAGCACGGGCCTTGTCCAATCCATCGTCCGTCGTTTTTACCCGTGGGATCTGCGCCCCTGTCCTGACTGGAAAAGCTGCCGTCTGGCGGGTCGGTATGGGGAGGCCGTGGCCGCCCGGTATCTTCTGAGATCCGGATTGAGGATTTTAGTGCGGAATTTTCAAGCCCGGGGCGGGGAGATTGATCTGATTGCCCGCCACGGATCGGAACTGGTCATGGTGGAGGTCAAAACCCGGCATGTGGGCGCAAGATTAGCACCGGAGCACTCCGTCACGTGGTCAAAACAGAGAAAAATCATCTCCGCCGCCAATGCCTATTTGAGGGAGCTGTCTGGCAGACCTCCCCCCGTGCGTTTCGATATTGTGGAGGTGTTCTATGAACCTCGTGTGGTGCCCCGCGTCCGGTGGATTCGTGGGGCCTTTTCGCTGCAAGAGGCGGGCTTTTCTTGGAGCCGATGAAAAATTATTCCAGCACTTGGTCGGCGGCGGTGGTGGGGGTGGAGGCGTTGCCGGTCGAAGTGGAGGTCGATGCGGGCGGAGGCAAAGAAAACTTTGTCGTGGTAGGGTTGCCGGATACGGCCGTGAAGGAGTCGCGCCAAAGGGTAAAAGCGGCAATTTACAACAGCGGGTACTATGTTCCCGAAGGGTTTATCACGGCTAGCCTCGCTCCAGCCGATCTGAAAAAGGCTGGTCCCAGCTTTGATCTCCCGATTGCCTTGGGGCTTCTAGCTTGTGCGGGGTTGGTCAATCGGGATCGGTTGGGGGAATGGATGGTGATTGGGGAACTGGGGTTGGATGGGGAGGTAAGACCGGTTCGAGGTACGTTGGCTATTTCTCTTTTGGCAAGAAACCGCCGGGTACGAGGCCTTATGGTGCCATATCTCAACGCCGCGGAAGCTTCCGTGGTCGAGGGGGTGCGGGTGATTCCTGTGCGTGATCTGCGGGAGGCCGCGGAGATTATTGAGGGAAAGTCACAGCCCTTGGGGGTGATACCGTCTTCCATAAAAAACGGCAATGGAACCTTTAAAGATTCAGCAAAGGTTGCCGATTTCTGCGAGGTGAAAGGACAGGAAACGGTGAAACGGGCTTTGGAGATTGCGGCGGCCGGGAATCACAATCTCCTGATGATCGGGCCCCCGGGGTCGGGGAAGAGCATGTTGGCCAAGCGGGTTCCCGGAATCCTGCCCAGAATGACCATGGAGGAATCGTTTGAGACCACGCGCATCCACAGCGTGGCGGGGTTTATCAAAACCGAAGAATCATTGGTCAGGGAGCGACCGTTCCGCAGTCCCCATCATACGATTTCTGATATTGGTTTGATCGGAGGATCAGCGAATCCATCTCCCGGGGAGGTTAGTTTGGCCCATAACGGAGTTCTTTTCTTGGATGAGTTGCCCGAGTTCCGGCGGTCCTCGTTAGAAGTGCTGCGTCAACCGCTGGAGGATGGGGAGGTCACGATCTCCCGGGCCTCCGGCACGATGACCTTTCCTGCTCGTTTCATGTTTGTGGGGGCCATGAATCCCAGTCCGCGGGGAGCCATCGAGGCTCGCCCGGGGGGGCAGGCCTCCCGCAGGTATCTGAACAAAATCAGCGGCCCTCTGTTGGACCGAATCGATCTGCACTTGGAGGTGCCGGCGATGAAGCACGAACAACTACTCTCTGCAGAGCCTGGAGAGAGTTCGGAAGTGATTCGTCAAAGGGTGGAGAAGGCTAGGGAGGTGCAGCGAAGTCGGTTTGGTGCAGGGCTAAGAATCTATGCCAACGCACAGATGGGACCGAAAGAGTTGCGTAAAACGGTGCCCTTGGATCAGGAGGCCAAAAGTCTCCTAGCCAGCGCTATGACGGATTTGGGGCTGAGTGCGAGAGCGCTGGACAGGATTCTAAAAGTGGCCCGAACCATTGCGGATTTGGCGGAAAGTGAGGCTGTCCAACTCGACCACCTAGCGGAGGCCATACAATACCGGACTCTGGATCGGCAGATTTGGGGGTAAATCGACGAGCACGGGCGCTTGGGGACAAGCTCCCCTACCGAACGGGTAGCGTCGGCTTATTGCTTGGAGGGTATTCCTTGTACTTTTTGTCCGGGCTTCAGGCCACGGCTTGAAAACCAATCACGGTTAACCTCCAGGGCATAGGCCACCTTGTCGGACTTACTATTCACTGACTTTTCCTCAAATGGAACCAAGGGAAGAATTTCAAGAATCTCCCCCTTTTCGTCCAGATAGGCCAAATCCAAGGGAATCGAGGTGTTGTGCATCCAGAAGGATGCATGTTGGGGATGATCAAAAACAAAGAGCATGCCTCGATCGGAATCAAGGGAGGTTCGGTTCATCAGGCCTGTCTCCTGCTCCTGATCGGAAATGGCCAACTCAACGATTAGTTCGTGGTTGCCGATTTTTAGTTTGGCCAATCCGTCGGCCCAAGCCCCAGCCAGGGTCAGGAATAGTACGGGAAGAAGGCGGAGTACTTTCAATAGCGGGGCAGGGAGGGATCGATCTCTTCGGACCAGGCGTCAATGCCACCCTTGAGGTTGAGTAGATTTTTGTAGCCCTGCTGCTGTAGGAAAAGAAGGGCCTTAGCACTGCGGATCCCTGCCTTGCACTGGAGGATGACTTCCTGATCGGGGGGAACTTCCTGCCAGCGTTTTGGTAGTTCTCCCAAGGGAATGAGGGTAGATCCGGTAATCTTGGAAATCTGATATTCGTGGGGCTCGCGAACATCCAAAAGGAAGAAGGGTTTTTTGGTATCGATTTTCTTCTTCAGGTCGGAGCAGGTGATTTCGGGGACCTTCGGCCCTTCCTGAGCCGGACCCTCGCGGGCGGGCATGCCGCAAAACTGCTCATAATCGATCAGACCGGTGATGGTTTTGTTTTTTCCGCACATCGGGCAGTCGGGATTTTTGCGCAGCTTCATCTCTTTGAACTTCATCTTCAAGGCGTCAAAGAGGAGAAGTCGCCCGATCAGAGGATCCCCAATGCCAAGGATCAACTTTACGGTCTCAATGGCCTGAAGAACCCCAATGACGCCGGGAAGAATTCCCAATACTCCGCCTTCGGCACAGCTAGGTACGCTGCCGGGGGGGGGCGGTTCGGGATAGAGACAGCGGTAACAGGGTCCCTTTTCCGCCCAAAAGACAGTGCATTGGCCTTCAAAGCGGAAGATCGATCCGTAGACGTTGGGTTTGCCCAGTAAGGCGCAGGCGTCGTTGACCAAGTAGCGGGTGGGGAAATTATCGGTGCCGTCGACCACCACGTCGTAGTCCCGGAAAAGTTCGAGCGCGTTGTCGGAGCGCAGGGCTAACTCGTGGGTAACCACCTCCACATGCGGGTTGAGTTCGGCGATGGTACGGCGGGCGGATTCCACCTTGGCCTGACCCACAGAGGTTTGTCGGTGGATGATTTGGCGCTGAAGATTGGATTCATCCACGCGGTCGAAATCCACAATGCCCAAGCGACCCACACCGGCTGCCGCGAGATAAGCCAGTAAGGGGGATCCAAGCCCACCGGTGCCGATGGCCAGAACGCGGGAAGCCTTGAGCTTGCGCTGACCCTCCACCGTGACCTCGGGCATGATCAGGTGACGGGCGTACCGGCGCATCTCGGGGGGGCCGAGGTGGAGGCTGGCAGCTGTATCCAGAATTCTTGAGATCAAGGACATCGAAAAAACCTATCAGAATAGGAGCGATGGGTCGAGATGGGGTGTGTCATGGGGCACATGGCAGGGTTCTTTGAATTTGATCTTGGTAGGGACCGTGACCCATAACGAACCTTGTGAAAACGTTGGGCACGGGCGGTTAGGGATAACCGCCCCTACCAAATACTACCCTTTAAAAAACTCAGCCTGTAGGGTCAGTTCGTCACTAAACTGGGGACGTTTCTCGACCTTATCCAGATGGTTAAAGAATTCGTCCGCGGTTTCAAATAGGTGGCCCTTTTCAATGTAGGAGTCAGTCGTGAAGGGGCTGAAGCCGCCACGTGGGAAAATCATATATCGGGCCTTCATGTAGTCCCGGGCATGGCCCAACTCGTCCATCATCCCGGTGGAGAGTGGGGGACGTTCGGGGTAGGGGTGGATGGCGACCACGGCATGCACTTTGCCGACATACCAGTGCAAGTCGCGATGGACCGTGTAGGCATAAATCGATTCGCGATCCCCGGCGGGGACACCCTCAAAGTTGGTTCCAATCTCGATGGACTGAGGATCGACGATGACAGCATATTTGCGAAGCCGATGGATGATCTGGTTGATCTCTTGCCGCTTTTCCGGCGTGCCGTAGCTCATGGAGTAACTGGCATAAACCACCCAAGGATTCGGGTGGGTGACCAGCTTGTAGAGGGCTTCGGGGGGCTCGCCCACGGCGATCACGTAGTGGGGGACGCCCATGTAACGGGCCCAGTCTTCGGATAGGCTGACTTCCTCGTTCATCCACGAGAGGATGTCGTAGAGGGTGTGATTGCGCTGTTTGAGGGCAATGAGAAAAGGGTCGGCTTCCTGCAGGGTCTCGAGCTTGAGTTTGATCGCCCACTCGGCGTCGATCAGGGTGACAATGAGGTCGGGCTTGATGAAATCCCGGAGGACGCGCTGATCCTTGAACTTGCGGTTGATCCGGTTCCATTCGACGGTGGCGGGAGCGCGGATAATGACGTCCTGATAGTTATGTCGCTGAATTTCGAAACCGATTTTTTCGTACTCTTTTTCGCGGGTGAGTTCAAAGACGTAGTCCGTGGTGCCGAGCAGGCGTTCCAAGGGCTTCTTACCGGCCTTGGTGAAATCGTCGACCGCGTTGTAGACCTTAATTTCGCGATGATTGCGTTGCCCAAGGGCGACCACCCGCCGCAGATAGTCGGCGTCGTCCATACCCGCAATCATGCCGGTGACGAGAACTCTCATGGGTTCACTGTATCGTAAATGGCGCCGAAAAGCGATTAGCTTTCAGCCCCAAGATTCATGACCCTGCATCGATGCCATTAAACTTCCCGCGCATATGGAGTGGAATTTATTTTAGCGTTTAGCCCTCTTTTTTAAGGTAGGGTTACAGCATGAGGCTTCGGACCTTGCTGGCGCTGGTATTTGTTTCTTCGGGGATCCTGATGCTTTTGATTCTGGGCAACTCCCTGATCAGCCGGAAGAGGGGTTACGAGCTAGGGACCGCAGAAGCCCAAAAGTATTACTCCTATCAATTAGCCGATGAACTTCGGCAAAGTTCGGACGATCTGACCCGAATGGCTCGGACCTACGTGGTGACGGGGAATGAGAAATATCAGGGTTTTTACCAGCGGATTTTGGCGATTCGAAACGGCGAAGTTCCCCGACCGGAGAACTACGACGAGATCTATTGGGACCTCATCACAGGAGAGCAGGATCCCGGGAATCCAGAGCAGGGGCAAAAGTCATCCTTGGAAAGCCGGATGTTGCGGGCGGGTTTCACCGTGAATGAGTTTGCCCTCCTAAAGAGCTCGCAGAACCGGAGTGACTCCCTGGTGAAGCTGGAGAATGTCGCCATGCATGCGTTGCAAGGCGTGTACGACGACGGAACGGGATTGTTCCAGTTGAAAAAAGCGCCGGATCAGGCGATGGCGATCCAGATTCTCCACAGTCCGCAATACCATGAGGCCAAGGCCCGCATCATGGAGCCGATCCGGGATTTCACCCGCATGGTGAACCAACGAACTACCCTGACCGTGGGACAACTCGAGGCGGAGATGAAGCGGAGGCTTGAGCTCGGCTTGTTGCTCGCCGCCATCCTCCTTGGATTATTGGTCAGCGGCTACGCCCTGATTTTGCGGATCGTCCTCCGTCCCGTCCATGCCCTTTCCCGGGCGGTGGAGCGGTTGGAACAGGGGGAGTATGTGGAGGTTCCAGGGCGGCTGGGGGTAAAGGAGTTGAACCAACTGGTGCAGGGCTTTAATCGTATGGCGAACATCCTGCGCCAAAGGGAAAAGGAGAAGGAAAGCGCCTTAACGAATCTCGGGGAGAAAGCATCCGCCTTGGAAAAGGAGAAAGGCCGCACCGAGAAACTGCTGCTCAATGTTTTACCCATTGCCATCGCCGACCGCTTGCAAAAAGGGGAGAAAGTGGAAGCGGAAACTTTTCCCGAGGTCACGGTGTTGTTTGCTGATGTGGTGGGGTTCACCAAGCTCGCGGCCGAACTGGGGCCGCGTTCGGTGGCGAACCTGCTGAACGAGCTCTTCGAAATCTTCGACGATTTGGCGGAGAAGTATAAGCTGGAGAAGATCAAAACGATCGGGGATTGCTACATGGCCGTGGCTGGGGTTCCGGACCGTAGTCCCACCCATGCCCAGCAGATGGCGGACTTTTCTTTGGAGGCCTTGGCGGCTTTGAAGAGCCAGAACCAGCAAATGTCACGCAATCTGGAAATTCGGATTGGGATGCATAGTGGGACCGTGGCCGCTGGAATCATCGGCCGAAAGAAGTTCGCCTACGATTTGTGGGGGGATGTGGTGAATGTCACCAGCCGATTAGAGGGAACGGCAGAGCCGATGAAGATCCATGTCAGTGAAAGCGTTCACTCCAGGTTGGAGGACAGTTACCTCTTTGAAAAAAGAGGGGAGGTGGAGCTACGAAACCGCGGCAAACTGCAGACTTACTATCTGATCGGGAAAAAGGTGGAAAAGAGTTAACGCGGGGAGGAAAGGTGGCTAGGGAGGGAATTGAACCCCCGACACGAGGATTTTCAGTCCTCTGCTCTACCAACTGAGCTACCTAGCCCTTCAACCAAGGGATGGAGCATAAACCAAGGAACCGCATGCTGGAAAGCGTGGTTTGCGGATTTTGGTGGTCTGATTTAATATGACCCAATGAGCGAAGAAACCGTTGTTCGTCCTGAACCGATTGTAAAAATATTCATGGGGCTGGCGGTGGCTAGCCTGATCACCATCGCCGTCTGCTTGGTGATCCTGGTCAACCGGGGCAGCCAAGTGGTGACCCGTAGGCCAGTGGTACCCATGGAAAACCGCATGCCCATGATGCGAAATGACATGCCGCCCATGCCTCCTGGCATGATGCCTCCGGGGGGACAAACCGGGCAGGGAATGCCGGAGGGAATGCGCCCGCCGCAAGGTGCTCCCGCAGGCCAAGCTCCCGAAAAGCCGGCCAAAAAGTAGCGCGCGGCGTTGCCCTTGCCTAAGGGTCTGCTAGACCTTTTCGATGGCTGGTAAATTCAAGGTTTTCGT
>Ga0214921_10003969_pt1 | contig 22239 bp, 20 predicted proteins | sample LL1505_MetaG_FD_177992 | JGI IMG/M metagenome (GOLD analysis project Ga0214921, IMG submission 177992) | Freshwater microbial communities from Lake Lanier, Atlanta, Georgia, United States - LL-1505 | ecosystem: Environmental > Aquatic > Freshwater > Lake | place: USA: Georgia | collected... | reverse complement strand
AAAACTCTAGGCGCTCGTTGTGGTCAGAACTAAAACTGCGATGTGTCAACGCCTGCTGCAACAATTCTGGGTTGTGAAACGTGATCTGCAAACGTTGTTGCAGTGTTTCGAGAATCGTGTGCGGCTTGGGCGTTGTTTTGGACATGGGGGTGCGGGTTAGTCAAAAGCGCCGATGCGCTTGAGATTCCCAAAATTCATCCATACAAAAAAGGCTTTACCCACAATATTTTTTTCTGGCACAAAGCCCCAATAGCGAGAGTCCAATGAGTTGTCGCGGTTGTCGCCCATCATGAAGTAGTGGCCAGCAGGAACCTTACAGGTCACCCCTTCAACGGTATAACGGCAGTTGTCTTTGAAAACGAACTCATCAGCGCCTGGAACAAAAGCAGGACGGTCAGCATCATTGAGCAAACGGTGCAGACGCACAGACGTCACGCTGGCGTCTGGTTTGTCGCCCAAAGGAATACGCTCTTCAAACTGCTTGATGTAGCGCAGGCTGTCTTCTTCAAAGAAATCGGGCAAAGGCGTTTTGGGGGCGGGTTGTCCGTTGATGGTGAGTTGCTTGTTTAAGTAAGCAATCTCGTCACCTGGCAAGCCAATGACACGCTTGATGTAGTCGAGGTTGGGCTTGGGTGGGTAACGAAACACCATGACGTCTCCACGCTCAACAGGATTGCCGTCTGTGATTTTGAGATTGATCACTGGCAAGCGCACGCCGTAGTGGAACTTGTTTACCAAAATCAAATCGCCAACCCACAAAGTGGGAATCATCGAACCGGATGGAATTTTGAAAGGCTCAAATAAGAACGAACGCAAGACGAACACCACAGCGATGACAGGGAACAACCCTGCCGTCCAATCCAACCACCAGGGTTGCATGATGAGACGCTCTTTGGCCTGGGTCACGTCTACGTCATTTTTGGCGATTCCCAGTTTGTCGAGTTCAGCACGGCGGTTTGCCGCGTCCAACTCGAGTCGTTCAGCTGATTGAAGTCGTTGTGGCAAGAAGTAAAACTGTTCTGCCAACCAGTAAATACCCGTGACGATGGTAGCCATCAACATCAGAAAAGCAAAACTGCCTTCCAACATGCCAAGGTACCAGGTGGCGGCGTAGCCAACGAAGGCGGCTAATACAAATGCGGTGAGCGTAGGCATTAGTCTTCCACCTGCAAAATTGCCAAGAAGGCCTCCTGGGGCACCTCGACAGATCCGATTTGTTTCATACGTTTTTTACCTGCTTTTTGTTTCTCTAAGAGCTTGCGCTTACGGGAGATATCACCACCGTAGCATTTTGCCAGCACGTTCTTACGCAAAGCCTTGATCGTTTCGCGGGCGATGATGTTGGCGCCAATAGCCGCTTGAATCGCCACATCGAACATCTGACGACTGATGATCTCGCGCATTTTGGCCACTACCGCGCGGCCGCGGTATTGCGATTGGGTGCGGTGGACGATGATGGACAAGGCGTCGACTTTCTCGCCATTCAACAAAATGTCGACCTTGACCACGTCGGACGCACGAAACTCTTTGAACTCATAGTCCATCGACGCATAGCCTCGGCTGACCGATTTGAGCTTGTCGAAGAAGTCGAGCACGATCTCGCCTAAAGGCATGTCGTAAGTCAACATCACTTGACGGCCGTGGTAGGCCATATTGAGTTGCATGCCGCGCTTTTGGTTAGCAAGCGTCATGACTGCACCCACATACTCTTGCGGCATATACAGATGCACTGTGACGATGGGTTCACGGATCTCTTGCATCTTGCCTTGGTCAGGCATCTTGGCGGGGTTTTCCACCAATACCACCTCGCCATCGGGCTTGACAACTTGATAGACCACGCTAGGCGCCGTGGTGATCAGGTCTTGGTCGAACTCACGCTCTAACCGTTCCTGCACGATTTCCATATGCAAAAGGCCAAGGAATCCACAGCGAAATCCGAAACCCAGCGCTTGCGAGACTTCAGGTTCGTAATGCAAGGAGGCATCGTTGAGTTTGAGTTTTTCCAAGGCGTCGCGTAAGGCGTCGTATTGGTTGGCCTCGGTGGGATAGAGACCGGCAAACACTTGCGGTTGGATTTCTTTAAAACCTGGCAAGGCTTTTTCGGCAGGGCCGAGGTTATTGGGCAGCTTTTTCTCGAGGGTGATGGTGTCACCCACCTTGGCAGCTTGCAGTTCTTTGATACCGGCAATGATGTAGCCGACTTGTCCTGCTTCCAGCGATTCGCGCGGTTGGTTGGCAGGGGTAAAAACGCCGAGGTTGTCTGCGTTGTAGACCGCGTGCGAAGCCATCATCTTGATACGCTCGCCTTTGCCCAAACGTCCATCAACAACACGCACCAACATGACTACGCCGACATAGGTATCAAACCAGCTGTCAATGATCATGGCGCGCAAGGGCGCTTGCGCGTCACCTTGTGGCGGCGGAATTTTGGCGACTACGGCTTCCAAAATTTCTTCAATGCCCATGCCCGTTTTGGCAGAACAAGGAATCGCGTCGGTGGCGTCAATGCCGATGACATCTTCAATTTCTGCTTTGGCGTTGTCTGGATCGGCTTGTGGCAAATCCATTTTGTTGAGCACGGGAAGTACTTCAACGCCCAAGTCGAGGGCGGTGTAGCAATTGGCAACGGTTTGTGCTTCGACACCTTGGCTGGCATCAACTACTAGTAAGGCACCTTCACAAGCAGACAAAGAGCGCGAGACTTCATAAGAAAAGTCGACGTGACCTGGTGTGTCGATCAAATTGAGGTTGTACACCTGCCCGTCTTTCGCCTTGTATTGCAACGCAGCCGTCTGCGCTTTGATGGTTATCCCACGCTCTTTTTCGATGTCCATTGAGTCAAGAACTTGCGCTTCCATCTCGCGGTCTTCGAGTCCGCCGCAACGCTGAATAATGCGGTCGGCGAGCGTCGATTTGCCATGGTCGATGTGCGCAATGATGGAGAAGTTTCTGATGTGATTCATCAACGGGAGCACTTAAGTGATTGAATTCAAAGGGATGAAGACATGAAAAAAGGGCGCGTCAGATGCTGACGCGCCCAGAACCAACAAGCAATGGCAACTGCGATAGTTGGGAGTTCATTGTAGGCAAAAAAGCCAAAACACCAACCGACCATTGGCTTAAAAGGGACACGTTGCGGAACCGCCACAGCATCTTATTCACAGCTTATCAACATTTCTATCACAGGTTTTATGGGCAAGCTGTGGGTGAACTGTGGAGCACCTGTGGAGCAAATTAAACAATTCCACATGATGGATTTTAAATGGTTTGATATATGAAAAATAAGCAATAGATGGCTTTTTATATATTAAAAAATGGCAATATCGATATTTTGTGAGTGCTTACCAACTATGAAGGCTGTGGACAGAAAACCAGAAATAATTTTCTGCATGCCCTGATTTTTTAGCAACAACCTCACATCCGAGAGTGGTTTAAGGCTTTTGCGAGGAGGGCCGGATCACGATGTATTGCGCCCACTCACCACGTCGAATGAGCAAACTTACTGGCTTGGCGCGATCCACCTTGGCTACCAAAGCCTCTAGAACCTGAACCGAGGGGGTTTCGGTATTGGCCAAGGCCAAAATCACGTCGCCTTCTTGAATGCCAGCTCGCGCTGCGGCTTCTGTGGCGGCGTCAACACGCACACCACCCCGGACTTTGAGTTCTTTCTTTTGGGCGTCCGTCAGGTCACTGACCGTGAGGCCTAAAAACTTAGCGGCGCTCGATGTCACAGGTTTTTCAACGGGAGCTACTGCTTTTTTGGCAGGCGCCTCTGGCTCAAACTCGCCTACGGTAATTTGTTTGTCGACCAAGCTGCCACGACGCCAAACTTGTATCGTGCTCTTAGTCCCTGGCTTGGTATTGCCGACCATGCGTGGCAAGTCAGACGATTTTTCGATCGGCTTTCCGTCAAACTTCAAGATGATGTCACCCGGTTCGAGTCCGGCTTTTTCGGCAGGAGAACCTTGCTCGACGCCACGCACCAACGCACCTTGGGTTTTGGTGAGCCCTAGAGATTCAGCCACTTCTTTGCTAACTTGGTCGATCTGCACACCAAGGCGACCACGCTGCACGCGTCCCGTGGTGCGCAATTGCTCGCTCACACGAATAGCTTCATCAATCGGAATGGCAAATGAGATGCCCATGAATCCACCAGAGCGCGAATAGATTTGGCTGTTGATGCCGATCACTTCACCACGCATATTGATGAGCGGGCCGCCCGAGTTACCAGGATTGATCGCCACATCGGTTTGGATGAATGGCAAATAGTCACCCGTGTCGCGTTGTTTGGCGCTCACGATGCCAGCAGTTACTGAATTGTCTAGGCCAAAAGGTGAGCCAATCGCCATAACCCATTCGCCGACTTTGAGGCGCGAGACATCGCCAATGCGCACCGCTGGTAATCCAGTGGCTTCAATCTTCACCACCGCCACATCGCTGCGTTTGTCGGTGCCAACAATACGGGCCTTGAACTCGCGCTTATCAGGTAGCGTCACCAAAACTTGGTCTGCACCCTCCACCACATGGGCATTGGTCATCACAAAACCGTCAGCTGACAAGATAAAGCCAGAACCAACACCCCTGGGTTGTTCTTGCTCAGGTTGTGGGCGGTTGGGGCGTTGTTGGCGTGGGCCATTGGGTGCTGGCATGGGCACGCCAAAGAAACGGCGAAACAGCTCTTGCATTTCTTCATCGGGCGAGCCTGCTTGTGCGTCGCGCGCAGATACTTTTTCTAATGTGCGGATATTGACCACCGATGGGCCAACTTGCTCGACCAGATCGGTGAAGTCAGGCAAAACGCGACTGGCTTGCGCCGAGGCTTGTGCTTGCGCAATGGAGGGGGTGACACCCAACCCCATAGCGATCGCGAGACAACTTACAAGAAACACGCGAGAGAAAGATCTATTCATAGTCATCTTCAGCATCCAAAATTTGTCAACAAAAACTACAACGCCCCACAGACAAATGAGTCCGACGGGGCGCTTTACAAGACGGGGAAATTAAACGCGTTTGAAAAGCAGAGCGCCGTTGGTACCACCAAACCCAAAGTTGTTTTTCAAGGCTACATCTATTTTCATATCACGGGCCGTGTTAGCGCAAAAATCCAAATCGCACTCAGGGTCTTGATTGTGCAGATTAATAGTGGGAGGGACTTTTTGTTCATGCAAAGCCATTACGGTGAACACGCTTTCTATGCCGCCCGCGCCACCCAACAAATGGCCCGTCATGGACTTGGTGGAACTAACAGTTAATTTTTTGGCGTGGTCACCCAAAGCGGCTTTGATCGCGTTGGTCTCGTTGATATCGCCCAGTGGAGTCGAAGTGCCGTGGGCATTGAGGTAGTCCACTTGGTCTGAATTCACGTTGGCATTGCGCAAGGCGTTGACCATCGCACGGCGGGGACCGTCCATATTGGGCGCCGTCATGTGTCCTGCGTCGCCACTCATGCCGTATCCAGCAAGCTCGGCGTAAATTTTGGCACCCCGCTTTTTGGCATATTCGTATTCTTCCAACACCACAACGCCAGCGCCCTCACCCAAAACAAAACCGTCGCGGTCTTTGTCCCAAGGGCGTGAAGCGGTAGTAGGGTCGTCATTACGGGTAGACAAGGCGCGCATGGAGGCAAAGCCGCCAACGCCCAAAGGCGAAATACAACCTTCGGAACCACCAGCGATCATGACATCGGCGTCGCCATATTCAATGTGCCGCCCTGCTTCCCCAATCGCATGCAAGCCTGTGGTGCAAGCTGTGACGACCGCAAGATTGGGACCTTTAAAGCCAAAACGCATCGACACATGACCAGAGATCATGTTGATGATGGAGGCAGGCACGAAAAAAGGAGAAATGCGTCGCGGGCCTTTGGCCAGCATTTCGTTGTGCATGTTTTCAATGAGAGGCAAACCGCCAATACCCGAGCCGATCAGCACGCCAACGCGGGCGGCCGTTTCATCGTCTTGGGCATCGTTAGTGGGTAAGCCCGCATCTTGAACCGCTTGCACGGCCGCAGCGATTCCGTAATGAATGAAACTGTCCATGGCCCTGGCTTCTTTGGGCGAGATGTAGGAATCTATATCGAAATTTTTGACTTCGCCTGCGAAGTGGCAGTTCAAGCCAGAGGCGTCGAACCGGGTGATCGCAGCAATGCCGGACTTACCTGCTAACAGATTGGCCCAAGCCTCAGCCACCGTGTTACCCACGGGGCTGATACAACCTAGACCGGTCACGACGACGCGACGACGGCTCATGCAAAGTTTCCTGTGATTTAGGCTTTTTTGTGTGTCAACGCGTAATCAATCGCGTTTTGCACAGTGGTAATTTTTTCGGCGTCTTCATCCGGAATTTCGATTCCGAATTCGTCTTCTAAGGCCATCACCAATTCCACAGTGTCCAAGGAGTCGGCACCCAAATCGGCCACGAAGGCTTTTTCACTGGTGACTTGTGACTCTTCCACGCCGAGTTGTTCGGCAATGATTTTTTTGACACGTGATTCGATATCGCTCATGAGTTCCCTCAAAGGGTTGTGAATAAGTCCGCTATTTTAACTGCGCGGACACTCAGTTTTTTAATACTTTTTTACGACAAACTTTAGGCCATAAACATGCCGCCATTGACGTGCAATTCCTGCCCAGTCACATAGTTAGCTTTGTCGCTCGCCAAAAAGGCCACCGCATGGGCCACATCGGCAGGTTTTCCAAGATGGCCCAAGGGAATTTGCCCCAAAAGGGCTTTTTGCTGTTCTTCAGCCAAAGCGGCCGTCATGTCTGTTTCGATAAACCCAGGCGCCACGCAGTTGACGGTGATGTTTCGACTGCCCAACTCGCGCGCCAGCGCGCGGGTCATGCCGGCCACACCGGCTTTGGCGGCGGCATAGTTGGCTTGTCCTGCGTTGCCAGAAGCGCCGACGACGCTGGTAATACTGATGATCCGACCATAGCGCTGCTTCATCATGGGGCGCATGACGGCACGCGACAGACGGAAAACGGCTTTGAGATTGGTGTCGAGCACGGCGTCCCAATCGTCGTCTTTCATCCGCATGGCCAAGGTGTCGCGGGTGATGCCCGCGTTGTTAACCAATACATGCAAGGCTTTGTGCTCAGCGGTGATTTGCTCGACCAAGGCGTCCACCGCGGCGGCGTCATTCACATTCAGATTGGCACCACGGCATTTGGCGTGGGCGGATAAAGCTTGGCTAATTTTGGCGGCACCTTCATCTGTGGTGGCGGTGCCGATGACTACAAAACCTTGGTGTGCGAGTTCCAAGGCAATGGCCGCACCAATGCCACGCGAGGCGCCTGTGACTAGGGCAACTTGGGGAGTGGATTCTTTCATTTGTAATCTTATGTAGTTAAGCCAAAGCCGTTTTCACCTCTGCCAGCGAGGCAGGGTCAAACAAAGGCAATCCGGTGAGTTCCGCATCAATGCGCTTGGTCAGCCCAGCGAGCACTTTGCCGGGCCCGCACTCTACCAAGGTGTGCACGCCTCGGGCTTTGATAGCGGCCACGCATTCGACCCAACGCACGGGGCCGAAAGCTTGGCGGTACAAAGCCTCGCGGATTGCGTCGGGGTCTGTTTGTAAAGCAACATCGATGTTGTTAACCACTGGAATAGCGGGAGTAGCGATGGGCGTGGCGGCAAGTTTTTCTTTCAACCGTTGCGCGGCAGACAACATCAAACTGGAGTGAAAAGGGGCCGACACAGGCAAAGACAAAGCGCGTTTTGCGCCTGCAGCTTTGAGCATTTCGCAAGCTTTTTCAACAGCAGCCTTACTACCAGCAATCACAGTTTGTGTAGGGTCATTGAAGTTCACGGCCTCCACAACTTCACCAGAGCCCGCAGCAAATGTGGCTTGCGCTTGGGCGCAACCAGTAATCACTTGTTGCGCGTCCATTCCCAAAATAGCCGCCATCGCACCTGTCCCGACCGGCACAGCGTCTTGCATGGCTTGGGCACGAAAGCGCACCAATGGCACAGCCTGCGCAAGTGTCAACGCGCCAGCCGCTACCAAGGCAGAGTACTCACCCAGCGAATGGCCCGCGACAACAGAGGGCTGTGCGCCACCTTCAGATAACCAAACGCGATAGGCCGCGATGGCTGACACCAACATCACAGGTTGCGTGTTGGTCGTCAAGCCGAGCGCTTCTTTGGGGCCTTCGTGGATGAGTTGGCCAATGTTTTCGCCCAAAGCTTCAGAGGCTTCTTGTAGGGTTTGTTTCACGACAGGGTGATCACCCCATGCGTCCAACATACCGACGGATTGCGAGCCTTGGCCTGGAAATACAAATGCAAATGGTTTCATACAGATTTACAACTTGAGTAAAACAGCGCCCCACGTGAAGCCGCCACCCACACCTTCGAGCATGAGTGTTTGGTTGGGCTTGACTTGGCCGGCGCGCACCGCTTTGTCTAGCGCCAAGGGAATCGATGCCGCCGAGGTGTTGCCATGGTCTTGCACGGTCAACACGACTTTGTCCATCGAGAGCTTGAGCTTTTTTGCTGTGCTTTGGATGATGCGGATATTGGCTTGGTGGGGAATCAACCAATCGATCTCGGACTCTTGCACGCCCGCTTTGTTCAACACGGCATGTGCCGCGTCTTCCAGCAAACCGACCGCCAATTTAAAGACAGCCTGACCGTCCATCTTGAGCAAAGGGTCGCCCAATACATTGCCATTGCTGACATGTCCGGGGACACACAAAATGCCCACGTGTTTGCCGTTGGCATGGATATCTGTCGACAAAATGCCAGGGGTCTCAGACGCCTCCAAAACCACCGCGCCCGCACCGTCGCCAAATAAGACGCAAGTGGTGCGGTCTTTGAAATCTAGCAAACGTGAAAAAATCTCCGACCCGACCACCAAAGCGCGGGTCGCGTTGCCCGCGCGGATCATGGCGTCGGCCACGGTCAATGCGTAAATAAAGCCTGTGCACACAGCCTGCACGTCAAATGCGGCGGCGCCTGCGATACCTGAGGCGTCTTCGTTGATTTGGGCTAATTTGTGCTGCAAGATGCAAGCCGTCGACGGGAAGACCATATCAGGCGTAGAAGTCGCCACGATGATGAGATCGATATCTTGGGGTTGACGGCCAGCGGCAGCCAAGGCGTTTTTGCAGGCTTCAAAGGCCAAGTCGCTGCTCACTAATTCAGGGGCAGCAAAGTGGCGTGCCTTGATGCCAGTGCGCTCGACAATCCAATCGTCTGACGATTCAACACCCAAGGCGGCTAGTTCTGCAACCAAATCCGCATTGGTTAACCGACGGGGCGGAAGGTAGCTTCCGGTGCCAGTAATACGAGAAAAACGGGTCATTAAGCGAGAGGCTCAGTCCGAAACGGGGGCCACTGGTACACCCAACAAGGGGGCGGCATGGGCAATACGGTCACGAACGCGTTCGAGCAAGTTGTGGTGTGCCGCATCATACGCGCGGGTCAAAGCTGTCTCGAAAGCTAGCTCGTCCGCCGAACCATGGCTCTTGAACACAATACCGTTGAGACCCAACAGGGCCGCGCCGTTGTAACGGCGGTGGTCAACCCTGTCTTTAAAGTCAGATAAAACAGGATAGGCGAAGATGGCAGCAATTCGCGTATAGATATTGCGCATAAACGACTGTTTAAGTGTTTCGCTGATCTTATGGGCCAGTCCCTCGCTGGCTTTTAAGGCCACATTGCCGACAAAACCGTCGCAGACGATCAAATCGACCGTTCCTTGGTAAATATCAGTACCTTCGACGTTTCCATAAAAATTGAGATCACCGCTGTTAGCCGCTGTTCGCAACAGTTCGGCTGCTTTTTTGATGATTTCATTACCTTTTATCGCTTCTTCACCGATATTCAATAGACCCACCGTGGGGCTTTCGATGTCATAGAGAACCGAAACCAAGGCCGAACCAAGCACTGCAAACTGCAATAAGTGCTCGGGGGTGCAGTCGACATTGGCGCCCAAATCGAGCATGGTGGAGCCACCACCTTTGAAATTGGGCATGCGTCCAGCAATCGCTGGGCGCTCAATGCCGTCCATGGTTTTGAGGACATAACGGGCAATCGCCATCAGCGCGCCCGTGTTGCCCGCAGAAACAGCCGCCTGGGCTGCGCCGTCCTTGACTTGCTCGATGGCCACGCGCATAGAAGAGTCTTTTTTACGGCGCAAGGCGACTTCGATGGGGTCATCCATCGCGACCACTTCAGATGCCGCAACCACCTTAGCGCGTGGGTGGACAAAACCAGATAAAGCTTCTGGCAAACCCACTAACAGCAAAGATGCGTCTGGATGGTTGCTTAAAAACTGCCGGCACGCAGCCAGTGTGACGCGGGGGCCGTGGTCACCCCCCATGCAATCAACGGCAACTGTGATCATGCGGGTATCTTTAGGGGGAAAAAACAAAAGCCCGAGGCGCTAGTAGTGCCGCGGGCCATTTGGTATTGGCGTGGATTACGCTTCGGTTTTGCTTTTCAGCACCTTACGGCCACGGTAAAAGCCGTTGGGGCTGATGTGGTGACGCAGGTGGGTTTCGCCCGTTGTAGGCTCTACGGCAGTACCGGGGGCAGTCAAAGCAGTGTGCGAGTTGTGCATACCGCGCTTGGAAGGAGATTTTTTGTTTTGCTGGACAGCCATGTGAGGCTCCTAGACGGTTAAATGGGTTAATTCACGGTGACGCCACTAACACAGGCCAGTGACGCACGAAGCCCACGATTATAGCGGATCCCGTCCGATTGTCAGTCTTTGCCAAGCCGCATCGTCGCCAAAACCGCAAAAGGGTTAGGTTTGGCGTCCGCATCCGCGCCGGAATCGTCTTTCGAAGTGGGCGCGTGCTCACTTTGGCAGCTTGTGTGCATCGGCACCAAAGGCAAGGCCATCAACAGCTCGTCTTCGACTAGCGCCAGCAAGTCGAAGTCTTTGCTGAACACCAACAAGTCTTCTTCGCTTTCGTCGTCTTGGGCCTCGGCCGTCGCCTCGTCTTTGACGAAACGAAAACTTCTATCGACCTCCAACGCCTGCTGCACCGTTTTCAAACAGCGTTGACAGGTCAAGGGAACTTCGGTTTTAGCTTGCACGTGCATCCATGCGGCATCATGACCGTCGCTGGCCTGGCGCATTTCGCCTTGGGCAGACCAAATGACTTTGCCGGCGACCTCTTCTGCACAGTCTGCCCGCAAGCGGGGCATGCTGTGCAAATCAACCTCGCCCGACAACTTGCTTTGGTTCGATGCGAAAGCTTTGACGTCAAGGTGTTGCGGACTGTTAGAGGAGGACATACGTTGCAGTGTAAGAGAATCACTTCTTATGCCCCCTATTACTCGCCTGCTTATTTTGGGTTCTACCTCGCGCTATCGGCACGAATTGCTTTCGCGTTTGCGCATACCGTTTGAGGTAGTGGCCCCAGATGTTGACGAAACACCTCTCAGCGGGGAGTCTCCACTTGCCTTAGCCAGCCGTTTGGCGCTGGCCAAAGCCCACGCAGTCGCCAAACTTCACCCGCAAGCGGTTGTCATTGGCTCCGACCAAGTGGCCGACCTACACGGAGAGCCTTTGGGCAAACCTGGCAACCATGCGCGCGCAGTGCAACAGTTGCAACGCATGCGTGGGCAAACAGTTGTTTTTCAAACCGCGGTGGCTGTGGTGTGTCACGCAACCAGCTTTGAACAAATGGAAGTAGCACCCGTGCGCGCGCGCTTTCGCGACTTATCAGACGCTGAAATTGAGGCCTATCTGCAAGCCGAACAGCCGTATGACTGCGCAGGCAGCGCCAAAAGCGAAGGTCTTGGCATTGCCTTGTTGGACGCCATCGACAACGACGATCCGACAGCGCTCATCGGCTTGCCGTTGATACGCACTTGCCGCATGTTGAAAAGCGCGGGAATCGCTCTTTTATGACTGCACCGCAAAAAGGCACGCTCTACTTAGTGCCCACGCCACTCGACTTTGGATGCGACACCTCCGCACCCATCGCCGACGTATTGCCGCAAGCCACCTTGCGAGTTGCGTCATGCCTGACACACTGGATCACTGAAAACGCCAAAAGTACGCGCGCATTTTTAAAACGTGTGAACGAAGTTGCGCCACTCACTGGTACTTTGCAAGAGATGCAGATCACCGAACTGCCGCGCGAAGTCCACAAAAAAGGTGACCACCAAGGCGAGTTTGACGCCAAACCCCTGCTGGCATTGGCATTGAAAGGCCAGGACATCGGTTTGGTTAGCGAAGCGGGCATGCCCGCGGTGGCAGACCCAGGTTCTTCCGTTGTATTGGCTGCGCACCAAATGGGAATTCGTGTAGTGCCTTTGGTAGGTCCCGTTTCGTTGCTTTTGGCCTTGGCTGCCAGTGGATTGAATGGACAAAACTTCGCATTCGTTGGCTATTTGCCGCAAGACAGCGCAGCGCGCTTGCAACGCATACGCGAACTCGAAACTCTGGCCATGAAAACCGGCCAAACCCAACTATTCATTGAAACGCCCTATCGCAACAAAGCTTTGTGGGAGGCGCTGCTTAAAGGTTTGCAACCCAACACGCGACTTGCGCGCGCCAGCGGACTCACCTTGCCGACTATGGATGTGAAGTGTTTTGCTGTGAAAGATTGGCGTCAACAATCAAGCGATATGAGTGACGCGCCAACCGTGTTTGCTATTGGCAATTAATTAGCAAGCGCTTACCTAACAGCCGGTTGCCTTTGCAAAGCATGCACAGCACCTTCACCAATCGCCGCACCAAAGCGCTTAGCTATGCGTTCGGCCACGTTGTCATGGCGGGTGTAGTCGATGATGTCTTCAGCTTTGACAATTTCACGCGCGACGTAATCTAAGTTACCCAAGCCATCGGCCAAACCTAAATCAACCGCTTGCTGGCCACTCCAAAACAAACCCGTAAACAACTCAGGCGTTTCTTTCAAACGCTTCCCGCGACCTTCACGCACAATTTGGATAAATTGGGCATGAATTTGGTCAAGTAAGGTTTGTGCATGGGTGCGCTGGGCTTTGGTTTGTGGACTAAACGGGTCCAAGAAACCTTTGTTCACACCTGCCGTCATCAAGCGACGCTCGACACCTAATTTATCCATCAAACCGGTAAAGCCAAAGCCATCCATCAGCACGCCAATGCTGCCAACAATGCTGGCCTTGTCGACATAAATCTCATCCGCTGACACCGCAATGTAATAAGCCGCTGAGGCGCAAGATTCTTCCACCACGGCGTAAACAGGTTTCTTGTGTTTGGCTTTGAGACGGCGAATTTCATCGTTGATGATGCCCGCTTGCACAGGGCTACCACCTGGTGAATTGATTTGCAAAACGATCGCTTGCGAGCCTTCGTCTTCAAACGCAGCGCGCAATGCGTTCACTGTCCATTCGGCACTGGCCTCAGCGCCATCAGCAATTTCACCCTTGATCGCCACCACGGCGGTATGCGGTTGGCTTGGGCCCGAACTTCCCACCCCCGCGCGGTGCAATCCGGCCCAAGCCAAAGTTGCAGCTAGCGCTAACCATGCAAACCGGAAAAAAATGCGCCAGCGCCTGCTTGCGCGCTGTTCAGCCAAAGTGGCAAATGCCAAACGTTCTAAGGTATCGCGTTCCCACACCACTTTATGGCTAGGTGCGGACGGCGTATTGGGTTGCTGGTAGTTATCTGACATGTCGGGTGTTAAAGAGGAAATTCAAAAGGTTTTAAGTTGTAAGCAGTATGCCAGTGGACCACGCCATCTGTTTCTGAAAGGTCAATTTTGACCAAGCCGCCACGGCATGGGCCGCCTGCGCATTCACCGGTATCGGGCGCATACACCGCGCCGTGCGTCGCGCACAGCAACCATCTGCCGGTGTCGTCAAAAAACTGGTCTGGCTGAAAGTCCAGTTCCATAGCTACATGGGTGCAACGGTTTAAATAAGCATGGGGTTGGCCTTCAAAACGCACCGCAAACGCGCGGCAGGTTTGGCCCGCATACACCACATCAAAGGGAACGGCTCTTGCGCCTTCTTGTAAATCTGCACTTGCGCAAAAGGCTATGCGTTGATTTGCGTCATCTGGGTTCATCCTGTCCTCGCTACCCGTTTACCAACAACCAATCGTGTAACTCCCGCACCGTGTGCGCCACAAAGCGCGGTTGCAAAGGTGCAAATTCTGAATGGTCATGGGCGCCGTAACTCACCCCCACACTGGGGCAACCCGCTCTTTTGGCCATTTCTAAATCGTGGGTGGTATCGCCCACCATCAAGGTGCGCTCAGGCGGCACGCCAAATTCACCCATCAACTCTTGCAGCATCAAAGGGTTGGGCTTGCCCGCGGTTTCATCGGCGGTACGCGATGCATCAAACAAGCCTTGCAATTGCACGGTATTCAAAGCCTCTGTCAAGCCTTTGCGATTTTTGCCGGTAGCCACTGTCAACACATGCTGGCGTTCACGCAAAGCGTGGAGCATGGGCAAGACGCCGTCGAACAAGCTGATGTCGTTGACATGCTGTTGGTAATGGAAACGGTAGCGTTCGCCCAACAAAGGATATTTTTCTTGAGGCACATCGGGTGCAGCGTGGGCCAAGGCGGGCATGAGTGCCATACCGATCACATAAGCGGCTGCCGTATCGCTGGGCTTGGCGCCACCCACATCTTGAACAGCCGCTTGAATGCACCGCGTGATGATTTGCGTCGAATCAAACAAAGTGCCATCCCAATCGAAGGCGATCAAATCAAATTGCCGGGTCTTTGGCACTGTGCTCATAGGGGTACAGGAGGTTGCACGGAATCGATAAATTGTTGCAGAGCCGCTGGCAGTGGGGCTTTGACGGTGACGGGTCGTGCACTCACCGGATGCTGAAACTTCAATTGCCATGCATGCAAAAACATACGCTTAAGGCCCAGCTTTTGCAACTGCTTGTTTTGCTCAAAGTCGCCGTATTTGTCGTCACCCGCGATCGGATGCCCTTGGCTAGCCAAGTGCACACGAATTTGGTGGGTACGCCCCGTCTTGATCGTCACTTCCAACAGGGTGTAAGGCCCAACCGTGCGCGCCACGCGCACCAAAGTGATAGCGCGCTGGCCATTGGGGTCGTCCTTGCCCACCACTTTGACGCGACGCTCCCCTTCGCCTTCACCGTTAGCCACGGTGTATTTAAATAGAGGCACATCGATCACTTTTTTGTTCGAGGGCCACAAGCCCAAGACCAAGGCCAAATAAGTCTTGCCGGTTTCACGGTCGCGAAATTGGTCTTGCAAATGTTTGAGCGCACTACGCTTTTTAGCAATCAGCAGCACGCCCGAAGTTTCACGGTCTAAGCGGTGCACAAGTTCCAAATTCAAACTAGCCGGCCGCGCACGGCGCAGTTGCTCAATTACCCCAAAACTCACGCCACTGCCGCCATGCACCGCCACACCGGCGGGTTTATCGATGGCGATCAAAGCCTCATCTTCCATCAGCACCTCGAACTCGCGGGCAGGGGCAGGTGCGTCTTCTTTGGCTTGTACTTGGGCGGAGATACGAACAGGCGGGACGCGGATCAAGTCACCCGCCTCGATCCGATGGTCCGCCGAGGCGCGCCCCTTGTTCACCCGCACTTCGCCCGAACGGATGATGCGATATACATGGGTTTTGGGCACCCCTTTGAGATGGCGCATCAAAAAATTGTCGAGTCGCTGCCCTGCCGAGTCGTCGTCCACGGCTAGGGTTTTCACTGAAGGGTCTGGGGCTGGGTGGATAGCCCCTATAATGTGTTTCACCAGCGTGTGCTTGTAAGTGCTTGATTTAACTGAGATTAGAGCACGGACAGAGCACCGCGGTGAGGTCGATGCCCCTTTTGGGCCCGTTTCGCAGACCCAGTACCAAAGAGACTGGATGGCCAAACGCCCCAAAAGTTGAGCAGACGCTCAGAAAACACTGAAATGGAATACCCCCAAGTTGGTGAGGTCCTTGAAAGAGCCTCATCAGCGGATTACAGCGAGTTAGCAATCCCATGGTTGTCGCGAAATTTATCTCCGAACCCGCTCTCATCCACGCGCCCACCCTCCGTCGGCTGCGCACACAAGCGCACGCCTTGACGGTCGCCACGGCAATTCCCTTCGTTTTTTGACGTCCTCTCTGGCATCGTTGGCCCGTCATGGGCCTGTGATGTTTAAGAAATGTGAAGGTACGCTCCATGAAACGGATGCTCATTAACGCCACCCAGGCAGAAGAACGCCGCTTGGCAATCGTCGACGGACAAAAACTCCTCGACTACGAAATCGAAATCGAAGGCCGCGAACAGCGCAAAGGCAATATCTACAAAGCAGTCGTGACACGCGTCGAGCCCTCGCTCGAAGCGTGCTTCGTTGACTACGGCGAAGACCGCCACGGCTTTTTGCCATTTAAAGAAATCTCCAAACAGTATTTCGCCGCTGGCGTGTCGGTGAGCCAAGCGCGCATCCAAGACGTCATCAAAGAAGGCGTCGAAATGCTGGTGCAGGTCGAGAAAGAAGAACGCGGCAACAAAGGCGCAGCGCTCACCACTTTCATCAGCTTGGCGGGTCGCTATGTGGTCCTGATGCCCAACAACCCCCGTGGCGGTGGCGTCAGCCGTCGCATCGAAGGTGACGACCGCGCAGAACTCAAAGAAGCGATGGACCAGTTGGAATACCCCAACGGCATGTCCATCATCGCCCGCACCGCAGGCATCGGACGCAGCGCGCCCGAACTGCAGTGGGACTTGAACTACTTACTCAAACTCTGGGGCGCGATCGACGGTGCCAGTGGCACCAAAGGCGCGTTCTTGATTTACCAAGAGTCGAGTTTGGTGATTCGCGCGATCCGCGATTACTTCAACAACGATATCGGCGACATCCTGATCGATACCGACGACATCTACGACCAAGCGCAACAGTTCATGGCCCACGTCATGCCTGAGCATGCCGCACGCGTCAAACGCTACCGTGATGAAACACCGCTGTTCAGCCGCTTCCAGATCGAGCACCAAATTGAGTCGGCTTATGCCCGCACGGTCACCTTGCCTTCGGGCGGTGCGATCGTGATCGACCACACTGAGGCTTTGGTCTCCGTCGACGTCAACTCGGCGCGCTCCATCAAAGGCGGCGACATCGAAGAGACTGCAACCCGCACCAACCTCGAAGCCGCTGACGAAGTCGCGCGCCAAATGCGTTTGCGCGATTTGGGTGGACTGATCGTCATCGACTTCATCGACATGGACGAGAGCCGTAACCGCCGTGATGTTGAAAACCGCCTGCGCGACGCCCTGCGTCAAGACCGTGCACGCGTGCAATTTGGCACCATCAGCAAATTCGGCTTGATGGAAATGAGCCGCCAACGCCTGCGTCCTGCGCTGTCCGAAGGTGCTTCTATTCCTTGCCCACGCTGCGGCGGTTCGGGCCATGTGCGCGACACCGAAAGCTCGGCTTTGCAAATCTTGCGCATCATCCAAGAAGAGTCAATGAAAGAAAACACCGCCGCGGTTTACGCGCAGGTGCCTGTCGAAGTTGCCTCATTCTTGTTGAACGAAAAGCGTACCGAAATCGCCAAGATCGAAATCCAACAACGCTTGAATGTCTTGTTGGTTCCCAATAAAACGCTCGAAACGCCTAACTACAAGTTGGAGCGCTTGAAGCACGACGATCCACGCTTAGACCGCATCGAAGCTAGCTACAAAATGGCAGAGGAATTCGAAGATCCGACTGCTGTCACACGTCGCTCACAAGAGCCCACCAACAAACAAACGCCTGTCATCAAAGGCGTATTACCTGACTTGCCAGCGCCGATTGCAGAGCCTAGAGCACCTGCCCAACCCAAGCGCAGCCCACACAAAGCTGCCGCCGAGGAAAAAGCACCTGCTGAAAAGGGCTTCTTCTCGTGGATCAAAGGCTTGTTCAGCGGCGACAAAGCAGATGCCCCTGCCACCGATAGCAAAAAACCCGCAGACAAAAAAGACGACAAGCGCGAAGGCCGTGAAGGCGGACGCAACGCACGTGGTGGTCGCGGTGGACGCGGCGGCCGTGGTGGTGACCGTGCCGAACGCACCGAAGAAGGTCGTAACGAACGCCCCGCCCGTGGCGGTGATCGCCCAGAACGTGGTGAACGCGCTGAGCGCGGTAACCGCAATGAGCGTGGCGAACGCACAGAGCGTGCCGATGGCGCCAACGAGAGCACCCCGGAAGGTCGCGCACCGCGTCAAGAACGCGGACGCGGCAGACGCAATGGCACTGGCGCTGGAGCAGGCAATGCGACCAACGAGTCCAACTTGCCCAACAACACCGAAGCCACTAGCCAAGTGGGCGGTCCAGAAGACACCCTGCAAGCACAAGCCGAGATGCGCGCCAAGGCACGCAACGAACGCATTGCGCGTGAAGACAACGGCGATGCCGGCGAAGCGACAAACCGCAGCGAAGCCCCACGCCGTGATCGCGCACCGCGCGGCGAAAACCGCCGCAACGAGCGTCCTCGCCATGATGAATCTGCACAAACCGATACACCCACGGGCTTGTCTTCCACCGAAGCACCTCAGGCTAACGACGATGCAGGTACAGACAACAACGGTGAGCGCCGCGAACGCCGTTCTCGCGACCGTTATGGCCGCGATCGCCGCGAGCGCGGTGGTGAGCGCACCGATCGCCAAGAAGGCGCTGCACAAGAGCAACTAGGGTTTGACAATCAGCCTGCTGATGCGTCCAACCAACGTGGCCAAGGTGCGGGCACTTCTGGCCATGCGCAAACACCACTCGCAAACACTGCAACTACCAGCGCAACAGCAGCACGCGCCAGCATGCCCAAAGTTCAGCACTTCAGCCTCTCCTTGCCAGAGTTGCAAGCAATTGCGCAAAGCAGCGGTTTGGAATGGGTAAATTCAGACGCGGCGCGCATTGCTACGGTGCAAGCGGCCATTGCAGCAGAGCCCAAGCCTTTGCACGTGCCACGCGAGCGACCAGCGCCTGTGGTGTTAGACGAAGGTCCTTTGGTCTTGGTCGAGACCCGCAAAGAATTGGTCTAAGCACACAACCCCATCAAGTGGGGGCTTGGCAACCAGACTAAGCCACGACCACGTCAGCGGCGCGTTTCCAGTAAATCTGGGCACGTGCCGTTTCTTCTTTGTGCTCGGCCAATAGCGCCAAGGTGCGCCATGCTTGGCGTTGCAACTCTGCTTGCATGAGTTGCGGCGCTGCCATTTCCAACATTTGTTGGGCCTTGCCCCATAGTGCGTGGTGCCAACACACCATGCCAGCGAGAAATTGCAATTCCACCCAACGCGGATAAGTTTGTCTGGCGCGGTCAATACTCGCTAGCCAATCAGCGTCAGGTGGCACCATCAACAAAGTACCACTCAGCGCTAAAACGATTCGGTGGCGCATAGAAGGCGCGCAACTGTCGGGCTGTTGCACCATGCGGTTCCACAAGGGAGTAAGCCAAGGCATCACCTCCGTCGCAGGCGCTCCTAATTTGTGCAAACGTTGTGTGGCGTGCAACACCACCTCGGGCGCTTCACGTTCGCTGGCTTCCAATTGGCCCCATGCGGTTTGCAATTGCGCGCTGTCGTGGGCGTCGTTCAAATGCGCCATCACCAATTCACGGATCAAACTATTGGCCGCTGTTTCTGAAAACGCGCCATGTTTCTTGAGCAGCCGCGCTGTATCCAAAGCAATCGTATGCTGCCGGTTCAAGCGGGTCGCTTTGAGGCGCAAGCGTAGAGCCAAAGTGCGTCTAGCCGCACCTTGCTTGATGCCATCTAGCCATTGCATGGCTTGCTCGGGTTCGCGGTCGTTCAGGGCCCAACGCGCTGCGCCTAGTTGGGCGGCTTCCATGGTTTCTTCCAATTCGCCAGAGGTTTGTCCATGGCCCAAAGAAATCGCAGCATCAAAGTGTGAGGTACGCAGTTCGCGGTCTCGCAAGGCATGGGCACTTTCAGCGGCAATCAAATGCGCCAAGATTTGCATCGGTGGCAAATGCTTGGGCAATGTGTCACCCAATTGTTTTACTGACTGCAAGGCCTTGCTGATCTGCAAAACCTGTTCTGCCGCTTTGACCGAACGCACGTAGCGCCCCGTCAACATATGTAACAAGGCGTCTGTCATGGCGCCGTGCATGGCGCGTTCTTTTTGTTGCAAACGCCAACGTCGCGCTTGGTGGGGCAAAGCAAACAAGGCAGAGAGGGTGCGCCAAGCCAAATGCAAACCAACAAAACTGCCCAACAACAGCAGCAACACCAAATTAAAAGACACATCAATCCGATGGGGAGGCCAAAACAGTGTGACCGTGCTTTGGTTGCCACCCAAGAGCAAGGCGGTGGCCACGGCCACGCCAAACAAGGCTACTAACCACAAAGCAGCTTTCATATCAGCGTCCTGCCGCTGCAGTGGTCAACGCAGCCAAAGTGGCATCGATGCGCGGTATCTCGGTGTTCTTCGATTGCGCCAAGACTTCGCGCGCCAAAGCCAAGGTCAATGGGCCTTGGCCGCTGGCCACATCAAAGTATTTATTCAAATCGCGCGTGACTTGGTTCATATCGGCTTGGGCCGACTCAAAATGCCGCGCCAACACAGCCAAACGCACATTGAGTAAACGCAGTTTGAGGTTTTCACGCACAAAGTAGCTTTGCTCAGGTGCTAACAAACTGGCTTCTGGACGGTCTATTCGACTGATGCGCACCAAACCTTGCGCATTGCGCCACAAGTCGTTGAGCATTTTTTCCCACCAACTCATGCTGATGGCTCGGGCCCAGCTTAAGGTATCTGGGGCAGTAGCGGGCTTTGCAGAAGCATTGCTAACGGCAGACGCGCCAACTGCATTGAGCAAGACCAAGTTATCTACCGCACGCACCAACTCATCAATTTTGATCAGCAATGTTGGAGTGTCCGTCACGGGGGTCGCTTTGATCTGCTCGATATCTCGCACAATGGCGCGCAACAAGGGCGCTAATCGTGGTTGCGCCACTTTGGTCAAACGCATTTGCGACGACTGCAATGCCGCCAACAGCGGTTGCACGCTGCCCGTGAGTTGCGATTGTTGTTGTGCAAGACGGATGGCAGACTCGATATCGACCACCAGGTTTTCGTCACGCGAACGCGACAAGCTTTGCATCAAGTCTTCTAGTTGCGCGCGTTGCAGTGCCACTTCGCTCAACTTAGCATCTGTCACTGCTAAGCGCGCCGCTGTGTCGCGCGCCAATTCTTCTGCTTGCTTGGCAGTCACCCGCGCTTCTACCGCTTGGGTGGACACATCCGATGTTTGCTTGGCCAATATTTCTTGGATGCCGTTGAGTTTGAATACCGTCCAGACAGAGACCAATGCACCGATCAATGCCAATGCTGTAACGCCAGCAAAGGCCCACTTAGCAAACTGACCTTGCCAATCAGACTTTTTAGCGTCTGTTGGCACATCTGTGCTGGTAGTAGAAGTTGGGTTGTCTGCAGGTTCTGGCGTCATGCCAAGGATTCTAATGAGGCCAACACATCTGACAGTACAGGTCGCGCTTGCACAACCTTGACAAAACCCACCTCATGCGCCGTTTGCGCTATGCGTGCGTGTGTTGTGACACAGCGGGCTTGATCCCATTGCACATCAGGGAGCTGCGCTTGCAAATGCAAAACAGCTTGAGAACTGCTGAAACACCAAACGCTGCTATCGGAGGCTGCTTGCTTGGCTATATCTAATTGTTGGACGCTCCACTGCGGTGGACGACGCGAATAGGCGACTACGAATTCGACACTCGCGCCAGCTTCAACGATTTGTTGCGCCAACCAATCGCGACCTACGCCTTGGGGGTTGGCGGGTTGGTTATTGCTTGGGTTTGGGTGCGCAGTTGTTATCGCACTACTTTCTGGAGAATCTTCGTTTCCACGCACGATCAATACAGGCCCTTGTTTTTTGAGCGATCGCGATACAACTTGCCACAAAGCCTCGGAATCAAACTGTGCGGAATCTGCGCTGGGAGCATCTATGCAATTTGCAGCAACGCCAGCTTCTAACAACGCCTGTCGGGTTCCAGGTCCAGTAGCCCAAAATCTTGGGCCAGCTTGCATTGGCCGTTGCGCAAAAAACATGCGCACTGCTTGGGCGCTAACAAACATCACCGCTTGCCAACGCTGCCATTGCTGCCACGCGAGGGCTACCGCTTGTGTATCTGGCGCAGGCCCGATCTCGATCAATGGCAGATAGACCGCCTCATGGCCAGCCTTTTGGATAGCGTCCAACCATGCTTGCGCATCGGTTTCGGGGCGGGTCACGATCACGCGCATGGCAAATAAGCGACTGGGGTGAATAAGAAGGTGCAAATGGTAGCAGTCGCACCCCATAA
>Ga0214921_10003968_pt1 | contig 22241 bp, 20 predicted proteins | sample LL1505_MetaG_FD_177992 | JGI IMG/M metagenome (GOLD analysis project Ga0214921, IMG submission 177992) | Freshwater microbial communities from Lake Lanier, Atlanta, Georgia, United States - LL-1505 | ecosystem: Environmental > Aquatic > Freshwater > Lake | place: USA: Georgia | collected... | reverse complement strand
CGAACGGTTGCCACGGGTCGACTGTCAGAACCGCTCCAACTGAATACCGCCATGCCAGATAAATCAGCACAAAAGCAGAGCGCCCCATGAGAGAGCCAATTTCTATGACATCCCCTTTGGGAGCCGTAGAAAAAACGCCAGCCAAAGCGGCAAGCTTATCGTCATTGGATTCGCCATAAATGAGGGCCGCTTGCCGCAAGATGCCTGCCCACTCTATGAGCCGAATTGGTTCCCCCTGCGCTGCCGTACTGCGGATAAACGGCCAAAGCGCTGACGCTCTTTGCATCAGTCGGCGATGAGAATCCATTTGTTGCTGTATCGGCGAGACTCCCAACAGTTTCAGATTTGATTTTCCTTGGCCGATGTAACGGCGCATAAAGTCATGCACGCTGGACACGGGGCAATAGACCCGCGCAACGTTAAACTGCTGAACTAGTGAGGCAAAACTGCTTTCGAAATCCGCGTCATAAATGGACGGTAGCCGGTGGCACTCCCCCCAGTCTGCACTCATCTCAAGATTGGCAACGGACGCCGCCCGCACGACTGTTTCCGCACGCTCACGTGCCGCAATCAAATAATCGGTAGCTGCCTGCCCCACAGCAGGAAACAGTAAAGTCGCCCCTCCCGAGTTCTGCATTGCACTCAATCCTTGCTGCTCTTTCGGCCCAGATCCTTCTGTGCGGCCTCGCGAACAACATCGTCTAGCCATTGGTGCATGCTTTTGCCGGTCTGTTTGCGCGCCTGATAAGCCAATTCTTTTGTTGCAGGCGTAACCCCCTCCAACTGCCCGTAGAAGCGGGTACGGTGTGTACCGCCACGGACACCCGGAATGTCGAAATCTAGGTCTGCTTTGGGTTCACCTTCGCCGACCTCAAAGTCAAACAAATAGAAGACTCCGCCGATAATCCACTCGCACCGAACTTTGCGTGCTTCGATAGGCAATTTGTCCAAAGGCATTGGGTAGACAAACTCCGGATTGGAGTTCATTAAAATCTTTCCGAACTCAGTGTCCCTCAACCAAGGGGGCATGCTCTCATCGCCGACTACAATTTTGCCGCCCGGTTTAGTAACACGGGTCATTTCAGTAAATGCCCGTTTAATGTCGCCAAAAGCGTTAATGCCGCCAAAATGGAAACAGGCATCAAAACTATTGTCTGCAAACGGCAGGTAGTAGCCATTAGCCAAGGCCGGCTCCACTGTCGCGTCGATGCCATGCATCCGCTCGACGTTTTTCGATAGAAACCCGGGGGAAAGATCCTGAATATAGAGCTTCCCGTTCGGGCCAAGCCTGCGAGCGATCACCTCGGAATCACGTCCTGTGCCGGCGCCTGTCTCCAGCACAATGGAGTCCGGTTTCAAATTGAGTTTGTCAACCATGCGGTTGCGCACCTGCGACTCATCTTCTCCATAGGTGCTGAATGTCAACGGCAGATAACGGTCATACGCATCCGCTCTCTCTTCGTACTGCGCCAGAGCCTTCAAATCCACCTGTGGAAGCTCGAACGGATAGACCAAATTTGGAACACCATTGACAATAGGGAACTTGCGTCCCGCCGGATTCACCAAAAAACCGGACACGACATCATCACCTTCACGAACAGCATCTGCCAAAGTCAGTGACTCAAGGGTGTAAGGGTCCACATAGAATGCGGCTTCTAGATAATGCACACGAGCTCCTGATAATGTATCGGTGTGTTCCACCAAAAGGCGAGAGTTTATCATTTGAGCCTCTCAAGCCTCTTCCAACTCCAGCCCCTCTAGAAAGCGAAAGCCCATGAAGAAGATCGTCATTTTCGGCGTTGGAAAGATTGCTGATGTAGCGTTCCACCACATTACCCGGGACAGTCAGTTTGAAGTTGTGGCCTTCGCAGTGAACCGGGATTGGCTGCCTGCGAGTTCCCCTGGTCAATGTTTGCACAAAGACCGTCCATTAGTTGCGTTCGAAGAAGTTGAACAGCTTTTCCCGGCAAATGCGTTCTCCATGTTCGTTGCCATTGGCTACCATGAACTCAATGCCGTTCGCGCTCAAAAGTACCTTGAGGCCAAGAATAAGGGATATGAGTTGGTCAGCTATGTCAGTCCGCGGGCTGATACCGGACCTTGGCAGGTAATGGGCGACAATTGCCTGATTCTGGATGGTGTGGGTATTCAGCCTGGCGCCACTATCGGCAACAATGTATCGGTTTGGAACAATTCGCTTGTTGGACATCATTCATCGATAGCAGACCATTGCTGGCTTGCGGCGGGTACTACTGTTGGTGGCGCGTCCAGCATTGGCGCAAGATGCTTCCTTGGTTTGAACGCAACTGTTGGTGGTGAAGTCAACATTGGTTCCGATAGCTTCTTGGGCGGAGGCAGTCTGGTAGTGAAATCTGCTGCCGAGAAGAGCGTATTTGTCGAACGTGGAACCGAAAAATTCCGGCTCGATAGTACGCAGTTTCTCAAAATGACTGCGATGCCCGCCATGGGCAAGTCACGGCAAAGCACGCTCGGAACCGGTTCATAGCGCAAAGGGACTGATCAGTGTTTCGTTGGAAAAAACTCGGGCGCATCTTTAACCCTGTTCACGACAAGTACACGGGGTGGATTCAAGAATACGCACAATGTCCAACACCCATGATCCTGAGCGACGAGGTTCTGCGTGTTTATGTCGCTTGCAGGCCTGCGCGTGATGGCGATCTTTTGTACGTATCTCAACCTGGCTATGTGGATCTGTGCAGAAAGGATATCTTTTCTGTGTTGGGCGTCTCGGAAGAGCCGCTATTGCCCTTAGGCAATCCCGGAACTTTTGACCAGTTTGGCATCATGCCAAGTACCCTTGTGCAGCAGGGGAAGGCCATCTATGCCTATTACTCGGGCTGGACCAGGATGAAGACGGTCCCCTATACGCTTGCTATAGGCGTCGCAAAGAGTGTTGACGGCGGCACCCACTTTGAACGGATCGGAGAAGGCCCTGTACTGACTATCGGGCCGGATGATCCCTACTTTGTTACCGGCCCAGTTGTCCGCATCGTTGACGGCGTCTGGCACATGTGGCTCCTGAGCTGCAAAGACTGGAAAACCATCGCCGGAAAAGCGGAACCGATTTATCGCCTGGTTACAGCTACTTCGGAAGATGGACTTTCCTGGAAGAGGAATGCCTCCGACATCATTCCGGCCCATACAGAGACAGAGTGCCAGGACATTTGCGCACCGTTCTTCCACAAAGGGCTCTGGCATGCCTTTTTTGCATGGCGGGACCCGTTGTATCGCAGTGGAAAATATCAGCTGGGGTACGCCAGTTCAGCGGACCTTTTATCTTGGGAACGCGATGATTCCAAAGCAGGGATATCACTTTCAGAAACCGGATGGGACTCGGAGATGATGTGTTATCCCCAAATCATTGAAGTGGACGGTAGAGTCCTGATGTTCTATTGCGGAAATGACTTTGGCCGCGAAGGATTTGGCGCCGCCGAACTCGAATTAAGTGCTGCGAGTTCACACTGACACCCCTTATTTGAAATAATCACAATGTCTGTTTTTGAAGCGCTGCTTTCTTCCCATTCCAGTCAACGTCAACTCGTTGAGAGACTGCAAAACACCAAACTTCCGGTCGTGCTTTATGGTGCGGGTGTTTATGCATATGTAGTTCGCCGCTTTCTAGCGCTAAGCGGAGTAACTGTCAGCCACGTGGTGGTTGACTCGAAATACAAGACGCTGGACAACTTCATGGACTTGAAGGTCTTTGCGATGGAGAACTGCCTGGAAGCGTTGAAACAAAGCCATCTCGTTGTCGGCATCACTGACTATCCTCGGATAGTGTCTGCCATGCAGACGTTGGGTATTGAAAACGTATACCCTATCGATATTCCTGACTACCTCAATATGCCGAATCCATTTATGGACAAGAACTTCGTGCGCGATCACTGCACAGAGTTCGATGGGGCAATTCAATGCTTTGAGGATGAACTCTCCAAACAAACCTACCTCGCATCCATCAACACCAAAGTAAACGAAGATCTGGCGTTCATCCGCACTTTGGTGCGTGAAGACAATCTTTATTTTCCTTCAAGGGAATCCATTCGCCGCAGTGACGAAGTATTTCTCGATGTAGGCGGATACACGGGAGACACCATTCGTGAATTTCACCACATCAGCGAAGGGCAGTACTCAACCATCATTTCGCTTGAACCAAGCGCAGAGAATTTTCAGCGTCTTACGGACACTGTCGCAGATCTGGCCCTGGACAGGGTCATTCCTCTAAAAGTGGGCGCCTGGGACGAACCCAAGACCCTGCGGTTTCAAGCCAAAGAGATGCATATTGACAACCAGATTACGGATACCGGCGAGTTGGAGATCGAGGTAGACCGCATAGACAGCATTCTTGCGAAAGTTACCGCACCGCCCATCACGTTGATGAAATTTGATATCAATGGGGCGGAACGACGGGCCATTCTGGGGGCGAAAAACACCATTCGCAAAGACAGACCGCGCGTCATTACGCGCCTGCACACCAAGGAAGACTACTTCCGGATTCCGCTATTACTCAAGGAAATCGCTCCCGACATGAAGCTCTATCTTCGTCAAAGAAGCTATATGTCCATGATGGTCATACTGTACGGCGTTTTCGACTCAAAGTTCTAGTTCAGCAAGGCCAAACCCATGCCTGCCAAACTCATTGCCGTTGTAGAGCATGAGTATCCGGCTCTCGACCTGAAAAACATGGGGGTAACACATCATCTGAGAATCCCAGCCTGAAGGGCTTTTGTCGATCCCAACGCTTTCATCATCTCGTTCCCACCGCAAAAGGTCATCTGATACTGCATGCCCAATGCGATAGCCGCGCCGCGGATCAGTACGGAAGTTATCAGCATAGCGGTAGCAAAAGTACATGTGGTACCTCGTACCAATCTTGATCACGGTAGGCAAAGCCTGGCACTCTTCAGCGCCAAGTGTTGAGGCGACTACCTGAACTCCATCATTTTTAGCCCAATGGATGCCATCTTTGGACGTGGCATGCGCAATCTTGTATATCCGGTCAGGTGCCGCCTGGTCTGAAAATCGTTTCCACCCCAATCCAAAGATGTACCACATGTGAAACACACCGTCGAACACCTGAACAAATGGGTCGGCTACCAAGAACGGCTCATGCAATGAAGCCGACAATACTGGCCCGACTCTTTGACGTTGAAATGTTTCACCCTGATCTTTACTAACAACTGCCCCAATTGCGGTGTCAACCGGCACCGCAGTTCGACGGTTGACACCTGAGGTATAGCCAAGGATTTTCCCATCGTGACGCAAAACGTTCATCGGAAAAACGCCATGTTCATCGAAACTGCCAACCCCGCCAAGCGCCAACACGGTGTGATCGGAGACACGTTTCACAGTGGAAAAGCTTTTGTCGAAGTCAGCGAATGCAATATGACTGACAAAATTTGAACTCCCCACATCACGCGATCGTGTGGAGAAATAGACACGAACAAAATCCTCAAAGACCAGAGCTTGTGGTGATTGGGCAAATTCGTTCAAACCCGAAATCAGTTTGTAATCTCGAGGGTCAAAAATCTTACCTATTTTTCTCCATTGCATCTTGCACTTCTTCCGGTCAAACGAAATCGTAGCCATTGGCAAGGTAGGCTTGAATATCTTCCACAGGGCTAAACATCATCACATCTATGATTGAAAGCCACGGGACAAAATCACTTCCAAACTGCGGATACACAAAGGGACGTGATTTTAAAAAATTCAGCGCCAGACCATGAGACTGAAACTCATTGCGGTCATACAGCTCCTGGCCTCCAATTGAATTTATGTAGTGAGTCGCTGATGCGTACTTGCAAATGGCAATTACCCGTTCTTTTCCCGACAGGGTGTGATCTATATTCTGGCTTGAAGAGACAACTATTTCAGTCTCAATACCTAAATAAGAGCAAACTGACTTTACTGAGCTGAAAATGTAAGCGAACAAATTGCTCGAATCATTGCAAACCAATTGTTCAACCACCGGAAATGCAAGCTTGAAGAATGGAGCCTTGCCGTAGGCTGAGGCGAATTGTCTGACTAGCTTTTCGCGGTCAAAGCTTCTTGCAATTAACCGCTGCGAAACCTCAAGACTGTCGGAGCCGGATTCGAGCGCGATCGAAAACATCTTATCTTCACCATTCCGCAGAAACCGGTTGCGATTTATCCAACCCTTTTTTGTATATTTGATGTTGTCATAGATTACAAATTGGTCCACGGATCTAATCAACTGAAAATAACCTATGTAAGGCAAAAAATAGGGCTGCATAATTGCCAGCCGCTTTGCATCGAAAGTCATTCTTTTATGATGTCAACGATTCGCCGCATGATCTCGATCGCAAGCCCCGGGTAAATGGGCAGACAAATCACCTCATTCGCTGCGCGAGTGGCAACCGGTAAGTTGGCAGTTGCCGCCGACGGCAAGCTTCGGTACATAGGAAATTCGGTTATCAACGGGTAAAAATATCGACGGGCGTATATGCCATTGCTCCGCAGTTTCTCAAAGAGTTCATCGCGGCTGATTGGATACTCCGGCTTAACCAAAATAGGGAAGTAGGCATAGTTGCCAGACAACTGCCCCGCACCGGCAAGGCATTCAATGCCCTCAACCCCTGCCAGCATCGCCCGGTATTGCTGATCTACCAGCTTGCGCTCTTCAAGCGCCTTGTCAATGCTCTTGAGCTGCAGCAAGCCGAATGCCGCATTCACCTCGCTCATCTTGCCGTTGATGCCGGGCGCAATCACCGTCACTTCGTCCACAAAGCCGAAGTTTTTTAAGTGATCAATGCGTGCTTTGGTTTTTGCGTCCTGGCACACAATGGCGCCACCCTCAAAGGTGTTGAATACTTTTGTTGCATGAAAGCTTAGTACCGACATATCCCCATGATTTAGCACGCTGCCACAGTGACATTTCACGCCAAAAGCATGGGCAGCGTCGTAAATTACTTTCAGGCCGTAAGTGTCAGCAATTTCTTGAATGGAATCCACGTCGCACGGGTTGCCATAGCAATGCACCGGCATGATGGCAGTGGTTTGCGGGGTAATGGCGGCTTCAATTTTTGAAGGGTCGAGATTCAATGTAATCGGGTCAATATCCACAAAAACGGGCTTAACACCATTCCAGAGCAAAGAATGCGCGGTAGCCACAAAAGAATACGGCGTTGTGATCACCTCACCGTTGATGCGCAGAGCTTGCAAAGCAGTAACTAGCGCGATGGTGCCGTTGGTAAATAGTGAAATATGCTCTACCCCAAGGTAGTTGCAAAGCGCCTGCTCTAGCTCCTGGTGGAACGGACCGCCATTAGTGAGCTGTTTGTTATCCCATATTGTCTGAAGATATGGCACGAAGTCTTCGAGGGGTGGGAGCAAGGGCTGGGTTACATAGATGGTTTTTTTCATTTCTTAATTGTAAATTTACTTTTCACGAAGTACATCTTTTAAATCCAGTACGAAACCCTGTGGTAGGAAAATAAAAAACAAAGGATAAGAAATTGGATTTCCCCAAAATGGCAGCACTAACGAACATGGGAGATATCCATGGACTTGCCAAACAAGTATTTTCACTAAAACCTAATACATAACTAAATAAATAAACAGAAAAGTAAATCTCAATAGCAAAATACAATGCGAGCTTATCAAAAACGCGTGGGTGAATGCACTACCTGCCCCAAGGATTGCGTGAGGAATAATGAAAGCTGAATAAAATTTGTATTAAGTGGTACACCAATATTTCCAATTGATTGCAATAAATTTTATTTAAAACCTATATTCCATGTATCCCATGTTGACTATCTCTCAATCTGTTGGAGGAGATAAAATCCACCATCAGAATTATGTAGATAACCTTTATTATTGCCAAAGTGAATATTGTAACCGCAACAAATAAAAGAAAATTTAATATAAATAAAAATATCACTTTTTGTGATTTTTTTACCATCAGTAATATTTTTTTATTCGTATATAATTTGAAATTAATTTCAATTCATGTTAGTTCAATAGCAATTCAATTCGATTTTGCTGATCTTTCCTTCTTTTCTTGAGCGCGATACCCTTTTTTCGTTTCGAGATTTGCAGTGATATTCTATTATGAGATTCCAATTTTTTGTATCAATTAAATTTGGCAACTCATAGTGCTCCTGTAATGTAATATCACATTTGAAATAATTGCATTCTTCAATTTTTAACTTTTTATCATTATCAAGATAAATTTTTTCGCCACTATCATTGCTTGTATAAGCATTTATGATATTAATTTGCCTTTCACCCCATGTATTATCGATAATATCTTTCGCCCAAATGGATAGAGCCAAAGCATTCAATATACAAACAAATACTATGATAGCCTTTCGCTTATTTGTCAAGCTATTATCAAAAAGTTTAGCCTTTGAATTAGTCAACAAATTATTGACTTTATACATTAAAATATAACCCCTGAAAATACTGAGTCTGAATATAAGTACTACTGCTAAACTAACAATAATAAAACGACAAGATTCAGTCATATGGAAGTATCTAAAATGTGGCTGTGAGAACCAGGCAGTCATTGCACTTTCATAGATTAACACGAATGAAGTCAAAGTAATACTCGCAAAGAGTTTGTTTAAAATATCTTTTGAAAGGTCGTAACTAATAAATATTATCCCAGTAACCCTCTCAAGATAAAAATTAAAAGTTAAAATCCATCCTATAATCATTATTATTGATGTCGCATAGACATAATTTCTGAAGTGCCTACGATGGAAGTCCTTAATCTGAGCAAATGCTGTCTGTATTCGACTTGGAAGAAGCTTTAGCTGATAAAATTCGTGCTCCCTAGCCGCTCTTTCACTAATATTTGCGACAGAATCAGCAGAATATGCCCCCCAACTATAGGAACTACCTACAAATTCAACACCTTGTCTGACAAACTGTGCCTTTACGTACCTGGGACTTGACCAACCGGGATCAAATAACATCAAACCCAAATTTCTAAGACCATACTTAATTATATATAGTGGATATCCCATCCAAATTTCCTTTACAATATTTAAATGGAATTCATCATCTGTATTATTTACTGAAACTCCAACTCTTTTTATTGGAAGAATTATGTTATAGAAATACTCTTCACAAGGTTCGGTGATAACTTTATAAATTAATTCTTCAGTATTATAATTATAAACATTTTGTTCCATAAATTCATTTGGTGTTTGACCATATTGGTTCGCAACTAATTTCGATTGTCGCGGTGATGGAGATAATTCTTCACGCATCCTATCAATTAATAATTTACTATTTGGACCTAATTCTGGTGTAATTTTATATCCGAATTGACCCATCCACATGTATGTACTGTAGAGTATTTGATAGCCTTTTCCAACAGGCTTGGTTTCAGTTTCATTTGCTAAATTGAATACATTGAATCTATGATTTTGATTGATACCAAATACGGCAATGCCGATCAATAAACATGCAAGGTAGTGCTTTAAGTGAGCCCTTTTAAAAAAATATAACGTTATTAGTAATGATATGAATAGTAAATTTCCAGATGTTCTGGTTAATGAAGCTGCTATTGCAAATAACGCAAAAAAATAAAGAAATATGATTTTCTCTTTCCAAATAAAAAGTACCATATACATTAAAAATATTTGCATTAAAAAGATGTATAACTGGTCAGGATAAAAGAATTTTATATAAGAAAAAGGCGCCAATGTTGCAATTAAAACCATTGAAGAATAATATGCTATGGATTGTGAGATATTGCTAATTGAGATGTAATGCGCAATAACAATTAAAATTGCAAAAATACCATAAGCAAGCGTTATTCCGATAAAAGACTTAAAATATGTAAATCCAGTAATGATGTATAGAAGTGGCATCCCTACTTCACGCTGAGCATGCCCCAGAGGCAATTTGGTATCATTAACTATCGCAAGTGCCCAATCAGTGTAATGAACTGAGCCTCCAGGAAACACATACCCTGCAGCATATAAAAAAAGGATAAGAATACTTGTTGAAATGACAATAAGCTTGCTTATATTTATTATATTATCTTTGGATTGAGCAAAAGTTAATATAATAATAGAAATAATCCACTGAAAAATATTTGCCACAATGCTCGTAATATTCATAATTTCTCCTTGTTTTTTATCATGAAAATATATTTCAATATTTGAAATATTTAATTACTTAGTACATTACATTTTGTACTTTGGGGTAGTCCAGTTTTTTTCATCAACTGATTAAAATACATTAGTCCAGACCCCTCTAAAAGATGAAGTCCTTCGTGGCGGTAAACTGGTATTTCTTCGTCTATAGTACAAAGAAAAAACTTTATGTCTGTTGATAGCATTAGTTGACTGAGCTACTTAGATTATTCAAAATAATTTAAAGTTCTTGACTTGTCTTTAGAGAGTAAATTTTGCAGCAAGAGCATCCTGATAAAACATTTTCACTGTATCTAATGAAAAATCATCTAAGTCATACCCCACCAGCGACAGCTTTTTTAGTATGTCATTGGTAACCGTGATGACTTGGCAACCAACATCATCAGCCTGGAAAATGTTGAGAAGTTCACGAGGGCTGGCCCAAATCAACTCTGAAGCAGGAGCAACTTTAAGCATCTCGACCGCTGCAGCCATCATGGGTACTGGGTCTCGACCGGTATCGGCTACCCTACCTGCAAATACTGAAACATAGCTGGGAACATTGGGATTCAGGGCCGCAACCACATCTCGAACCTGAGTGAGGGTCATGAGTGCAGTCACGTTCATCTTCACTTTTTGCGCGCCGAGTTTTTTAACCAATGCGTAGCAGGTTTCTTGTTTTGTATTAGTTACAGGGATCTTAACGTACACGTTTTTACCCCAACTGGCTATCTCCATCGCCTGGCGCTCCATCTCTGCAAAGTCATCCGAGAACACTTCGAAAGAAAGCGGCTTGTCATTTATGTGGGTCAGTATATCTTTGCAAAATGCGCGGTAATCAGTGATACCAACCTTCTTCATCAGCGTTGGGTTAGTGGTTAAACCTTTGATATAGGGCTTGGCGTACATCTCCAACATACCCGCTTTATCAGCGCCATCCGCAAATATTTGAACTTTGAGGTCTTCTACTTTTTTCATATCATTTTCCTAAAATTATGTCTGCAGCTTCTGTTAGGGACTGTACACGGTGGTTTACAACTTCGGGTTGCTTTTCAGCGTAGCCGTAGTCAATATAGATGGTTTTGCATCCGGCGCGTTTGCCTGCCTCAACATCACGCCAACGGTCTCCCACCATATAACTTACAGCCAGGTCAATATCAAAAGTCTTTGCTGCAGCCAGTAGCGCCCCAGGAAGAGGCTTACGACATGCACACCCGTCCTCACTGTCATGGTAACAAGTGCGAATTTCGTCAATTGGCAAGCACTGTTGCAAATATTGATTAATCCCCTCCACATCGGCTCGCAAAGTTGTACCTCGAGCGACATCTGGCTGGTTGGTAATAACGATTAGCAACCAGCCAGCATTGCGCAGCGACTGCATAGCTCCGAATACACCAGGCAGTACCTCCAAGGCAGCCAGGTTGGCAGGCGGATAAGGTTTGCGATCACGCACCACGGCACGATTAATTACCCCATCTCTGTCAAGAAAAACCGCCTTTTGCATGATCGACTGATAGCACTGCAAATTTACTTGACTGCAGATTCCCATTTGGTCTGGTTCACTTTGAGCTTTGGGTGTGATACGAGTAGGTGCCAGACCACAGCCTGAAATGCTTCAGAATGTGGGGTAATTGTGTCTGGGTTGACAGTAGGTATGATGATGCAAGCATCTGAAGCCTGAGCCGTATAACCCCCATCACGCCCCACTACGCCAGTAACCTTGGCGCCTATCGTCTTGGCCAGTTTGATGGCCTCTACTAGGTTAGGGCTGATATTTTTTTCAAGATTGCCACCACCTACAGAAAAAATAAACAATAAGTCCTTGGACTGTAGTTTACTGACCTTGAGCCATTCCACAAATACACTTGGCCAACCATCGTCATTGGTTCGCGCAGTCAATTCAGACACGTTGTCTGTGGGCGCGTAACTTTCAATACCAACAATTTTACGAAAATCATTTACAGCGTGCGAGCAATTGCCTGCACTGCCACCTACACCCAGAAAGAAAATACGACCACCCTCGCCTTTAACAGTTGCCAACAAATCCGCTACTTTTTCAATGGCCGCCAAATCCATCTTATGGATGATCTCGGCGGCTTCTTTCATGTGCTGCTCTGCATAACTCATAACTGTTCCTTCGTAAAAAAAAATTCCGCTTCTTTCAAGCCGCTATGTGAACCAATCTCATAAAAGCGATCACTTACTTCATAACCGCCCAACTGCCCCTGTCTAGATAAAGTTTGATAAACATCCGCTAGGTCAAAGGGTTTGTCCCCGGGGTATTGGTCGAACACTTCGGCAGCCAAGACACCCAGCCCGTAATCAATATGGGCCATATCTAGCCGAGGCGCACGCTTGTTGTACTCTACCAACCGCCCTCCCTTAAACAAGACATTGCTTTTATCCCAACGGTTCCCATTCTCCAAGACAGTCATGAGCCCTTGTTGACCACTTTGTTCATAGGCCCGCTGCACCTCAGAGAAATTTACAGGCAGATAAGAATCCCCATACAAAACAAAAAAGTGGTCGCCCAGCAACGGGAGAGCTTTTTTGAGCGCACCCCCTGTTCCCAGCAGAGTTGAACCATCGTGTGAATAACTTACATGCAAACCAACCCCTTCCCCTGTGCCCACTACGTCCCGAATCATTTCCCCCAAGTAACCAATGCACATCACAACGTCTTGCACGCCCTGGTTGTGCAAATACTCCAACTGCCGCAAGATGAAGGGCTTGCCAGCCAACTCAACCAAGGCTTTGGGTATAGTTTGTGTAATAGGGTGTAGGCGTGTGGCAAGACCGCCGGCGAGAATGGCAACTGGAAACATCAGACAGTTCGATCTAAGATGACATCACAACCTTGGTGCCTTCAAAGTCAAACTTGAAGCGAACTTCCTCTAATCCGGCACCTGCCATCACGCTACGCAGCTTATTCCTATCATTTGCCAAAAACATAAGGAATCCACCTCCGCCCGCCCCCACCAACTTGCCCCCCACGGCTCCATTCATTATTCCCAGCTCATACCAGTTGTCGATTTTGGGGTTGCTCATACCACCAGAGCGACGTTTCTTGTGTTCCCAGTGCTCATGCATGATTTCACCAAACAACACGGTCTTGCCGTCCAACAGGGCATCTCTGCTGCGATAACCCAAATCTTTCACGTAATGCAGGTTCTTCAGCATCTCAGCATCGTGTTGCTGGGACTTGACCTTTTGGTCCTTCAGGATGCCGCTGGCACTGCGCGAAAAGCCAGTGAAGAAGAGGAGCAGGTTGTCTTCCAGATCAAACATGGTGTCCATGCTGATACCCAGCGGAGTTGCGGTTACCTTGTCATCTTTGTGAAAGGTAAAGCATGTCACCCCACCCACCGAGGCAATGTACTGGTCTTGCTTGCCAATGGGCTCACCCAGTCGGTCAATCTCAATGTGGCAAGCCAATTCAGCAAGCTCATCTTGGTGCAAGTGCCGTTTGCGGTGGGTGTACAAGGCCTTAAGCAGTGCGGTGGTAAAGCTGCCAGAGGAACCCAGACCTGTGCCAGCAGGAATATCGGCCAAGGTAGTTATTTCGACCTGTGGCGTTTTGAAGCCCATCATCTGCATAACTTCGCGAATGATGGGGTGCTTAACATCGGCAATATTCTCCACATGCTCCAGCTGAGAATACTTCAGGAAAATCCCCTCGGTAAATGGCCGCATGACGTTGACATACACATACTTGTCAATCGCCGCAGAAACCAAAAAACCTTCATGATCTCTGTAGTAGGAGGGAAGGTCTGTACCTCCTCCACCCAAAGTAATGCGCAAAGGACTACGCGCAATGATCATAGCCAGACTCCCTGTATATTTGTTCTACGATTGAAAGTGCAGCGTGGGCATCTGACAGGCCAGCAGCGGTTATGCGATCTTGGCGAATGTCGTCAAAGAACTCTGCAATCTCTACAGCCCAAGAGTCATCGCCCATAGGATATTCCCAAGCTGTAGTGTCGGGTGGCCCCATTTCGGGAAGCATTTTGTACCAAGTAATCTTTTCTAGACCGTAGCTGCCGCCTAGCCCAGATAAGTCAAGCTTGCCCAGCTTGCCGTAGATCTCCATAGAGAAAAGGTTCTTCCACTCGGTGCAGGATGCGTGCAAAAACGCGGCCTGCTTCTTTGCGGTTTTGAGCAACATAAAGCCGTTGTCGTCCACCGGCATATCCCAATAGTAGGTATGGGCGAAGCCCTGCACCTCGGTCATCTCTCCCAAAAACCAGCGCGACAGGTCAATGAGGTGCGGACCCTGGTCGATTAATTCTCCACCACCGGACAAGGCTGGATTGGAACGCCATTCCCTATCATACCCCAGGCGCGCACCATGGCCATAACGGGCACGAACGAACATCAATTCGCCCAATGCGCCCGATTCAACGATTACTTTGGCTTTGCGCAATGAGCGGTGATACCGGTGGTTAAACCCCACATGCACCTTAACGCCATGCTTGGCGGCTGCCGCCATGACGGGCAGAAGTTCTTCGGCTGTGCGGGCGGCGGGCTTCTCTACCAGCACATGCTTACCAGCCTCTGCAGCCGCAAGAGTAATCTCGGCTAGAGAATCATGCAAGGTGGCCACTATTACTACATCCACCAGGGGCGACCAAACCAACTCACGCCAATTGCGAAACGCCTTTGCGCCTGCTATGTGGGCCAATGACTCGGCCCGATGCAAATCAATATCTGCACATGCTACCAACCTACCGCCAGAGCCAATTGCCTTGGCTCGCTTTTGGCCTATCAGACCACAACCCACAACCCCCACCCCAAATATCTTCATTTATCGCCCCAGGCAAATCCACGGTCCCGTCCCGCTATACGTCGCAGGGTGTAGGCATCACTACCCGATAACTCTTTCAGATACTTAGGCCACTGCTCCCAGTTATCCCACACGGCGCTGATCAACTTGGCGGTGATGCCATCACTCGCGGGTGATGCCAAAAAGAGTGCAAGTTCTGCCCCTTTGGTGAGACCAGCGCCACCCGTTTCTTTTTGCCGCAAAGAACGCTCATAAAAAGCCTTGCCAACCTTGTCGGGACCGGCTGCCAAAACTTCATCCAGCATGCGCGTGTTTAAAGCACCGGGGGCTATTGCGTTGACATCAATACCCATGCCTCGCACCTCTTCAGCCAACGTTTCCGCGTATCGCACAATGGCGGCCTTGGTGACGGCATAGGCACTTATGCCCGGCATTGGGCTGGTTGCGCCGCCACCCGAAAGCTGAATCACCTTGCCATATCGCTGCTTCTTAAAGTAAGGCAAAACTGCGCGACTCATCATTACGGAACCAAAAACATTGATCTGCATGGCAGTAACCCACTCCGACCAGTCAATGTTTTCAATTTCACCTTTGGGTCCATAGACGCCTGCATTGTTAACAAGAATGTGGCACCCACCGAGTTGCACCAATGTTTGCGCTACGACATTGTTAACATCAAGTTCCACTGACACGTCGGCTGGCAGCGCAATTACTTTCTGCCCTGGGCTTGCAATCGCAAGCAAATGAGCTTGTGCTTGCTCCAACATGTTGGCATTGCGAGCGCAGAGCATTAAATCAGCACCTGCTACTAAATACATCCTAGCAATTTCTAGACCTAGTCCCTGGTTGGCTCCGGTGATGATGGCAACTTTGCCTGAAAGCACTTTTTGCATTAACGCACCCCAGCATCAGCTGGCGTTCCCACCGCAAGATATTTGAACCCTGCGTCCTTAAATGCCAGGGTGAATTCCTTCAAGTGACGGTTTGCATCAATCACGATAAAGAATGGCTTTACGACATTTACAAGGTCAGTAGCCGACTGCTTGAATTGCGGCCATTCGGTGCCTACCACCAAGGCTCTAGCATCTTTTACTGCAGACATGGCATCGGTGCAATGCGCCACCTTACCGACCCAACTTTCCGGGACTTGCTTTACTTCAGGGTCATACACCTGTACTTTGGCACCTTGCCCCAACAGCCAATCGCACAGTTCTACGGCTAAAGAGCGGCGAAGTGTATCGGTACCAGGTTTGTAAGTCAGACCCCAAATGGCAACAGTTACACCGTTGATCGTTCCAAATTGCTGTAGTAGCTTTCGGCGTACCCAATTTTTATGCTCATCGTTACTCGGACGCACCGACGACAGTAACGGCGTTGACAGGTGATGGGCCTGACTCTCTATACCCAGAAAGGCAATATCACGGGCCAGAGTGCCACCAGCGAACGGGCCACCAGGAGAAACATAAGCCTTGGGGCCAATGCGCGCTTCAGTCTTTAAGCCACGCTCAACTTCCTTCGCATCAGCGCCCACAAATTCGCAGATGGCGGCAATCTCATTGGCAAAAGTGACCGATGTCGCCAAAAAAGCATTGATGGCGTGCTTGGTCATTTCCGCTGATTCAACTGACATCCACTCCACCCGGTCCGTTACTAGGGACAAAAGTCTTTCTAGTACGTTACGGGCCTCAGCATCTCTAACCCCCACCACGATACGGTCTGGCTTAAGAAAGACATCCAGCGCCTTTCCCAGGCGCAAGTTTTCCGGGGAACAGGCAAAGCCTAGCTGTTTGCCGGGCATGTGCTGGCTGGCAAAGGTTTCGAGCTTGCGAATGGAGCCCACAGGCATCTGAGACGACACCAAAACAATGGCGCCATCCGCCAAGTACGGCAAAACAGCCTGAATCTGGTTTTGAACATAGGCAACGTCGGCCCGGTCTTCATCGTCCACCGGAGTGTCAAACGCAACCCAAAGCACCTCAGCACCAGACACCCCTTGAGCAGCGTCAGAAGTAAACGTAAGTTTTCCGCTGGCGATGCCCACCTGGATCAAATTATCCAGACCCGGTTCGAACAATGGGGCCTTGCCTTGCGCAAGGTTTGCAATGGTGCAAGCCATCGGGTCTAAACCCACCACCTCATGGCCGACAGATACCAAACACGCCGCGGTTACTGAACCCAAGTGCCAAAGGCCGTGAACACATACCTTCATCATCAACCCCTAGATTCAAAAACCCACTCGTTGTCACGAAGGTATTGAACCGTTTTGATCACACCTTGTTGGATGCTTAATTTGGGCGACCATCCGAGCGCCTGAATACGTTTAGTATCCAGAAATATAAATGGGTTGTCGCCGACCCAACCGCGATCGCCGCCTGTGTACTCCAACTCTGGAATTACACCCAACTCTGAGCAAATCCAGCCAATAGAGTCATTCACCTCACAATAACCATCCACACCGAGATTGAAGATATTGACCTTGTCGGGCGCCTTGTCCATCGCCAACAAAATAGCGTCAATACAGTCTTGCACATAAAGATACGACTTGCGCTGCTTGCCATTACCCAGCACAGGCAATCGGGTGGGATCTGTCTTTAGCTTTTGGTAGAAGTCAAAAACGTGGCCGTGCGTATAGCGCTCTCCCAAAATGGACACAAACCGAAAGATACAGGCTTGGAACCCAAACCCCTCGCAATACGCCGATATCAAACCTTCGCCGGCGGCCTTGGATGCACCGTACAAAGAAGTTTGAATTGGAAAAGGACCGTCTTCGGGGGTAGGAACTATCGGAGCCTCGCCATACACAGAACCGGTGGATGAAAATCCAATCTTTTTAATGCCATTCACACGCATAGCTTCCAACACGTTGTAAGTTGCAATCGTATTTTGCTCCAAATCTTTGCCCGGATGAGAAGTACCATAACGAACATCTGCATTGGCCGCCAAATGAAAAACAGCATCGGCCCCCGTAAATGCAGCTTTCAACCCTTCAATGTCAAGCAAATCAATTTTATTAAATCTGAAATTTGGGCATTCCTCAGCATTAGCAAGAAATCGCAATAACCCAGTTGATAAATTATCAACACCAAACACCTTATGACCCATAGAAAGAAGTCGATCTACCAAGTTACTGCCAATGAAGCCAGCGCATCCTGTAACAATAAATTTCATTTTGTTATACCTAATTTTTCATTAAAAACAAAATGGTTCATTATTAAGAAACTTGAAAGCCCATTAAAAAAAATAGAAATCATTCCACCCAAATATATTGACAAACCAAGAAACTCCACAACAACTATACTAATGGCCAGTGTAATCAAGTAGTTAACAAAAACCATCACACTATATTTTACCAAATCAAGCCCTACAGTCTTAGCGCTCCGACTGTAAGTAAATGAACGATTAAGAAGAAAATGAGTTGCTACTGTAATGACATAAGCTCCAGAAACAGATATTCGATTATCAAATCCGAAATTTTCATAAAAAAGCCATATTAACGCCATATTCTGAAAAAATGTTGTAGCGCCAACTAATATAAAACGAATTATACGCCACTTGTACTTTTTTATATAAGCACTCAGATAGCTGCTCATTTAAACCTTCGTGAATCTGAATTTTATGATTGCTTTCAACCAAGTTATCGGGTCCGCAAACATTCGGACCTTTTTGCCTTCTAAAAATGAGCGGGAACGGTAATTTACAGGTATCTCAAGTGGCTTAAAGCCTTTCCGGATGAGCTTTATTAATAACTCACAATCAAAGTCGAATCGATCGCATTCAAATACGATCCCTTTGATGCAATCACGCCTGAATACTTTGTACATCGTAAAGGGGTCACGCAACCAAACTCCATAAGAAATATTGATAATGGTAGCAAACACCCAATGCCCAAAATTCAAAATGAATGCCCGAACGGGTTGATCTGAAAATTTGCGCATTTTCCAGGCACCGCCACCGTGCCTGGCGCCAAGGATAAATGCCTCCCTACCATCACGCAAGGGTTCTAGCAAAGCGTCATAATCATCGATATCATATTCATCATCTGCATCCTGTATTAAAATGAAATCGCCAGAGGCTTTTTTAAGACCAGCCCTGACAGCATGCCCTTTACCACGAGCTTGCTCTTCAAAAATAACTGTTACGCGTGGGAGATCAATATATTGCTGAACAATTTCTTTTGTACCATCATTTGAATTGCTTTCAACTATTATCAACTCAATATCAATTCCATCTACTTGCTTAGCAAGAACTCTATTGATGCCATTTTGGATAGTATTAACTTCATTGAATGCTGGCATGATTACTGAGAGAGACAGATTTCCAGCTCTTGCATGTTTTTTCGCAATCATCCCAATACCCGAAGCTGTAATTGGGAACGGCTGCCTAAGCAACCGCTTAGGCAACAATGCAGCGCCAAGGTAAACCATTTGAGACCAACCTGGGACGGGATGTTTTAAAAAATGACCTGCAATATAATCTAACGACAATGTTTTCCTTGCAGGAAAATGTTTAATTTCCGAGAATTTTTCTTGGAAAAGCAAGGACCTCAAATTTTGAGTATCAAAGTAAGTCAGATGCTCTAGTTTAAATTCCATCCATTTAGTTTTAAGCAATTTAGCTGACCAGGAATCCAGGGAGGGCACAACGCAAAATACTTTGCCATCAGGTTTGAGTAACTCAAACACTTGTCTAAGAAATAGCCTAGTATCTCTTACATGTTCTAGAACATCACAAAAAACAATATAGTCAAATTGCTCCCCTGATCCGGCTAGTACATTGATTTCACCCTGAAAAACTTCCGCATCGAATTCTTTCAATTTTTCCCGAGCGTCAGCGCAAGCGTGTGATGAATATTCAACTCCCGTCACCTTAAGACCACGACTTGCGGCAACCTCCAGAAAATCTCCGCCGCCACAGCCTATTTCTAACAATGAAGTGCCAGCATCGACACCATTTGGAATCAATAGATCTAAGTATCTTGAAGCTGTTGACTTTTTAAGATTCTGTACATGCCTGACTCCCTCATTTTTATCTGAGAAGATAAAATAGTTACCGCCATATATATTTCTCAAGGTTTCGTCTGAAGGCTGAGGATTGATCAGCATAAGACGACAATAATTACACTGAACAACGCGATGATGCGCCAGTGAAAATGAATAATAAAGATGCCTCGAACCGCACACGGGACACATGTTTATACTATTAACAGTAATCATAATTTACAACTAGAAAATAATTCAATTTAGCGCGAAAATATCTGCATGCATTCGGATGAATGCATTGCTTATTTTCGCCCCTTCATAGCTTTGTGTCTTTTTGACTATCTCAGCAATTGCTGACAATTCAATGGTCGAAATAGACTTGCTTCCATTAGACTCCAACATTTCATTCACTAATTGTTTTATTTCCTCGGGAGAGTTATCTACAGAGTGCATTCCTGCCTCAGCCAGAGATTTTTCAAATTGCACCCAACCTGCTTCTGAAAACAACATTTCCTGAAAAGTCATAAAACGACCTAATGTTGTTGAATAGATTAATTTTGGTATGTAAGTATCGCTTGGATACCACTGTGGCAGACCCACGGGTGACCAATTAGTCATGGCGCAGGAAACACCAAAGATTGGAGGTACCAAGCCTAGTCCAGAGTTGGTACCAATAAAAAATTGACAAGTTCCGCAAAGAAAAAGATCCATAAACTCAGACTTCGCCTTACTTAAGGCGTAATCCACTATGCCTTTTTCTTTTGGTAGCGGGCGCATGGACGAATCACCTAGCCTGATGACGTATCCGCCCCGCGCAATTACTTCACGAATTGCCGGCAGATAGGTCATAACATCAGCATTGCGGGTGCCAGGATGAGATTTATGCCACTTTAGGTGGAACCCCGGCTCTCTCACGTGTAGGCAAACATACCAACTGCCCTTGGGTATGCCTAACTCATTTAATATTGACTCGCCCCTGACTCTATCCAAGTCATTAATGTTAACTAATGGACTCCTGCCTTCGGCAATCCAACGATGCTGAACAATGGATCCAGCATGGCTAAACATTTTGGATCTTCCGTCCTCAAATTCTATTGACCAAAATTCATCCTGCAGAAGTGACAATTCTTCTTGAGTGAAGTTTCTCAGCAATTCTTTTGTCGCAGGTGCAATATATTTACCCCAAAGCTTCAACAGTTCTTGATTAGGTATTTTCATGCCGGCCGGTAGAGAAAAATACGTTTGTTCAGCTTCTCTACCACTCAATATTTTGTGTTTAAGGTAAATATCCAAGTGAGCAATATGACCAATTGCCAAAAACCATGAGGGTGCAAGGAATCGGACTTTGTATTTATCCAGACCCAAATGTTTTATCAGCTGTTCGCGGTGTTGGCTGCATTGGGTCCAAATATTTTCTGCTAAGGTATATTTACCCAGAATAAATGCCTTAACCCCGATTTGTTGCTGTGGTGACACTTCCATCGGATAATGGACTATTAACTCCGATAGCAACTGCAATGCCTGCTCATGCTCACCCAAGCTAATGGCCATTCCTGCAGTGCTGGAGATTAGTTGTGCAGAGGCTTTTGGTTCTGTGCATTTTTTCAAAAAATATTCAAATATTTCTCTGTCAACAATTGACCTTTCGAAATATGTAAACATTTGGCCTGTAGCCCGTGCCCTTATCTGTATTTGAATTGCCTTAATTTTCCCAAAAATGGTTCTTTTTTTTGAATCAGTCTTATTCTGTCCGCTTAGAATGAGATAGATTTTTTTGACTAAGTTGGGAAACTTGGCTAAGTTGGGAAACTTGGCTAAGACTAAGACTAAGCTCAATAATCTTTGAGCGGAATAGATATAGGTAGTTGCTAAAAACCAGGCGGAGACCAAAGGAATTTTGTACCGACGTAAAAGCACCATCTTTGAGCTTCTAATTATTTTGAGAAAAATCAACCATTACCCGCCCACTCATCGCACCCGACCGCATGCGTCCGATAGCATCATTGATGCCCTCCAGCGGTACTCTCTCGGAGATGAGTTCGGACAACTTGATGCGTCCAGCATTAAAAAGATTGTGGTAGCGCGGAATATCCTCATTCGGAATAGCTTCTCCGCCTTGGGAGCCGGCCATTCGCTTTCCAAAATGCAGGGGCAGTGAATAAATATTGATGTTGTTGCCTTTGCGTGGCACGCCCACCAGAGTGACCTTGCCTTGGGGCTTGGTCATCTGGTAACCCATTTCAATGATGGGCGGCTGACCGGTGTTGTCAATGAAATGGTCCAAGTTGTTGACACCGATAATTTTTTCTATCTCTGACTTGGCATCCTGGGTCTTGGCGTTGATAAGGTGGG
>Ga0214921_10003967_pt1 | contig 22241 bp, 38 predicted proteins | sample LL1505_MetaG_FD_177992 | JGI IMG/M metagenome (GOLD analysis project Ga0214921, IMG submission 177992) | Freshwater microbial communities from Lake Lanier, Atlanta, Georgia, United States - LL-1505 | ecosystem: Environmental > Aquatic > Freshwater > Lake | place: USA: Georgia | collected... | reverse complement strand
TGTTTCAACTATGATGCCGTCAAAATCTTCTGTTGGATAAATGCTTACGTTTTGTGATTCAGTTGTAATAACTGTTTGGTGCAAAACTTTGTTTTTCATTTGTTTTGTTTTTAGTTGATTTGATTTGCAGTCAGGACAGGATTCGAACCTGTATACCTTTCGGCCTCCCCCTTCCACTTAAGGGAGGGGACGGTCTAACCAATTCCACCACCTGACTGTGTCCTCGTCTTTCCGAGGTGTCACCCGTTTCTAGTCTTAGTGGGTTAACTTGGTAGTCAGGACAGGATTCGAACCTTGCATCTTTTGTTTGTGTTCTTTTCGGGCGGACTGTACACATCCTAACAAACAGTTGCTCTTACCATTTGAGCTACCTGACTGTTCTCTTTGCCTTATCTATGGACAGCAATAGGTGGCTCCATGGGCCATCTTGGAGGGGTTGGTGCTGATTCGGGAACGCATGCTTCTTGGGGTTCAACAAACTCCTCTGGCGCATACTTCTTGCCAACTCCAATCGGGTCTTTGGTGTATGCCGCAATTTCTGCCATTGCCTGTTCAACGCTCTCAAAGGCGAATGATTTGCATCCTACCTTTACCATGCATCCTCTGTTAAAGAATGTGAGTTCAACATTCCATTGCTTCAGTTGATTAATTTGTTCTCTTGTGTGTGTCATAGTATTTAATTTTTGTGAAAGTTAAAAACGATTAGCCTTTAATCCAAGACTTTAGGAAAGTTTCTTTTGCAATGCCCACAAACAAATGCCCCACGAAAAACGCAACGCCAAGCGTTGGGTTTAGGATAGCGACAGCCACCGATGCGACGACTATCTTGCACATCTGAAAGAAGTGCTCGGCGTCCGTGAGGAATACTAGGAACGTGGCGCTAAAAGGAAACCTTTCCTCTTGCGGTAGCCGTATTCCGAAGTGATACCACTTGGGCTTATAGACCTTTAGCAGTCCGTTCTTGGTTGTGGCCCATTTCTTTTTCCATGAGTTGATGCTGTTCCATTTTTGGAACTTACCGCTCCATTGACCGCGGATGCACTCGTCTTCCATTTCATTGAAAAGCATGAACAGGAATCCTAGCAATAGAAAAACTGCTTTCATACATACACTGGGATAATGCGTTGATTTGGCTCAACGAAGGATGATGCGATTTTCTCCGTCTCATAAACTCCGAATGCGACCTTTCCGTCAAAGATAGTATAGTGAGACAGTTTTTTGCTATCCTCATTATTTTTTTTGAAGATGCAAACCTCTCCCATGGCCTTAGAAACCAAGGCGATAACTCTCTTGTCGTACGACATTAGGTCATCAATGCTCCTTACCGAATACAAAATCGACGTGTGGTTTTCTATTGCCGGAAAACATTTCAAAATGTCGTTGTAACTGAGATTCAGCGAACGCCTTATGACATACATGGCAATTTGCCTTGCCTCAACATATCGCCGTTTTCCCGATCGTTGATCCATGACTTCGCGTGGAACATTGCAAATTTCTGACACTATATCCTTGACAGTGTCAATCATTTTTATAGATTTCTGTTTTGAGTCCATGTTTTTTTAATTCTTCGATTCTATATTTTTGTAATTCTGAAAGCCGTCCAGTCGGGGTCTTTATTTCGCTAAATAAAACATCGCAGTCTTTTGGTATCGCTATGAGGTCGGGAATCCCGTTCTTGTTTGTCTTTATCAGTTTGATGACATAATAACCCTGCTCCTCCAACTGCTTTATTCTCTTTGCCTGTATCTGTTGTTCTCTCATAAGAAGTCCCTCCTAAAATGGCTGATGGTGTAATCTAATTTTCGGGTGACGGCCTTGTATATCCGGCCCTCTATCCCTCCATCGGAAAAAAGCCAAACAACATTGTTCTCAAGTCTGTCCATCGTTGTCATTCTATCTCTTGATTGCCAATAAGATGTCGCACTAAAATCAATGTTGAAATATACGAGCAGGTCTGCTTTTTTCAAAGAGATTCCTTCTCTACCCGAAATTATTTGCAACGCTATGTGCTTGTCCGTGCTATTGAACTCGTCCAGGTCATCGGTCAAGGTGTTCTCAAGTACACCTTTAAGCAACTCGTACTCGGCCTTGAACTTATAAAATATGCCAATCTTCATTCCGGCAAAATTCTTCAAAATGTAATTGGCTTTTGCGTAATCAATGCAGAAGGATTTCCCGCTTTCAAAAAGAACCGTTCCAGAATAAATCTGGTGAAGTTTATTCATCAACTTTACCTCGGTATCGGCAAGTATCACCTCTTCACCAACCATGATGACTCGGTCTTTCTTCAACCTTCTTGCTAGTTCGTGAGTGAGCGGGTTCAACTCGACAGACTCAATCCTTTCGTTTATGGTTGTCCGAAAACCGGCCTCGGCCTGCGTGAAAGATATGGTGTACGGATTCATGGCACTTATGATGCTCTTGTTTCCGTCGCTATAATCTTTTACATCATATCCGTTTATCTTCTTGCTCTTCATTGACACATGGTCTCTTGCGAACATATAGAAGTTCTTGTACCCGCGAAATGGGTTGCCAGGTATCCCGTAGACTTGATGGTAAATCTGAGAATAGGATTCGGGCGTTGGAGTCCCCGAAAGCAACACCACATGGATTGGCTTATTCCAATAAATAAGCTTCGCAATGTCAAGGGCCCTCTTGCTTGGCTTTGGGAAGGCGCCAAGGCAGTGAGCCTCGTCTAAAACCAAGAAGTCCCAATTCACTTTAGGAAGACGATGAATCGACTCGTAATTTGTAACTCGTACATTTAGAGATGTGCCGTAATCTTCAATGTCCTTCTCAATACCGGATATTGCCTTCTTCTTGGTAAGGAACAAAACTCTTCCCTCCTTTAATACTTTCTCACAACACGCAATGCTCGTTAATGTCTTGCCGGTTCTCACCTGCATAGCCAAATAAACGAAGCCGTATTGCTTCAGAATGGACGACCCCCTATCAGATATGTCAATCTGATAGTCTCTTAAGGCGATCATACGCTAAAAGAGAAATAGATGAAGCGATCAATTCCCTCAGAAAACGTGCTTGCCGATACCCATGGAATAGAGTATTGGATGGTGTACCCATACGAAGACTCGAACGAGTCACTGGTAATAGTGTAAAACATCACTTCACGGGGATACAATACATGATAATAAACTCCGAGGCCTGAATGGACGCTTCAGGCTCAGGAATTTCTCTCCTGAATGCTTCCTGAACATACATCCTGAATCGATTGAATTGCTCTTCGTTCATGGAGTACATACTCCTCCAGTCCTCAACATCAACAATGTCGTCAGAGGTAACGCCATCATATCCCGCTATGACGAACATAGCGTCGATACAATCAATTCTTAGTTTTGCTTCTTTTTCTGTCATGTTTTATTACATTATCAATTAATTTACCACAAAACGGACAATAGTGACCGGCCTTAATGTCAATCATGGCTTTTGTCGTTTCATGCTGAACAAGGCCATGGACTTCGCAAGTTCCCGCGTACTTTATCATTGTGCAAATATAGTTCAAAACGGGGTGCTATCTGCGTCTTCTTTGCCAAAAATTATCCATCTTCCGCTCATGTCTCTTCCTTCCAATGGAGGGCATTCGTACTTAAACTGAGAGTAAGACGATAACCATCGATAGAATCTCGTCCTGCTTATTGTAAACTTTGACTTCGGAGCATAGTCGGGATTTTCACGAATGAAATCATCGTAAAGACTATTCTTGTAATGCCTTATTCCTTCCGTTAAAACCTCATTCGGTTGTTGCCCAGGCAATACTGCACACCATTCCATGAACTCATGGGATGTCTCCGCAGAGAATTGGCGAACCCTCAAGTTGACGAACGAACTCTTGACAAGACCCGTTGACAGATATGCCGATAGGTTCTGTAACATATAGTTGTCAAATGCCAACCATTCGGCTTCATCCCAATCGCTAAACATGAGCCTTCCAAATTCGTCAAGTGGCGTAAACTCCTTTGTGTAATACTGATGCAGTTCAAGTTCCCACTTCCTTCTCGCAAAAGAATTGCCTGCACCCTTTATCGCATAGTTTGTTGTGATTGCGATTTTGGGAGACTTCGCAAATGGAATCTTGATTGCGTCTTTATTCTTTTTCTCAATGGTCAATCCCTCGGTTACGGCACTAAACAACCTCTCAAAGTCAAAGTGCTTGCGAACGTCATCAAAGCATATCACCTGCGTTTCGGCACTTACAAGTTGGTACGCAAAAGAACGCTCAAATGTGAACGACTTTCCGTCAATCATAATTACCTTCTTCATCTTTGAAATCCCATTCATCAACAAGCCCTTACCCGTACCCCCCTCTGGGTTATCGGTTATCACTTCATCATTCAATATGACTGCGGGGCAGAAACTCAAGTTCTTGTATCCATGCAGTAAAAAGCCAATGGTGGACTCCATGGACTTCACCCTTGACTCTTCTTTGTTGCAGATGTTCTCAACGAACCGCTTGAAATCGCAAGCACCTCCCTCAACAAATCGAAAGTCTCTATCTATAATGTGTTCTCTCCACACATAACCATTCAAGTCAAAATAGTCAATGCACATAACCTCATACTCGGAAACGCGAACCGCACAATTCCTATAGTACAAATACGCGTGTTCCTTGGTGTCCTCCATCACATAGACATCTATCGTTGTCAAAAAAGACAAGAAAGTGTCGGTGAAATACTTTGTGTTCTCCACAAAAAAGTTATACACCTCGATGTCTCCATAGGACAAAAGGTGGTTCAGCGTAAAGTCCTTTATCTTTTGCTCGGATGCGTTCTCAATTAAATTGTTCGTAATCCTAACGAATATGTAATTCTGACTTCCGTGAGGGAAATACTTGTAAAAACCATTGTCCTCCAAGAACTTCTTGAAGCCAATGTGAAACATTTTGATGCCACCCTTTTCTGTTTTCTTCCAAAAGATGTCTTCGTCTTGGGCTATTCCTTGTATAATGGAATCTACGGCATCGGGGTCAACGCCCTCCTTATCAAGTTGACCCCGAATAACTTTTTTTGGCACACCGGCCTTTAATTGTCCCTTAATGCTTTCTATCTTATCTCTGTCTTCGTAATACTTCGTTCCAAAGTTTTGGACATTTGAATAAGCACTATCCACAAGTCGTATAATTTCGATTTGCTTGAAATCACTCGAAGCATAACTCAAGCAGATGTTCAATGCAGAGGACTTGTCAACGCCAAAGTCATTGAACGCCATCGAAAGGATGTAGAGGTTATGATTCCTCGAACCATTGACCATGGGATATTTTTTGCCCCACCATGTCAATAGGATTTTTATTATTTTATCTTCATCTGTTATAGGTATTGTCCTGCTTGCCTCTGTTATCGCGTGTTGCACAATCTCCTCTTCCTCTATCTTATCCCAAACGGATGAATTTTCATTGACATAAACAGACGGGTCATAAGACTCGTAGCAAACACGGGAAATGTTCCCCGTGGCCTTATCGAAATGGGGGTTATCGTAATGCTTCATCAATGTCTGAAAGTACCCCTTGTGGCTATCGATGGATGGCGGTACTTTCACGATGACCTTTATTCCATCTCCCGAAGGGGAAATGAAGGCACAATAGGTGTACTCGGATTGAGTAATCACCTTCAAGTCTTTGTTTAATGCACTCTTCGATTGATAGCCATCAAAGTCCAGACAAATGAACCCAGAGTGCTGAATGACTGCTTGGTCATTCCTCTTGGTGAATACACCACTAAAGCAGATGGCGGGTAAATCCTTCTTCAGAACCTTCCGCTTGTCTTTGTCCTGCTCCGCCCTAATTTTATCGACCAAGTCCTTTGATGCACCACTCTTGATTCTCTCAATAACGAAATCGATAGTTTTGTGAAATGGCGTAGTGGTTTCCTTGATGTTTTTGAATATCGTTATCATTTGTCTTTAAGATTAAAAAAGGGGAGGTTTCCCTCCCCTTAAACATAAGCCATTATGAAATCTTAATAAGGGGCAGACCCCTCGTCTTTTTTAGGTTTGAATGAGTTTAATTCGACATAAGGTTTGCCGTTCTTGGCCTCCTTTATTTCCAAGTTAACCCATCCTCCATCTTGGTGCTTTTCTAAAAACGCTTTTGCGTCATCCACTTTTACTGATAGTTTTCCAATTACAAATTGGGGGGCTTTGTCACTCGGATATTTGAATGAGAAGCCGTCTGCGAAAATTTTTTCTTGTTCTGACATAGTTTATAGGGTTTGGTATATGGTTATTTGGCTTATGTTTTTCTTCTTCGATGGAGACAAGTAATTGTCATAGACTTCAAGAGCCATCTCCACCTTCTCCTTGCCTCTTGCGACAAAATCATCGGAGGCAGTAAAGACACCAATCATCTTGGTCTCTTTGTCTATGGCGATGAACTTTACGGGTTTTCCGAATAGTTCACCATAGATGTACGCTTGGCTATCGTAATTGTACCGATAGGCACTATACCTAAAGTCAGCCAACGATGATGTGGTCTTGATGTCATACACAAAATCTTGTGCAACGATGTCGGCCTTGCCTTTGAATGAGTGACCCAAAATCTCACCAACCATAGGTTGCTCGAACTTGTTGCCCTTCTCATAAATCATCGTAGACACCTCAAAGTTCTCCTTGATAGCCCTTGAGACTTCAATCAAGTTCTGCACCTCCTCATGCAACAACAATATCTGTTGTCCACTATCAACAAGTGCTTGCTTGTAGACATTCGTGTTTCGGGATGAAGCCTCGACAACTTTGAAACTGCTCAATTTTACAGGCTCAAGCAACAATGTGTGGAGGTATCTACCCTCCACCATTGCCTTCGTTTCTTCCTTGGGCTTACCAAAGTTTTTTGGGTTATTGATAAGCGTGTCGATGTCGGAGTTTGACAGCCACGCTGAACCAAAATCTCCATAGTAGTTATCGTCTACTTTCAGTTTCTCAATTATTGTCGTACTCATCTTTTAGGGATTTAATTGCGTTAAGTGAAATTTCGTATTTCTCATTGAATGCCTCAAGCATGGACGAGAATGTCATCGTGGATTTGTTGGACTTCAAGTACGATACAACCTTCGCCCAATTACCATCACCGACATCAAGTTGAGTCCTCTCCTTGGGTGTACTTGAGTACACTCGTCTCCCTCTTGGGGGTGGAGGTGGCGTAGCCCCTGGCTCTTCAGTATCTTCGCCAATCCATAACTGAATGCCCAAGCCGTGCATGGCAATGGCCTTGGCCGTACTACGCTGAATGCTCTTGTTTACATCAGAAGATGTGATTTTCTCTACGGGAATGGAATTGTTTCTGAAGTCCATAATGGGCAACATATCGATATGCTCTAAGCCCGCGATGGTGATGCCCACCTTCACATAGCCCGTACGCCCGTCCGTAAAGTAGTTCAAGCCCGTGTGCGGAGATTCATAAATCGTTCTTTGTGCATCGGGGTACTCGTTTTTCAAAATGTTCCAAGCGTTCGCCCAAGAGAGGTAATCCATACCCCCCTTCTGCTCAATCTTATCCTTGACAGAGATTGAATTTAATTTTTTGTAAGTTGACATAATTTTGATTTAAGTGAATTGATTTTTTTAATTGTTCTCTTGCTTGGTTTAATTTGTTCTATCCTTTCTTCTATCAAATATCGAGCCACAATTTTGACACCCTCCGTCCAACCAATCCTGTTGAAGATGGTGACATAGGACGGGGGCATCTCGGTGTAATACTCGCTATCGGATATGTTGTAAGAAAAAGACAAGACACCATTCGTATTGGTACACTTTATGTAGAGCGAATACGCCCACGATGAACTCGTTCCTTTTACATACAATGTGGCAAAGTCTTCTATTGCCTCACTCCATATTTCATCAGTTGTATACACGGCTCTAAAATCTTGCCGACAACCGACTTGAAGAACTTGTCTCTCGCACACATTTTCTTGCAAGCGGATACATTGTAGCCGAATAGGTTTGGGGGCATATCAAATCCCTTCCGCTTGAAGAACTCGTAGATGTAGATGGGCTCAATAAGGCATTGGTGACAAATGTAGCAGAACGCTTGACGGCCTCTTGTGACCCTTCGCTTCTGCGTCTTGGTGAATATGGTGTCAACCGAATCATACTTGAACTCCTTCTTTATCTCTTTCAACGCTAAATTAAACACATCATCCCTCATTTCGCTTTATTATTTTAAGTAAAATCAAATAGCCAATCAAGTCCGTAATCGTGTCTTCGTTATCGAACTCACCGATGTTGCATAATCGGGTCAGTTTAGAGTCAATCATCACTCTAACCCTCTGCTCTGGCGTTAGGTCTGAGAAGATAAGCACGGGGCGTGACAAGGCATCTCCGTATTGTGAATTTTTCTTTAGGAGCAATTCCTTCAAGGCATCGCATTCCTTTGATATTTGGGCATTGTTTGGCATTAGTGTTCGTTTATTTTTATGTGTTTTTCAGTTTTTACTCGCCTTCCGCTACAAAGTTTACACTTCGAGCAGGTTGATACATATCCCGCCTCCTTCGATGCGGGGCATTGGACGGCATTGGACTCCTCGCCATCCTTCTTAACGATGAACGCTCTGAAACCAAGGGCAAAGGACTCGGATGCCTCTTGGTCGCTATGGGCACTCGCCATAAAGTATTTTGAGTACGGCTGACACCAAGGCTTCCGCCATTGGTGGGTGTACCCCGTGTGACACTTGCTCACCTCGACCATCGACTCAACAAGGTCGATAGGCATCAACGATGGCTCTCCGTATGTTCCGAATCGGACATACCGACCCTCGCACATCTCGACTATCTTCTTGCGTTTTGCCTCAGTCAGTTCGGACAAGTCCTTTGTCGAACGCAGGGATGACAAGAACCCCGAAAATTGCAGGTACTTGTGGGTATAGCACTTTCCGTTCCCCGAATTTCGAGACAATGGGCAGTCCATACAATTAGGCTTGTCGCCCAAGAAGAAGTCGCCTTGAGACACCTTACCCGCCTTGGCCGACTCAAGTTGGCTCAACGAATAGGTGTAGGTCTGAACGATAACCTCCTTGGGGTCGGCAATCTTCTTGTTCGATGTTGTCGAAGAGGTCACCACAAAGAGCAGGTCTCCGTCAATCCAAGTTACTTTCATTGTGCAAAGATAGTTAAAAGGTTCATATTCCTATGTGCCTCATCTCGATATCCATCTTCTCGGCAATCAACTCGCTTATCTCGTCCAAGGTGGCCTTTAACATTAACTGCCGAAAAACCTGTGTCTCCATGCCCGTCTCTCGCAGAATGGATTCAATGGTCTCTCCATCAAGGTTGTGTTGGCGAATTGTTTCAATGATTAATTGTTTGCCATCGTCTTCTTCAAATATGAAAACCTCTTCAAGCAGTTCATCGGTGGCATCTTCGCCCATCTTTGAGCGTAGGTATTCCTTCGCTAATGGTGTGGAGGCGAATCTCATAACGCTCCCATCCTCGTTTAGAAGATACTCAATCCCATTGAGGGATATGCCTTCAATGTATCGGCCAATCGTGACCATAGATTTGTGATTCATAGGTTTAGGGTTTAGTTATTGGGGTTATTAGTATAATAAGCCGATTCAAACAAGAAAGTTCTGCTTCTTCGTGAGTGTCACAATGGTACACTAAAGAGGATTGAACAACAGCGTTGTAATGGCCGTTGTCATACTCAATGAAGTGCCTTAATCCGTGCTTCTCCCTGAACCACCTGAACGCTTGTTGGTAGAGGGGGGCAATATATTGGTCTTCATCCATATCATCTTGAGTGTACAAAAAATTATCTAATAACAAGGCTTGCCTTCGGTTATACCAAGCAAGACAGGGCTCATTAAACCCAAGCCCTTTGAGGGCAAGGGCTTGTTCGTATGGGATAAAATCTTTTTTCATTGCTTATTTAGTTTTGCGTCAAGTACATCATCGATAAGAACTTTGTTGACCTTCATCGGTGATTTCACCTCTGAGTGGTCGGGTCGGCAACATCTTCGGGCTTGACGAACAATGTATGCTCTCCATTTCAAAAACTCGCTTATTTTGTTTTCCATAGTGTAAAAGATTAAGAGTGATGGTGTACTTGAGTACACCCCTTTAACTTTCAGCAATCAGTAAGTTACGATATTCGTGCCCCGTCAAGTGTCTGAATTGACCGAATGGTAAGCGAGGGGTTTTCTTCCCGTCCTTGGGTCGGACAAGAATGCAATCACCTTGGCGTATGATATAACTTATATTACCCTCCGCTATGTCGGTCTGAATCGTCCAAGCCACGCAGTCAATGGGTGACACATTTTTCTCCATGTCCTTCTGAACCATATTCCAAGCACTTAATCCCTTGGTCGTAGCAACACCTCTGAAGTTGACCCATAGAATGTACTCCCTATCGGTGCTTGTGTCCTTGCAGGAGACATAGTAGCAATCCCCTTCACTGCTATTCTTACCAAACAAGTCATCGGCAGAGACTCGATAAAGAGAATAGGTATCATCGAAACATCGCTCAACCAATTCACCGCTTTGGGTAATCCACATCGTCTTCTTCGCAATCGTCTCGCTCTTTATGTGCTTTGGCTTAACCTCCTTAATAAGCCTCTCCGTGCCAAGGCACGCAATAGCAACCCTTCTCGCTTCGATATTGGTGACATTGCGTGCTATCTCCTTAAATGTTAAGGGCTTGATGTCATCCCAAATATCTTCGAGACCCTTGAATGGCGTGTCGCCATACTTTAATTTTAGCAGACCACACCCTGTGTTGTAGTCGAACTCTTGATTATTGATTACGATTTTCATGCTTCTTTAGTTAAGTAAAAGTTTTTGTTAAAATTAACGCTCAAGAGACCATCTTCGGATTGCTCTGAAGAATCAAATTGAAAGTTCTCGTCTTCGGATTCTCCATCAATGTTCATATCGTAGGCAAGTTCAATGTCATAATTAACATCAGCCTCTTGGATGGATTTGACAAAGAAATTTATCGCATCAATGTCAGCATCATCGAGAATGCAGTCCTCTTTGTAGTTAATATCCCAATGCCCGTGGGTGTCACCCGATATGTTTTCAACAACACGGAGAATCCTGCCCCGAACATCATCGTTGACTCGGAAGTCTACCTTTTCCGTTATCCATTCGGAGAACTCCGATGTCGCAGATTTGGTGTACTCAAGTACACCATCGTCACCCATTGATATGTAAACACTTCCTCTTTCGCCAAGGTAGTGCCCATCCGAACATTCGTAAAATGTTACATTATCGTAGACCTCATCGTCAACTGCACCTCTAAGATTGTCGGGGTCTCGTCCAAGGTCGAGACGCTCACCATCCTTGTCATAGAAGTTCAACTGCGTTTCATTCATAGAGTCGCCCCCGCAGGAGAACTCAAAGACGGCATGGTCAACGCCCATCTCCGTCCAAATTTGTTCAATCGTTTTCATTGATTTTTGCAATTAAGTGTTTAACAATCATTTTTCCTGCATCGTTCCCCAAGTCCTTGACCCCATTGCACATCCAAGGCTGAACCTCAAGATGCTTGAGGTAATCCTGCGGGGTTGGAACGAATTTCATCCTAAAGTCCTCGGCAATGTGGAGCATAGCCACATCAATAGTGTCAACTCTCTTGCCGTCCGAATTGGTGATGTTGTACCCGAATACCTTTGGAATAATCGTGTACGCAAACCAAGTGTTATGAGTCAGAGCCCTCGATGAATTGTTGTTCATCGTAGACTTGGGTGAGTCTATCAGTTCGTGGATGGGGAGGTAGTCTTCTACCTTGCCTCCCCACCGCTTGACTGAAGATTGCGAATGAATAAGTGGATTAGCCATTAGTCCCAAACCCTTGTTACTTTCTTATCAAACGGGTTGTACTCGACCTGGCGACCCATAACCCAAAAGCCCTTGTCAACCTTTAAGGTTTCGTGTTCTGCGTGTTTGCCCGAAGGTGTTTCGTGGACAAGTTTGCAGTCGCTCTTCATCATGAAATCTGATTCGTTTATGTCGGTGAAGTTTCCGTAGAGGGTGTGTTGGTTAACGCCCTCGCCTTTGAGAATTGTTTTCTTTTTCATCTTTTTTTTGGGGTTTATAGGACGGGGTGTACCGAAGTACACCCCTTTCCTCGGTTAGTCCTCTTTCTTGCCTCCTCCTAATTTTTCACGCAGGAATGACTCAATAGCGGAAGAGCCCTGCCTCTCAATCATTGCAGCCATGAACCTACGCTCGGCAATCAGTACGCCCATGTGATAGCCCGACATATAGACCTTACGCTCGTACTCGGTCAAGCCCTCGGTCTCGCCAAGTTCAGCATTTTGCAATGCACCAAGGTGTCCTTCGAACATATCCGATATTCGGTCTTGCTTCTCCCAAGAGGCGTAAGCATCTGCTTTGTTTCTGCCTGCCCAATCATCGTTGAGACCAAAGGCTTCGGCAATCGATTCTTTTGTGTTTTCCATTTTTGTAAAAGGTTTTTAAGTTAGGGATGGAAATTTTTTGCAGATTTAAGCCTCTGCAAGGGGCTTGTAATAGATGTGCTTGGGCATACTCCCGAAGACAAACTCGGTGACCTTGCATAGCCACATAGTGTTACCATCCTTGGTGTTGTACCAAGCACCTCCAATTATTGGGGTCTTGAGAAAACGCTTTAGGGTGTCGCAATCATCAAAAGGCTTTGTATCAAGTTGAAGTGCCACTCTACCCTTGCCATTGGATAGTTTATCTATCCATTTGTCAGCACCTGCGACCATCTGCAATTCGCTTTTTGTTCCTTTCCAATGAGGGAGGTCAACATACCATCGACCATCCTCTCTATAAAATGTGTGTGTCATCATATACAAAGATGTTACAATAATTGTGCCAAAGTGAATAATAAGACATTGTGTCAGTTGTGTTATGACAAAGTGTCATAGTTTGTAGTCGCTGAACAACGAAGGGTCTTCAACGATGTTCTGACTCCAAGAAGTAGTCCAATAGGACTTGGATATGGAGGAAAGAACATAGTCATCCAATACATTGTTATCAACATTCGCATACAAGGTCATCGTGTCCAAGCAGGTGTTTATCTTGGCATAAGGGTCTTCCTTGTCGCACTCGGGCAGAAGTATGTCATAAAATGTTATGGAGTATCCATGCTCGTTCGCTACCGCCAAGGCAATCTCGCCTTGGTCGGTAACATATAACAAAGAACTATCGGGTCTGCTTACTTTCTTGTATCGCATAGTCTTTTCAGTTTATAGTTGAACTCGTTGGTCATCCCCTCAATGTCGAACTCGCCATCGTCAGACCTTGCCACATCAACAATGATGGGGGCGGGTGTACTTGAATACACCTCGTCCATGAAAGCATTAATGCAGTCAAGTTCGCTCGTTGAGTAGTTGTTGTGTTTCGAATCAAGGAAGTCCAAGTACAATTCGTGGGCTCGTTGCCAAACTATGTCGAGGTCAACATAGGGTTGTTCGTGCATCAAGATGCGTGATGCCACGCAGAAAAGCGGATAATAATTGTTTTTCATTTTAAGATATTTTTACGATTTGTTGTTGGAACTCCTTGCAGTTTTGTAGCATCTCATCAAGAGATGAGTATGTTGGACTGCTATCATCGTGTAGCCAATCTTTCATTGAATACTGAGTGCCTTTAATCCTTAAAGCCCAACATCTACTTCCATCCTCCAACTCCTTATGAATCATTTCTGTCTTGGGGGTAATGAAAATAGAAAAGCACATCGAATCACCTATTTTCATTTTCTCAAAACTTGATTGATGCCATTCCGCCTTTTGGTTCTTTGTCTTGGAAACAAAGTACGCCCTTATTTGCTTGGATTTAGTTGTGCTTGTAGAGTGACGATGCTCGTTATCCATCCAATCATCCTTTAGTCTAAGCAACATTTCGCAGTTGCTCATATTTGGGTTTGCGTATTCCCTATAAAGTTTCACATCAATGACCGACCCAAACTCTTGGGTGAACTCATTAATATCGGACAACACTTTATCTCGCATGAGCCCAAACATGATAGAATTGTGAAGATTTACATCGTGAGTAAACCTCTCCTTGTCATATTCGCATTTGTGTACGCTTGCAAGGGTGAACCGCTTATCATCGGTCGCCTTTGGACGATTGTTGATAGTGGCAAATTCATTCGTGATTTCATCAATGATTTTTTGTTGGTGTTGTGTTAGCATGGCTTAGGTGGATTTATAGTACAAGGTAGTAACAATCGGGTGCATATCAAAGGCGTTATCGTGTTCGACCTCAACCTCCGCATACCTTTGGTGAGAACAAACTGAAGAGCCAACATTTTCACTCGTATCAATACCCTCCGACCGAAGGTCGGAGAGTGCATCTTCGAGAGACTTGCAGGGGTCGAGAACTTTGGCGGAGCGTGAATACTGCGACCAAATGATTGGCGTGTACATCATAGCCCCCTCCGAAGTTCATCGATTGACACGAATTTTACCTTGGCCTTGACCTCATCAAGCGTGAGGGGGCAGTCCTTGGAATCGGAGAGCGTGCGGTTGCACCCAAGGATAACGCCCTTGCCAGCGTATGCCTCCTGCGGATAGCCTTCAAACTTGAAGAACGCAAGGGGTTGTCTGAAGAGTCCCTCCTCGTCAAGCCATATCTCATGCTTGCGGTCATCGGAGATTGCTCTCTCAACAAGGTCGCATCCAATATGGGCGTACAAGTCTTTGAGGAATCTACTCTTGCTCACCTCCACCTCGGAGACTGAACGATTGTGCGGGTCGATTAAAATTGCTTTCATTTGTTTGGATTAAAGTGTAACATTGGACGATACAACGCCTCGCCTTTGGCGTAGGTAAAGAGGGAAGTGTACTTGAGTACACCTCCCCCGTGGTAACCCCTTACCACGCTTTTATGTATTTCTCTCCGCCTTTGATGGCTTCGATTATCTTCTCAATCGTGGCCTTTGTGTAGGCCGTGGTGCGTTCACTCGAAGTGAAGCAGTCAAGGTTACCCGCAGGAAGTTCGACAAGTATCTCCTCCTTGTCAAGCCCCACGAACTCTATGAGGTGTTCATCGGAGCAGACATTCTCTCTATCCTTGCCCGTCATCGAGCAACCATAGGAGGTGCTGAAGCCATCCTTCTTGAGGTAACCGCCCAAGCCCTCAAGCCACGCAAAGCCAATGCGTCTGAAGAATGCGGGGTGGGTCACCGCCCCAAGGCGTGGGATGTCCACGGGCTCGGAGTAGTCCTTGAGGGAGAAGAAGTTGAGCCCCTTGCCACGATAGACACCCGTGTTGCTGAAGCAACCGCTCACCTTGAGGTCGCAGGTATCGGCAAGTAACTCGCAGATACCCGCAACAAAGCCCCCGTGGTTGATAAAGGACTCGGCTCTGACCCCTCCAATGCAGTTGGATGCAAACACCAAGTGAACCTTGGGCATCTTGTCTACCTTGACCTTCCGCCAATAGCACTTCTCCTCGCCCGCAATGAATGAGGGCATATCCACCTCCTCGCCCTCGTCCGATAGAATATACCCACCACGCTCTGCGGTCAAGCCTTCGACGATGATGTCGCGGGCTCGGATAATCTCCTTGGCATTGTACCCGTCATAGCACCGCTTGACCATATCGTTAAACGATTTTGTGTCACCATAGAACCTCTCCGACTTGTCCTTGCATTCAAGCGTGGCAGTACCCATAGTCTTGGCAAGGGTCACGAACTCATCGAACGAACACTCGGTGAGGGTCAAGTCTCCTATCTGCTCGTACCTCATAGCCCTGCCCCCTCCAAGAGCCTTCTCTTAACATCGGGTGCAAGCCCGTTGGTGATGGTGAACTCGACCGCCTTGGCGGGTGTGTGCCTACCCGAAGCGACCAATTTGGCCGTGGATATGGACTGCCTCGGTGAGATGAGGATGTTGTCATAGCCCAAGTCCTTGGCCTTGGCTCGTAGGGTCTGAACCAACACGATGGCTTGGTGTACTTGAGTACACGCAAAGTGCTTGTCGGTAGAGTCCTCGGTGAACCGCCTATCCACAAGGGGCAGAGACTCGGCAAGGGCTACCTTCACCTCAAGGTTGGAATCGATATTCCAAGTTATCTTGGTGAAGCGGTTGAGGGTCGACCCGTCCTGCCGTTGGGCGGAGGCGTACGCCTTGCTTGACCCATGCCCCGTGGTGTTCTGACACGCCACCACTCGGAAGTCGGGGTGCTTACGCACGGGCAGTCCGTCTGCAAAGGTGAATCGGTCACCCGCCAAGAGCCCATTCAGAATGATGGTCACATCGGAATTACCTCGGTCATACTCATCCAAGATGGCAAGACCGCCCTTGGTGTACGCCTCGTAGAGTGGCGTGGGTTTGTAGTTGCCGTGGGGGTCTTTTTGACCCATGAGCATCGTGGTGGACATCATGCCGTTGAACGGGATGAGGTACGGGGTGAGCCCCAGAGCCTCGGCACATTGGAACGCCCCAAAGGTCTTGCCCGAACCCGCCTCGCCTACAAGGGCCACATTCTCGCCCAAGTTAATCTGAAAACACAATTCATCGAAGTGTTCGTGGGCATGGTCGAACTCCTTGGTCACCCCTTCGGGTGATACGAGCCTCGTCACCTTCGCCCTTGGCACTTTGGACAATGCCTTGGTGGTGACCTCTTCGACATCTTTGCGAACGATGTCTGCAAGGCGTTGGTCTGCAAGGATGGAGGCAATGATTGAGTCCGTGTCCACCTCTTGAGGTGGTGGAGTGTACTCAAGTACACCCGTCTCACGGAGTGCATCCTGCATGGCTTGGGAGGTGGCCCGTGCTACGGCATCGGCCACTTGGGTTTGGGCTTGTTGGGTGGCCTTATGCATCAAGGCTTCCCAAGTTGATTTGGGTGTACTCATGGTTGGTTTGGGGTTAGGTGAAAGGTTTTGATGATGGCGTTGAATTGGTCTAACTCGTAGATTTCAGAATACTCATCGGACACTTGGGGGTCGGAGATGGTCTTATGCTTACAGCACTCGAACGCCTCTCGGAACGATGGCTTGGGCGGGTGGGTGCGACACTTGGATGGGTCGACCGACCAATCAATGGCGAAGAACCTGCTCATACCTTGGGTGTACTTGAGTACACCTTGTAGGCGTACGAGCCGTGGCTTATGGTCTCGCCTCGCAGGAGGCGGGCCTTCGCATCGGGTACTCCCCGCAGTTCACGGAGAGCCCAATGCATGGCGGTCATGGTCATCCGCCCATAGTGGTTGGTCTTAATTACTGACGGCATAGTGCAGGGGTTTACAAGGATGATGCAAAGATTGTGCCAAAGTTAGAATCGGACAAGGTGTCATGACAAAATGGCGGTGATGAGCATCGTGCCGACAATATGGCAGACCCACATTATCTTGTTGTCTTCCCGTGCCCCTTCGTAGGGCTCGTCATCAATGCACATCAGAGAATAGAACCCTAATACAAGGGTCGATGCGACGATGATGAGGACGGGTAGTTCGCAGAAGTAGGCGAAGTAAGAGGGCAGGATGGAGATGAGGATTGGGAGATAGTTTTTCATGGGGTTGGGTTGGGTTGGGTTGGGTTGGGTTGGGCAGGACTCAAGCCCCCTGCCCTTGGGCGGTAGGTGTACTCAAGTACACCTATGGTCTGAGGCGGGGGGATAGGTGGTTGGTCTTCAATTCGTCCTTGAGCCTCTTGGCGTGTTCGCCCCTCCAAGTGGTGGCGTTGTTAAGGAAGTAGAGGACAATGCTCCTGCCGTCATCGTATACATAGCGGTCATGGACTGAACTGAGCGAGAGCATGGCCTCAAGGTAGGGGGCAGCAGCAGGGTGAGGTTTCGGCCAATGCTTGTAGATTTCAAAGGCAATGGCTCTGATGGGGCGGGGTGTTGGGTTCATGGGTTTGGGTTTAGGGGGGTTTAGGTTAAGGGGTGGGGTGTACTCAAGTACACTTGGGCTTTCTGCGGTACAACTCCATGACGCAGTAGTGGATTTCGTCTTGGTAGTAGCCGTTGTTGGGGTTGTCGGGTAGCGAGGCCATGGCCTCCCTGCAATCTTTGATGATGTACCGCAAGGCGTGGGAGTCAAGGCTCTTGAGACGCTTGGGGTACTCGGTGTGGTTCATCGTCTTCATGGACGGGTTGGGGTTGGGGTTAAGGGTTGGGCAGGACTCAAGCCCCCTGCCTTGGGCGTGGAAGCGGTGGAGGGTGCGAGCCCTCGGTGTACTCAAGTACACCCCACGCAATAGCACCGCTTGGGCGGGTGGCCTTAAATGGCTACCCTGCTGAAGCCCTCGGCCATGGGCTCGGCCACGGGCTCGGCCATGGGCTCGGCATCGGGCATCTCGCCCACAAGGGCTGACCATACCGCCAAAGCCTTGAGCAATTCGGCCTTGGTGTTCGAGGTCACGAGGTTGCCCTCGGCATCGATGCGGGCGGCCACGCTACGGGTAGCGGAGGGGTCAACATCACCAAGGCGGAACGAGAGGGTGCTGACGGCCTTGGGCTTGGGCTCGGCCTTGGTGGTGGGCTCAACTTCGCCCTCGGACTCAGCCTGCTCGACCAAGGCATCGATATCGGCATCGGTGAGGGGCTCGGCAAATTCAATGAACTGACGCAAGGACAAGGCCAACGAGCCCTTAGCGACCTCCCTGCGGAAGAGCATCAGCAGGGTCTCATTTTGGGCGAGGTAGCCCGCCTTCTTGAGCACGCTCGACCACTTGCTCTTGACCTCTGACTCGGTCACAAGCCCAATGGCCTGCAGGTGAGCCGACTCGGTGGGCAACTTGGTCTTGTCGGTATGGCCCTCAAGGGTGGCCCATACACTCTTGAAACCATTCGAACTGAGGGCTTGCAGGTTGGCGTAAACCAATTTTGCCCTGCGGAGCGAGAGGTCGAAGCCTTTGACCTCAAATTTGCCCTGCTCGGCATTGAGGTCTTGAACCTCACGATACTTGAACAGGTCGGCCATAACTTGAAAATAAGTGGAGGCGGTGGCGGGGGTGGTGGAAGTTGTCATGGGTTTGGGGTTTGGGGTTTATGAGGGCGGAATTGCACTCGGTAGGGTAGTTACAATAATCGTGCCAAAGATTGTGTAAAGATTGGCAATGGGGCGGGGATAGGTCAAAAATGCTGATTAGGAGGCTTGGAGGGGGGTTTGGGGGGATTAAGGCGGGCCTTGGTGTACTTGAGTCCACTTTTTGCCGTCAAGGTTGGCGGTCTTTTTGGCATGACACTTTGTCTTTCTCTTGTCAGTCGGACACTTTGTCAGCAGTCAAGCAGGGGGGCGGGGGTCGGACGGGAACGATGACGGGCGGGGGTCGGGCTCGGCATAAGGTCGGCATGGGGGTCGGGCTCGGCATGACGAAATCGGCAAAAGTTTCCCGTAACACAAGACACATCGACCCCCCCCCAAGGTCGAAGGGGGTGCTTTCGCAATCGGGCGGTCGACGCGAAATGGCCGGAGAACCCAAATACTCTAAATATCTCGTACATTTTTAAGCCTAACCCCCTCATTTTCAGATCTATGTCGCCCCATGTCGAGATATGACGATTTTATGTCACGTAACTAATTGATTTTCAGTTCTATGTCGATTATGTCGTTTTTTTATTAAGTTTGGGGAAAAAAAAATATAATAAAAGAAAGAAAGAGAATATATATAAGAGTAGTACGGAGAAAAAAATCGTGTTTTTGTCATGGAGTATATTTGTGCATGGTTCAATATTGGCTTCCAGAGACGATGATCCATGTTGATGGCACGGTTTTTGTAGTGATAAATGAGCATTGGGTTGACGAAAACGACATCCCGATGGAGAGTCCGAGAAAAAAATACAGCACCGATGGTGATTTATGGGTTTTACCAATTAATTTTGAGCCAATATGCATAAAGAATTGAATTTTGGGGACGATGCAAGGCAAGGCCTGTCGTCCGGTATCCGCAAGATGTCTTCTGCGGTGAAGAGTACGCTGGGTCCTGGCGGAAATACGGTCATTTTGGAGTCGAATCAGCACACAAGAGGGCTGACGGTGACAAAGGATGGCGTGACGGTTGCGAAATCGATCGTTTTGAAGGATCCGGTGGAGAACATGGCGGTGCGCATCATGCGTGAGGCTGCCGAGAAGACCGCGTCGACGGCTGGTGACGGCACAACGACGGCGATCGTCATCGCTGAGACCATGACGCTGTCTGGTATGGAGAACAACGTGACGCTGTCGCAGTCGAAGGCCCTGGCAAAATACGCCGACGAGGCCTGTGAGATGCTCACCAAGATGAGCCGGCCGGTGTCGGCCGACGACATCGAGAACGTCGCGACGATATCGGCGAACGGCGACCCGGTGATCGGTGCCATGATCGCATCGGCCTACAAAGAGGTCGGCCCCTCGGGCATCGTGTCGGTCGAGCGAAGCCAGACGTCGACGACTTATGTCGACACAACGAAGGGCATCCGGTTCAAGAGGGGCTACAAGAGCAAGACGTTCGTAAACGACCAGCGCCGGGACGAGTGTATCATCGAGAACGCTCGCATCCTGGTCTCTGATGTGGAGATCAGCAACATCTTGCAGATCGAGTCGATTCTTAAACCAATCGTAAATAGCCACCAGCCGCTGGTGATCATCGCGGACTGCTCCGAAGCGGTCGTGATGACGCTGGCGATCAACGTAGTGAAGAATGGGCTAAAGTTCTGTGTCGTTCCTCCGCCATCATTTGGTTATCGAAGGGGCGAATTGATGGGTGACCTTGCTTTGACTTTAGGGGCAAAGTATTTCAGTCAATCAACGGGGGACGACCTGAACTTAGCTACCATCGACGACCTTGGCTTCGCAAGCAAGATTGTCGTCGGACGTGAAGAAACGACCATCACCCGGGGTGATACGAACCAGGCGGCCATCGACAAACTGGTCTCTGAGCTTTACGAGCAGATCGAGACACTGCAAAAGGACGACGAGAAGAAGTTCGTGCTTGAGCGAATCGCGGCTCTTGTTGGGTCGATGTCGGTGATCTACGTCGGAGGCGAGACGGACATGGAGCAGAAGGAGCTGTACGACCGGGTCGATGACGCGGTCTGTGCCGTTCGGAGCGCCCTGGCCGAGGGCGTACTGCCCGGGGGCGGAGTAGCGCTGATGTATGTGTCCGAGACCATGGACAAGAATTACAACGGCGACAAGGCGTTCGAAGCGTTCTACCAAGCGATCCGGGCGCCGTACAAGACCATTCAGTCGAATGCCGGCGTGTCGCACGATTACGACTACAAGAATCCGTTCCGCGGGTTGAACATCCGGACCGGCCAGGTCGGCGAGATGTTGGATATGGGCGTCCTCGATCCGACCAAGGTGACCAAAAACGCCCTGATCAGCGCGACGAGCGTGGCTGCAACTCTACTTGGAACAAACGTAACGATCCATGAAAGCGATCAATAAGTACATCATCTGCGAACCGATCGCAGAGGAGATCAAGACAGACACTGGTCTTATCTTGTCCGAGAAGGATTCCGACAACATCCGGTACCGGATGGCACAGGTGGTCTCACCTGGCAGCGAGGTACAGGTGATCAAGGAAGGCGACCGGGTGTACTACGACAAGAGCGCGGGGTTCAAGATCCTCATTGATGGTCATCCGTATCTCGTGATCTCAGAGAGAGACGTCGTTGTCGTATTGTAGCGTTCATGTTCTCGATCATCTTCCGGTAGACCTTATGGTTGTAAGGGACCTTCCTGGCGAATATCTCATTGCTATCAGGGTTTTCTGATATCTCTTCGCCTTCAAGTTTCTTGTAGATAAGGGTAATCATGGCTTTCGCCGAAGGCGTTATGGCGAAGAGCCTTCTGGGCTCTTCCTGGACGACGCCGATAAAACCGTTTCGAATAAGTCGTTCCATCCTTCCTCTGTCCCAGGCCACACATGACTCCATGGTTTCGAATGTCTCTTTTGAGAAGAACTTCTCGGAGTACACCAGTAGGAGGACATCGAGGTCTGCCTCCTGGATATTCCACTTCACTTTCGCCCAATAGCGTATAACTCGCCAGTATTTTAGGTAGTCTTTCATTGCGACGCAAAATTATGCTATTTTTGCGACAGTGAAAGACGCTTGTTACAAAAAAGTAAAGGCCCAGTATGATGTATTTCCTTCAGCGAGGGCCAGCCAGGCGATCGCGAAGTGTCGCAAGGAGTCGGGGACTGTTCGGAAAACCGAGAAGGGCACAAGCCTAAAGAGATGGGAGAAGGAGAAGTGGGTCGACCAAAAGACCGGCCGCGCCTGTGGAGCTGGTGGGAAGAACGAGTACTGCCGGCCGAGCAAGAGGGTGTCCGAGAAGACGCCCAAGACGAGCTCCGAGATAGGCCGCTCTAC
>Ga0214921_10003966_pt1 | contig 22250 bp, 23 predicted proteins | sample LL1505_MetaG_FD_177992 | JGI IMG/M metagenome (GOLD analysis project Ga0214921, IMG submission 177992) | Freshwater microbial communities from Lake Lanier, Atlanta, Georgia, United States - LL-1505 | ecosystem: Environmental > Aquatic > Freshwater > Lake | place: USA: Georgia | collected... | reverse complement strand
GCCGCCATGGGCGAGACGGCCGCGCACGGCAAGCGCCTGCATGTGCAATGCCCAGCGGGTTATCTGGATGACGTTGGCCTGGGCGACAGCATTGCCATCAACGGCGCTTGCATGACGGTGACCAGCCGGGAGGCCGACGGTGCCGCGCCGCATTTCACGGTGGACGTGTCGGCCGAGTCGCTGGACAAAACCGCCGGCATGGACGCCACCGGCGCGGTGAATCTGGAAAAAGCCCTGCGCGCCAATGACCGGCTGGGCGGGCATTTGGTCTCCGGCCATGTGGACGGTATCGGCGCGGTCACGCACTTTACGCAGGTGGGCGAGAGCTGGGACTTGCGCGTGCTGGCACCGGCCGCGCTGGGCAAGTACCTGGCCTACAAAGGCTCCATCACGGTCAACGGCGTGAGCCTGACGGTGAACCGCATTAGCGATACGCCCCAGGGCTGCGAAGTCCATATCAACCTGATACCCCACACCGTGACCCACACCGCGCTGAACAGCCTGCAGCCCGGCACACGGGTGAACCTGGAAATTGACCTGATCGCCCGGTATGTGGAGCGCATGCTTTCGACGGCTCAAGGCGGCTCACAACCGTTATAAATCAACAAGTTACGTGAAATCATCTGGCTCACGACGGCGCTTAACGGCTATAGAAATACCGTTGATTCAACGGTAAAATAGACGGTATTTTCAGACACTAAAGAAAAATACCGTCATGGCCCTCACAGACTTAAAAATCCAGTCCATCAAAGGCACTGATAAGCCGCAAAAAATTGCCGATGCTGAAGGCATGTACCTTTTCGTATCCGCGTCAGGCTCCAAAGCATGGCGCTTCGATTACGGCTATGGTGGCAAGCGTTTCACATACACGATAGGCAAGTACCCGCAAGTTGGTCTAGCCGCCGCCCGTGCCAAACGAGCGGAACTCAAAGCGAAGCTTCTCAGTGGGCTCAATCCCGCCATCGAAAAGCGAACGCAAAAAGTTCTTGCTCGATCAAGCGTCACTGACACCTTCGAGTCCATTGCAGACGATTGGTACACAACCAAATACGCCAACCGCTCTGAGTCTTGGAAGGTATCCAACAAGCTGTACCTGAGCCGAGACTTGAAGCCCAAAATTGGCAACCTCCCGATTCAAGATGTGTCAGGTCCAATTTTGGTGGCCGTGCTCGAACAGTGCGCAGAAAAGCATGGCTTGAAAACAGCAGATCGGGTTCGCCAAACCGCCTTGCAAGTTTTTGAGCACGGCATCCTCACATTCAAGACAAAAGAGAACCCGGCAAAACTATTGAAGGGCTGGAAAGAAATTCCGCCTCGGAAGAACCGCCCTCACCTTCTTGAGCATCAAGTTAGTGACTTGATTGAAGCAATGGATGCGTATCCGGGATACCTGACAACCAAGCTCGCTGCAAAAATGCTGCTACTGACCTTCGTTCGGAAGACCGAAGTCACCGAAGCACGATGGGAGGAAATTGATATGGTCAACGCGACTTGGACGATTCCCGCCGAACGCATGAAGATGAAAGACCCCCACATCGTCCCCCTGTCAAAACAATCCCTTGAAACGCTGGAGATATTGAAAAGCAACTCTCATGGCTCCGAGTTTGTGTTTCCAAAAAATAGCACCCTTCTCAGGCCAATTAGCCGAACAGCCCTCAACAACATGTTCGCCAAAATGGATGGCAATAAGTACAAGGGAACATTTACACCACATGGCATCCGTGGAACGGCCAGCACCTGGGCAAACGAAGTGGGACATTTCCGCAATGACGTGATTGAACGGCAACTTGCGCACGCGGAACGAAATCACGTTCGAGGTGCGTACAACCATGCCGAGTACCTTCCAGAACGTCGGAAACTCATGCAAGCTTGGGCAGACTTCTTGTTTCCAGCAATGCAAGAGGCAGCATGACCATGCCGACAAAACGAGTCAAAATTAGAAAAGGCAATCGTCCCAACGGTCTGTCGATTGACAGATACAAGGGGCATGAAACTTGGTCATATCGCCGTTGGGCATGGGAGTTCCTACGGCGTGACGACGACTTCATTGGAGCTTGCGCAGCAGTTGACCGCAATGAGCGAACCGAGCCCGAGGTTGCAAAAGAATTTCACCTGTCGAAGTTCAAGCATTGCAACATGGGCTTCAAGTCAAAAAAAAGCCCTGCCCCCATCTATACCGTTGAAACTATCAAAAAATGGGCAAGACTCAAGCGCGGCGATACGAAAGAGCCTCAAGTTCGATTGAAAGCTGAACTCAAACCGGGTCAGGTTTTGCTTCGGTTTGATTTGAATCAGGAATTTATTGTTGGGGGCAGCTTGGATGCTCAATTGCGAGCCGCTAAATCCACCTTAAAGGAAGCACTTGCGACCTACGCAGAAGCAATCAAAAAGAAGCCCGTACCGAAAAAGAAACCAGAGCGCAAGAGTTTTCTTGAGCTTCTGCGCCGCCTTGACGCCGTGGCAGGACACGATGTAGGTGCGCAAGGGCTCGCGGCACTACAACCCGACGACTTTCTGGAACTCGAATCCGATGACAGGAGCAAAAAGGCAGCATCCCTAATGCGAACACCCCGCGAATATGCCAAGCGTATATTTCTAAGCTTGGCAATTCACACCAGTAAATGACGATGCAGCCTTTTAGAGCAGGCTCGGTATTTTTCGCCGCATCACTGGCCTGATGTATTTGCTCAATGTGGTCATACTGCGGTGACCAGTGACCTCCATGATCTGGTGCGGCAACAGGGTATCGACAGCCGTTGAAACGTACCCAGCTCGTAAGCTATGCGCTGACGTGGCGGCCATGTCGCCCCCGGCGCGGCCAACGCTTTCTTTGACGATTAACGCCACAGCGTGTGCGCTCAGCTTGTCACCAACATTCCCGTGTCTATCGACGCTCCGAAATGCAGGGCCATCAGCAATGCCTGCGGCGCTCAAAAATATTTCCAATGCGCGTACTGGGCAATACCGTTCTGAGCTTGCCATCGGTATGTGGACCTGCCGCGATTCTGCCTGCTGATCTGTTTTAGAGCGGGGCAATTCCACCTCGATGCCCGTTTGCAGTCTGGTGATGTGCTCCACGCGCATATTCACAAGTTCGCTGCGACGAAAGGCACCTGCAAATCCGATCAACAACAGTGCTCGGTCCCGCAAGACTTTCATACCGTTGGTCTGCTGTTCCAACATGACCAAGGCACTCAGCAAGTCATCTTTGACGAGGGCTAGAACACGCCGCTGTTTGGTGCCTTTTACACGGCGGATGCCTGCCATTACCTGCTTGACGCGAGAATTCTTTGTAGGTGAAGGGGCGGAAATTTCTACGTGCGCCTGATTGATTGCTGCAAGCCGTCTTTCAAGGGTAGCTACAGCTAAATTTTCTGCCGCCGAAGCAAGGTATTTCATCAATACGGTCGGGCTGCATGGCACGGCTCCACCAGCGGCCATAAACTGCCGCAAATCGAGCGCGTAAGCGCGTTTGGTGGCATCCGACTTGGCAGCGTCTAAAAAACGCTCTACAGCCGCTCCAGCATCGCCGGAATCGGCTTGTTGCCGCGCTTCTTGCACATGGTCGGATGGTTGGCTGCTGACAAGCGACAAAGCTGCGCCAGCGCGCCTTTTTGGCACGGTATTTTTTTGCATTTGGAGGGGCTTTCACTGACTTACTAGAAGTGTGGTTTCTCGTAAGCCAGGCTAGAAGATCAGAAAAATCTTCGCCCGAGCTTGGACAAGAAAAAACACACAAGTTGAGGGAATAAAAAAAAGCCGCTCAGAGGGAGCGGCTTTTTGCTTTGCGGATGCTGTACATCCCACTGGATTGCAGAGAATTTTCTCTCGCTCCAATCCCGTTATTGCAACGGAACGATTCTATTGTCGCAGGCAATTTCCAGCCAGGCAAGTGGCAAGAAATTTTGAATCTTGGTGGGGTGCATTTGGCAAAAAATCATTGCCCTCAACCCGTACCGTGCGACCAAGTTCTCCAGCGTCACATTGGCCACCATAGCGTCGTGGGGCAGCAGCAAATACTTCCACGGTTTTCCGCCCACTGTTTTGACAGGCCGAGATGATTATTTGCACCTCATTTCATTTCATCTAATCACTCATTGCCTCAGCCGCAACGCATTGGCTATAACGGAGGCCGAACTCAAACTCATTGCCAAAGCGGCAATCATCGGCGACAGCAGCCAGCCTGTGAACGGGAAAAGTAAACCTGCCGCCAATGGTACCCCCAGCGCGTTATAAACGAATGCGAATGCCAAATTCTGCTTCATGTTGGCAATCGTTGAGTTCGACAATTCCCGTGCCGTGGCAATGCCCCGCAAATCACCTTTGACAAGGGTCACTTGTGCGCTATTCATAGCCACATCGGTGCCCGTTCCCATAGCTATACCTACATCGGCTTTTGCAAGGGCTGGTGCGTCGTTGATGCCGTCCCCTGCCATTGCCACTATGCGACCTTCCTTTTGCAACTTTTCAACCAGCGCCAGTTTGTCGGCAGGCTTGACCTCACCGTGAACCTCGTCGATGCCCAACCGTGCGCCGACTGCTTTGGCTGTGGTTAACCCGTCGCCCGTTGCCATGATGATGCGGATGCCCGCCGCTTTGAGCGCATCCAAGGCTTCGGGGGTACTTATCTTGATAGGGTCGGACACCGCCAACAGTCCTGCAAGTTCGCCACCCACAGCCAAGTACATGACACTTGCACCTTCTGTTCGCCGGGCTTCTGCTTCTCGGTTCAATGCTGTGGTGTCAACGCCGAGTTGCTGCATCAAGGCTGTATTGCCGAGTGCAAGCTGTTTGCCTTCGACCAGACCACGCACGCCAATGCCGCTTGAAGACTCAAAATCCTCCACCTTCGCTAAAGGCAATTTGCGGTCGCGTGCAGCTTTCATAATCGCATTAGCCAAAGGATGCTCGCTGCCTTGGTCAAGGCTTGCGGCCAGACGCAGCACATCATCCGCCTGATGGCTACCCGCTGCAATGACCTTGTCGAATACAGGTTTACCTTCGGTCAGCGTGCCTGTTTTATCCACGATCAAGGTGTCTATTTTTCGGAAGTTCTCAATTGCAGCGGCATCACGGAACAGCACGCCAGAAGTCGCGCCGAGCCCAGTTGCGACCATGATCGACATCGGTGTTGCCAGACCCAAGGCACAGGGGCAGGCAATGATAAGCACAGCTACAGCATTGATAAGACCATAGACCCAGCCCTGCGTACCGCCGAATAATCCCCACGCAACAAACGTCAACACCGCAATGGAAATAACCACCGTAACAAAGTAGCCAGCCACTTTGTCAGCCATGCGCTGCATCGGGGCTTTAGACCGTTGCGCCTGCGCCACCATTTGCACAATCTGCGCCAACACGGTGGTACTGCCTACGCGCTCTGTACGCATGATGAGTGCCCCCGAAGTATTCAAGGTAGCACCGATCAGCTTATCTCCGGCCTGCTTCGTAATGGGTATGGGTTCACCCGTCAGCATGGATTCATCTACGCTACTGGTACCCTCCAAAACGATGCCATCCACCGGCACCTTTTCACCCGGCCGCACGCGCAGGCGGTCGCCAACATGGACATGGTTCAGATCAATATCCGCCTCAGTGCCGTCTTCTGCAATGCGGCGTGCAGTTTTAGGGGCAAGCCCCAGCAAAGACTTGATGGCCGCACCCGTCTGTGATCGGGCTTTCAACTCCAGTATCTGCCCCAGCAAGGTCAGCGAGATGATGACTGCCGCCGCCTCAAAATACACGGCAACACGCCCCATGGACATGAAGGCGTCGGGGAAGATTTGCGGAGCAATCGTGGCGACGACGCTGTACACAAACGCCGCACCTGTACCCAAGCCAATGAGTGTCCACATGTTCAGGCTGTGGTTTACGACCGATTTCCAACCGCGTACAAAGAAGGGCAGACCTGCCCATAACACAATAGGCAGGGTCAAGACCAACTCAACCCAGCTTTGCAACAGCATATCGAACCATTGCAAGCGATGGCCGAACATGGCGAGCACTGTGACAACAACCGTCAGAGGCAGAGTCCACCAAAACCGATGCGTGAAGTCAAGCAACTCTGGGTTGTCCTCTTCGTCCACGCCGGGCATTTCAGGCTCCAACGCCATGCCGCACTTGGGGCAATCGCCCGGATGATCTTGCTTGATTTCCGGGTGCATGGGGCAGGTGTAGATCGTGCCGGTAGAGTCCGACTCCGAAACTGAGGGGACGTTGGTGTTGGCGGCAACAGGTGCCAAATACTTCAAAGGGGCAGCAGTGAATTTTTTCTTGCAGCCAGCACTGCAAAAATAGTAGGGCTTACCGTCATGCTCGTGCGAATGCTTGGACTCAGCCGTCACCGACATTCCACACACCGGGTCTTTCGAGGTTGCAGGAATTGCTCGGCTGATGGAATAAGACGGGACTTTTGCGTGGCGAGCACAGCAGCTAGGCGATGCTACGTCCATATTGTTCTTCGTCTGCTCATGGTCATGTGGTTGGTTCATTGAGAACTCCTTTACAAATTCAATACGCCTAGCTTAAACTCCGTAGTCAACCACAGAGTCAAGCGATTTCGCAAAACACTTCATGATCCTTGCATCGACCGAAACCCTCACCATTGGCAAGCTGGCAAAAGTCGCTGGCGTGGGCGTGGAAACCATCCGCTACTACCAACAACGCGGCCTTCTCCCCGTGCCTAAGTCATCTGGCGCTTATAGGCACTACCCCGTGTCATTGGAAAACCGAATCCGCTTCATCAAACGGGCGCAGGAACTGGGCTTTTCTCTCGATGAAGTGGCGGAACTGCTTTCGCTTGAAGACGGCATAGACCGTGCATCCATCCGGCAAATAGCCAGCACCCGCTTGAAGGAAATTCAAGCCAAGCTGGCTGATCTGAATCGAATGAAAAACACGCTGTCGCTCCTCATCCATGAATGCGAACACGCGGGCAAAGAACAACCTTGTCCAATCATCGCAACACTTACCGCAAATAGTCACTGATGGTAGCCATCCTGCCGTTGCTCCAGCAGTATGGCGTTTCGCTCACTTACTTGTTTGCTTGAATGTCGGTGACGACAATCGCCCCACCAATTTTGTCGGCGCTGAATTTCACTTTGTCCCCTGCTTTGACTTTATCAAGCATTGCCGCATCTTTCACCTGAAACACCATTGTCATGCCGGGCATATCAAGGTTCTTGATTTCACCGTGTTTGATGGTGATTTTTTTGTTTTCCATATCGACCTTGCGGATTTCTCCATCGGTCATTTCCACGGTCTTTGTCTCTGCCGTAGTTGCTTGCATGGGCGCGGCTTTTTCTTGAGCAAAAGTAGCCACTGATAACGTAGTTGCAACAACCAAAACTAGTGATGAAATGTTAAATGTATTCATGATTGATCCTTGTGATAAATGATGTGGAGACTTAGTGCTTATGCGTTGTGTGACCGTCATCAGCCATGGCTTTGCCACCAACCATAACGGCACCCTTCATCCCTGCGTCGTAGTGTCCGGGTTGCAAGCACGCAAAATTCACCTTGCCTGCCTTGGTGAATTGCCAAATGATTTCACCTGATTTACCTGGCTGAACCGTGACCATGTTTTCATCGGCATGTTCCATTTCGGGGTTCTTCTTCATCACTTCGTAGTGTTCTTTCAGCTCCTTCTCCATGCCCAGCACCATTTCGTGCTTCACCTTGCCAGAATTCTTGACAACGAATTTGATGGTTTCGCCTTGCTTGACCATTACGTTGTCAGGGGTGAAGCGCATGGCGTCCGTCATATCTACGGTGATGGTTCGCTTGGCATTAGCCGCCTTGCCCGGTTTGCCTATGGCCTCGGAGTCGCCGTGACCACCCGCATGATTGCCTGCGGCAAAGCTGAGGGTCGCCGTAGATGCGATCAGGATGGCAGATGCGGCTGCGATGATGGATTTGAGTTTCATGAGATTTCCTTTTCTGGGGTTTAAAAAACTATCAATGGCCAGAGTGGCCGGAGGGTTTACGTATTTGCACTTCTACGTCTTGTTTGGGCATGGTCATGCGTGGCATGGATTGCCCGTTTTGTCCGCTAGGCGCAGCTTCTGCCTTGAACCTAGCAGGCTCAGGCATTGCGCCTGTCCATTCAAACGCGACTTCGCCGGGTGGATGCTTGTACCAACCGGGGTCTTTGTAATCGCCCGGCTTCTGGTCTTTGCGTACTTTGACAACCGAGAACATGCCGCCCATCTCAACCGAGCCAAAAGGGCCTTGTCCGGTCATCATGGGAACCGTGTTGTCTGGTAGTGGCATTTCCATTTCAGCCATATCCGCCATGCCACGCTCGCCCATCACCATGTAGTCAGGGATAAGGTTGGTGATCTTTTTGGCAACGCCACGATGTTCCACGCCGATCATGGTTGGCACGTCGTGTCCCATGGCGTTCATGGTGTGGTGGCTCTTGTGGCAGTGGAATGCCCAATCGCCTTCCTCATCAGCCACAAAGTCGATTTGCCGCATTTGCCCCACCGCCACGTCAGTGGTGACTTCGTACCAGCGGGTGCTTTTCGGCGTAGGGCCACCATCGGTGCCCGTCACCAAAAACTCATGCCCATGCAAGTGAATCGGGTGATTGGTCATGGTCAGATTGCCGATGCGGATGCGCACCTTGTCGTTCAATCGCACGTTCAGGCTGTCGATACCCGGAAAGATACGGCTGTTCCACGACCACAGGTTTTGATCGAGCATGGTCATGATCTTGGGCGTATAGCTGCCGGGGTCAATGTCATAGGCGTTGAGCAAGAAGCAAAAATCACGCTGCACGTCGTCAATCAATGGATGTTTGGTCTTGGGGTGTGTGACCCAAAAACCCATCATGCCCATGGCCATCTGTGTCATTTCGTCGGCGTGCGGGTGGTACATGAACGTGCCGGGGCGGCGTGCCACGAACTCGTACACAAAGGTCTTACCGGGCTGAATGGCGGGCTGATTGAGCCCCGCCACGCCGTCCATACCATTGGGCAGACGCTGACCATGCCAATGCACACTGGTGTGCTCCGGCAACTTGTTGGTAACAAAGATGCGCACGCGGTCGCCTTCAACCACTTCAATCGTCGGCCCCGGGGACTGACCGTTGTAGCCCCACAGATGCGCTTTCATACCCGGTGCCATTTCACGCACCACGGGTTCGGCCACCAAATGAAACTCTTTTACGCCTTGGTTCATTCGCCACGGTAATGTCCAGCCGTTCAGCGTGACCACCGGGTTGTACGGACGACCGTTGCTAGGAACCAAGGGCGGCATGGTGTCCGGCTTGGTTTGCAATACGGGTTCGGGCAATGCAGCCATTGCCACTTTGCTGACCGCAGATACAGCAATTGCTCCACCTGCAATGCCCGCTGTTTTAAAAAACTGTCTTCTTGAATTCATTTTTAAATCCTTGTTTGTTTGTGGTTTGACATCAATGACCCGCATCTTTGCCACCACCGGCGGACATAGCGCCTACCGAAGCCATCGTGGGTTTACCCATCAAAGAGGCTTGCAGGGCGGCATCTGCCAGCCAAAACTGCTGCTCGGCAGCAATTGCCGCCATAACGCTACTGACTTGATCCCGGCTGTCAGCAATTAACTCGAACACCCCAATCAACATGCCGTTGTAGCGAAGCCCGTTTTCTTCTGAAATCGTCTTGCGCAGCGGGACAACCTCATCGCGAAAGTGCTTGGACACGTCGTAGGCAGTGCGGTATGCGGAATAGCTTTCACGCAAATTGGAACCAGCGGCACGGGTGGTGGCCTCAAGTCGGTTCGCCGAAGCCAAGGTTTGCGCATTCATCGCATCGCGCTTGATACCGCCCCAGTCAAAGATAGGTAGGCGCATGCTGACCTCGTAACCACGTCGTGGTGTTGATGTTCCCGCAGCGTTATCAAAAACCGTGTCACGCCGAATACCCAGTTCAATATCAGTAAAACTGGTCAGCGTGTTCAGCCCTTGTGCCTTGGCAGCAGCATCAAATTCGGTCTGCGCAATTTTGATGTCTAAGCGTCCACTACTGGCTTGTCTGCTTACCTCATCGGGTGCGCGTGGGCTGCCAGGCATATCTGGCAATCTGTCTGGTAAAACCAGCCTTGCCGCTTGTGTGTCAGTTAAACCCAATAGGCGCACCAATTCTTCTCTCGTTGACGTACTGGTGTGTTGCGCCGCCGCCCACCCCGTGGCTGCGTCGGCGTAAAAGGCTTGCTGGCGAGCGCGTTGCAGCTTGGTGAAGTTACCCGCAGCCTGCATCCGGCGTGCCAGTTCGGCGCTGGCCTGCGCCGCATCATTCACTTGGCGTGCGTAAATGAGGGTTTGTTGTGCCGCAACAGCTTTCACCCACGCTTGGCGAACTTGTGTGACTTGCTCGATCACGCTGCTGGTCAAGCGAAGTTGTGCTTGCGCAATCTGGCGTTGTGCAATGCCATAGCGTTGCGGCAAGGTCAGCACATCTAGCAGGCCGAATGCAAGTAAACGTCCTATTTCCAGTTCGTCAACAAAGCGCAGACGCTCGAAGGTGAAGACTGGATTAGCAATACGTCCGCTTTGTGCTGCGTTGGCCGCATCCACCCAATTTTGTGCCAGCATCGCTTGCAATGCAGGGCTATTGACCAAGGCCAGCCGCACTGCGTCGCTTTGACCAATTGGCTTTAGCAGAATTTCAGTCGCCGTTTGGTCAAGTACATCACGCTGTTCTTTGGTTTGCGCCAAGGTCAACTTGCCCTGCGTGAAGTCGGCGGCGGCTTCGTTGGTGTTAGTCAAAGACTGGTCAAAGTTGACACTGGCACAGCCCGACAAAACCGCCAGTGATACCGCTGTTGCCGCCAGTTTGAATTGTCGAGGGAATGAAGTTTTTTGGTTCATGGTTTCCCTCCGTGGCCATCATGGGCGCCAGTTTTTTGGTTGGGCATAGGCGCTTTCTCTGTGCGCTCAGGCACATCGGGTTGTCTGGCTTCTTTGGCATAGACGCGCCAACCGCCGATTTTTTCAACCGTGGCGTTAGTTTGTGTCCAAGACGCTACCGGCTGATCGGTAAACTTTTGATAACCATCAAAGACAGAGCGATAGGGGAGTGCTACTGTCGTAGCCGCGTCTGGTTTGGACTGGGCTTGTGCTGTGCTAGCGAATAGCGCAGCCAATGCAAGCGTTGATGCACAGCTAACCTGCCATCGGCAAGTGATTTGGTTCATAGATTCCTCGCGTGAAAGATGACCCCACGCACGCTCAAGCAAAACATGCCAAGCAGCAGCACCAAGGCGCGGTAACGCCTAAGATTTAGAGGTCAAAGTGAAAAGAACCGTGCGCTGACTAGCGCACGACTTTGTTCAAGCGAGGATAGATCGCGGAGGGGGATCAGACCCCTCTGGAACATAGCTAACAAAAGATTCCAATGCAAATGGAATCGAATCTGAACCCGTCATAGCAACGGAATTCATGAGGACAGTGCCGACGAGAGCCGAGCCAGTGCAACAGGTCGCACACGCACTGCACTTGCCATCTGCCAGTTTTCCAATTTTCAGCGGTGCTGTTTTGGTGAGGTCAAGACTATCGGAGGCAGCACTTGTAGTGGATGAGGACACATCACTTTCGTATTCATGATGTGTTGATTGCTGCATATCGGCATGATGGTGCGAAGATTCTTGGTGTGCAGGAGCAGCAACTTGCGATGCTGTGATTGTGCTCACAACGCCGTGATGACTTGGTGCGCAAAAAAGCATGGCAGTTGCCGCGAATCCCTGCATGGGAATCGCCAACATCAGCAACCAAGCTAATACGGTTCGAGTCAAAAGATGCATGTCTGTAGTTTACCACAGAGTTTTGTCGTGTGTAAATCGCTGGAGTGCTCAAAATTTAAGCAAATTGACCGTTTTCGCGGTTTGGCTGACCGACCACCATGAAGCACTTTTTTGACCACATTGAGGGGCTCAATGGGGCGTTTTTGGGGGTGATAACACCACTTTTAGACGGTCAACAAGCTGATTTCAGTGGCTTTTATGCGCAAAATCATATAGAATAGAGCTATCGGTAGCCATCTTCGCAAAACAACCGTTTTGGCCGGATTTTGACTGCTGACAACTGATAGCGAGCAAGCAGACTTTTGCTTGTTTGAAACCGCCCCAATCGTTCTGTTTTGGGGCCGCAGCCCGAGACAATTTGGCTGCACTGAAATTCCCCCGCATTCGAGCACCTTCAGACCGTGTTCCTGAGCCTTCAACGCATTAAGGCGCTTCGTCGTGCTCGTTTGAATCCCTGAAACCCTGACTGATCCTGTGCCACCGTTAGCCCTAACGGGCACAGCGGTATGCAGGGTCGTGGAGAAAACCATGTGCCTCAATGAATCCCTGAGCAAAGCCTTCGACACAATCCGTGAGGCTGCTTGCTTCGACAGCCATAGCCTTGTTCCCCACCCTGAAAACTTGAAATTTCAGACCATTGAAGAACGCCGTGCCATGCACCGACTGGGCACCAAATTGGCTGAAATTGTGAGTAACCCTGATGGCGAAGATTCGCAGTATTGCGGCCACACTGTGCGTCGCTTTTTTTGGCAAGAATTAGGGCTGCCGCAGTCGCCAGATTTGCCCACCGACGTGCCACGTTTCTTGCTCAAGCCTGATCACGTCCTGGAGCACAGAATCGAAGCACAGGAGCTGGCTGACCAGTTGACTCAAGTTGCAATGTCAGAATCATCCGTGCTTTGCATCGTGGCATCTAAGCTGGCGCTGATACAGAAGCTGTTGAATTTGTCTTACACGGCCATCAAATACTTGGCGCTGGCATACGCACATTGCAGCGTCCACAGCCTGACCAAAGACGAGTCCAGTAGCCTCAAAGTCGCACTGTCCCACATTGGCTTGGCAGACGATGCCCACCGCAATCGTGCTGTATCCGTTTTGTTGAATGCGCCGCTGGCTGATGTTCAGGCGCTGTTTGCAGCGCCATCCGCATTAGTCGCCCTGCGGTTTGCGGATGCGTCCGCCTTCAACCAGAGACGCACTTTGCGCGACGTGTTTGCACTGACCGACGAGTTCGTCACGCTGTTGGAAACACCATTCCGCTCACACGAGGCACTACTGGCAGGCATTCTGGAGCCAGAACAAGATTTTGACTTGCTCGACGATGGCACCACGCCAATAGGCTACCTCTATGAAGTTTTCCCCAAGGAAATAGCAGAAGCCTACGAATGTGCGGTGCTAGGCCGACCATTGAAGTTCATTCACATCGAAGCCTTGGTCAGTTGGTACACCGCTGGGTATCGCATGCTCCCATCGTTTTACTCGCCATTAGCTGGTCACATCACGGTAGAAGCTCTCCGCGATGCGATCAAACGAGTGGCACTGGAATGTGCGCAAGCCAACAAACCCTTGACATCACATGCACTGGTCAAGGCACTGTATGCCGCATCGACGTAAGCACATGAATATGCCTATGCCACCCAATTTGGAGGACTAAAAAATGCAGAAGCAAGCTCCCAAAGTTCTCGACCCCAATGAAGCACCCGAAGGCTTTATTGCCGTGCTCAAAAGCGATATAGCAACTGACAGTCTTGGCAACATCTGCCGCGCATGCGATTGGCGCAGCGCGTGCAACGGCTTGGAGCACCGCTGTATGTCGTACACGGTTATCAGCAACTACGACGGGCGCGAACTCAAACGTCTGGACGGTTGCAGTGTCGTCTTCAAACGTCGCTCAAGCGATGCATGAGGCTTCACTGTGCTGACGCTGTAACGCAGCGCCCTTAACTTTCAACACCAACGCGACGTATCGGATAGCAAATGCCGAGGCTTTGCCACGTCCAATTTTTTACAACTCGGAGAAAACTATGACCCACCACGACACCAATACAGACACGTCACAACCGAAGCCGCCAGTCACCATCATCACCAATGTCGCATTCCAACTAGGGCAGTGCGTTGCTACACCGGGTGCATTGGCGCTACTGGAAAAAGCCGGATTCAGTGCAGCGTTTCTTCTGAGTCGCCACCTACAACTGGATTCCGATGTCTGCAAAGAAGACGCAGAATTGAATGAACTGGCATTGAAAGACGGCTCCAGAATCATGTCGGTGTTTCGGCTTGTGGATGCTGACAAACTCAAAGCTACGCCTCACGCTAAACGCACTTCGTTGAAGTCGGCATGGGTGATAACCGATGCAGCAGATGAACATGGCGTGCGACATGTCACCACAATTTTGCGCCCGGAAGATTATTGATGGCAACCGGCCCTCGACCCAAAGAAGTAAAAGCGGCCTATCGGTTTCAACGCGTCTATGCAGATTTGCAAACCGGGCACGCTCTGACCGTCAAGGCGACTAGAGCGGAACCAGTCAGACCGTTTATGCAGCAATCAGATTTGGACGGGGCCTGCGGTGTTCACCTCGCAGCCATGATTGTTTCAATCTGCGGACTTGCAAAGCCAAGTGCCCTGCATGAAATGGGGCGGCGAAAATTTGGCCTCGCCCCGGCAATTTTTACCGCTTACAAGCACACCTACTTTACAGGGGTTCACGCGGCGGAGTGGGTGGAACTTTTCAACAGCTTGAACCTGCCATTACAACTGACCTCCAAGTTCGGCGTGGAGGACAACGCTGACGGTCACGCGGTGGAGTGGTTGATGCGTGGAGAAATGGTCGCATTGGCATTCGCCTCGGTCAAGCACCAAAAGACGAAACATTGGAGTTTGGGCATTGGCATAGAGGGCGCTGTGATCGACAAGATACACAGACCCGACACTATCTTGCTGCTCGATCCCAGTGCGTCAGAACCCGGCTTTCAGGCGTTCAACGCGCGGTTGCGCTTGCCCGTTTCTGGTGCTGGCGGTCGCAGTGCTAAGTCAAATCTGGTCAAGCCTTCGGATGCCGGAAAGCGCAAGACAGTGACATGGCTCTATGAATCAATGGAATGGAATGCCGAAGAAGTAAGGCTATTGGCCGCAGTTCGGATACGTCGAACTGACACGAGCTAGCGCAATGGGGAACGGCGCGACCCCTTCGGACGCTCACCACTGGTTTCAAGCGACGATTCATTGGCACGGCGTTTGACAGGTTGCTTGCGCGTTCGCTGCTTGGATAAATGCACCTCAAACCCGGCGACCAACTCCGAAGTCGGTAGCCCCAGAGGCTTGGACAACGCCATCAGCAACAGCAGCGTTGGCGATGCTAAGCCCCTCTCCAAAAGTGACACGTAAGTTCGATCTATAGAGGCATCGAACGCCAGCTCCTGCTGGGACTTGTTGCTCTCTATCCGAACCTCTTTCAGGTACTCACCAAACGCCACGGAAAGCGGGTGTCTTTCAGACGCGACTTTCTTCTTGGGCTGTGCTTTATCAGGGGTGGAATTCATTGACGCAAAGATGCGTCATTGAAGGATATATAGCGACGGAGTTAATGCTGCATTGTCATGTCAGAATCTCACTGTGCAGAGTAAACACTGCATTGACCTAAAAACAGAATGGAGACCCTTATGGGAGCGTTAACAAACGTGGGCGTCAGCATGTCCGTGCTGCTTGCCCTGACTGGATGTGGAAACAAAACACCCTCGTGTACTGACCCGGCAGCGGTCGATCTGGTGAGGACGATCTACCAGCAAAGCTTCGATAAAGAGCTTTCGGCCATGAGCGATGAGCGCAAGCAACGGGTTCAGTACACCGCCAAAGACACGAATATTTCGGTGGATTCCATCAGAACGGCCAGTGCTGACGATGCGGTTGGCAAACGAACCTGCGAAGCGCAGTTGATAGTCACGGTTCCGGCAGATGCAGTCCCCACCGTTCCCGAATTGAAGAACCAGTTGCGTTCCATCTACGACGCTCAGGGTGTCAGCATGGAAGGCACGGCCATCAAGGGCCAAGTGACATACACGGCTCAACGCACCGAAGACAAAGGTGAATTGATGGTTTCACTGGTGGGGCATATGCCTGTCATGAGCTATCTCCATGACGTGGCGATGTTCAGAGTCTGGGACAAGGGTGTACCGACCACACCAGATACCACGACCAAATCATCGGCCTCATCGGTGAACTGGAGCAGCCTTCTTGGTCAGTCTGCATCTGTGGCGCTGAGTGATGCGACCGTCAGCAACCAGTTCAAGGCCCTGCTTGGAGACAAGTACCCGGTATTCCAAACCAACATGGAAGTCGCTGGGGAGCTTCATGCTGAGGACGGAAATCTGATCGTTGGCAATGGAAACGCGCCCCACGACGGTGGCACCAATGAAGCCATGTTCGCCGTCAACACGGCCACAGGCAAGTATTACGCGGTGCTTTTCACCGATGGCAAGACGTTCAACGCATTTGGGGTGGCAAACATGCGCGAGTTGCCAACTCCTTTACTTCAATGGTTTCAAAACAAAGGCGGTAAATTGTGAGGCACATTTTCAATATCATTTGGACAGTATCAGTCCTGGCATGTGCTGGCGCTGTCGCGGCTCCACTGTCTGATCTTTCAGCAGGTCAAACTGGCCGCATTGAATTCCAAAGCATCAATGTACCGGACATGTGGCAATACGCCCGCAAGAACACCAGCAATACCACTCAGCAGACGGTATGGGGCGAACTGCTGATGCCAAAAGCCGTAAGTAGCAAAGTTCCTGCACTGGTCATCATGCACGGCAGTGCAGGTGTGGAACCGTGGGCATACGATCTGTGGGCCGCACGACTAAACCCTGCTGGTGCGGCTGTCTTCGTGGTGGACAGTTTCAAACCACGAGGCGTAGACAGCACATCGTCAAACCAGTTCACTAGCAAGGTGAGTATTGCTGCCCAAACCGCCGACGCATTGAATGCACTGCGTATTTTGGCAACACATCCTCAGATTGATGCAAACCGTATCTATGTGATCGGTATGAGCCGTGGTGGTAACCCTGCGTTCTACTCGGCATGGCCTATGTACCAAGCACCTGTGAATACGGGTGGTGCGAAGTTTGCTGGTCACATCCCGATGTATCCAGGTATGTGCAACATTCGCTACCGTGCGGACGTTAATGCGAAAGCCACAGCACCCATCTTCTTTGCACTGCCTGACCGTGACAAAGAGGACTTCCAAGACGTAGCCGTGTGCGAGCGTTACGCAAAGGAACTGGCTGCTGCTGGTAACGCAGTGACAAGCAAAGAGTACAAAGGTACTTACCATGCTTGGGACGGTGGCGGTCGTCGGTTCCGCTACGAAAATTCCCACGTTGCCAAAACTTGCGACATGGAACTTGAAATGACCGACTTAGCAGGTGGTGGAGTTGGTCGAAACGCTAAAGACCTGAAGACAGGCAAGCAGTTGACTACCTATGCGGAGTGGGATGCAGCAATCAATCGTTGCATGGGTATGCACAGTGCAGCCCTTGGTGGCGATGCGGCTCAGTCGGACAAAGTGGTGGCCGATGTGCTCAAGTTCATGGGCGTAAACTGAGTACAGCCGATCAAAGTGCAGGACGGGTGTTTTTGAGTTAACCGAAGACTGAAAACGCTTGTCCAAATAGTCGAATAAATGTGAACCAAGCCGCCGCACTTGTTACAGTGCGCGGCAACACTTTTGAGCCTGAAATTCAGCACAAAACAGCGGCCGCTTGTCTCGCCTTGCCGAAGCGGATTTCAGGCTCAGGCCGAAGCCAAGCACGGTGGTTTTGGGTAGGGTTTCGCCATCCACTCCACCGTTCCGGCTCATACACAAACCCGCTTTCTTTTGCCCACTCTGGTGCTTCAATAATTGCGCTGGGTTCAATCACGTCTGCCCATCGAGTTCCGCACTCCGGCATTGGGGGTATGGACATATCAAAACCGTACTGCTTCATCATTTCGGTGCGCCGCCGATAGTAGGTGGCATCGCTGTTGAAGAACTGCTTCATATCCCGACCCGTGAGCCACAGCGCAATCAACATCTTATGGCCGGCATTTGCAGTCGCCAAAAGCTGTTCCTGAAAATGAATCGGAGGAAGATCAGCAAGAGGTATGCTTCCCACCACTTTGCGGTGTAGTTCGCGTGCCGTTTCCGGTGTCCAATGCACACCCCTATTCAGCAAATTCTTAGGACTGTTCAGCGCCAGTTTTGAGCGCGTTTCGATACGGATACCCTGCGCTAGCACCTCGTCCATCATTCGGCCAAATTCAAGGCTTGTGCCAAAGCGCCCAAAGTCCATCGGCATATTGCCCAAGAGCTTGATTTTGTGCTTCTCAAGGTCATCCATAAAGTAGTGATGTTTGTCGTACATCAGCACTTTGGTGTACTGTGAATTCGGCCACAAGCGAACACCAATCCCCTGCTCGATGGGCACCGCTTGAAGGGAAGCATTGCCGTGCCGTCGTATGTTGTCACACAGTGGCCCGATCAACTCGTGAGGCATGCGGTATTGCTCCGCAACGTGCACCTCGTGAACGTCGTATTCTCCGGTGGAAATGGCCTCTTTAACGGAGGCTGGGCACGCCACGCCCAACGTCTCAAAAACCAGCAATACGCTTGCTTCAACCAACGGTTGGAAGTCATTGCTGCCCATGCCGTTGTGACCTTGCAGAAAATGGGCTGGTGAACCACTGAATCGCATCCGTTTTTTCGAGGTCTCAACTCGTGCTCGAAACGATGGTGCCTCAGCATCTACACAAACTTTGACCTCAGTAAACGACTTCGATTCCGCCCCACTTGGCTGCTTGGTAGTGAATTCTTTGCCAAGTGGTGGAAAGTCGTCTCCACGTATGGTTATGTTTATATGGTCAATCATGGCTTATCTGTGCCTGTAGTTAATATGAGAGTAATAGCTATAGCTCTACTTCGCACACGGCACCGCGCATGACCGTCAGCGTGCTTATGGCTGCGAGTGCGTGCATCGGCGCGTGTGCTAGTGTTTGCACGGCTGCATCAAGTCGTTTTCATGCAACTTTCAGCCAGCGGCCTACGGTGGTGCGATCAACATCCAGTTCTGCTGCGACCTCGATGTTGGTTTTTCCCTGTTGATGCAGCTTGATGGCTTTAGCGATCTTGGGGTCTTTGTGTGTGCCTTGCTTGTACTCCCACGTCAAAACACCGTCTTCGCCTTGTCGCATGGTCACTGCGATAGGCTCGATCTGGTCACTGGCGAGGTGCCGCGCTTTTTCCCAGACCAAACTGAACCGGAGCGCGCCATCTTTGGGAGATTGTTTGTCGGGCAACAGGTTGATTGACCAGTCAAGGGCATCTTCGTGCTTGCTGCTGCCCCGCTGCTTACCCGCCTTGCCGGAATGGTGAATGACGATGACAGTACGACCAGCGCGTTTGTGCCTTAGCATCCAGCGCATAAAAGGTGCCCATGCTTCGGCTGTTTCACGGCCATCACTGCTCCAGGCTGAATAGTTGTCAACGAACAAAACGTCCCAGTCGATGCCGAGCATCTTGTCGATGAGTTTTTGCCCTTCTGAGGTATTGATAGATGGCAGCAAGTCGGTGAATGATTCGGGGGTAAAGACTTTCAAGTTTGCTGGAGGTTCAACGCCCAAGCTCTCGCAGATTTGACGTGTCCTTTTTTGAAACGTCACAAGGTCCATTTCGCCGTCAAGGTAGATCACCCGACGGGCGTTCTTTGGCTTGTTTCCCAAGAATTCCGCGCATGTGGCGATGGAAATGGCAAGACCCATTGCTTCCCACGTTTTGCCACCACCACGTTCCCCATACATCATGCCTGTTTGGTTAGACTGAATGAGAGGCCCCCAATGCTTTTTGCGGGTAGGAATGGATAGCTTGACCAGTTCATTTGCGGGGATCAAAGTCATACGTTCGCATGGCTGAAAGTGACCTTCGTTTGCGCCGGAAGCTGTGGCATTTTGCTGTTTGGCTGCGATGCCGGTCTTAGTGCCTTTTGAGGCAGATAGTCGATTCGTTTTCATTGAGTTTCCTTTTTGGGCGTGGCACTTCTATGGCCACCCCCATGCTGTTGATATATCGACTATTTACAGTCCGGCCTCTGCCATATTGTTTTCAGAATCTACCGTTACCACGGGTTGCTGCGGGCGGCAGGTGATGTGAATTTGGCGTGTGGAGCGGTTGTCGAGTTCAACGCACTTGCCTGCAACCACAATGTCAATGCCGCCGTCTGTTGAGTGGACGTACTCGTTAGCTGCTGCATTGATGTACTTCGCACCCTTGAGGTTGCCGCGTGTGGCAGTGGCCATGATGTTTTCCTTGTAGTGCTTGCCGAATTTATCGAGCAGGTAAGGTGCGGTGAGATAGCAGCGTTTCAGCGCCGCTTCGGCCTCGTCCGACATGTACACATGGTCAGGATCAATTACCATCACATTGGCAACCAGTCCGTCAAAGGCAATGCGTGTTTTCAGCGACTTATGCAATGACAGGGACTTGTCGGCTTTGATGGCGCTGAGGTCAAAGGGCTTCAAAGTTTGCGCCGCTGGCGTCACCAACGGATTTGACGAGTTACTGTTCGCGTTGATCGTTGCGTGGGTGGACTGAGTAGGTGTTGTATTCAAAAAATTGGACATGAGTTCTCCTATGCCACAGCCCAAAATGGCGTGGCTTGAAATTACGAAATTGTTTGTTTTGAGCTTTTGAAGCTCTGAGGGTTATGGAGTGGCTATGACATCAGCGATCCTCCATTCCGAATAGCGGTCGCGCTTGATAGGTTTAGGGAAACTCTCTTCAGCAATCCTTCGATACAAAGTTGCGCGAGACCAACCTTTGACGGCGCAGACGACCGACTTTTTCACCTTGCAATCTATCCCCGCACGATGAAGTGCGAGTGCTGCTTCGAGTTCAACTGTCACGCGAGTGGCGATTTCACGTTGACGTCCCAGTTTTTTGACTACTGGTTGATTAACAGTTCCTGAATCAGACTTGGCCGAAATATCACCTTTTAAGGCTGAAGCAGCCGCGATAGGTGGCGTTTTTTTTCTCGACAAAGCGGCAGAGACTGGGCACTTTTCGTTGACGGCATCCATAATGGAAAGCGCCTTCAACCCACCACTGCTGTTGGATACATGCGAGAGGTACACCGCTACCGCCTTGAGTCGTATTGAGGCAGCTTTTCGCGGTAAACTGACTGTGAGGATGGGTGACACTGATTTCTCCTTGTGGCTGCTTTTGGCAATGCCTCAATTGTGAAATTCAAGGTCAGTTTTTCCTACCCACGCAGTTTGGCTCTGCAAGTAGGTGGGTAAACCTTCGTGTTCCGACGAAGTTTGGTTACGTGTCACTGTCTGCCGTTATGCGCAGACGGCGCTTGCTTACGTCTTCAGTTGAAGAAAGCGGCGATAATTGAGGGTATGCACCAGTACCCTCTAACCCATCCATGTGTCTCAAGAAAGCTCACCGATTTTTCGGTGGTTTTGACGGTATTTTTCGGGTGCTCTGAAAAATTCTCTTTTGTGTCAAGCACTTACAAGAAGGCAGACACAATCGCCCGCTACGTGGAGCGCATGCTCGGTAGCGGCGCGCTTAAAAGTTGAGCGTCTTGACGCCTTGCGGCGTGCCCAGCAGGCAGACCTGTGCGCGCTGAACAGCAAACACACCCACGGTCACCACCCCCGGCCACTGGCTGACCTGGGCCTCGAAGGCCAGCGGATCGCGGATTTGTAAGCCACGCACATCCACAATGTGTTGGCCGTTGTCGGTGACCAGCGGCGCGCCGTTTTTCAGGCGCAGCACCGCTTGGCCACCGAGCGCCGCAAACTGGCGCACGATGCGGGCAGTCGCCATGGGGATCACCTCAACGGGCAAAGGAAATGCACCCAGCACGTCCACCAACTTGGATGCATCGGCAATGCACACAAAGCGCTCGGCCAGGGCGGCGACAATTTTTTCCCGCGTGAGCGCCGCGCCACCGCCTTTGACCATGTTGCCGTGGCCGTCGATTTCGTCTGCGCCATCGATGTAGACGGGCAGGCGCTGCACTTCGTTGGCATCCAAGACCGCAATGCCGAGCGCGCGCAGGCGTTCGGTGCTGGCCACCGAACTGGACACCGCGCCCGCGATCTGGTTTTTGATGGTGGCCAATGCGTCAATAAAAAAATTCACGGTGGACCCGGTGCCCACCCCCACCAAGGCACCGCGTTCTACATATTGCAAGGCCGCCTGTGCGACGAGGGCTTTGAGCTGGTCTTGGGTTGGTGCGCCGGGTGCTGCGTTCATAGGGGAAAATCGATCGGGTTGTAAGTTTGCTCCACCGGGAATTATCGATGCCTCTTGTGCCGTACGGCGTGCTGCGCCCTTTTTTGTTCCGCATGGACCCGGAAGCCGCGCATGACCTGACCCTGCGCCTGATTGAGCGCACCCAGCGCAACCTGCTAAGCCGGGCCTACG
>Ga0214921_10003965_pt1 | contig 22253 bp, 22 predicted proteins | sample LL1505_MetaG_FD_177992 | JGI IMG/M metagenome (GOLD analysis project Ga0214921, IMG submission 177992) | Freshwater microbial communities from Lake Lanier, Atlanta, Georgia, United States - LL-1505 | ecosystem: Environmental > Aquatic > Freshwater > Lake | place: USA: Georgia | collected... | reverse complement strand
TCGTTCGGCAAAGAACATATGACGCTGTGCGGCAGATTGGCTGCCCATCATCAGCTTCATGAATTCCGTCCGCTCAAAGACCATGCCCTCTTCAAAGGGAAGGCGGGTCGCGGCTTCTACGCAAGCCAAATTGGCATAGGGCGCGTCAAAGCCCTTCCATTTGCGGGCATTGGCGGCCTTCAGCTGTTCAATAACGGCAATATCGCCCTTGATCGGCCGGTCGCGCGTTGGGCGCGGGCCTTGGGCAATCATCTCACGCGCAAAGGCAATGGCGTCGTCGGCAAGCGTTGCTTCACCCGCCAATGCGTCAACAAGGCCCAGTTCTTTCGCCTTGGATGCGGGCAGGGGATCACCCGACGAAACCATGGTCGCTGCAACTTCGACACCGACGATACGCGGCAGGCGCTGCGTGCCGCCCGCGCCGGGCAGCAGGCCAAGCTTGACTTCCGGCACGCCAAGCATCGCGGACGGGACGGCAATACGGTAATGACAGACGAGCGCGGTTTCCAGACCACCGCCCAGCGCCGTTCCATGGATCGCCGCGATCACTGGCTTACCCGCCAGTTCAATCGTGTTCAGAACCTCGTTGAAATCCGGGCCTTGGGGCGGTTTGCCGAATTCGGTGATGTCGGCCCCTGCGATGAAGGTCTGGCCCGCACAGCGCAGCACGACGGACTTGATAGCCTCATCGGCCAGTGCTTCTTCGATGCCATCCTTCAGGCCCTGACGGACGTGCCAGCTCAGCGCGTTAACCGGCGGATTGTTGACGAGAATGACGAGGACGTCGCCATGACGTTCGGTGGTTACGGACTGCATTTTTCTTCCTTTCTGCTCCCCTCCCGCAGGCGGGAGGGGGATATTTGCTAAGCGGCGAAGGCCGCATACATCATTGATCGGATTTCCCGGCGCAGCGGGTAGGTGGTGGACGGCATTAATTGGGTCATAAACACCATCGTCATATGCTCGACAGGATCGACGAGGAATGCCGTTGAGAACATGCCACCCCAGAAAAACTCTCCCTTTGACCCCGCCAATGCGGTGGCGGCAGGATCGATATTGCAGGCAAATCCCAGGCCAAAGCCAATGCCGCCATTTTCGGCTTCGCTGAACAAAGCCTTTGAATGTTGGATCAAATCCCCGCCACCCGGCAAATGGTTGGCCGTCATCAGCTCCAGCGTCTTTGGGCTGATAACCTGCACACCATCAAGCGCGCCGCCATTGAGCAGCATCCGGCAGAACCGGTGATAATCGGACAGGGTCGAGGCAAGACCACCGCCTCCGGATTGGAATTTGCGGTGCCGTGCCCAGCCGCTTTCTTCGCCTGCCTTGTCGAACGGCTTCATCTTTTCGACTGGGTGATAGACATAGGCCGGCGGCAGGCGGTGGGCCTTATCCTTGGGCACCATGAAGAAGCTATCGACCATGCCGAGCGGGCCGAAGATATGCTTTTGGAAATAATCCCCTAGCGACAGGCCAGAAACGCGCGACACGATGATGCCCACAATGTCGGTTGCGATGGAATAATTCCAAGCGATGCCGGGATCAAATTCCAGCGGCAGACCTTTCAACAGGCCGATGACTTCATCATTATCGAATTTCGACCAATTTTCGACATCGGTTTTGCGATAGGCGGCGTCGATATAGCCAATATCTTGAAAGCTATAGGTGAAGCCCGCTGTATGGCGCAGCAGATCAATCACGCGCACCGGGGATGCGGGTGGGCGGGTGACAAAGGGTGTCACGCCGCCGCCGCCGACATAGACGCCCAGCGACGCAAATTCAGGGATATAATCGGTCACGGGGTCCAGCAGAGAGACAAGCCCCTGTTCCACCAACTGCATCAGCGCAATTGAGGTGACGGGCTTTGTCATGGAGGCGATGCGGAAAATGGCATCCTGCTCCACGCCCGACGTCCAGACATGGGCGACTTCATCCCCTCGACCAATGAGCAGGGCGCCATGCGGCAACAGGCCTGTATCGATATATTTGCGCTGAATGAACGCGCCAATCCGCTCAAGCCGGTCGGGCAGAAGGCCAAGATCTGTGGGGTTTGAAACTTGAAGCATATTATACCGCCGTTTGGCCGGTCAGCTGACGCGTAACCGGATGAGAGGAGGAGAGACCGCCATCAACGGCAATCGCCTGTCCATTGACATAGCTGGCCTGATCAGAGGCAAGGAACAGCGCAACATTGGCGAGTTCACTTGGTTGAGCGGCCCGGCGCAGCGGGTTCAAACGGCCGACCTTGTGCATCACCTCTTTCTCACGGGCATAATCAAAGGTTGGCTTGGTCATGCCCGTTTCCGTGAGGCCGGGGCAAATGGCGTTTACGCGCACACCCGTTTCCGACATTTGCTGCGCAGAGACTTGCGCCAAATTGATGACGCCTGCCTTGGAGGCTGAATAAGCTGGGCCGCCTGCACCAGAGCGAATGCCCGCGACGCTGGCGGTGAGGATGATGGAGCCACCTTGGCCTGCATCCATCATGGCACGGCCAGCATGCTTCACCATCAACCAAGGGCCGATGAGGTTCACGCGCAAAAGCTCTGTCCATTCAGCTGTGGTCAGATCAAAAATCCCCGCCATGCCGCCGGACACGCCCGCATTGGCAAAGGCAATGTGTAGCCCGCCAAATTCTGATTTGGCGGTGGTGACCAGCTTTTCAACATCGGCTTCCACACCGGCATCAATTTGAAGCGCGATGGCGATGCCGCCTGCGTCCTTCACCATCTTTGCCGTGTCCATCACCGCGTCCGTCTTGTCCCCCAGAACAAGCTTTGCGCCCTCTGCTGCAAAGCGCAGGGCAGAGGCGCGGCCAATGCCGGATCCAGCCCCTGTGATAATGGCAATTTTGCCGTCCAATGCACCCATATTTCGTCTCCTATAATTTGGGGTCAGCTGCCGCTGATCGTCTGGCCGCCGTCAATGACAAAGGTCTGGCCGGTGGTGAATCCGCCCGCGCGTGATGCGAGGAAGACAGCGGCACCCGCAATTTCTTCTGGCTCACCAATGCGACGCAGCGGTGACCGGGCGGTCGAGCGCGCCAGCGTATCTGGATTTTCCCAAAGCGCCCGGGCAAAATCGGTGCGGATGAGGCCCGGGGCGATGCAATTGACACGCACACCTTGGGGCCCGAATTCGTCCGCCAAATTGCGTGCCATCTGCATGTCCGCCGCTTTGGAGATGCAATAGGCCCCGATGACTGTGGAGCCTTTCAGGCCACCAATGGAGGAAATGATGGTGATTGACCCGTCGCCACGGGCCGTCATCTCGGGCGCGACCATATGGATCAGCCAATGGTTGGACAAAATATTATTGTCCATGATCTTGCGGAATTGATCATCCGCAATGCCCGCCGAGGGGCCGTAATAGGGATTAGAGGCTGCATTGCAGACAAGAGCCGTGATCTTGCCAAAGGCGCGGCGCGTTTCATCGACAAGATGTTGAAGCCCCTCTTTGGAGGAGATGTTGGCGGCAACGGCAATTGCGGTGCCGGCCCCGTGACGGGCATTAATCTCTGCTGCCACGGCGTCGCATGCATCCTGCTTGCGGCTGGAGATGACGACCTTAGCCCCGTGGAGCGCCATTTCTTCGGCAATGGCTTTGCCAATTCCGCGGGATGATCCGGTGATCAAGGCCACTTGGCCCGTCATGTCGAACAGCGACATCTTAGTCTCCTCTTTCAGGCCCGTTTTCGATCAGGCCGTTTTTGGGTCAGGCCCCTGCCTTGACCGCAAAGGCCCAGGCAGCTTCTGCAAGCGGGCTGACGCGTTCAGACATTTCCTTGGCATGGGCGGAATTGGCCGTGCCGTCGATCACGCGCTTTTTAATGCCCTGAATAATCCCGGCGAGGCGGAAGAAATTATAGGCAAAATACCAATTCATATCGGGAACGCCGTCGCGACCTGTTGCTTGGCAATAGCGTTCAACCGCCTCGTCCAGTTCCGGAATGCCCAAGGCCTTGCGATCCAAATCCTGCACGCCGGATCGGCCGGCATTGTCGGTCACCCATGCCATGGCGACATAGGTGAAGTCGGCCAAAGGATCGCCAAGGGTGGAAAGCTCCCAATCCAGAACCGCGACCACTTTGGGCGCGTCTGCGGCAAAAATCATATTGTCGATGCGGTAATCGCCATGAACGACCGATGTTCGGGTCTGTTCCGGCAGGGTTGCGGGCAACCATTCAATCAGCCGTTCCATCACCGGCATATGTTCGGTTTCTGACAGGCGGTATTGCTTCGTCCAGCGATCCACCTGACGGCCGAAATAATTGCCGGGCTTGCCATAATCAGACAGGCCAGCCGCCGCGACATCGGTGTTGTGCAGCGCAGCCAAAGTGTCGATCATGGCGAAATAGGTTTGGCGGCGGAATTCGGGCGTAGCACCGGGCATCGCCCCGTCCCAGATTGTCCGCCCTTCAACCATCGCCATGATGTAGAACCAACTGCCGATCACGCTCTCATCGGTGCACAGGCCATAGGGGCGGGCCACGGGAAAGCCCGTTGGGTAAAGGCCGTTAATGACCTTAAACTCCCGATCGACGGCATGGGCGCTGGGCAAAAGCTGACCAAAGGGTTTGCGGCGCAGGACATAAGACCCACTTTTCGCATTGATGCGATAGGTTGGGTTGGATTGCCCACCGGCAAATTTGAACACCTCAATCGGGCCTTCAAACCCGGCAACATTGTCCTGCATCCAGGCGGTCAGATTGGCTTCGTTGAGCGCATCTGCCCCTTCGGCTTTGACCACGCCGGAAAACAGCGTCTGTGCGTTGAGGGCTTCGGTCATTGATCGAATACGATCACGCTGCGCGCGGAATCGCCCTTCTTCATCTTATCGAACCCATCATTAATCGCGGACAGCGGAATGCGTTCGGCAATGATGCTGTCGAGGTCGAGAAGGCCGCGAATGTAGAAATCAACCAGCCGGGGAATATCAACTGGGAAGCGGTTGCCGCCCATAATCGCCCCTTGCAGCTTCTTGCCGGAGAGTAAGTCCATCGCCGAAAGGCCGACCTTTTCTGCGAGCGGCATCATACCCAAAATCGTCGCCGTGCCGCCCCGGCGCAGGACGTTGACAGCAAGCTGGGCAGAGGCGGGACGCCCGACGGCTTCAATCGCGTGATCAACGCCGCCTTTGGTCATTTCAATAATCGTCGCGGCAGCACCCTCGGCAGTCGCGTCAATGGCGTCGGTTGCCCCCAGTTTCATGGCGAGCGCGCGCTTTTCCGGGATCGGGTCTGCCGCAATAATCCGGCCGGCCCCCGCAATTTTTGCGGCATTGATCGTGGCAAGGCCAACGCCCCCACAGCCAACGACGACCACGGTTTCACCCGGGGTCACCTTGCACGCATTGAAGATTGTGCCCGCACCCGTCGTCACAGCGCAGCCGATAATGGCGGCGCGATCCAGCGGCATGTCGGGATTGATCTTCACACAGGCATGTTCGTGAATGAGCATTTGTTCGGCAAAGGCCGATAGATTGAGCATCTGGTTGACAGCCGACCCATCGGAACGGGAAAGCCGTGCAGCATCGCCCGGCGCGCGGCGGGTGTCCCCACCGAGGCAAAGCGACATCCGTCCTGTGACGCAATACTCGCAGTGCCCGCAATAAGCCGACAAGCAGGTGACGACGGCATCGCCCGGTTTCACCGTGCGGACTTCGCTGCCCACCGCCTCCACAATGCCTGCCGCCTCATGGCCCGGCACGGCGGGCAAGGGGTGCGGATAGGCACCTTCGATGAAGTGCAGATCCGAATGGCACAGTCCACAGGCCGCCGTCCGGATCAGCACTTCGTGCGGACCCGGCTTGGAGATCGTCAGATCTTCAATGACGAGCGGCTTATTGGGCTCAATAAGGACGGCGGCTTTCATCGTGTGGCTGCCATATCACCGGATGAAGGGTCGCGCGGGCGTGTGTCGCCATGCTTGCCCAGTTCAAGGCGGGCAATAGCGCGATTGTGCACTTCATCCGGCCCATCGGCGAGACGCAGCGTGCGCTGATGCGCCCAGGCTGAGGCGAGACCATAATCTTCCGAAACGCCGCCACCGCCATGCGCCTGAATGGCATCGTCGATGATTTTGAGCGCCATATTCGGGGCCTGAACCTTGATCATCGCGATTTCAGCGGCAGACGCCTTATTGCCGACCGTGTCCATCATATGCGCGGCCTTGAGGCAGAGCAGACGCGTCATTTCAAGGTCGATGCGAGCACGGGCAATGCGCTCATGCCAGACGGTCTGTTCGGCAATTGTCTTGCCAAAGGCAACGCGGCTGGTGAGGCGGCGGCACATTTTCTCCAGCGCCTCTTCGGCAACGCCGATGGTGCGCATGCAGTGGTGGATACGGCCCGGCCCAAGGCGGCCCTGCGCGATTTCAAAGCCACGACCTTCACCATAAAGGATGTTTTCGGCTGGAACGCGGACGTCCTTCAGCTCAATTTCCATATGGCCGTGCGGCGCATCATCATAACCAAAGACAGGCAAATGACGCAGAATGTTCACGCCTGGTGCGTCGAGTGGCATTAGGATTTGGGATTGCTGCTGGTGGCGCTGTGCGCCCAGATCTGTCTTGCCCATGACAATGGCGATTTTGCAGCGCGGATCACCGGCTCCCGATGACCACCATTTGCGGCCATTGATCACATAATGATCGCCATCGCTTGTGATGCGGGTTTCGATATTGGTGGCGTCTGACGAGGCAACGGCGGGTTCCGTCATGAGGAAGGCAGAGCGGATCTCGCCATTCATCAGCGGGATCAGCCACTTTTTCTTATGTTCCGCAGTGCCATAGCGGTTGAGCACTTCCATATTGCCCGTGTCAGGTGCGGAGCAGTTGAAGATTTCAGACGAGATGCCGACCCGACCCATTTCTTCGGCGCACAGAGCATATTCGACATTGGTCAGCATGGGCCCGTCAAATTCGACACTGGAATCGAGATGCGGGTTTGATCCCTGCGGCGGCATGAAGAGGTTCCAGATGCCAGCGGCCTTGGCGCGCTTCTTCTCTTCTTCAATGACGTTCAGGACTTTCCAGCGATCCCCGGTGGCCTGCTCGGCATAATAATCCTTCACCCGCGGGCGGATATATTGATCGATATGGTTCTTAACGCGATCCCGCCAAAAAACTTCGCGGTCGGTGAAGGTGAAGTCCATCTGAGTCGTCCTCTTCTATGTTTACGTTTACGTCACTGTCAGCTTTCGGAGCGGTTTTCCAGCCCCCTTGATGCTGGAGTTTAGTTTGTGCCCTTTGCCAATCGGCGCACCCGCGCTTCATGGTCATGGCGCCTGATCGGAAAGCGCACAAAGACCAGCGAAGAGAGTAGGGCCAGCACGGTGACAAGGCCGATATAGGCAGCGATCAGCCGGTCAATCACGTCGGGCAGAACCACATCCGGGCTGGTCTGAGCCGATAGGCCAGCCCAGCTGATAATCAGGCCAGAGGCAAAGATGCCAACACCCGTGGCGCATTTCTGAATGAAGAAATTGCCGGCAAAAAATGTGCCTTCGGTCCGGCGGCCTGTCTCTTCCTGCGAGGCTTCGACAATATCAGCGATCATCGATGAGGCTGAAATCATCACGGTGACCGCAAAGCTGTTTCCGAGAAAGAAAAAGAGAAAGACGCCCCAAGTCGACATTGCACTGCCAGCTTCTGGCCAGAGATCCACAAGTCGGAGAAGAAAAGGAACGATCCAAAGAGCGACGCCGATAATGGCGGCATAAGCGGCCGTGTGTGGCTTATCCCATTTCCGGTTGAGCGGCACGACAAGGAAGAAGGCGGCAACGACGCTGAGGAACAGCACGACTGGGAAGAGGGCGAAAGCAAGCTGATCAAAGCGCCAGACATAGAGGTAGAGATAATTGGAAATGGAAAAGGTGATGCCCTGGCTGATAATCGCGCAGGCCGCGGCGCCTGCATAGATCAGGAAGGCTCGGTTGGAGAGCGCTTCTCGGATTTCTTGAAAAGCAACGCCAATGCGCAAGGGCTTGGGCTTTTCGTCCGGCCAATGGGCAACCCGGCGGTGCTGCGCGGCAGCAGAAGTGAGGACAGTTACGGCGATCAGGAACCCGCCGAATAAACCATAGTTCCAATAGCCATCGGGATTGAGCTGACCCACTTTGTGGCCCGCATCGGGGACAAGGAAGACGCTATAGGCGAGAAACAGCATCAGCAGTCCACCTGCCCAGCCAAAGAGAAAACGAAACCGCATCAGGCCGGTGCGCTCATCATAGCCCTGCGTCAATTCTGGTACGAGCGCGATGGACGGCACTTCGCAGCAGGAGACAAGCGCGCGCACCACAAAAGCGACCGCCACCAGATAGGCAAATGTTTCTCCATGTGTCCCTGATGGCGGGGACCAGAGGAGGAGCCAAGCAAACCCCAAGGGGATGGCGGCTGCATAAAGCCAAGGCAAGCGGCGGCCCCAGCGTGTGTGAGTCCGATCGCTCATATGCCCGATAAAGGGGTCAATCAGAGCATCAAGGAAAAGCGCCAACATGAGCGCTGTCGACACCATGGTCGCGGGCAGGCCGAGAACCTGATTGTAGAACAACAGCAAAAAGGTCGAAAAGCCGCTATCCTTCACGCCATAGGCGATGCTGCCCAAACCATGGGCCAGCTTAAGCCGGAGTGGAAGGGGCGGCGATTTGGACATGGTCATGCGTTATTGGCGCTGACAAAATTCTCCAGCGCGTCGAAAATTCCGGGCGCTTCCGGGTTCCAGCTGTGCGGCTGTCCGGTTGTGATGCCGCCATCAACCACGAAGTGCGCACCCGTAATGAAGCCAGCTTCCTTTGATGCAAGGAAGGCGACCATATTGGCAATATCCTCTGGTTTGCCGCCGCGCTTTACGGGTTGCGTGTGGTTTGAGATTTCAAAAATCACTTCATTGGCGGCTGCGCGCATCTCGTCCGGCACATCGAGCGAGGCTGAGAAGATATTTGTCTGGATAAAGCCAGGGCAAATCGCGTTCATCCGGATATTATGTTTGGCAAGATCGGTTGCCCCAACTTTGGTGAGGTGAATAACGCCGCATTTGGCAACGGCATAGGCCGTGGGCGAATAGCCAGCGCCCAAGCCCGCAATGCTTGCCGTGTTCACAATCGCGGCACCTTCGCGACCGATCATATGCGGCACGGCATAGCGCACGCCCATGGCGACCGAGCGCAGAAGAAGATCCATCGTCCGATCCCAGCCTTCGGGGTCAATCTCCTCAATCGGCGCGCGATCCCCGCCTGCGCCTGCATTGTTGAAGACCACATCGATCCCGCCCGTTTTCTCGGCAGCAAAATCCATCAGCGCCTTAATCTCTTCTGGCTTGCAGACATCGGTGCGCTTGAAATGGATTTTACCGTTTGAGGTGGCGGCCAATTCTGTGCCGCCTTTCTCATCAATATCTGCCGCGATGACAGTTGCGCCTTCAGAGGCAAAGAGCAGGCAGCTTGCTTTGCCAATGCCCGATGCAGCGCCCGTGATGACAACGGTTTTTCCAGCGAATCTCATGTGGCTCTCCATTTCTTTTTCAAGCGCATCCTGTCGGTTGGAGCGGCCTTGGTCAACGCGCTTCCATCTGCCGTTACGGAATGCGCTCCTCCCCACTTGACGCTTGCGGAAAGATACATCGCAGACTTAGAAAGTCCTCAGAAGATTAAGGAGACTCCGATGACTGACCTTGAGACATTCCAGAAGGAAACGCGGGCTTGGCTAGAGGCCAACTGCCCCCCTGAAATGCGCGCGCCGATGATGAGCGAGGATGACACCTGCTGGGGCGGTCGTAATGTGGTGTTCAAGAGCCCGGCGCAAAAGCAGTGGCTTGAGGTCATGGCCGCCAAGGGCTGGACCGTCCCGGATTGGCCGGTGGCCTATGGCGGCGGCGGCCTTTCTGCTGAAGAAACAAAGGCGCTGCGTGCTGAAATGGCCAAGCTTGGCTGCCGCTCTCCGCTGTCGAGCTTTGGCATTTGGATGCTTGGTCCGGCTCTTTTGAAATTCGGCACGGAAGAACAGAAAACGCATTATCTGCCGCAGATTGCCCGCGGTGAAATTCGCTGGTGTCAGGGCTATTCGGAGCCAGGCTCTGGCTCGGATCTCGTGTCGCTCCAGACCTTTGGCGAAGACAAGGGCGATCATTGGGTCGTCAATGGCCAGAAAGTCTGGACCAGCTATGCCGATAAGGCAGACTGGATTTTCTGTCTGGTGCGCACCGACAAGAATGACAAATATCGGGGCATCAGCTTCCTCCTGTTCGATATGACGACACCCGGTGTTACGACCAAGCCAATCAAGCTGATCTCTGGCGCGTCGCCTTTCTGCGAGACATTTTTCGACAATGTGAAGGTGCCCAAGCACCAAATTGTTGGCGAGTTGAACCGCGGCTGGGATGTGGCCAAATATCTGCTGGGGCATGAGCGGGAGATGATCTCCGGCGGGGGCCTTGGCGAGGGCATGGCGTCGATTGGCGCGGCCTTTAAGGATGTGGCGGGCGAAGAGCCGGTGCTGCGTGCTGAAATGGCGCTGTTCGATATAGAGACCATGGTCTTTCGCGCGCACAGCGAACGCTTTATGGATGAATGGAAGACGGGCCGGGCGCACCCTGCTTATTCCAACCTCATGAAATATATCGGTACAGAACTGAACAAGAAGCGGCATGAACTCGTCATGTCGGCTGGCGGCTCCGACGCGCTGGAATGGGAAAGCGATCGTTCCAAACAGGGCGCACGGCCGCGCACCTGGTTGCGGACCAAAGCCAATAGCATTGAAGGCGGCACGAGCGAGGTCATGCTCAACGTCGTTTCCAAACGCATTCTCGATATGCCGGGAGCCTAATCCATGGGACTTTACCACACAGAAGATCAGGCGATGCTCAAGGACACGGTGGCCCCTTTCCTCGCCGAAACAGCCCCCGTCAAACATCTCCGTACGCTGCGCGACACCAATGATCAGATTGGCTTTGCCCGTGATCTTTGGAAGCAGTTTGCCGAAATGGGCTTTACCGGCATTCTCGTGCCGGAATCGGATGGCGGCCTTGGCATGGGCCACGTCGAAGCCGGGATTGTGCTCGAAGAAATCGGCCGCAACCTCACCCCATCGCCATTCCTGACAACCGCTGTTGCCGCAGTCGAAGCTTTGAAAGGCGCGGGTGCGCATTTGCGGCAAGAATGGTTCCCGCGCATTGTATCTGGCGATGCGGTGATCGGCCTTGCGATTGATGAAGGGGCAAAGCACCGCCCGGCTGCGACTGCGCTGGTGGCCGAGCGTTCGGGTAATGGCTTTCGCCTGTCTGGCAAAAAGCAATTTGTTGTCCACGGCCATGTCGCCGACATGCTGATCGTCGCGGCACGGACGGCAGGCGCTGCGGGTGAAGAGCAGGGGATCACCCTATTTGCGGTTCCGCGTGATGCAGCCGGGCTGTCGCTTGCGGCAGATCGCCTGGTGGATAGCCAATTGGCCGCGCGGGTGACGCTGGAGAATGTCGAAGTGACGGCAGATGCCGTTATCGGCGATGTCGATGGCGGTTGGGGCCCGCTCACCCGTTTGCTCGATGCTGGACGTATTGGAGCGGCGGCCGAAATGGTTGGCGTTGGCGGCGGCGCAATGGATATGACCTTCACCTACCTTAAGCAGCGCAAGCAATTTGGCCAGTTGATTGGGGAGTTTCAGGCGCTCCAACACCGGGCGGCGCATCTCTATGGAGAAATGGAGGGCGCGCGTTCGATTGTGCTCAAGGCCCAGCATCTGATGGATGATGAGGATCCGCGCGCCGAATTGTTCGTGGCGGCTGCCAAGGTGAAATCGGGTCTGGCGTGCAACCTGTCTGTGCGTGAAGGCGTGCAGATGCATGGCGGCATCGGCATGACCGATGAATATGACATTGGCCTTTACATGAAGCGCGACCGCGCCTTGGCCGAATTTTTCGGCGACACCCATTTCCACGCGGATCGCGTGGCCCGCATGAATGGATATTGATCATGGATATTACAAAGCTGTTTAGCCTTGAAGGGCGCGTCGCGCTCGTCACTGGCGGATCAAAGAACCTTGGCCGTCACATTGCCGAAGGCTTCATCGCCCAAGGGGCAAAGGTTTACATCTCGTCGCGCAAAGCAGACGCCTGTGCTCAGACCGCTGAGGAGCTTGGTCCCAATTGCATCGCGCTCCCCATGGATGTCTCATCGGTCGACGGCTGCAAGGCCCTGGCCGCGGCCTTTGCCGAACGCGAAGAGAAATTGGATATCCTCGTCAACAATGCAGGGGCCGCTTGGGGCGGGCCATTTGAGGATTTTCCCGAAGTGGGTTGGGACAAGGTGATGGACCTGAACGTCAAAGGCCCATTCTTTTTGACGCAGGCGCTCTATCCGCAACTCAAGGCCGCCGCGTCGCAGGCACAACCGGCCAAGGTCATCAATATCGGGTCGATTGACGGCATCCGTCTGAACCCTTGGGAAACCTATAGCTACCACGCGTCCAAGGCCGCGATCCTCTATCTCACAAAGCGGATGGCTGCGCGCCTGATCCAAGATCAGATCAATGTGACGGCCATTGCACCCGGGGCCTTTGCATCGGACATGAACCGCGCTGCACGCGATCATGGCGATGCCGTTGCCCGCAACATCCCCAATCATCGCATCGGCGGGGCCGAAGACATGGCGGCGGCGGCCATTTATCTCGCCAGCAATGCGGGCAATTATGTCGTGGGCGATACAATCACGGTGGATGGCGGCGTGGCACACGCCAATATCGGGTCGCCCAGTATCGACGCTTAAGCGAGATTTAAAAGAGAGGGGAGTTTATCATGGTTGCACGCATATTGGTTGGCCTCATGGCCGCCTTTTACTTTTTAATGGGGGTCTTGTTCTGGTTTCAGCTGGACACTCAGGCTGCCAATTTTGCTGTCGACGCCGTCGGCGAACTTGGTCGCGCAAGCATCCGGGCTGATTTCGGATCCTTCTTCCTCAGCATTGGCATCATGTGCGCCTACGCCAGTTGGAAGCGCTATGGGGCTGCCGCAGGTGCTGCTGCCTTGCTCCTTGGCCTTGCCCTGTTGGGGCGGTTCGTCACCATCATTCTGGATGGTGTTGCACCCGGTGCGGTTCAGCCCATGGTTGTTGAGGTCGTGAGCGTTGCGATCCTGCTTTGGGCGCGCAAGGGCTGGTCAAAGGCCTAATCAAGCCAAATCTTGGTCGGAGCGGGTTTAGCGCCCGCTCCGATCCAGCATCACATTAATCTGGGCAATGGCAACCGGCTTTTCCGGGTCTTCCTGCCAAGCCACAGCCTCAATATTCGCAATTCTTTTGCCCAGTCGCTCAATGGTTGCACGGGCATGGGTCGTTGTCGCCAAGGCCCCGCGCATATAGGTTGCGGTCATGTTGACAGGCTTGAGGACAGGCTGGTCATCTTCGCCGAGCGCATCCGCCAGCGTTTGATAGGCCACGGTTTCCAAAAGACCGGCAAGCGCCCCACCATGAACAAAGCCCGGCCGCCCCAAAACCCCATCGCCAAATGGCATCGAGATAATGAGCCGCCCCTGATCATCTCGATCCGAGATGAAGCCCATTGTTTTGGCGTAGGGAGAAATTCTGGTCATCTTCAGCTCGCCGTGAAAAAATAGGTGCCCGCCACATGCGCGATGGGCTTTTCTGGATCACCATCATGCGCGTGGCCCCGAATAAAGGCGATGGAGCGGGTGATGTGATAGCATTCCCCATGGCCGATCACCGTCTGGCCGGGTTTGGCGGGGCGGAGATAATCGATCCGCAGATCCAGCGTTGCTTGCGGCTGGATCGTGCCGGTTTTGAGCCAGATGGAAAGGCTGGTTGCCATATCCATCAACGTAAAAATAGGGCCAGACGCAAGAATGCCGGTGGCAGAGTCGCTTACTAATTCCGGATTATAGGGAATGGCCAATTCACACCAATCATCGCCATGCGCGTGATATTGCGCGCCAATCAGCCGATTATGGCCATTTTTCGTCAAAGTGTTGATGAACCGGGCGGCATCAAATTGAAAAGGCTGGTCGCTCATGCCTTGCGCTTACCGCGCCTTTATCGCCCCCGCAATCATGGGTGCTGGATCAGGCGGAATTTGCGCGCTAACGTTAACGTCAAGCTCGAAGAATCGCGCAGCTTAAGAGAGGATTGACCCGTCACATGCATCCCTTCATCCATGCAAAGACCACGCCTGATAAACCAGCCATCATCGTTGCGGAAACAGGTGAGACGCGCACCTATCGGCAATTGGATGAGGCCTCCAATCAGGTGGCGCACCTCTTTCGCCAACACGGCCTTGGCCATGATGACGTTGTTGCCTTCATGCTGGAAAACACGCCCGATTATTACAATCTCACTTGGGGCGCGCAGCGGGCGGGTTTGCGCTATGTCTGCATCTCTTCGCGCCTGACGGCGGATGAGACCGACTATATTCTGGAAAATTCGGGTGCGAAGCTGTTCATCATCTCCGCTGGCCTTGCAGAGGCGGCGGCAAAGCTGACCACTCAGGTCAAGCGCTATGCGCTTGGCGGCGCGGTTCCTGGTTATGGATCTTTGGAAGAGGCGCTGGCGCCTCTGCCCAAAACGCCGATCGCGGATGAACGGGCCGGGGTCGACATGCTCTATTCTTCAGGCACGACCGGACGACCCAAAGGCGTGAGGATACCGCTGCCCGAAGATCCTGCCATCAATCAGTCCAATAGCCTTGTGATGCTGGCCATGGGCTTGTTCCGCTTTACGCCGGACAGCATTTATCTCTCGCCAGCGCCGCTCTATCACGCAGCGCCTCTGCGCTGGTCGATGACGGTGCATAAAATTGGCGGCACCGTTGTCATCATGAAGAAATTTGATGCCGAAGCCGCGCTCGCCGCGATTGAGAAATATAAGGTGACGTGCAGCCAATGGGTGCCCACCCATTTCGTTCGGATGCTCAAGCTCCCTGAAGAGGTGCGCCTCAAATATGATCTGTCGACCCTCAATTGCGCGGTCCATGCCGCAGCGCCGTGCCCGATGCCGGTCAAGCGCGCGATGATCGATTGGTGGGGCCCAGTTCTTGAGGAATATTATGCGGGCTCGGAAGGGAATGGCTTTACCTATATTGGCTCGGCAGATTGGTTGCGCCTTGCGGATAAGGAAGGCGCAGGTTCCGTCGGCAAGGCTGTGACTGGCATCGCCCATATCATGGGTGAAGATAATGAGACGGAGCTGCCACCACGCAGCGAAGGCACCGTCTTTTTCGAAAGCGAAACTGTTTTTGAATATCATGGCGACGCGGAAAAGACGCAGTCGAGCCGCAACTCCAAAGGCTGGTCAACCTTGGGGGATGTGGGCTGGATGGATGAGGATGGTTTTGTGTTCCTCACCGACCGCAAGAGCTTCATGATCATTTCCGGCGGGGTGAATATCTATCCGCAGGAAATTGAAAACCATCTGGTGACGCACCCTAAAGTGCAGGATGTCGCTGTCATCGGTGGCCCGCATGAGGAAATGGGTGAGGAAGTTATCGCCGTTGTCCAGCCGATCGACATGGCTCATGCCAATGACGCGTTGCGCGCTGAACTCACCGATTATGCGCGCGAAAAACTGTCGGGTGTCAAAATTCCCCGGCGGATTGATTTCCTCGCAGAATTGCCGCGGCATGACACAGGCAAGCTCTATAAGCGGCTGCTGCGCGATCAATATTGGGAGAAGGTGAAGACGTGACCGCGCCGCGCGTTGAGTTTTTCTTCGATCTGTCCAGTCCTTGGACGCGGCTGGCTTTTGCCAATCTTTGGCCGCTGCTGGAGCGGACGGGGGAGCAGGCAATTTTGCGCCCGATCCTTGTCGGCGGGGTGTTTAATGCGGTGAACCCAGCGGTCTATGCGGCGCGCGAGGATGCTGGCAGCAGGCGGCTTCAGCACAGCTGGAAGGTTTTGACCGATTGGGCGGCGATGGCGGGGGTGACGATGAACTTCCCATCGGTTTATCACCCGGCCAAAAGCGTGAATGCCATGCGTATGGCCTGCGCGCTGGAGGGGGATCAGCCCGCCTTGCGGGGCTTTGTCGAGGCAGCATTTGAAAGTTATTTTGGGCGGCAGGAAAATCTGGACGATCCAGATGTGCTGATCGCGGCCGCCAATGCAGCGGGGCTGGATGGGACGGCCATTGCACAGGCGTCTGTCACCGATGCCAATAAGCTTCGGCTTCGGGCCAATACGGATGAACTGGTCGCCCGAGGTGGCTATGGATCGCCGACGATCTTTGTCGATCAAACCGACATGTATTTTGGCAATGATCAGCTGCCGCTGGTCGAATTTGCACTCAAAGGAAAAAGGCCATGAACGACCGTATTTCAATCACCATGCTGGAAGATGGCATTGCCGATGTCCGCATGACCCGCGTCGAAAAAATGAACGCGTTGGACGCGACCCAATGGGCAGCCTTGGTTGACGCCGTTGAGACGCTGAAAGCCATGGATGGCCTGCGCGTGGTGGTCTTGTCCGGCGAAGGGCGCGCCTTTTGTGCCGGGCTTGATCTTGCCAGCATGCAATCGGATCGCACACCCGGTGCCAGCAGCGCGGGCGGATCGCTGGCAGAACGCACGCATGGCATCGCCAATAATGCCCAATATGCCGCTTGGGGCTGGCGGGAACTGCCTGTGCCCGTGATCGCGGCGGTGCACGGCGTTGCCTTTGGTGCGGGGAGCCAGATTATGGCGGCGGCGGACATTCGCATTGTGCACCCGGCAACGCGGATCGCCATTATGGAAATGAAATGGGGCCTTGTGCCCGATGTGGCCGGTATGCCGCTCTGGCGTACGCAGGTGAAGGACGATGTGCTGCGGGAGATGATTTACACCAACCGCGAATTTACCGGCGTGGACGCCAAGGAGATGGGCTTTGCCACGCATGTCTCAGATGATCCCCATGCCAAGGCGATGGAATTGGCGCGGGTGATTGCCAATAAGAATCCGCACGCCATTCGCGGGGCAAAGCGGCTGTGCAATATGATGGCCGCTGCGACCGATGCCGAACTGCTTCAGGCCGAAAGCGATGAGCAGATCAAAGTCATCCGCAAGCCCAATCAGATGGAAGCCGTCATGGCTGAGATGGAGAAGCGCAAACCTAAGTTTGCGGATTGATCGCCTCAATCAGTCCTGACGCACCTTATGGGCGTTGAGGCCTTCAACAATTGCCGGGCGAAGCGGCTTTGATTGATTGTCGGTGCGGCAGGCGATGATCGTGTCGCATGTCGCGATGCAGTGACCTTTTTGAAACATGGCCTGCTCAATCGTCCAGCTTGATGTCCCGATCCGGCCAATGCCGGAACAGATGACCGCATCATCCGGGAAATTGCCTTCGCGCAGATAGTTGATTTCCATTGCCGCAACCATCGTCCGCTCATTGGCCGGGCGATCCGCCCACGGGCGGACATTGCGGATCAATTGGACACGGGCATTCTCAAACAATGCGGCAAAGGCGACATTGTTGAGATGGCCATTAATGTCCATGTCCTGAAAGCGCGTCTGGGCTGTCAGTGACACCGGATAGTGATCCGGATTCAGGCGGTTGGGAAGGGGTTTTGGCATGTAAAAAAGGCCCCTCCCATGAGGAAGGGGCCATATTTCCTAAATCAACGCGGTGCCATGCGGATGCCACCGTCAAGGCGGACATCTTCACCGTTGAAATAGCCATTTTCGATCATGCACATGGCAAGATTGGCATATTCCACCGGTTGGCCGAGGCGCTTTGGATTGAGCACGGTGGCCCCCAGCGCATCGCGCACATTTTGCGGTGCACCCGCCAGCAACGGCGTATCAAAAATACCCGGCAGGATCGTGTTGACGCGGATATTTTCGCTCGCAAGATCGCGGGCAATTGGAAGCGTCATGCCAACGACGCCGCCTTTGGACGCAGAATAAGCGGCCTGACCCATTTGGCCGTCTTCAGCCGCAACCGAAGCGGTGTTGACGATGGCGCCACGTTCCCCATCTTCCATCGCCGGAAGTGTCATCATGCCCGCGGCCGACTTGGCGATGCAGCGGAACGTGCCGACGAGGTTGATCTGAACAATCCAGTTAAAGGCATCGAGCGGGAAGTGCTTGATCGAGCCATCTTCCTTAGAGCGGCTGGCCGTCTTGATCGCATTGCCAGTGCCTGCGCAGTTCACAAGAATGCGCTCTTGGCCAATGGCCGCGCGGGACTTTGCAAAGCCAGCATCGACAGACGCATCGTCGGTCACATTCACTTCACAGAATACGCCGCCCAATTCCTTGGCAAGGGCTTCACCCTTTTCTGCCTGCAGGTCAAAAATGGCGACTTTCACGCCCTTGGCAGCAAGCGCGCGCGCTGTTGCGGCACCGAGGCCGGATGCACCGCCTGTGATGACAGCGGAAATGGAAGAATCGAGTTTCATGAACCTATTCCTTTTCTATTGAGACGTGGATTTTAGAGGCGCTCGACGATGGTGACGTTGGCAACGCCGCCGCCTTCGCACATCGTCTGCAACCCATATTTGCCGCCCTTGGCCTTCAGCACGTTGAGCAATGTCGACATCAGCTTCGTGCCCGACGCGCCCAAGGGGTGGCCGAGTGCGATTGCCCCACCATGCATGTTGAGCTTTTCTGGATCCGCCCCTGTGTGCTTCAACCAGGCGAGCGGAACCGAAGCAAAGGCTTCGTTCACTTCAAAAGCGTCGATCTCGCTGATCTTCATGCCCGCGCGCTGCAAAGCGCGGTCGGTCGCAAAGAGGGGCTCTTCCAGCATGATGATCGGGTCGCCCGCAGTGACGGTGAGATTATGGATGCGCGCAATGGGCGTGAGGCCATGTTCTTTGAGCGCTTGTTCCGACACGATCAGAACGGCGGACGCCCCATCACAAATTTGCGATGAAGAGGCAGCGGTCAGCGCGCCGCCTTCTTGCAAGAGCTTGACGCCCGAGATGCTTTCAATCGACGCATCGAAGCGAATACCTTCATCCACCTTGTGAATTTGTGGCCCTTCGGGTGTTTCAATATCCAGCGCGACGATTTCCGTATCAAATGCGCCCGCCTGTGTCGCGGCAATCGCCTTGAGGTGGCTGGACAGGGCAAATTGATCGAGATCATCCTTGGTGAAGCCGTGCTTCTTGACGATCATTTCAGCGCCCATGAACTGGCTGAACATGATGCCGGGATATTTATCTTCCAGACGCGGGGATTTATAATTCCCAAGGCCTTCCTTCATGTGGAATATCACGCTGGAGCCCATGGGGACGCGTGTCATCGATTCAACGCCCGCTGCAATAACGACATCCATCGTGCCCGACATCACCGCTTGTGCCGCAAATTGCATGGCCTGCTGCGAAGATCCGCACTGGCGATCAATGGTGACGGCAGGGACGCTGTCGGGCAGGTTTTTGGCAGCGAGTACCGCATTGCGACCGACTTGACCGCCCTGCTGGCCTGCCTGCGTGACGCAGCCCATGATAACATCATCCACTTTTGTGCCATCAATGCCAGACCGGGCGACCAACGCATCCAGCGTTGCCGCGGCAAGATCAACGGGGTGCCAGCCGGCAAGCTTACCACCGCGGCGACCGCCAGCAGTGCGAACAGCATCAACGATATAAGCTGTGGCCATGAATCAGTCCTCTTGTCTATTTGAGTTGGCATTTCCCTTGCCCAAATTGACGTTTACGGCAAGGGAAACTTGTGGTCATATGGCCGGGCAAAAAGGAAGAGATCATGAATGTTTCGGAAGCCATTGACTATCGTCGGTCTGTGCGGGGCTTTCTCGACACGCCTGTCGATATTGCTTTGGTCAAGGATGTGGTCGCCCGCGCCTCGCGCGCGGCGAGTGGCGGTAATCTTCAGCCTTGGCATGTCGATATCGTACACGGTGAATCGATGGCCAAGCTCAAGGCTATCATGGCGGAAAAGCTGGCCGCAGGCGGGCAGATGGAAGCTCCGGAATATCATGTTTATCCGCCCGAGCTGAAAAACCCCTATGCGGCACGTCGCGCCGAAGTCGGCGAAATGCTTTATAGCTCCATTGGCATTCCGCGGGAGGATAAGGCTGGGCGCGGCAAATGGTTCTTCAATAATTTCCAGTTTTTCGGTGCGCCCGTTGGCCTGTTTATTTCGCTCGATCGGCAGATGGAACATCCGCAATGGGCCGATGCCGGGGCGCTGCTCAATTCGATCATGCTGCTTTTGTGTGAAGCCGGGCTTGATAGCTGTCCGCAGGAATGCTGGGCCGTCTATCCCAAGACAATTGGGAATTTCCTGAACCTGCCTGAGGATCGGATCCTTTGGACGGGTATGTCCATCGGCTATAAAGACCCCAATAATCCGGCCAATAACCTGCGCGCCACCCGGGCACCCGCAGACGAATGGCTTATGATCCACGACTGACGCATTGACAGCACGGCGCGGCTTCGCCATTGGGCGCGTCTCGCGATCCGCCGCAAGCGCTGGATCGCAACGCCTGGGGACAGGTGGCCGAGTGGTTAAAGGCAGCAGACTGTAAATCTGCCCGCGCAAGCGTACGCTGGTTCGAATCCAGCCCTGTCCACCAAATCCCTATTCGGGGATGTTCGCTGAAATTCGTGGAAATCCCAGAAAACAAAGCGTATTATCGCTGCGTTTGTTCCCCTGCGTTCGCTGCTGTTTGCCTGCAACCGAAGCGCAGTGTGGGGGTAATGTGGGGGTAAATCGACTTACCCCCACATATTGACCTCTCGAAACCGGAGAGGAAAGTGTGGGGGTAAAAGGATGGGTAAGCTTACGGCGGTGGCGGTCAAAGCGGCTTTGGCGAATCCCGGCACTTATCAAGACGGGGAAGGGCTGTTCCTAAAAGTAGATAAGCGGGGTGGCGCTTATTGGATGTTGCGCCTCCAACGTGACGGCAAACGACAGGATATTGGTCTGGGCAGTGCCAAACTGCTTCCGCTTGCGGAGGCCCGACAGAAAGCCAGCGGGGTTCGCAAGGCAATCAAAATCGACCGTCGCGACGTTTTGGCCGAGAAGAAGGACGAAGCCGCCGCAAAAGTGACCTTCCAAGTTGCCGCCTGTCAATATCATAGGGAGAACGAGGCGGGCTGGAAAAGCACCGTCTACGCGCGTCAGTGGCTTGCCAGCCTAGAAAACTACGCCTTCCCAAAACTTGGCGATTTAGCTGCCGGGGCAATAACTGCTGCCGATATCATCACAGTGCTGACGCCTATCTGGCAGGAAATTCCAGAAACCGCTCGTCAGGTGCGCAATCGGATTTGTGCCGTACTCGATTATGCACATGCCAAGGGCTGGCGGTCCCGCGAAGCACCATCGGGGAATGGCAGCCTTAAGGCAGGACGGGGCCTGCCTCGACAGGTGAAAGCGCGGGAAAATCGCAAAGCAATGCCGTATGTCGCCTTGCCCGGCTTTATCACCGCATTGCGTCGCAAGCCCTCCTATGGCCGCTTGGCGCTGGAGCTTGTCATCTTAACCGGCGCTCGCTCGCAAGAGATCCGGTTGGCAACGTGGGCAGAATTTGATCTTGCGTCGCGACTATGGACGGTGCCAGCTGATCATATGAAGCGGAACAAGGCGCATATCGTTCCGCTGTCTGAAGCCGCTTTGGTGGTGCTAGCCAAGGCCAATGCCTTGAGGCTCTTGGAATCCGATGTAGTTTTCCCCGGCAATGCAGGCAAGCCGATGTCAGATATGACACTTTTGAAGGTTCTTCGAGATATGAGCGAGCCGTACCACGTTCATGGTTTCCGTTCTGCGCTGACAGACTGGGCCGCAAACGAAGGATTTCCAGATGCCGTGGTTGAGGCGGCGCTGGCGCACAAGACCCCTGACGCTGTGCAGGCGGCCTATCGCCGAACAACTTATTTGGGCACGCCGGATCGACCGGGCTTGCGCGTCAAGCTAATGGAAGCTTGGGGATGCTATTGCGTTGGCGACGCAATTGACACTGACGTTGTCAGAGCGAACGCTACTGTAGGCAATTAATCGGCCCAGAGAGCTGAAATTGGCCCGGTATCGCTGTGGAAAAGCAGTGGTGATTTCCCCGCATACCCCCAGCGCACCCCCGGGGAGGCACTTTTCCTATTTAGGCCACCCTTCATAGATCGTCGAAGGTGGGTTCGACCTTTAACAGGCAACGAAAATGATCAATCTGTTTGGCAGGCAGAAATTAAGAGACAAGGAGCAGCCGGACTGAAAGTGCCATCACTATCAGGTTGGATTGATGGTCTTGGCTTGCAACATATAGAAGCCGCCGCCTGACGGCGATGGTGGGTAGCGCGCCGGGTTGATGCAGCCACGCAGGCG
>Ga0214921_10003963_pt1 | contig 22261 bp, 20 predicted proteins | sample LL1505_MetaG_FD_177992 | JGI IMG/M metagenome (GOLD analysis project Ga0214921, IMG submission 177992) | Freshwater microbial communities from Lake Lanier, Atlanta, Georgia, United States - LL-1505 | ecosystem: Environmental > Aquatic > Freshwater > Lake | place: USA: Georgia | collected... | reverse complement strand
CGGCTTGCAACGCGCTTAAGCCCCTCGGCATCTGCAACCGAGGAGCCGCCAAACTTTTGCACTATTAAGCCCATGGCCTAAGTGTGGAGCATACATAAAGGAAATAGGGAATTATCTCATATAGTAAGACGGCTAACTATCTTATATATTGAGATTATCTAGCTATCGAAGCTTCTTCTACCTTCAAAAGCTCTTCCTAGGGTAATTTCATCGGCGTACTCAAGGTCGCCACCTACCGGAAGTCCTGAAGCCAGGCGGGAGACCTTAACCCCTAGCGGCTTAATTAATCTTGTTAAATAGGTGGCAGTTGCTTCACCTTCAAGATTGGGATCAGTTGCAATAATAATTTCACTTATCTCAGTTGCAGCTAATCTGCTCATTAACTCTTTAATTCGAAGATTCTCTGGTCCTATGCCATCTATTGGAGAAATAGCACCACCTAAAACATGGTACTTGCCTTTAAATTCTCTAGTTTTCTCAATCGCAATTACATCTTTACTTTCTTCAACTACACAAATAGAAGTGTTATCCCTCCTTGGATCCCTACAAATCCTGCATAGATCCTCCTCTGAAATATTGCCACAAGTAGTGCAGAACTTAACTCGCTCTTTAACAGTTTTTAAAACTTCAGCAAGACGTGTTACATCCACTCGATCAGAGGCAATGATATGAAAAGCAATTCGCTGCGCACTCTTTGGACCAACGCCAGGAAGTCTGCCTAGCTCATCAATTAAATCTTGGATTATTCCTTCATACATATCAATGTCACTAAGGTAATCCTTAGTTAGACTCCTTAATAACTTTGGCGCCTAATTTACTTGCTAATAAATCAGCACCTGAGAGCATATCTTTATCGCCAGGATCCTCGTCAGCTCTTGCCATAGTGGTTGTGGAAACGGATGAATCAACTGTCGCCAAAATCTTTCGCCTAACTCCGGTTACCTCTTCAAAAGCATCAGATAAAATTAGATCACTTTCTGATCTAATAAATGAATCCTTCGCTCCTGAATTAACAATACCAATTGTTATATTCTCATCATCTAATGAAAGAATCTGCGCGCTAGTTGCAAGTAGTGACCAAGTAAGTCGCCTCTTGCCTTTAACCGAATCAATTACTTGTGGCCACATCCTGCGAAGGGATGTGATATCAATACTTCCACTAGATTTGCTTTGAACTGGTTTTTTTTCAATAGGTTTATCTTCAACTACTTTTTCAGCAAATTCTTTAACAGATTTAACTTCTTTAGTAGGTGCACTTTGGGTCACAACCGGTGAAGTTTGGATAGATGGCGTCATTAAAGATGAGCTCTTTTCAAGCTTTTCAATACGGGCAGTTATATTTGCATTATCACCAGCTGGCAGCATCATCTGCCCACAAATTAACTCCAAGATTAACCTTGGTGGGGTTGCACCCCTCATCTGGGTAAGACCTTGGGCAATTAAATCTGCAGATCTAATCAGGCTTGCAATTCCAATTAACTTTGCTTGGGTGCGAATTCGATCTAGTTGATCAGTGGCAAGTGAAATTAGAATTGCTGAGTTATTTTCATCAGATGCCCCAACAATTATCAAATCTCTTATTCGCTCAAGTAGGTCTGAAGCAAATCGCTTTGGATCTTGTCCTGATTCAATTACTCGATCAATGGTAGTAAACAAAGAAGCGCTATCTTGAGCAGCTATTGCATCTATTGCTTCATCAATTAGTGCAGAATCGGTATAACCTAGCAGTGCTACAGCAATTTCATATGTAACACCATCACTACCAGCACCAGCTAGTAATTGACCAAGTATAGAAAGGCTATCTCGTACTGAACCACCACTTGCTCTAACAACTAATGAAATAACACCTTTAGCCACCTTAATACCTTCACTTGCGCAGATTTTTTCAAGGTGTGAATTAAGGATCGTAGGTGGAACTAATCTAAATGGATAGTGATGGGTCCTTGATCTAATTGTTGAAATTAATTTATCTGGTTCAGTTGTGGCAAAAATAAAAAGCACATGAGCAGGTGGTTCTTCAACTACTTTAAGTAAGGCGTTGGCTGCCCCGGGCCCGAGTTGATGAGCCTCATCAATAATATAAATTTTATATCTAGAGGAGACTGGCGCGAAAAAAGCTTTATCCCGCAGATCTCTAGCATCATCTACTAAGCCATGAGTTGCAGCATCTAATTCAATAACATCTAGTGAACCGGGACCATTTGCAACTAGATCCTTACATGATTGGCAAATACCACACGGATTTGGTGTTGGTCCTTTTTCACAATTTAAAGATCTAGCCATAATCCGAGCACTTGATGTTTTACCACAACCTCTTGGACCACTAAATAAATAAGCGTGATGAATCTTTCCTGATTCAAGTGCGTTACTAAGTGGAGTTGTTACATGCTCTTGGCCAATAACATCTGCAAAAATAGATGGGCGATACTTACGATATAAGGCTAATGACATTTATCGCCTCCCATCTTTATTTGAATAAAAAATAAGGATCCCCCGCACACCCACTAAAAATTACCTACCCTTGCTGCATTCCTGCCCTGGGGGAGTTCGGCACCCAAGTGCCGCACGGGGGATCTAAAGGTAAATCATAGTAAGTTGCACCGATACTCTTATCCTTCAAGTAACACTGGAGGATTCGCATAGCGGCCGAGTGCGCACGCTTGGAAAGCGTGTGTAGGGTGACCTACCGAGGGTTCAAATCCCTCATCCTCCGCCATAACACAGCATTAATTCATCTATCCATAATAAGGTTAAGTATTACTTAAGGAGAGAGAAAATGAAGATTAAATCAGCACTTGTTGCCATTTTGTTAATGATTGGTTTAGCACCAGGAGTTGCCCAAGCTAATGTGCGCCCAATAGTTGAGTCATTTACCTTTACTCCTAATGATTTGGAACTAATATCAGCAAATACAAACATCTCCTTTGAGTTAGTTGTTTCCCACCCTAGTGGAATTAAAAATACTCAAACATCAGCAACTTTAACTGGTCCATACGGCAGCACGCTTTCAGTTAATTTGACTAGAAACGATTCACCGATAAATTTATCGCTTACAAAAGTTACCTTTAAAGGTACATTAAGTGTGCCACAAGCAATGCCAGCTGGTGCTTACACAATAAGTGTCGCTGAGGTCAATAATAATTCCTCTGCAGGATATGAGTATGGAACAGGAGTGATAACTCCCAATAAGATTAGAGATTTAATTGGTGCTGAAAATGTGTTATTAGTAAGAAACAGTGGTGATTTAAATTTAGTTTATGACACTTTTGTAGGTCCAACTCATAACACTCTAATAGGTATTTCTTATAATAATTCTGCTAAGTACAACAATAATAATCCACCCATTTGGAAGGTGGGAGAGGTTTATGATCCAAGTAAGTACTTTGAACTTAGGGTACCAACTCTGTCCCTAATAGTTACATCATCAACTCCTACTGTCTGCTCAACTGATGGTAAAGAGTTAAAACTAATTGCAACTGGTAATTGTACATTTAAGGTTTCAACCGCTAAGACAAAAGATTATACTTTAAAGGAAATCACCCAGGTTGTGACAATTACTGCAGCAAGAAGTAAACCAGAACTAGTACTGAGTGTTATTGCTAACCAGACTTCAAAGAATTTGCCGAAGATGATTGAAATTTTCAGAGTTTTTAGTCCGACCGGTGTTTACATTCTGCCTCAAGCCACTACGCCAGCAGTCTGTATTGCCAGCGGCTTCTACGTTCAAATTGTTGGTGGTGGAACATGCACTCTTACCTACCAGAGTGAGGCAAATACTTCATACCTTGCGTCAGATCTTTATAAGGTTTCATTTGAAGTAACTAGAGATCCACAGACAATTAGTTTCTCACCTGTTACAACAGCTGATATAAATACTAAGAGTTTGACTCTTACCGCATCAGCATCTAGTGGTGGGGCAGTTTTATTTACCAGCATATCAACTGAGAATTGCACCATTTCTGGATCAATTCTTAACTTACTTAAGGCTGGAAATTGTGTTATCACCGCATCTCAAGCTGGAACTTCAACCCTTGCACCAATATCTGCTAGTACAACAATCATCTTAACTGGAACTGTAATTACACCTAAGCCGGTAGCAACTAAAAAAACACTTACCTGCGTCAAGGGAAAAACTACTAAAAAAGTAAGTGGAACAAACCCTAAGTGCCCGAAGGGTTATAAAATAAGAAAATAGCTTTGGTTTATAAATTAGCTAATTAAGTTAATAACTCCTACAACTCAAGATTCGAATTCCTTCAACAGTATCGGGCTGAAAGAAGTATTTTTAGAAAACAGTGCCATACATTCTGGGCCTATATTGGTAAAGCCCTTTAGGTCTAACTCTAAAGTAGTTTGATTTGACTCATTGGCTTCAACAAAATTCTTCACAGTATCAAAAACAGTTTCAGATGAATAATACTGAGGATAAATTGATAAGTCATTTCCTTTTTTGATTGAATGGTACCTATACATTAAATTACTAAAATGCTCTTCAGTGGTTGCTTTTATCCCATTTTGATCTACCCAAATTCTGGGAAGCACGACAGAGTTGTACTGCAATTGACCAAATGGAACTGAATTAATTATAAGATTTCTTTTATTCAAAAAATGAATAAGTGCTTGTAACCCAGATTGATCCCCAATGCAAAAATTGGAATTTATAATTGATAGTATTTGAAAAATTTTAGGATTTAAACCATACTCAAAATTAGAATTCAAAGTATTAAACTTCTTAGCTTTTTTTAATCCATAGAATTCATCAACGTCACCGATTAAATTTATTAAGTAATTTCTGCTTTCCAAATAATCAAATACTTGTGAATAGCTGTCTAGACCTAATCCGGACCATGGTTTCCAAGATCGTCTTAATACAATCGTGCAAATTTTTATTTCAGAGTAACTTTTTTCATTAGCTAGAATCTCAGCTTTCTTTAAAAACCTGCTATTAAATCTAAGTAGATTCTTTGATAAACTATAATCAACTAGAGTTTTTTGTTGTACCAGATAATGCAATGAACTCATCGAAGTTTCAGATTGACTTTTAGAATACACTGAGTCGAAGCTTTTAACTATACGAGTAGAATCCTCTTTGGATAATTTGTAATCACGTTGTAAACTACTAATCGCTGAAGCATTCAACATCACATCTCTTCTAACTATCACTAAATTTCTTTTTAATAAGATTTTTACTACTCTAGATTTTCTAAAAGATAAATCGATAGCATCGTGTACTCTTAAGCGCAATGCATGGTAAATATTTATATCGTTAATGTTTGGTAACCAAAAATGCAGCAATTTATAAGGTTCAAAAAGGTTTTTTAAGTATTTATTTCGATTATTTCTGTTACCAACACTTAGGCATACACCTTCATGACCATATTGATGAAAAAAGATACTAGTTTCTGTGACCGAATGCCCAAACGCATATGAATTAACAAATACTCCATTTGTTTTTTTAAATTTTGATAGATTGATGGTAATCATCAATATTAAATAACAGGAAACAACTCTTTGAAAAATGTATATTAAAAATACTTGCCTGTTCAAGTATTTTAAAAAATAAGTAGAAAAACTATATGGCTGCAAATCTTGTCCATTCTATATAATTTTTTAATCCTAACATAGTTAGTTGATGTGAACAACTATTCATAATGATTTGGTCGCAATTAATTTTGTATGATTACTTAATTTCTCTAATTATGTTTTAAATTATAGAACTAAGCTATCTGTATCGAAGCCTTTAATTTTTAAATATCGTTCAGGAACTCCAATATCAATGAATTGACCGGATAATGGGAATGCCCTCATATTTCCAATAAATTTTGGAATCAAGTGTTGACTAATATCATTTTCATCTGATGAAAGATTTCTTATTGTTGTGACAGATTTTTCTTTGAACATGTAAATTGCTGAATTTGCTATATTTGATTTACTGATTATTGATTTTTCGTAGAAGTTTTCTATAAGACCACTATCATCTATATCAATAACACCATACAATTCTGGTTCACTTGTAATGAAAGTGCCCATAGTCATCACTGAATCTGAAGGATCATTTAAGTGAAATTCCAACATTCCAGTCAATTTGTCAGTAAAGAAGTTATCACCATGCATTACTAAGAAGTCGCTGCTGGCCAAATATCCTATATTTTCTTTTAGAGAACCAGCAGTACCGAGTAGTTTATCTTCAGGTGAAATAATTATTTTATTCGAATATTTTTGGTTCAATATATAGTCTTTAATAACTTCTGCTTTAAAGTGAGTATTAATTACGATTTTATCTATATTCAAGTCTAAAAGTTTTCTAATCAAAATATCCAGTAATGGTTTTCCATTAATTGGTAACATAACTTTTGGGATATTTCTAGTATAAGAACCTAATCGGGAACCTATTCCTGCTGAAAGAATTAAAGCGTTCATGACAACAAGACGCTCTCTATATCTTTTCTTGTAATTGGTGTATTGCCGATTCTTGATACTTGAATTGCAGACATTAATGAGCCGATAAATGCAGAAATATACAATGACTCCCCGCACGCAAGTGACACGGCTGAACCCGCAAGCATAGAATCTCCCGCTCCAGAAGTATCGATTGGGTTTTTGTTAAGTGAAGGAACTAAGTCAGTAGATAAAACTTTGCCATTTGAATCAAGTCCATGAAGCAAAACACCATCAGCGCCAAGTTTCAATAGTACATATCTTGCCTCAAGTAATTTTCTAACTTGTTGTGCGATAACTACTAACCCACTCAGATCGTCACGTATTTCATTTCTTGCTTCAATCTCAGTTGGAGTTATCATAGTAGCTCCTGAAAATTTACTTAGATTCCCAGATTGTGAAGATGTTTGGCTGTCGGCAACTATTAGTACATTAAATTCTCTAGCCAAATTGATTAACTTATTCGATAAGTTAGCACTTAGAGTGCCATAAGAAAAATCTGAAAAAATCAATAAATCAAAATTACGAATATTTTCAACAAAATATTCAAATATGTTATTTTCAGTTTGGGTTTGAATTGGTTCTTGAGAAAAATGATTTAGTTTAAGAAGTATTTGCTTCCCGCTTTTAAATCGCTGTTTCAAAGTAGTTTTTCTGTCATTATCAGAGAAAACTATAACTTCAGAAATTATGTCTTTAAGTTCTGGCTTACACCATGCAGCCGGTTCATCATTTCCTAGTACTGTGACTAGAGTTGTTCGTGAACCAAGCGCGTTGCAGTGACCTGCAACAATTCCTGCCCCACCAACAAATCTAGCTGCCTCAACAGGTGTAACCACTATTGATGGATCTTCTCGCGACATTCCTACGGGGTGACAGTTAACAACTTCATCAACAATTACATCACCAATAACGCAGGTTCTTATACCTTCAATTCTATCTAGAATCCCTAGTATATCTTTTAACTTTATGCTATTCCTATCTAAAAACTCTTGCCCTGATATATTAAGGGTCGGATTCTCAGTTAAAGTTCCCACCAAATCATCTTCAGAATAGTAAGTTGTTCCTGAACTAAAAACTAATCTTCCGCCATATGTATGTAAAACATCGGTTTCTATATTAAATAAATCTGCGAACTCACGACCTTTTAATACTAATTCTGGTTTCACTTTATTTAACAAGTTCGTAATATCGCCATCAAAAGTTTCAACACTATTTACAAATTCCAAATTAGACAAAACGTCTATTCTCCATGTTACCTGGTCTTTAGTTAAACCACTTATATCAAGAGCGGCAACTATTTGATCTCCAAGATCTTTTGCGAAACGAAAAAGTCTAATGTGGCCTGCATGTAAAACCACAAATTTACCTGGTACTAAAACCTTAGTAGCCAATTGATTACCTCCTATTTATCCAAATATAATAGTGGTCTACCGGGAGAGCCGTCTAAAAGATAATCTATTGCTGAGTTAATCTCGTCTAATTGAAAATTAGTGCCAACTAACAGCTCTAGATTTTTCTTACTTCTCGAAAGTAAGCGTGAAATCAAATCTACATCTCTGTCCAGGTGCGAACCACCAGCCCAAGAACCTTCTATTTGTTTTCCTTTGATTAGATCGAACGGGTCTAATGAAATTTTTTTCCCAGCTTCAGGGTGAGATGCGAAGACCATTTTGCCATTATTGTTTATCAACTCAAATCCGAGATGAATAGAATTTATGGTGCCTCCAGATTCTATGCATAGATCAAAGTAATTAGTTAAACTTAGAACTTCTTCAGGGCTTTTTACATTCGTAAACCCCAAATTTTTTGCCAGCAGTCTCTTTTGCTCAGATTCCTCTACAATCAATACATCTAATCCTTCATACCCATCAAGTGCTATTGCTGCAGATGAACCTACACCGCCAAAACCAATTATTACAATTCTTTTATCTGAAGGTCTAAGATTCCTAAGGACCATTCCCGCACCTGTTAAAAAAGCGCAACCAAATAGTGGTAAAAGTTTTTCACTAAAGCTCTCAGGCGCTTTTGCAAGAAAGCATTCAGAGGTAACGGTGAATTCACTAAAAGTACACGCTTTGCCTGCATTAATTTTTAGGCCAGCAATACTTGTAAAAATAGGGTTTGGTGATTGAGTTCCATTTCCCTTAACCCAACTCAGGATGACCTTGTCGCCTTTTTTAACTTTAGTAACTGAATTACCAACTTCTTCTACAATTCCATACCCTTCATGACCTAATAAATGTGGAAGCCAACTATCCTCGCCTCGCTGACCTTGGATTTCCATGACTTGGCTACGACAAATTCCTGAATATATATTTCTAACTAAAATTTGGTCGTAGTTCAACTTTGGAAATTTCAAGCTCATTATTTCCAAGGGGGAGTTTAGTTTAACTAATACCGCTGCTTGAAAACTACTCACTATTAAACCTTACTAGCCTTTTACATGCATCGAACAATTCCTCTAGTGATTTGATAAAAATGAACGAATCATAATTTGAGTTTGCCTCAGAAACTACGAATATAGTGCCAACTCCTGCACTTTGAGCAGCAATTCCGTCAGATAATTTATCCCCGATCATATAAGAATTTTGATAGTCAATTGGAAGGATTTCTCCAGCGTCAATAAACATACCTGGTAAGGGCTTTCTTCTTGACGCCTCATATTCTGATGGATTATTTCTTTCTGGGTTGAGAGCTGATGCAACTACAAATTCAATTCTAATTCCTTTTTTCTCAAACTCTTTTAGCATCCATAAATTGAGTTCATGAAAAGCATGAATATCTATTTTACCCCTGCCGATACCACTTTGATTAGTTATAATAATTATTTTATAACGTAATGAACTAAAAATTTTGCAAATCTCAAATATCAACTCATTAAAAATAAATTCTTGTTTTTTTGAAATATAGCCTTTATCTAAATTTACAATACCATCACGATCTAAAAATAAAACTGGCAAACTCATGGAACTAGAATGGTCCAGTGAAATTCTTGTTAGGAATATCTGGCGATGTATCCACTAACTCAGATAAACTATCAGAATTATATTCAATTTTTAATTGTAAAAGTACATTTTCCACAATGTTAATGGCACCTATCTTGAAACTACCAATGACTCCGTGCGAAGTTGGCTCTGGTATATCTTGTGCAGCGAGTAGTCTCGGTGGACTAGCAAGAATTGGGAAACATGACTGGGTGATGTCACTTAACACTTGATTGCCAAATGATCCTGTCGAAAATCCTGAATCCACTACAATAAGATTTTTAGTTTTATTGACTGAATCTATAACCATATTTTTGTCATAAGGCTTAATGGTTCGTAAATCAATCAAATCGACTCCAATATTTAATTTTTTCAAATATTTTACTGCTTTAAGCGACTCTATAGTCATGTACCCAGAAGACACAATGGTTATATCTTTTCCAGACTTAACAAGATTGGCAGTGCCGAGTTCAATTTTATCTACTCTGTCATTGAGATTAAATTGCTGCCCGTGAGTCCAGCGATCCTCAATGAATATCACAGGATTTGGGTCATTGATTGATTCTCTTAAAAGTGCACCCACTTCTGTTGCAAAGGCTGGCATAACTACCTTTAGCCCAGGAATATGAGTAAACCAAGCGTGCAAATTTTGAGAATGAGTTGGCCCTTGCCCCCAACCTCTACCTGTAATTAGCCTAATAGTTAGGGGAACAGAGGTTTTAGCGCCAAACATATAGTGCCATTTAGCCGCACTATTAACCAGCTGATCCATCGCTAATAAAAAAAAATCCATCCTTTGATGGACCATTATTGGTCTGAACCCTGAAATTGCTAACCCAACGCCAATACCGGTCATTGCGTTCTCTGACGTTGGTGTTTCAATAACTCTCTTTGGTCCAAACTCTTCAAATAAACCAAGTGTTGTACCAAACACACCTTTTGGATCAGTCACTCCTAAGCCCATAATCAAACTCTTACTATCTACTTCAAGAATATTTTCTAAAGTATTTCTGACTTCATCTGCAAAATTTGATTGAGCATCCTCTTTAATTCTCTGCATACACACCACTCATTACTTCTGATAAATCAGGGAATGCATCTTTTTTTACTTTTACAAAAACTTCTTCAATTTCTATTTTTAAATTACTATAAAATTTCTCAAGTTCACTATTTAAATTATCCATATTAAAATCATTCAACTGTTCAAGTAGAATTCGAATCGGATCATTCTGTTTGGCGTTATCAAGTTCTCCGCTAGGGCGATACCCCAGTGCATCGTCATCAAATGGACCGCAATGCTCCAGCCACCTATATGTTGGTACCTCAATAAAAACTGGACCTTTACCACTTCGAGCTTCCTTGACAAGAATTGATAAGTCTGTATACATCTGGATTGGATCTTTGTAATCTAATTCTTTTCCTAAAGTGCCAATTGAGATAGCTAACTCAACTATTTTTCGTTCTAGAGGCTGGCGGAACTGTAGATTTGTATACACTGAATACAAATTATTTTCACACATAAACACCACTGGTAACTTATGTACAACCGCAAAATTCGCAGCTTCATAAAAAACACCTTCTTCGATTGCAGCATCACCTAAAAAAATAAAAGTGACATTACCATTTTGATTTAATTTATGCGCAAATGCTGCACCAACTCCTACAGGAATACTATTTCCAACGATCGCTGAAGATCCTAGGAATCCACATAAAGTGTCAACTAAGTGCATTGATCCGCCCCTACCACGGCAGCAACCGGTCACCTTGCCATATATTTCAGCAATCATTCGGTATAGGTCACCGCCCTTGCCTAAATAATGTGCATGAGATCGATGGGTGCTTATTGCTGTATCTGAGACTATCTGAATTTGAGAATAAACAGCACTTAGCATCTCCTGGCCTACGGATAAGTGAACGGGGCAGCGTATTTCACCTTTTGGGTATTCAAGTGCAATTCGCTCCTCAATTGCTCTAATTCTAAAAGCGTTCTTATATATGTTAAATGCTGTATCGAAACTACATTTCATGGAATAAACCAATAGTAATCTCCTGAATACCCGACTTGGTCAAAAAAATTTTCCCACTCTATACATGACATCATGGTCAACGCAGTTAAGTTCCACGCCTCCATTCTAGCCTTTTCTTCATCATTCCTATAGGCATCCACCGTAATAAAAGAGGAGCCTTTACTTACTCGTTCTATTTCTTTTAACGCTAATCCACAATCAATAATTGAAAGGTTATGTACTGTATTAATTGAAATTACAAAATCGAAAAAATTATCAGCGAACGGTAGATCTACTGCATTTGCAATTAACAGCTCAGACCTAACCTCTGGCAGAGCGTTAGTAATGGCATACGCAGAAATATCTACACCTTTTGTAAATATACCTGGAATGGCATTTTTTAAATCATGAAGAAAAAAACCTTTAGCGCAACCAACATCTAAAACTTTACTGTCTGAGGTCAGCTTATACCGCGAAATAATATCTGGAATTACATCTTTCCAATACTTTTCATTATAATAAAATCCACCGTACCCGTTATTTCGATCACCATCGAAATACTCTTTATCAAATTTTCTAGCTAAATTTCGAGATTCTTCACTTTTAGATTTTACCCTTGCGCTTAGATCTCTATTTGCTTTAGGATAATTTTCTAACAGATCAATCGCTTGTCCCATATTAAAAAACCTCTCCAATTTTCATTTTTTTCATCCAACTAACTGTGTGCCACTTTTCGTTGTCAGTTACTTGCTTATCTTGAAGTGCTTTTGCAATCTCGGTTATGGCATCAATTACAGATTTAGAGGGTTTAAACCCAGTGGCTAGTAGTTTATTTGAATCTTGGCGATAAGAACGGGGATCATTTGAATCTTTTAATTCAATTTCAGCATTAATAACCCTAGAGACATTTTTTGCTATGTCAAGCACACTTATGTTCTCAAAGCCAGCGTTGTAAGTTCCAGTTGGAATACCAACACTGGAAGTTAAATGTAAATATACCGATGCCATATCATCGATATGAATGTTTGGTCGAATTTGATCACCACCCAAAACTGTAATTTTTTTATTCAAAAAGGCTTGTAGAACAAACATATTAACGACTACGTCAAACCTCATTCTTGGTGATAAACCGCAAACTGTAGCTGGTCGAACACAGTAAATATCAAAATAATTTGAGTAACTTAAGCAAACTCTTTCGGCCGACATTTTTGTTTTATTATAGGTAGAGATAGGAACTAAACTTAAATCCTCTGTAACTGATGGTTCAATTTTTACACCATATACACTTCCCGAACTGGCATAAATAAACTTTTTTATGCTTGGTGAATTTTTGCATAACTCTAACAACTGTGTTGTATGCAATACATTAGTTTCCCAAGAAAACGTAGGCATTAAGTCCACACTCGGATCATTAGCAATATTCGCTAAATGAATAACTGTATCGATATTCTTTAACTCGGAGGCTTTAATTTCAGCAAATGGTTTTTTTATAAATTCTAGAGATGGCGAAGGATTTAGATAGTTGCCGAACCATTCTGTATCAACCACGCGTACATTATGGCCAGCATTTATTAGCCTTGGAACCAAAACTGAGCCAACATACCCACAGCCACCAGTGACTAAAATATTCATTTTACTTTTTGTGTGAGTACTCTGTTGATAAATTGCTTAAAGTTTTAAAGTTTTCTTTAACCCAAAGTATAGTTTCATCTATACCTTCATTAATTGTCACTTGATCACGCCAATTCAACTCTTGCCGAATCTTTGTTGAATCTAACATATAGGCAAAATCTTTACCAGTGCGGTCAGATTCTACTTCAACAAAATTATTGATATCTACCCCCAATTTATTGCCTATCAAGTCAACTAGATTTCTGATCGAAATAGTATCAAGACTTGAAATATGGTACGACTGACCAGTCTCCCCTTTTTCAATAATTATCTGAAGTGCATCTGTAATGTCACGAATATGAATAAAAGAGCGCAATGATTTTCCACCGCCATGTAGTGGTAGTTTATTGTCTTTCAATATGCTAACAATTGTTTTCGGAATTATTCGATATAGCTGTTGGTGTGCTCCATAAACATTAGCAGCGCGAGTAAAAATCACCGGAAAATCATAATTTTCGAAGTACGCCCGAAGATGCCAATCTGATGCTGCTCTAGAAATAGCGTACGGTGTGGTTGGGGCAAATTCAAAGTTTTCTTTTACCCAACTTTTCGTGGACCCATACACTTCAGGTGTGGTGAATTGAATAAACTTAGTTATAAAGGGAAATTTGTAAATTCCTTGAATCAGTTTAGAAAACCCTACAGTATTGGTTTCATACCAATCTTCTGGAGACTGCCAGCTTTGACCCACCATGCTTTGCGCAGCAAAATTCACAATTACTCGTGATTTTGAATTTTGAATTAAATCAATTATTGCTTGACAGTTTTTATTTATATCTAATTGTAAAAATTTATAATTATGCAAACTAGAATTTTTAAAATACGATGAAAATTCGTGTGAAATTTCAGAAGATCTACTTATACCAATTACGCTATGCCCCAAGTTTAGCGCCGAGTTGATAAATGCTGAACCACTAAAGGAGTTTGATCCGATTACAAAATAATTTGCCATCAATCGTTAATTGCCCTAATACATTCGGTGGCCATATGGCAAATCGATAGATGTAAATCTTCAACTAAACCATATTCACCTACCATGCTAGGAATATGAATATTGCTTCCGCTGCTCAATAGTTTTAACTCCCCACCATCGAATCCCGTGAGTGTAAAAACTTTCATTTCCTTTTGGACAGCTAGGTTAAGTGCGTTAATTAAGTTTTTAGAATTACCAGATGCGGATATCAGAATTAAGAGATCACCTGGTTTTCCTAGAACCTCTATCTGCTTTTCAAAAACTTTACTGAAATCTAAGTCATTGGCGATTGCAGTGATTGTGCTTAAGTTATCAGCCAAACTGATTGATTTAATTGGAAATTTTCCAAGTTTCATAGTGCCAACGCCAAGGTCAATCGCGAAGTGTGAGGATGTTGCTGCGCTTCCACCATTACCCGCAATTAGGACTTGAGCTTTATTCCTTCTAGATTGCAGTAGTAGGTTAACCAAAGTTTCAAATTCATCGAATTTTATCTCGCTAACATACTTAGTCAACTGAGTACGGTAATTATTAAAACTTTCTGAGCATATTAGTTTTGTTTCCACGCAACGATCATATCAGATTGTTGGTTTCTTGAGAGTTATAAACTCTTAACTTAAATTTGTAAATATAATTCATAAAAATTTACATCTATTTTAAAGAAATTTAAGGGAGTACCGATAAAATTCAATTTTAAATTTCTACTCCAATATATTTTACCTCTAGAAATTCTTCAATACCAGCAAAGCCACCTTCCCGCCCCAAACCAGATTGCTTAACTCCGCCAAAAGGTGCGGCAGGATCTGAAATGACTCCTTTATTAATTGCTACCATGCCAGATTCAAGGGCTCCCGCAACCTTAAGTGCTCGCTTTAGATTTTCTGAGTAAACATATGCAATAAGCCCAAACTCAGTTTTATTTGCTAGCTCAATTGCTTCTTCGTCAGATGTTACAGTAACAATTGGAGCAACTGGTCCAAATATTTCTTTCCTTAAAATTGGATTATTTTTATCTACTGTTATCACAGTTGCTGGATAAAAAGCTCCGACTCCAACTGGAATCTTACCGCCAGTTTTTATCTGAGCACCTGATTTAATTGAATCGTCAACTAATTCTGCAATTTTATCGCGCTCTCTGATTGAAACACTTGCGCCTAATTGGGCCCCCGGGGATGTACCGGGTGCCATCTTCAGTTTGACCATGGCACTTGCTAACTTGTCTGTGAACTCACTCGCAACCTCTTTGGCTACATAAAATCTATTTGCAGCGGTACAAGCAGCGCCACCATTTCGCATTTTGGCAAGAAGCGCGCCAGCTACCGCCTCATCAACATTTGCATCTGATAGAACTAAAAAAGGAGCATTACCGCCTAGCTCCATTGAACATCTGATAACTTGATCTGCTGCTTCTCTTAAAAGTATTTGTCCAACATGAGTTGATCCTGTAAATGATAAATTAACGATCCGTGGATCTTTTAACATCTTAGCAATTGCTGGACCTGATGGAACCGGCAAAATTAAATTCACTACCCCAGCTGGAACACCTGCTCGTTCCAGGACTTCAATAATTGCGATGGCTGTAAGTGGAGTCTCTCCTGCTGGCTTTAAAATGACTGTGCAACCTGCGGCAAGTGCTGGCCCAATCTTTCTAGTTGCCATAGCTGCTGGAAAGTTCCATGGAGTAATTAATAGGGAGACACCAATTGGTTGTTTTATTACTAATATCTTTTTATCACCATTTGGAGCAGTTCTAAACTCGCCATTAATTCTTACTGCTTCCTCCGAAAACCATCTAAAGAATTCCGCAGCATACAAAATTTCACTTTTCGCATCACTTAATACCTTGCCATTTTCCGCAGAGATAATTTCAGCAAGCCGATCTGCCTCCTCGACCATGATCTCAAATGCTTTACGAAGTATTTCAGCTCGAATTCGTGGAGCTGTTTTTGCCCAAGACTTAAATGCTGTGCTTGCAGCATCAATAGCCTCAAAGCACTGGATATCTGTAGCAACTGAAACATTTGTAATTATCGATTCATCGCATGGATTAATAACTGGTATTGAATCTTTACTGTCTATCCAAATTCCATCTATGTATAACTGATTGTATAGTTTCACACTTATAGTATAAGCACATTGTTCGCATATAACAAAGGGTACATGTTTATTTCATTTTAGTTATTGGAGTATAAATTATAAACCGCTAGGGGAGATAAGTGGTCAAAGAATTGTATCTATTACTCATGTCATTAGAATAAATCTCTGGCAATATTGAATTTCTAAGATTAGTATTGTTTGAGAAATAATGAATGGCAAAATCGTAATAGCTCATTTCAAATTCACTACCGATCTGATAAATACCTGCTGCCTTCGAAGATATGAGTTTATGTAATGCATCTCCAACTTGGTTGAGAGTTATTGGCGAAATAAACAGATTTGTAAAAGCCCTAAGTTCTTTCCCTAACTTAAAGTTATTTTCTAACTGAACTAAAAAATTCATATTAGGTGTTAGTACTTTAGTCAGTCTTAAAACACAATAATTCCCATCATTGGAAAAATTTTCAACACGGCTTTTGAGTTTTCCATAATTTGTTATTGGTGATACTTTATCAAAGTATTTATAAAATTGTTTAGTTCCGTCAAAAACAGCATTAGAGGATAAAAAAATAACATGGGTCTTGGAATCCAAAAGATGTTTAATTACTTCAATCGTTTTATCAAAATTTATTTTACTACTTTCTAATGGGAAATCGTCACAGAAATCTATATTAGAAATACCGGCACAAATTATCGCTATATCAAATTGAATTTTTGGAAATGAAATAGTTTTTTCTGATAAATCTAAAAAAAATAACTCTTCTAGTCCCGGTGAATCAATTTTTCGTCTAGTTGTTCCGTAAATCTTATAGCCAAGTGTACCTAAATAATTACTTAAATAGCGTCCTATTTTACTATCTATTCCAACTATTAGCACGCTTTTTTTGCTATTTATGTTTACTCCTTAGACTTAAACTTCTTAGTACTAATCATAATAATATATGAATTTTTAACGCAGTTATAATTTGGGTGATGATTTTTTAACTATTCCTCACAAATCTTTTGGTAGGCATATACTCAGTGCGTATAGATTAAGTATCATAGGTTAAACAGGCGTATACTTGGGATCTGCCTTCGTATAGGAGTGTGTTTAAAAAAGTGCCAAAGTCTTGGAGTGATAACGCACCTACTCCTAAGGTGTTAACTGAGCACGCACACCTGAAAGATCCGATCTCATACAAAATTAAACGTATCCTTTTAGGTAATCCTCTAAATCGACATACACTAAGTCATCAACGGCTTAAAAAAAGATACGCACTTGGAATTTTATCCTCTGATTGCATTTCATCTAGTGCCTACGGCTCTGAACAGATTTTACTTGCGCTAGTTCCAGCCTTTGGCCTTGCTGCCTTTGCCATGTTAATGCCAATGACAGCAATAGTTTTAGTTATTTTATTTATCATTACCTTGTCGTATCACAACCTAATTTCTGTCTATACAAAAATAGGTGGGGCATACATAGTCTCTAGGGAAAATTTTGGACCAGTAGTTGCTCAAATTGCAGCTGTTGCTCTAATGCTTGATTACATCGTAACTCTTGCAATTCAATCAGCAGCAGGTGTTGCTGCCATTATTTCAACCTTCCCAGAGCTTGCCCCCTGGAAAATACATATGACTTTAGTAATTGTTTTATTACTTACTTATGGAAATTTAAGAGGAGTAAAAGAGGCTGGTAAAGCTTTCGCACTTCCTACCTACCTCTTCGTTGGTTCAATGCTAGTTGTCTTCTCTATTGGAATTTTTAGAGAAATAACTGGAACTTTGCCAGTATTAGATGTTAATCAAGTTGGAGCAGTTCCTATCGGCCAAGAGCAGGGCTTACTAACAGCTGCTGCCATATTCATATTACTTAGAGCATTTGCAAATGGTGGTTCTTCCCTTACTGGACTTGAGGCAATCTCAGATGGTGTCTCATTGTTTAAAGCACCTGAGCATGTAAATGCTAGAAGAACTTTAATAATTATGAGCACAATCTTGGGTTCACTTGTTTTAGGTGTTTCCTACTTTGCCCACAAAATCTATGCCATGCCATATGAATCTGGCACACCAACTGTTATCTCACAAATTGCTAAAACTATATTAGGAGATGGCGCCTTTGGTAGCACTTTCTTTATATTAGTTCAGGCTGCCACAATGTTAATTTTATTTGCTGGCGCTAATACAACATATAGCGCTTTTCCTATGGTGGTTAATTTCGTTGCCCAAGATGGATATCTGCCAAATTGGCTTACTAAACGTGGTCATAGGCTTAATTTTTCAAATGGTATTTTAGTTTTAACTGCGGCGGCAATGATTTTGATTTTAGTTACAGGCGCCTCAGTTGAGCACTTAGTTGGATATTACGCACTTGGCGTATTTACCGCTTTTACTCTTTCAGGTCTTGGTATGGCCAAACATGCTAAGACTCATAAAATAGGTTCTTGGAGAGCTAAATTTGTAATCAATGGTTTATCAGGTGGAATATCACTGCTTGTAGTTTTAATCTTCGCTGTTGTTAAATTTAATCAAGGCGCTTGGGTAGTAGTTGTTATGACGCCAATATTAGTTTATGCATTTTTAAGACTCCGAAAGCAATACACAAGAGAAAATGATGCTCTAAATATAACTGTACAAAGCTCGCGTGCTACCTCAATTACTAGACATGATGTTACAGTGCTAATTGATAACTTTGATCTTGCCGCAATTGGAGCAATTAGATACGCCAGAAGTTTAAATCCAAGAAATCTATCCGCTGTTCACTTTGTAATCGATGATCGAAAAGCTGAAAACTTAAGTATTCAGTGGGCAAAAAATGAAGCGTGCGCTGATGTGCCACTTGAATTAGTTGATTGCCCAGATCGCAGGCTTGCTAATGCTGCAGTAGATTACGCAATAAGGGCGACGAGTGATAAAGATGTTGAGTTGACTTTGCTTCTACCACGTCGTTCTTACTCTAAGTTATTTGGTTGGTTACTTCATGATCAAACTGCGGAAGATATTGCTCGTCCTATCTCACAGTTAGAGCGAGTAGTGGCAACGATTGTGCCATTTGATGTTGAAAAGATAATTTCAGAACATGCTCCATTGGTTGCACCTACTAAGAAAAAAACTACCCCTAAAAATCATCAACCAATTCGAGCGCAAAGTGCCTTTACAAAAATAGATACAGTTACTAAGAAGAGTGAACCGATTAGTCACTACGCAGAAAACATGACGCCAATTAGTAGTATCACTTGGCGAAAGCGTGCTCATGTTCAAGGAAAAGTTAACTCAATTAAGGCTGCTCCCTCTGATTCATCGCCATTAGTTGAAGTTGAGATCTGGGATGAAAGTGGCGGCGTGACGTTACAGTTTTTAGGAAGGCGTGAAATTTCAGGCCTTGAAGTTGGATCTGAAATGCGAGCTGAAGGTATGGTGGGAGAGAATAACGGTCAGTTAGTTATTTTAAATCCATCATATGAAATTGTTATTTAACGCTTTGTTGCAAAAAAATCAGTAAGTAATTTCGCACACTCTTTTTCTAACACCCCACTTACAACCTCAACCTTACTAAGCGCCCGCGCGTCTCTGATTACATCAAGTGATGAACCGACTGCGCCAGCTTTTTGATCAAAGGCGCCGAAGACTAATCTTTTAATCCTAGATTGCAGTATCGCGCCCGCGCACATCACGCATGGCTCAAGAGTGACTATAAAAGTTAAATCATCAAGGCGCCAGCTGCTTAGTTTTTCACCAGCTCTTTTTATTGCCAGAATCTCAGCGTGAGCAGTTGGATCATTATCTTTTTCTCGCTCATTTTTTCCAAAACTTACTATTTCACCCGCCTCATTAACAATTAGAGCGCCCACTGGCACATCACCTGAGGATTTAACTTCTTGTGCAAGAGATATTGCTTGCAGCATTAACGATTGGTAGTTCACTAATTACTTTCAATCACCTGATTAAATTGTTCACCAAAACCTAATCGATTTGCAATAGCTTCTAACTGCTCATCTGGATATAACTCTGTGTCATCTAAAATGCTTAAAAGTTCCATCTCACTCACACCTAAATCATTTAGCAAATCAAGATCTCCACTAGGTTGTGGTTCATCATCTTCTTCTGGGAACTCAAGGTCTAGTACCTCAACTAGATCTGCTGCTACTTCATAATCAATAGCGTAAGTAACATCTGAAATCATCATCTGCATTGATCCACCAAGGGAGCGTGCAATGATTACAAACTCATCTTCTATTGCAATTAATGCAATTGCTCCACCATTTGTTTGTTGAGCTTTAAGTGAATCTATAACTGCGCCAATATCTCGGGTAGTTAGGATCGCAGCCGCATCCCATCTGCCATCTTCATGCCAGGCTATGAGTCCAAAATCTATTGACATTAGATTCACGCCTCCCCTATAAACCGTTATGAATACCTTCTGAGCACACTTATTCTCTCTTTAATCTGCGCTAATTGGTAGTAGCACCTCCTATACGTACCGTAAACCCACAAAATTGTCATATCAAGCGGCTAGAACTTAGAAGTTCAGTGTGTACGAAAGAATGTTTGATACCTTTCGCATTTTTAGAATAAGTTAAGAAACTGGATTCGAATAGGTCTATTCTATTTCTAGCCAAGAGTCTTTTTAACGCCTTTGTAATTAAGTATTTAGTTGAATATCATTGTAACCACTATAATGTAACGTATTTGAAGATAATCATTCTATTCCAACGTAATCACTGAATTACTTTTAAAGAAGATAGAGACGCCTGCCAATTCTTTACACTATTCCACAAGTCAAACTTTTTAGACAATTCTTTTGTCATAACAATGTTGCCGTCATTGATATCTGTAAGAATCTGCAAAGCTTGGGCGTAATTCTCTATCTCAAAAAAGTATGGATAACTTCCACCTATCTCTCTAAAAACTTCAAGGTCATTGCAGATAACAGGTTTCTGAAGATATATCCCTTCAGCGATTGGGTACCCAAAGCCATCTGGTAAAGTGTTGTACACAATACCTTCTGAATTCTCTATCTGAGCTCGTAATTCTTCCACAGATATATTCTTTACCATTTTTAATCTTCCAATATTTATCGCCTTAACTAATGCTGGTGAAAGTTTATTTGCTTCGATACTACCTACTATGACTAGATTAAATTTATACAGATGCAAGCTTTCTGCCCATAAATTAATTATAGATAGGGGATTTTTCCGTTGCCGTTGTCCTCCAATAAAAATAAAAAATGGTTCTAAGTCGTTGGATTTTGTAGATTTTGTAGATTTTGTAGATTTTGTAGATTTTGTAGATTTTGTAGCTAATTCTTGTACTGCAAACTGTACTGTTGGATAAATTACTAGATCGTTGGGGTTACTATCACGATAAATTGATTGGCAAAGTTTTTTGGTTGACCCACTAATATAAATCTTAACAAGATCTTGCTTATTTAACTTAATATAACCATAAGTTCTAATTGCCCTAGCCATTGCATTTTTGATTGTTTCCCCAATAAATAAAGTGTTAAACAACGTTTTAAGAGGGCTATTATGTGCACCAAATGGGTCATAAATTCTTAAAAGTGGTCTTTGATGACCTTCAATCGGTAAGCGCGGGAAAAGGCTTGCATATGAAAAATCGCAAGTTATATTTTGCTTGAAAATCCAAGGTATAAACTGAGCGATCCACATTTTTATATTTCTAGGCCGTGTATTTAAAAGTTGAATCCTCGCTTGTTGTTCTTCATTAAGATATTTACCCATCCAAGTATAGATTTGTGGAGTTTTTGCTTTATCTGAATACCATAATATTAGATCGAATCCGCTAAGTATTAAACAAATCGCATCGTTAACTAAGCAGGTAGGTATGCCTGTTGGGATTGTAAATGCATCTTCGAAATCGACTAGAATTCTAATTGCTTTAGGATTTTGCACTAGAAAAAGATATCACTAAATTTTTTAGGTTAACTACTACTGATATACTTAACTTTAGTATTGTTATAATTTCATAAGGCTTGTAGAGTACCTATATGAAAATCCACATTGCCTCCCACCCATTACTTACTCATAAGTTAACTGTGTTGCGGGATGAGAAAACTGATTCACCAACCTTTAGGCGCCTAACCGAGGAAATTG
>Ga0214921_10003962_pt1 | contig 22268 bp, 16 predicted proteins | sample LL1505_MetaG_FD_177992 | JGI IMG/M metagenome (GOLD analysis project Ga0214921, IMG submission 177992) | Freshwater microbial communities from Lake Lanier, Atlanta, Georgia, United States - LL-1505 | ecosystem: Environmental > Aquatic > Freshwater > Lake | place: USA: Georgia | collected... | reverse complement strand
ACGATAGGAATCACCGAGCTGGGTGGCGTTAATGGCGATTTTTTAAGGCCTTTATACCATTCGGTCTCGCTTTTTTTAGTCGGCGGAGTCGACTCCGTCGGCGGACTTGGCGGAGTCGTCGGAGTCGGTGGAGTCATTTTACCGTATATATACCGTTATATATTACAGATAAAATAATATAACGGACGGTGTATTATATACGATGCACGCGTGATTACGCTTCCACCCAGGGTCTTTTCGGCAAATCGACCAAATAATCTTCCCAGTCTTTCCATTGTGGGTGTTTGGTCATATGTTGTTTCACATAAAACGACGTTCCACACGGTGGCCCCCAACGCGCCAGGAATGTCATTTTCTCGGCAAGTGCACTATCGGTGACTTTGCAGTCATATGCGCCAACCGGTTTATACGGCGATGCACCTTCGTGGTCATTGTATCCGTGCTTACACACTGTTCGCGTATTCGCGACTGTTTTTGATAAATGGTGATCATAATGGTCAGATAATATCTTCATTGCGATCGAGGTATCGATCCGGCCGCGATATTTTTCCGCCAATTTCTCTAATTGTACACGCCGGTTTCCGATACTGGATGAAATGTTTCTAAATCCTAGCGGACCGCCTGCGCCGACATCACCTGCACCCGTCGCATTATTCGCCGACATAGACATCGACGAACCACATTCGATATTACGGATACGTTCGTCGTATGTAGAATTAAAACCGACAAATACCCCATTCTTAGTTGTTTCAATATTTACATAATTGAGCCCTAATTCGACTCGCATTATCCGTTTCTGGTGAATATCGCCGAACATCCACGAACACGCATAATCGCCGGAATTCCCCTTTTGTAATCTCTCGGCGTAATCTTCTAAAGAATTTCCGTATTGCATACATTCACGCATCCGACAGCAAATCGGGTCTCTTAATTCGTATGCATTAAATCCGCCGATTGTAGTTTCAGATCCGAGAATACCGGCGCTCGTGACGAAGAAGTCGGTCATACTAAATACACCACCGGCGACACTTTGCATCACGATAGTATGTCCGTCGCCGCTTTCCGGCTCAATTCGCAAAAGAATATTGCAAAATTGGGCGTCTAAGAAGTTGCTAAAGGAGGAATGTCCGCATACAATTCCGCCTGTTTTGGTCCAGTCCTCCCCAACCGCCATAATAAGCGAGCACCGATCTTTGAACTCATTTAATTTCGCAGTTCTGGCGGCGAGTGCGACCGGGTTCGCCGAGATGGCGTATTCATCGCGAATAACGTCTGCGTATTTTTTCCGGTATTTCGGCGTGTCGATATATCGCAGCATATGTGCATAAAAATAGGGGAACGACATATACATATTTATGAGTATCACTTGACAAACCCGCAATTTCGCGCCATCGGCAATCCCCTTCATTTCCTGGAATATTTTCGGAAATCTTGATTCGATGATTGGCTGGAAAAAGTCGTCGCATAAATCGTAGAAGAAATCAATGTCGCGGCCGTATCCTTCGACGAATAGGAATTGCATAACAGTAAATACACGCGGAAAAAGATGCGCGGCCAGTTGACCGTGTGCTAGACCGCGTTCGTATGGATTACCGCGAATCGTTATTCGTATCCACCCATCTCCGTTTTTATTCGTCGTTATTTCGCCGTTTTTGATTGTTTTTGAAGCGACGTTTCGCGAGGGTCTGGTCCTGGTCCTGGTTTTGGTTCTCAATGACAAATGTAACGAATGTCTAGATTTTCGTCTAAATCTATTTCTTTTTATTTTTTGTGTCGTCATTGTTATAATAATGTTTTATTTTTCATAAAAAATAGATATAAAGATTTAAATGTCTAAACAAGTAAAGAGCGATGAGTTTTCCAAGTTTTAACGCACCTACTTTTACGACCGGTGGTGGCGGTGGCGGTGGTGGTGTCGGTGGCGGTGGCAGCAGCGCGTCCTTAAGTGATAATGTTTTGACGATTAAAACGGTTCAAATTGCACCATTTCGCACATTGATGTGTGCCCTAAAGGAGATTTTGATCGAAACAAATATTACATTTCAGAAGGACGGAATCCGCGTTATTAATATGGATAAGTCGCATACAATGTTGGCGCATTTATTTCTTGAAGCGGTTAATTTTGAGTTGTATGAGTGCAGTTTGGATAAGATTATTATTGGTGTGAATATGTTTCATTTATTTAAGTTGATTAATTCGATCGACAATGATGACACGCTTACGATATATATTGAGAAGAAGGATTATAATGATGGAGTTGTTTCGTATTTGGGTTTGAAATTTGAGAACGGGGATATTAAACAGTGCAAGACACAGAAATTGCGATTGATTGAGCCTGATTTGGAGGAGTTGGTTGAGCCGGAAGTCGCATTTTCGAGCGTGATTAATTTGCCGTCGAGCGATTTTCAGAAGATTATCCGGGATTTGTCGTGTATTTCGGAGAAGTTGGAGATTAAGTCGGTGGGGAATGAGTTGATATTCAGGTGTTCGGGGCAGTTTGCGACGGCAGAAGTGCGTCGTGTAGAGTCGGACGGAAGTATGGAATTCCTGCATAAAAAAGATTCGGGGAAGGTGATCCAGGGCGAATTTTCATTGAAAAATTTGGGGTATTTTATTAAGTGTACTAATTTGTGCAATCAAATCGAAATGTATCTAGACAATGATATGCCGTTGGTTGTTAAATATTATGTTGCATCACTTGGGACAATTAAGTTATGTTTATCACCGTTGCCCAGCTCGTGAGTAAATTGTTTTGGTGTTATTATTGCTACATTATCTAGTAGCAATAATACGTACTTACGTAGTATACGTAGTATACATAGTATACGTAGTTAATATTCGGGTGTATGCTTCTTGAACAGACACCCGTGTGCAGTAATTCCTTCCAATTCTCGGACAACGCCTGCGTTTTGGAAATTGCAGTTCGCCATCCATATCTTTATGATACAGAAATTCTTCTTCGGCGAAATAGTAATTCCATTTACGTAGGGGAGAACCGTTAAATTCGTTGAAATCGTTTCACCGACAGTGACATATGAAAGCTGCTTCCAGGCCTGATTGACTTCCTTATTTGCAACCTTATACGAAAAACAGCCGCCGTTACGGTTTTTTGCATCTTCCCACATCGGAACAATCCCTTTTCGCATTAGAAAGAGCATACAGTTCATCACAAGCTTCGGTGGCAATGTTTCGAAAATCGCAATCGCTTCTTCTGCTGTTTCAAACTCGTATATTTTCTTGTAGCTGGATGCGGCCCAATTTGTATCGTGAGGCAAATGCGCCCACAATGTCCATTGATGAGACAGTTTATGAAATGATTTGCCGGCTTCGTCAAAATGAGCACTTGATGGGTGGGTACTCGACGACGACGACGACGACGACGACGACGACGAAGAAGATGCAGCAGACGCCATTTCAAACGAACGTTCAGTCAATGATGTGGATGGAATACTACACATCGTATATTATATATTCAATTTTTTTTATACTATATTTTCTATTTCAACTAAATAAAGATAGAAAATACTTATCTAACTGCGGGCCTGGTCTGCCCCTGGCCTGGCCTATCATTCCTGCTCTTCGATGATCTCAAATTCGGATGCAATATTCATTTTATCCACGTCATCGTTGCACATCGGGGTATCTTCTTCGCTGTCGGTGTCGGTGTCGGTGTCGGTCTCGGTCTCGCCCTCGGTCTCTACACTTTCGACGGTAGCAATATCAACTGGCGGAGACATTTCATCGTCCGTAAGATTATCATCCGAGTCATCATAGCATTCATTAATGTCTTCATCAATGGAGATGACACATTTGTTATTAACATCGTAAATCGGGCAATTCAATACTGTATCTACCTTCATAATATAAGAGTTTCCAACGATAATATGCTGTCCGTTGGTAAATTTCATAAAATAGTTAGTTTCCTCTTCGTTCTCGTGCTCGTCGCCACTACCGCGTTTGCATAACAAGACGTTTTCGGACAGTTTTCGGGTTTCATAATTGTTATTGTATAGCGTGATTTCATAGCCAGGTCGTCTCCTTTTAATATAGTCTGCAGCGTCCTGTCTAAATAAACGATTCATAAAATACCATTGCAAAAATGGAATGTCGAATAGCTCGTTTTTCTCAATATAAAAAGTATCAAGATCTTTGATATGAATAGGAAGGACTTCTGCCGTTACTTCATCGGTGTCGGCGGGGTTATTGTATTCTTCCGCAGAAGTAACAAATATCCGTAGCGACGGTAAAGCCAAATTCAATTGGGCATATCCATCGATATGGTCTAGTTTACTAAATGTTCGGTAATTCACAGAAAACTGAGTATGCGTTGAAATTCGGAAGTCGCCACGATGTACCCTCGACTGCTTATAATCAGGTGACGAATGAATGATGAAATCATAAATGTCATTGGTCGCATCACACACATCAGGTATTTCATTGGTAATACTTTCATATTGACGACATTGTGCATCAATCCATTTGCATACCTTATATTTTGCCATATCTACAAACTTTATATTTTGGCGCGTTGTCCTTACATTTATATATTCCGAATACGCGGTAAACAATTCGCGACCATTCTTTACAACGGTGTACGTGCTAAATGTGCGATATCCCAAATAATGCATCATATATGCGACTTTATCCGATAAATACTGTTTCACTTTCTTTATTTTATCGAATATTCCGCTTTGGATAATATTCCATATTGAAAACATTACGCCAACGTTATTTGTAATATATGCAGTATATAATAATGGGAAAATGACATACACCATAGAAATTGCACATATGATTTCCGCGTGTTTTATTTCATATTCCGTATATGAGTTTTGAAAATATGACGGATATTCGATATTTGACGAATATATTGTTGTTAATGATGGCTTCACTGCAAGAATTGGCGCTTTATTCATAGTAAGATGTGGCATTTACAAAATAATTTTGAAGTGCAGATATTATATATACATATCAACAATTGTTTTTATATCAAAAATGAAATGAGTTATTGTTATCTCTGTGCCAAATTATTACTCGACGGAGGCGGCGGTGGTGGTGGTGGCGGAGGAGATGCGCGATTCTGGTTTGGTGAATTCGTACCGGCAGGCGCCGTTTGTTTTTGAACCCGAAGATCCGTTTTACCTGGATTTATTCCGAAAACATAAAACATCACTGATGAAATATACGTCAGTAATAATAATGGAATTAATACGATGAACCAGACGACTTTGGTAAGACCATTTAAGCACATCATATTCAGTATTGTTGTAAATATTACCATAACAATAAACTTTATTAATGAAACAGAATATTCACCCTGAAACAAATCAATTGTGATTTGAATCATAGAAAAAGCTAAATAAAGTAATGCGGGAGGGCATATTTTTTCGATCATTATAAATAAAAAAATATGCGTGTTATATTATATTTATTTATTTTATTATTTTATTTGTGGGTGTCATTTATTTGCATCTACGTCGCTTGCTTACTTCTTGCTTGTAAACAACGCAATCCCGTTCTTAAACACGCCAACTTCGTCGCCTACATCATCATTTACACAGGCATAAATGATCCCGTTTTGAGGATTTGTCGTGAAATACGTCTTTCCCTTGATTTTCACTTCTGATACTTCGATTTCATCTTCAGCCTCGGCTTCCTCCGCTTCTTCTTCAGCCTCGGCGTCCTCCTCGGCTTCCTCTGCTTCGGCTTCCTCTTCGGCGTCCTCGGCTTCCTCGGCTTCATCGGCGTCCTCGGCGGCCTCGGCGTCATCGGCTTCAGCCTCGGCGGCCTCGGCTTCTTCCGCTTCCTCTGCCTCGGCGGCCTCTTCGGCGTCTTCGGCTTCCGCTTCGGCCTCGGCGGCGTCTTCGGCATCCTCCTCGGCGGCTTCCGCTTCGGCGTCCTCTGCCTCGGCATCCTCGGCGTCTTCCGCTTCGGACTCGGCATCCTCGGCGTCTTCCTCGGCGGCCTCATTTGCCCGAGAAACAATCTCATTTTCTACTGCAGTGGTAGTTTCATCGTCTGAAGCTGCCAGAGAAGCAGTATCCACGGAATCAGTGTCGTGTGCTTCGTGCACTTCAAGGCGAACCGTTTCTTCAGACTCACCACCACCCACTTTACCGCTTTCTTCGGAAATACTTGGTAGTCTCACTCTTGATTCCAAGTGTCGAATATATTCGGTCAATTTGTCGATCGAACACTTTAGTTTAGACACCTCATCGTATTCACTTGTTTGGGGTACAGACGGGTGGTGCGGTGGGCATTGATCTGCAGCAGAGTCTGGATAATTCAGTGCCGACTCGAGAGTGCTTACCTTATGTTGTAATTTTTGAACACAAGGCAAGCTCATTATAATGTCGTGTGTTTCTTTATATACAGCATAATCACCAACTACACCTTCCAGCATTTTTGAAATATGTTTTGTCATCAATTGAGATACATCTTCTAATAGAGGACGAATATCTATTGTTATCTCTGACGACGCAGTGGCGGCGGCGGTCGCAGTGGCAGTGGCGGCGTTTTCCGGAATTGACATATTTGGGTGGGTAATGGAATAGTATAAAGAAACTACCGGTCTTATATACTCTATATTGTAAATCGTTTATTTCAATTTTGTGGATTATTATTATTCTAATTTTAGCATTCGTTCAAGGGTATAAATATAAGATATATAAGATAATATATACAAGACATATTATACAATACATAAACCCATTCATTGAAATGCAAGACACTTCTGCCACAGCCCCTGCAGCACCCACCAAGCTAAGAGAGCCAAGTGAGGCGCAACTCCAGTGTTATATACAAGTGATTCGAGGACAGACTGATATGTCCGATGACGATATTGTAGTGTCATTGAAGGAGCATAATTATGATATGCTCAAGGTGATACGGTCATATATTAATGGGGGTAAACGTAATACTACAAATGGTGACAAACCGGCAGATAATAATAATAATAATAATAATGAAAATGCAACGGGCTCGGACTCGGATGCTGGCGCAAAAAAGGCGCCTGTAATCGAACGAAATGTGCAATCTGTGAATCAGATGCGATTTAATGAGATACGTAATTTTATGGACAACGCGGCTGAATCATTTCGTAGAACCCAAGAAATGAATCGTATCTATAATCAAGTGATGGAAAAAAAGAAAACAATGGCAGCTGCGGCGACAACATCGGCGACAGCGGCGGCTGCGGCGGCGACGACAGCGGCGACGTCGGTATCGGAATCAAATACAAATGAAACTACGCAAATGAGATCGAAATTATAGTCGTATGATACTATATTCGACATTTTTAATCTTTTTTGAAATTTCCGGCGGTATTGTTTTTATCCCTAGAAATTTACTGGTTGGGCTATTCATTTTCTCCATTAGCTCCATTGTATTGAATACTTTTACAGGGGGGTTCAAATTTTGCTGAATAATCGTAGTTTCATTCTCATTACTATCAACGACTAATGCAACGTGACCATATGGAAATGCGGTCTTTTTATATTTCCAAAATAATATGGAACCTGGCTTAAAATAATAAGACCACGCGCGAGTATATGGATACGAGTATGTTTGTAATGGGATTGGCGGCTTACCTGCAGTTTCTCCGGCAAGAGGCGGTAATTCGTGTATTTTATTGAAAAAGTCGACTGCATCTACTACATCCGGGTACGTATATCCAGTTAGAGTACAAAACGTCCGTCGTATAAGTTCGACACATTCAAATGCGATTCCGTAGTTTGTGTCATATTTTGCATTTTTGGTTTTTCGAATGAAAATATCAATGTGTGATGGCATCGGGTGGGTGGGGGGTATTGTATTGTATTGTATTGTATACTATACAATAATATATTATAATATTCTTTTATTCTTCTATCACAAATATAGACCCCCTATACCCAGACTGAGACCGGTGGGTGTATTATTCTGCATTATTCTGCACAATCATCGTCTTATACCGCTTTTTAAGTTTCATATTATTCGTCGGAATCACCTTACTGTTTACCAGAAAATCATTATTGTCTTCGTACAATTCCGGTAAAATATGTGTAAGTGGTTTATTGACGACATAAATCATCTGACCCCCCTTAAACAGCTGCCGATATTCTTGAATAGATAAATTCCCGTAATATTTGTCAAGCAGAAAATGCGGACTCGGCGCTGGTTTCAGTCCTTTTCCATACTGAGATATACCACCATATAACAATTGGATTAAATGCAATCGCTCAAATCGGGTAGATGTATCCAGGTGTTCTTTTAATAAATATGCGATTGCACATTCAGGCGAGCAAAAACATCCATATACTTGAAATGTATCGTTAATAATACTTGTAGGAATATAATAGATTTGCGTATCAAAATCGCAAGTATCCCAAAAGCACGCGGAGCGATTATTCCCCTTCGTCTGCACGGGTTCGCTATTGTGGAACGAAATTTTCAATCTATTTATCTTTTTCATTATATCCTTGTTGATTTTATCATTCATTACATTTGTTTTTGATGTAGTCGGATGGTTGACAACGCGTGATACTTCATTCTGGGATGGAAATATGCTACCACACACAGATGTACCCATTAATTTACCAACAGACGCGGCGGATATTGTAGTTTCACTATCATTTGTCAACATCTGATTACTATTTACGATACACATATCAATGGGTCTATCATTGCCGCCGCTGCATACATATCGGCAATCACTATTATATTCTTCATTATTAAAATTATTTACAATTTCATTGCATTGTATCGTTTGCGACGCAGGTGTATATGATTGAACATCCTCGATGGATGGTGAATACTCGTAATTCGAAATAATTTCGCTTGATTTTAGATCAGATATATGACACTTTAAATGCAATATAATATTCGGTATTTCCGAAATTTCTGCATTCGATGATGTAATATTCGTCATAATTTTACCGCCTTTGGGCTTTCTGCCACGCTTCTTATTGACATTTCCTTTTTGGAATTGATCCGGGGTTACTAGATTCGCGGTATCGGCTGCATCGGCGGCGGCATCGGCGGCTGCATCGGCGGCGGCATCGACGGCACTATTCACAACCGGCGTTATGGAAATTTCAATATTTTCACCGGATGCGAGTGTCTCGGTCGTGGATTTTACCTTCTTTCTAGGGGGCATTCTTTGAGATAAATAAAAATAATGGTGTGATAAAAATAATGGTGTGATAAAAGTTGATATGATAATAATAATAGTAATAACAGTTTAAATCATTTTATGTGATTGAACGCATAAAATGAACTTAAAGAAAACACACGAATATAGTAGTTAGTTGGACTTATTCTCTTTCTTTTCCGTTTCAGAGTTGTAGCATTTTCGACATAATGGAATATAATTCGATGATCCGATGACAACCTGATCGACTTCGTGTGTTGTGCGAAAACTGAAAATGCCGGGTGTACCATCACGGCACAAACTGCACAATGACTTGAGTTTCACAATTTCATCGCAAAATGGAATCAGATTGTGTAATTTTCCAATCGGTTTACGTTCAAAGTCGCCGTCCAGACCGCAAATATATACGCGCTTTTGTGTTTTCTCGACAAGGGCGTGTACTTGCTCTTCAATGTCTGGAAAGAACTGACCTTCGTTTATCAATATTACTTCCGCCGCTGATATTTCAGCTAAATTCTCAACTATCGCATCGTTGATGGTTTTTGCCTTAATGCAAGGAATCATTTGCTTGTCGTGTGTGGACAACATTGTATCTGAATAACGCACATCATCTGCATAGTTTATAACGGCAATTGGTATGTCGCAAAACTTGCATTTTTTATAGATGTCCAGCAAATACGAGGTTTTACCGGAAAACATTGACCCGACGATTAACTCTAAATACCCAACCGATGGTTTACCGATCGCCGCGCGTTGAGCATCCAGATTGGCCAATTGTGACATTTCTTCAATGGATTGTACGATTATAAATAATGGTTGGTTTATTTAAATTTCGTATATACGCGAATCAATTATTTCACAAATGAGCGTTTGAATAATGCGTAAAGTGTTTAAACAAATAACCGTCTTATTATTTATCTTTAACGGTCGACACGCTATTGAATAATATACCAGTAACAACATATCACATAATGAGCCAACAGCTTTCCGCACAGCCGAATACAAACGCAATGCCGTGGGTTGAAAAATATAGACCGTCGTGTTTTGACGATATTGTACTTGACCCTGTTAATAAAACGATATTGTCGAATATTTTAAAAACAAACTACTTTCCGAATTTATTGTTTTATGGACCACCTGGAACTGGTAAAACGACGACGATTATCAATTTGGTGAATTCTTACCAGGAAAAGCTAAATATGAAAAACAAGGGGCTTATGATTCATTTAAATGCATCTGATGAACGTGGAATCGATATTATTAGAAACCAAATCAATAGTTTTGTAAGTACGAAATCAATGTTTGGAACTGGTATTAAATTTGTCATATTAGACGAAGTTGATTATATGACGAAAAATGCACAGATCGCGTTACGATATTTGCTGACTAGTTACACCGATAATAATGTTCGGTTTTGCCTTATATGTAATTACGTATCCCGTATCGATGAATCGCTTCAAACGGAGTTTGTCCGAATGCGGTTTAACCAATTACCTGAACACGACATTCTTACATTTTTGCAAAAAATCAGTGATGCCGAAAATCTTGGTTTGGCGAACAAAAGTATTATCTCTATTCAAAAACAATTTAGCTCCGATATTCGAAGTATGATTAATTATATGCAAACAAATCAGGATATTATTCAAAACACGAATATAATTACGAATTCGGTTTGGGAAACATTGACCGGAATGTTTGTGGCGAATTCTTCGTCGCGGTCGTCGAACCTTAAAAAGAGCGGCGGTGGCGGTGGCGGCGACATTATATCATATCTTCAAACCATCGGACGTACATATAATATTGAGATACGCACAATTATCAAATCCTATTTTTATTACATCATTCGATTTAAACCGGCTATTGTAAACTGCAGATTTTTAGGGAAAGTCGAACACATTATTCATTTGCCGGATATTCGTCACGAATATTTAATACATTATTTTGTTTTAAAAATGACTGAAATATTTACCGAAAATACGATGACATATGAATCTCCAATGGTGGTAACACGAACAATAAAGGTACGGCGGAAAATTAAGAATGAGCCGAAATCTCCAAATAGCAATCAGATTCCAAATAGTCATCAGATTCCAAATAGCAATCAGACTCCAAATAGTCATCAGATTCCAAATAGCAATCAGACTCCAAATAGTCATCAGACTCCAAATAGTCATCAGATTCCAAATAGCAATCAAATAACAATACAAATAAATAATTGATTCAAAAGTCTTACTTTAAGTTAAGTATATCGTTCGTATATTTGGTTAGAACCAACGATATATACTAGAATATGGCATCAATCGACCAAGAATGGGTGAAGTTTATGAATAAGTTAAATAAACAAGGCGATTGTGACAATAGCGACGAAGACGAAGAAGATGACGTCGAAGAAGTCTTCAATATTGCAGCGACGCCTATTACAAATAAAGTGGGCAAGCAACCACCCGGTAATGACAACAACGCTACCAAATTAATTGCGGGTGGTTGTCTAGGTAAAGCTGTTGCGCCAAAGCGCACCTGTATTTCAAAAAAACAGCAGCGAAAGACATATTCGTTTATAGATGCATTGGAAGAAACAACTGGTAGTCCAGGTGAAGCACCGTTAGCGGCAACGGCAACGGCAACGGCGGCAATGGCAACGGCAACGGCAGCAGCAACGGCAACATCGGCGACATCGACAGCGACGCCGAATATCCCCAAATCAACGCCAATTTATATTTCGACGAAAACCAAGATCGCATATCTCAATAAAAAGGTCGATATTTACACCGCATTCTGGGATGTTCCCGTTGTGCACTATTATACTCGACGAGAGGCAGTGATTAAGAAACAAATCAAGTTTCAGACCACAAATCCAGAAGATATTACAGTGATCAGTGACAAACTAAAACAACAGGAACGTTATTATGAGGAACAAATCATCGAACATATCGATAATCCAAATGGCCGAATTGTATTTAAAGACCAACGAAAAGTAAGCATCGGAATTTGCAAAAAGGATCTGCTTAACAACAACTCGAAAAAGAAGAGAGCATTCTTCAACTGCTTCGTGTTGATTTTGCGAATCAATGGTGGCATATGCACAGACGAAACGGTGAAATCGCCAGTAGATGACATCTTGTTTAAGGAAATGCACGTCAAAGTCTTCAATACCGGCAAATTGGAAATACCTGGAATTCAGGATGATCGTACATTGATACAAGTGTTGGATTTGCTTGTCAAGATTCTTCGACCGGTTTTAGGTGAAGATTTGAATTATCAGAAGGAACGATGTGAAACCGTTCTTATTAATTCTAATTTCAATTGCGGATACTACATCAATCGTGATAAACTGTTTCATTTGATGAAGTACAAGTACCGGATTAATAGTAACTACGACTCGTGCTCTTATCCGGGAATTCAATGCAAATTTTACTATATTCCGGGCGAAACGGTTCAAACCGGCCAACAACCAACTAGTTTAGAGAATCAAAAATATTACGAACTGTCGTTTATGATATTTAGGACCGGAAGTATATTAATTGTTGGAAAATGTAATGATTCCATACTTATGCAAGTTTATAACTTTATCAAGAAGATTTTAGAAGAAGAATTTCATATTATTCAAATGGGATTGGTTGCTGCGCACGTGGACGGGGAGGAGGAGCACTCGATTCTTGGAGGGATTGCCGACGCTGACGCTGATGCAGCAGATGCCGACGCCGACGCCGACGGTGGTATCTCACCGGAGACATTTGCAATAAAACCGGTGAAAAAAGCATCAAAGGCTCGACGAAAAATAATTATGTTAGGAAATATTGAACCATTTCATTTCATCTAATACATCGAATACGTATACTTTAGGGAAATTCGTTCGTAAAGAATATAAAGATTTAAAAATTTAGTATTCTATATACGACATATTATATTTTTAATGGCATCTACTGTTCAGTCGGGTAGTGGTAGTGGTAGTGGTAATACAGCGGCGGCTGCGTCGGCGTCGGCGTCGGCGGTAGCAACTAGTGGCGCAAATGCAACAAACAAGCCATCTACTGCCGATTCCGGCTCTAGACAACCTTGCTACGCTTGTTTTCAGCACGCTACTAAAATTGCAATTCTGGAAGATAAGCCTATTATTCTCGATTATTGGACGTCGTCCTTGGAAAAGGCTTGTTTGATCGGGGTTCGCCAAAACAATGAGAAGCTTCTTGTTAAAAGTGAGGACGAGTATACTAGCCCAATTGCGAAGATTTATAAGGTAGAGGGCGAGTATATCATTGTTACGGAAAACTCGATTTATTTGGTTTCCGCCGACATAAGCACCCGTCGTATTAATTAAGACCAGTATTTCATATGTCGGACCAATGCATTGGTCCAATGCATCGGACCACGATGTCGCCCTATTTGCACATTTTCATATAATAGTATATATTTATTTTACTATTATAAGTATTAGTACCGATTACCGTTTATTTATATGTCAAACAATGATGTTAATTTATCCAAACTTGTTTTTTTAAGTGATTGTACGCCAGTTTACAGTATACTAGGGTCCCCCGGTAAAATCACCCAGATCACTCTTCAACGTTTAAATGGCGGCATACAACTAACTTGGTATCCACCCGCCAATTCAAACGAAATTCCGATTGATTCTTATTCGATTCGCTACGGTAAAACAAGTGATCCACCCGATCTTATTAATGGTTATGTATCCACAAGTCTCCCTACTGTAACGATTTCGGGTCTTTTAAACGGTGTTTCATATGGTTTCTGGATTTCGGCAGCGAACCGGTATGGTGAAGGAGTTCTCTCAGACCAGCAAAATTTAGATCCGGGTGTGGCACCAGAACCAATAACGCTGGTGAGGCGTGCATATCACTCAACGACGAGTATTCCGTCGGATGCCGATCCACAAAAGGTAGGGATCGAATTTGTTCCGCCTTTGAATTACAATGGACGAGCACCGTCTACCTATACAATAAAGTATTCACTCTTAAATGTGCAAGGCGCACCCGTAACGACAATTACAACACCGGTAAATCAGCTATCCCTGTTAAATGAATTAATGGTTGATATTTCAAACAATGCGATCTATAATACAAATGGTTATAGGGGTAATTATGTTCGACGAGAGATAGATATTTCAAATACGATTCCACCTGGCGTCTATGTGTTTACGGTATATTCTACAAATGTTTATGGTACATCTACCGACTCCTTGCAAAATGTGACAATTCAACTTGGAACCGGTGTTCCGCGATTTATAGCGCCGACACTGACATTACCGTCGGATAATATAATCAGTACTACGCCGGGAGATAATACAATCACATTTAAGTGGAATCAAACATCACTTCCTGCGGCGACTAGTGTAAATGGTGTAGGGTGGAAATATCGAATCCAATACACTGATAATCTAAATTATTGGTATTATCCGAATCGTCCATTATCAGGCGGAATTCTGTATGATAATATCGATATATCCTACAATAATACCATAGTGCCAGGAACCGGTATATGTACCATCGATATTAGTAAAAATGTATTAAATGGCCGGAGATATTATGTTAGATATTGCATCGTAAACCCAGTCGGTGATACATCACAATATACGCTATCTAATGATAGTAATGTAAATATTACATCAACCATACCTGGAAAACTGCCAAATCCGCCCGACATTCTTAATTCAAATGTTGGTGACCGATTAGTTAATCTTTATATCAGTTGGACGAATTTTCCACCAGGACTGGACATAACTGGTGGTTACCCTATTTTAGATTATAAGATTGAAAGATATGAAAGATCGAGTGTAGGTGGTATTGAAGTACAAGGGTTGGATACTACGTTTTATAATATTACTGGTCCTTTTTTTACCGATGTTAATAGCATACGTCGTAATGGAACACAATATGAATACCGGGTCTATTCGCGAACTGCGATTGGATATTCTAGTTTTTATACATCCGTTGTCACAATTCCTGTTCGTCAATGTGATATAGTTTATAACGTAACTTCTACCATCGATGTAAATAAAATAACGTTGAATTGGCAACCACCTACTAATTTAGAACCCGGTATGCCAATTGTGCAATATTATATAGAATATAGAATTTTTGATAAATATACAAATAAAAATGTGAACGATATGATGGCAATTGTTGTAAATGATGATTTATGGTCCAGTTTAACAACTACTGTACGTTCGGTATATACACCAAATGCTGCACTTTCATACACAATAACCGATTTAATAAATTATGAGGTGTATGTATTTCGCATTGCAGCTGTTACCCAAGATTCGATACGCCGCAAATTAGTTGGTCTAATACAAGTGATCGGGTCAAATAGTCCATATTTACCGAACCCTGTAATCATCGGTAAGGTTCCAACTAAAATTATAGATGATATAAATTTTATAAATGGCGACAAGCAAATAAACATTACTTGGTCTAGCGATGATATTTTAAATACATCTCAGATTATTAATTTTATTGTAGAATATCGAATTTATGGTAGCAGCGATACTGCAATCACTTTAAAATATGTATATAATTCTTCCGTTTCTTATTATACTGCGACCCGAGTATATTATAGTATCAATATTAAGGGGTTAAGTAATTCTATTAATAATATTACAAATTCACATAGTTACGAGGTAATTCTTTACTCTGAAAATACTGTTGGTTACACTAATTCTGTAGATAAACTAAGATTAACCGATTTAACAGTATCATTGTATGATCGAATATACGATACATATGAAAGTTTAACGAAATTGCCGAGATATGTGCGACCAGGTGCAGTACCGAGTGTTCTGTATATATAATGACGTTGCCAGCGAGACCGAGAATACCGAGACTACCGAGACTACCGATACTGCAGGACGCTGTTCTTGTTTATTTTCGTATTATATAATATTCGATTATATAATATTCGATTATAATAAGAAATTTTATTTACTGTTTACGATTACGATTACGTTATAACCAATGTCAATTGTTCAAATTGGCAAACAAAATAGAATTGATTTATCGTGGAACAGTGTTATAAACAATGGTTATACTGTTAAGAATTATTTTTTTTATGCAGAAGAAAATGCAAATGATGTATCAGCAAATGTATCGTATTACGCATATGCATTACCTACCCCAAATATTGGTTACTTTTTATCAAATACGGAAACGACTTCTGGAAGTAGTGTTAGCGGGCTTGATCTTAATAATGCAATAGAGCCATATCAACTTATACTTAATAGTGGATTTTCGAATTATTTTGATTTAACATATGGTGGCGAAATCCAATTATCGTGGGCATATCATAGCGATGTTCCAATTGTAGACATATGCAGTAACTTTGTTTCTTCAACCATTATATCTATCATTGTTATAAAAACAGACATTAACAGCAATAGTATTGTATTATTAAATAATAATGGTCGCGTTTATGATTCATATTCAAATAAATTAGGGGCAGATCCAACAAATAATGGGGTAATATTAAAGGATATATTTCCAATCTCAATCGATCCGTCCGCATCAAGTGTAAGTAAGCATTTTAATAAAACCGATTCTATCATTGTAAATGTATCCTTTTCAAATTTATCATATATACCATATAATGCAACCAACGTGAATGATACACGGACGTATAGCATTATTATGAAAGATATTACATTTGCACCATATCGTCTTCCGTTTTCTCAGAGATATACCTCATTACCATTTGGTAACGGAACGAATACTGGTTTTAAAATAACACATTCTAACGCACTAGACAATGAAACAAATACTGGTGGTGTTATTTATTATATGCCGAAAATGACGAATCCGATGAAAAAATACGAAAATGCGAAAATCAGTATTTCCTGGATGTATGATTTCGATTTATCATTATCACCGGTTGATTTATCCAATATTTCATTGCCGTATCGAATGAAAATTCGCGGATATTCACGCCCGTTTACGAAAACAAGCACGTCGATTACCGATAGCAATTATAATACAAGTATTGCCGGTGATTTTACATTACATACTGCTGATGTCGCAAATTATAATACATATCCATTGTTTCTTTATGACGCTAGTTTTAATGTGAGATACTCTGATATTAAAAGAGACGCGAGCAATAATCGCCCAATTATTACGACAACAATTGATTTATCCGGCTTGACATCATTTCCACAACAAACTACCGTAAACGACCAGTCTCATACTCAAATCGTGTTTATTTATACACTTTATTTGGATACGAATTTGCCAGTGTATGATGTATCGTATTCCAACATTTCTAGTATATTCAATGTATGTTTATTATCGTATACGTTTACACCCTATCAATATTATCGATTTTCCAGTCCAGATCCGGTATCCGCCATTTCAAATGCAAAAGATGGTTCGTTTAATACAATATATACGATATCAAACCCGTATACGAATGTATCTAATTTCTATTCATTTTATAATTTAACAAATGGTACATACTATGGTTTTAAACTTGCAGCCGATAATATTTTTGGTACATCGCCATATTCGTCGCGCTTTGTCGGTCGGTGCGGTTCAGCCCCGAATAGAGTGTTTGGCGGAAATTATAGTGTAGAATCGTATAATCAACGCAATCAAATAACAATTATGTGGGATAGACCCAGTTTTAGTGGGTATGAAATTGTAGGATATAGAATTAATTATGCGCTGGATATTTCAGGTAAATGGGTCGATATTTTTGATTATATGGGCGATAAACATCCAAATACGATTTTGTTCAATATGTTTTCAAATGTGGATATTTCGAATTCTTTATTCGAAACAGGCGATGTACGTTATACGTATATTACACGGCCATCCGATATTACAGACGTAACAGCTGATATCACGTTTCGGTTTTTATTACGTACTTTTAATTTCGTGAATTCTTCAATGGCTCTACAATACGGAACCGGAGATATATCTGGCGACATTATTAATGGTCGAAAATATTATATACGAATTGCTGCAATGAATATGATTAATAACACATTGACAGCTGGTGAATATTCGCCTGTCCTATCCGGCGTTTCGGTTACATTTCCGGTAAATTCAGGCGTTTTCTTTCCAATTACTGGTGATAATATCCGTGTAGTTGGCGATAAACTTATTATTTTTTCGTGGGTCATCCCAAATGACGACGGAGGAGGGCCTATTTTAGATTATTTAATTGAATATGCACCAACTTTGGTGAATGGAAACGGAGTACCCATTAAAGATGCGAGTGGCAATTCAATTCCATCTACATACGTACCATATTATTCCGACGATAATGAACCACGAGATAAACTTGCAGATTACAAGTATATTCTGAATAATAAAAACACTACCGATGCGTCAATTGTCGCATTATCTGCGGCAAAAAGGGCAAACCTAATAAAATATATGATCCCCCCAACGCCGATTTCACTATTTAATATAGATCGTAATAGCAATTCGAATACGGAAGGCCCATTATTTGCGAATTCGCTAATAATTAAAAACAGTAATACGAAATATACATATACAAGTTATGTATTATCTCAAAATGAATTTGATTTATCGAATATACAGCTTAAATGGTATTATATCAAAGATTCAGCTAGTACGAATTGGACAAACGATACCAAGATTAATTTTAAAATATCGATTACTGGCTATTTAACGGATAATAATAATTTAAATAAAATACAACTATTTACGCTTCCAAGCGTAGCCGATATTTCATATAACGCAACCAATGCATTATTGTCAGATGCATCGAATATTGCAATTGGTTTTAAATACATCAATCACCTAACAGGTGGTAATCTTAATGCAATTCCGTCAAATCCGGCCGAAACACCGCGTATTTCAATCTCAGATATTACAACAATAGATTCGTCGTTTTCTACAGCATTAATCGTGAAGAACAAAAATGTCAATTATTCCTATATGAGTAGTCCATTAACACAACCCGTGAATTTCTATTTGAAAAATATTCAACTTAAATGGTATTATCTTGTGGATAATTCTGGATCGGTATGGAATACAAATACACATATCCAATTCAAACTATCGATCAAGGGATATTTATCCGATCTAAATGGTGAAAATCGGATTCAAATTTTTTCGATTCCGTCGTATTTTTCAACAAGTACATATGATGTAACATCATCTACTTTATCGTCGGATGTAAGTTTCAACTACATTAATTATATAACCGGTAATATCATACAGAACAATGCAACCCCAACTATACCTATTTCAAATATATATGAAATAAATAGTTCACGTCGACTACATATTGATGTGTCGGCCACTAATTTATCCGACATTTATGGTGCAAAAGTGAATATACGTTTTGCGCCGATAGTTTTGATTGGAATCGCGTCACAATTGCAGCGGATTAATGAATATCGGAAATTTGTCCTGGATGTATCTGCAACTAACCTAACCGACGTTTCTGGTGCAAAGATGAATATATATTTTGCGCCCGTCATTCTAAATGGTACTGCGCCAGTTCGAACAATGATAACCGAACCCGCACTGAAAACGCGTTTCACATATACGGTCAGCGACAATTCGGGGTGTCCATTAAACAATAAGGAATACAGTTTTCGTGTTCGGCCATTTAATATTTCTGATTATTTTTTTGTAGCAAATAAATTTGAAGAAACAATTGGTACAACAACAGCGTCACCAATTACGAATATATCGTATATATTAAATCAGGATGGAAGTGGCGGTTCCGTTACATTTAGTTGGAACTATGCTGCTTCTGCTTCTTATTATTTTAAAATAACTATTCCAGAAGATTATGAAAAGGAAGCTGCTCCAAATGAATATATCATCAGCTCAATTACTGATAAATCACTTCAAACCCCGGTTTTGGATGTTTCCAACAACAGGGTTACATACTCGATACCGTCGATATTACCTGTCGATATTTTACGCGGTAATGTTCAAACACGTTTGACGAATGGACGTGCATATACAGTAAAAGTTGCTGCAATTAAAGAAGTTATTATAAACGGTGAATATCGAACGTTTACGGCGCCATATGTATCATTTGACTTCATCGTACCATTCGTTACGCCGTTACGTCCACTTTCATTGATCGCGTATAGTGGCAATAATACAATTCTGTTAAATTGGGCACTGCCTAATATTACAATTGATCCGAATTATTATACTACATTTAATATCGAAACTGGATATTATAAATATAAAACGTATATATTAGAATATAAACCGGCTGATGGAACTGTGTGGACATCCTTACCTGAAATAATAATTCCGGCTGGTAGTGTGGCTGGTTATATTCAAACTGCAACGATTACTGGTATTTTAAATGATACTGACAATGGTGGTATAAATTACAATGTGCGAGTTAAACTATCGATTCAAAATCTGAATAATTTACAATCTGCTTATTCTCAATATACATATTTAACCAATGTAAATAATATTGCGTATGTAGAGAATGTAAACAATGTGGCGTATGCGTCGGCGCTACCGATTAAACCATTGATCGTGCAGTATTTAAATATTTGGAAGATATCCGCTTCAAATAATCAAATTGGAATGACGTGGACTACGCCGAGTTATAACGGTGGCGCAACGTTTTATTATTATGAATATCAGTATTCTTTAAATACGATAACTTGGAATGATGTATATGACGTGAGTAACGGAATCGCTATAAACACCGGTGCGAATTTGATCGGCCCGTCGTCACTATCTGCGGCGATCGACACACCTATTCGATTTACATTAACTTGTAAATCGGATATTATGCGTTATTCATTACGAGTGCGTGTAACCGGATATAACACACTTAATGGGTCTGGTAATCCATTCCTTCATCCGAATATAGCTAGACGCGCGACAAGTGACTGGTCTACATTTGCAACGGTCATTTTGTAATTACTCGAATGTTCGTAATTACTCGAATGTTCGTAATTACTCGAATGTTCGTAATAACTCCATTATAACCCAGACGATAATGTATTTATTTGTTCCTGTGATAATGATTCAGGGAAATCAACATTGAATTTAATTTTTATTGAACCTGTTTCGCCATTTTTTTCAAGACCGAGATTTGGTATTGTTTTTATGCTTCCCGGTTTAATGATGTTTCCGGGTTTGTTTGATAACTGAAACACTCGTCCGTTTAAATGGTGAATTTCGAAATGAAACCCACAAAGCGCGTCTTTTAGTGAAATTGTTTTTTCGATATGCAAATCAAGATTTTCCACTTTAAATATCGGATGTTGAAGGATATTAATCATTATGCGAACATCGCCTTTGGCGCCGGCTTCGTTCATATTACCATATTCATTTAAAATAATAGAATCGCCTTGAAGAATTCCTTTGGGAATTTGTACGTGAAGAGTTTCACGTTCTATACGCACAATATCGTTATCCGGAATTTGTCGGTCGATCTCGATAGGAAAAGTGCAGCCATTATAGGATTGTTCAAGTGTTAATGAAACCGTTTTTATAATGGTTTCTGGTGGCTGAACAGGAACAACTCTTGGGGTACTTCCGTTTCCGCTGCTGGCGTGTGCGTGGGCGTGTGCGTGCCCATTCGGATGATTACCGTGAAACGCCTGAAATACCATTCCAGGCCCACCTGGCATTCCGCGCATTCCTGGAAATCCGTGCATTCCTCCTCCTCCTTGCATTCTACCCATCCCAAATAACATTTGTAGAATTTCGTCGGGAATGCCAGGGCCTCCACCACCTCCTTGTCCTGATGAATTAAAATGAAAAACATGCTCCATATTAGGTCCGCGACCGTTTCCGCCCATTCCACCCATTTTTCGCATCATATCATAATTACGCCGCTTATTTTGGTCTGATAATGTTTCGTATGCTTGGTTTATTTCTTGGAATTTTCTCTTACTTTCATCCGTATTACCATTTTTGTCTGGATGATGGATCATTGATAATTTGCGATATGCCTTTTTGATTTCATCGTCACTCGTTTTTTCATCTATACCCAATACTTTATAATAATCTTCCTGGGGTTTATCACTGTCATTGTCATTGTTGTCATCATCGACAAATCCAGGGCCGAAATTAAAAAACATTACTATTAGATGTTTACTTCGAATAATATTTATGTTGTTTATGCTTAAATATTATATTAGATATACATGTAAATTACGCAC
>Ga0214921_10003960_pt1 | contig 22271 bp, 20 predicted proteins | sample LL1505_MetaG_FD_177992 | JGI IMG/M metagenome (GOLD analysis project Ga0214921, IMG submission 177992) | Freshwater microbial communities from Lake Lanier, Atlanta, Georgia, United States - LL-1505 | ecosystem: Environmental > Aquatic > Freshwater > Lake | place: USA: Georgia | collected... | reverse complement strand
TACATCATTGGACGAATCTCGACCTTACCAGCAATAGCTACGGGGCGATCTTGCGTCTTATGAATTCCAAGGATTCCTGATTGCGGTGGGTTGATGATTGGCGTCGAAAGAAGTGAGCCATAGACCCCGCCGTTGGAGATCGAGAATGTCCCGCCAGATAGATCGGCCATTGATAGCTTACCTTCGCGCGCCTTCTTACCCATATTAGCTATTTCACCTTCAATCTCAGAGAAGCTTAGTTTGTCTGCGCCGCGTAGTACTGGCACTACTAAGCCTTGTTCGGTACCAACTGCAACACCTAAGTCATAGTAGTTTTTGTAGACTAAATCCTCGCCGTCAATCTCAGCATTCACAGATGGGATTGCCTTTAGGGCTTCGACTGAGGCCTTAACGAAGAAGGACATAAATCCAAGTTTGATACCGTGTTTTTTCTCGAATTCTTCGCGATATTTCGCGCGGAAGGCGACAACGTTTGTCATGTCGATTTCATTGAATGTAGTGAGGATTGCAGCGGTATTTTGTGAATCTTTCAGGCGCTGAGCAATAGTTTTGCGAAGACGCGACATGCGAACGCGTTCGACTGGCTTGTCACTGAATGTTTCCCTCGTGCTTGATGCTAGGGTCTCGGAAGATTGAGCCCGAACGCCTGAGGCCCTCTGGTCAAGCCCGAGGGAAGCAGTGACCTCAAGCACATCGCCTTTTGTAATGCGGCCATCTTTGCCGCTGCCTTCTATCGAGCTGGTATCAACCTTATTCTCTGTAGCAATTTTTGCAGCCGATGGTGATAACATAGCAAGAACTTTGCTAGCTTCTGCTGATATAACTGGAGCTGAGGGTGATGGAATTACAGCAGCTGGCTTTACCACCGCCGCTCCTGAACCCTCTGCAATACTACCAAGAACATCGCCCACTAAAACTGTGGCGCCAGTATCTTTCAATATAAATTCGATCACGCCGCTGCTCGGTGCATTTACCTCGAGAGTAACTTTCTCTGTTTCCAGTTCAAGCAGGAGTTCATCTGCAGCGACTAAGTCACCAGATTTTTTATACCACTTTGCAATTGTAGCCTCGGATACTGATTCTCCAAGGGCTGGTACTTTAATTTCTACGCTCATTTTTCTTCTCTATTTTTGTTGTTCTTTTAATTTAGCGGCTACCGCATTCACGCTACGAAGGCAGTCGAGTAATACATATCTCTTTTGATATGATTTATTTAGAGCATCAGCCATTTTCTCATGATCATCTGGATATTCGTGCGATATGTCATTTCTTATTTCTCGAACCTCACTCCACTCTTCTGAGCTTTCTATTATCTCGAGCTTTTCAAGTTTTGACAATATATCTCTAAAACTCATAGTCTCATCAAAATCACCCAGATCTTTAAGCAATAAAGGAAAAACCTTCCGCCCGAGCTGGTCTTGCAGCCTTGCAAATCTACCTATATATAGCTCAAGAATTCCTAGCTCATGCAAAGAAAAATTTGCTAGTCTTTGAACAGAGATTGGAAAACCTATCTCACGTGATGCACATTCCATTCTATCAGCATGAATATCTGCTATATTAAGCGATTCCTCTAAAGTTTTCATACAAGCATTACCCCAGTTTGTTTGGCCTCGTTATATATTGGCAATGAAAATTTACGAGGTAGTATGTTAGTGATGATATCGATTTTTTGTTCATCAAGATTCTTTTGCAATGCTACCCAAAAATAACGTTCCTTGTCCCAGGCTATATGCTTATCAGCCTCGTGAGTCTCGACATACAAATCAATATCGCCACCACGCTTTGTCATATCAGCTCTAGAGCCAAAAAGCCATAGATGGTCATTCTCACCAAAATGCTGCCTAAAAAGTAGCTTTATCTGCTCTAAGTCTTTATCGGACAATCTAACTTTCTGCATTATCGCCTCTTGCTTAGGACAATATAGTTACTCAAAATAGGCAGGTTCACTCCAATTAGTATAAGCGACATGCCTATAAAATGGAAGCATTCAAATTTCTCATCTAAAATCGTGACAGCCATAATGGAAGTGAATAAGGGCATCAAGTAAAATATTATCGAGGCAAGGTTGTAGCCCAGCTTCAGTATGGTCATATTAAATATGAGCATGCCTATAACAGAAACACCAACTCCCAAAGACAGAAGAACAACAATATTCTGACCATTTAACTCAAACCTATTTCCAACGTAAAATACATCAAATAAATATAATGGGCATAACAAAATCATACCGAGCAGGAAGGCGGAATAAGAAAAACTATAGAACGAGAGGTTATCAGGCTTAAATTTCACAGTAAAGACGTATATTGCATAGCATATCGTTCCCATGAGGGCTAAAAAATCCCCATAATTATCAAATAAACCGGTGAGCTCTTGAAATACATTGCCATGACTAACTATCACCAAAGCGCCCGATAAAGATACAGTTATTGCAATAATCTGTATCATTTGGGGTCTGTCATTATTGATTAAAAAACCAAGAAGCATAACAAAAATCGGAAAAACACTTATGATGATAGAGGAGCTGGTAGAGGTCGTATACTGCACTCCGCAATAAACAAAAAGATTGAATAGCGCAATTCCAAAGAAAGCTGCGATAGATATAACGCGCCAAGCCGCTTTGATATTATGAAACTCAGCAATAAACCCTCTCATCACGAAGGGAGTCATAAGCAGAACCGCAATAACCCACCTCCAAAACAACATAGCTACGGGAGATATGTCATTTATAGAATATTTAGATAACACATTACTCACAGCGCCCATAAATGGAGGAATAACGGCGAGTATATAATACCAGTATTGCGGTCTGCTCTGCATAATCACCCCAGAGCCTTCTCTATCAAATCCTTCTGCTGCTCATTATGCATATATAAATAGCCACAAGAAGTCGCTGCCGAGGCTGGTCTGCCAACATAACCTACATTCTTACCTAATAAATCCTCTAAGTAAGGCCTGATAAATGTCCAAGCACCCATATTCTTTGGCTCTTCTTGACACCATATCACTTCAGCATCGCCATATCCTTTAATCGCTGCAGCTAGCTCTTCTTTAGGGAATGGGTAATATTGCTCGATGCGAACAAGAGCAATATCTTTCCTATCGCCCCTTGCTTCTAGCAAGTCGTAATAAACCTTCCCGCTACATATTATAAGGCGCTTTATTGATGTTGCTACATCATCACCAATAACAGCTTTGAAGATGGCGCCAGCGCCAAGATCAGTAAGACTAGATACTGCATGCTTATGACGCAATAAAGACTTAGGCGACATAATAACTAATGGCTTTCTGAAATCACGATGGATCTGCCTGCGCAGCGCGTGAAAGATGTTAGCAGGAGTCGTAAGGTTCACAACTTGCATATTATCCTCAGCGCACATTGCGAGGAAGCGCTCAAGTCTTGCTGAGCTATGCTCTGGACCCTGTCCTTCGTAGCCATGGGGAAGTAGCATAACAAGCCCACTCATGCGCAGCCACTTAACCTCAGAGCCAGTAATAAATTGATCAAACATAGCCTGGGCAGTATTGGCAAAATCACCGAACTGAGCTTCCCATATAACAAGATGATTTGGGTTCACAAGTGAATAGCCATGCTCAAAACCAAGAACCGCATACTCGGACAAGTTACTATCTGCAACCTCATATTTCGCAGCATCGCTACCTAGGTTATTGAGCGGCAGATAAACAGACTCATCGGTTTGGCTATGTAGTACCGAGTGGCGATGCGAAAATGTACCACGACCAGCGTCCTGTCCTGTTATGCGCACAGGAGTACCCTCGATCAGCAATGTTGCAAAAGCCAGCTGCTCAGCAGTTGCCCAATCTATTGGCTCATTTGATTCCAATGTATTAGCTCTTGCTTCAAAGAGCTTTGTGAGCTTTGCATTTAGATCAAATGTTGATGGTATGGTAGATAGCTTTTTACCAAGAGCTTTGAGTTTTGCTACATCAACGCCAGTCTTAGTTTCCGCGTCGCTATTATTTCTTTTGTATCCGGACCATAGGCCTTCTAGGAATTGAGCTTGAGGCTTAAAGTCTTTCGCTAGCTCATATTCCTTATCTAGAAAGGCCTTAAACTCATCTTTTTTTGCCTGATAATCGCCATCTTTAATAACTCCTTGGCTAACCAAATAATCAGCATAGATCGCCGCAGGTGTCTGTTTAGTTTTGATGATGTTATACATCGGGCCTTGTGTATACATTGGCTCATCGCCTTCGTTATGGCCATATTTACGATAGCCTACAGCATCAATGACAACATCCTTACCAAACCTATCACGATATTCCGATGCAACGCGGGTAGCAAAAACAACGGCCTCAACATCATCGCCATTAACGTGGAAAATTGGCGCCCCTACGACTTTCGCAACTTCAGTAGCATATCGCCCTGGGCGGCCATCTTTAGGATTGGCGGTAAAGCCCACCTGATTATTCGTGACTATGTGGAATATTCCGCCAACGTTATAATGCTCCAGGCCTGACATCACAAGACTTTCCGCCACAACACCCTGACCACAAAAAGCAGCATCGCCGTGGATCAAAACTCCCATAACCCTGCAACGACCATCGTCTTTGGCTAAATCTTGTTTTGCGCGAGTCTTGCCAGCAACAACAGGATTGACTGCTTCTAGATGTGATGGATTTGGAGTTAAAGATAGGTGTATTTTGTTGCCAAGATCCGTTACAAGATCGCTTGAATAACCCATATGATATTTCACGTCACCAGAAACATCAAGCTCTTTTGGAAAGGCCGATGTACCCATGAACTCCGAAAGCAGAGCGCGATAAGGCTTGCCCATAACCTTAGTCAATGTATTAAGACGACCGCGATGCGCCATGCCAAGAACCACATCTTCAACATTATGATCAGCCGCATATTCTATTGCTTTTTTCAAAGAAACTATTGAGGTATCGCAGCCCTCGACTGAGAAGCGCTTTGCGCCGGGGAATTTGATATGTAGATATTGCTCGAAGCCTTCGACTTCCACTAAGTCTTGTAGTAACGCCTTTTGGGTGGCTGGATTTGGGGCACGATGAGAGGCGTGGTACTCCATTTGTTCATAGAGCCATTTGCGCTCTTTGATATCTGCAACATGACTAAATTCAACGCCGACAGAGCCGCAGTAAGCGTAGTCTAATAGCTCCTCCAATTCTTTCGCGCTAGCTTGCTCTATTCCAAAATACTCATTTTTTAATGAGACTACATCGGATGAACTGAGACCTGCATCTTCTAGCTTAAGGCCAAGAGAGTCTTTAGTTGGTAATTTTTCCATGCCAAGAGGATCGATATCTGCAAGATAATGACCACGCTCACGATAAGCATCGATCAGGTATTTTGCTTTGTAGTAGTTGGCTGATCTATCAACTACCACCTCCCTAGGACCTAGTGCTTCGAGGGCCTCGGGCGACTTAAGAGAAACTCCTGAGACCCTCGGATCAAGTCCGAGAAAGGCAACGCTATCAATAACCCTAGCTCTCATTCCCCAAGAAGCGTGCTTCATTGGGCTATCTTTAGCTTCCTTGAAATACTGACGCCAGCTAGGGTCTACCGAATCAGGATTATCAAGATATCTTTGATATATCTCTTCGATAAAAACCGCATTACTTCCATATAAAAAGTCTGATTCATTTAAGGCTGTCATTCCATTCTCCTAGCATTTTTGTCGGCGCTATTTAAAAGCTTTTCCCATTAAATTGCAAGTTTTTTACAAAAAATTCTGCATCGAAATGAATTTAGTATATAGTTACAGGGAGAATTAGTCATAAAATCAAAATGATCACCCACACCAACCTACAATCGAGCTTAGGCTACAACTTTAAAAATCAAAACCTTCTTCAAGAAGCACTACGCCATCCGTCGATGCGTCAGCATGACGGCAAGGTTATGGATTACGAGCGCCTAGAGTTCCTTGGTGATGCAGTGCTGAGTTTTATCATTACCGAAGATATCTTCAATCGCTTCAAAGATCATGACGAAGGTAAGCTGGCCAAAATGAGGGCGTTTTTGGTATGCAAAGATACCATATGCCTCGTTGCTGAGTCCTTGCAACTTGAGAATGAAATAGTCATGACGCGGGGCGAAGAGCTATCTGGCGGAAGAGAGAATCCGAATAATGTTGAGAATACCATGGAGGCGATAGTTGCGGCTATATATTTAGATGGCGGAATGACCTATGCAAAGAATGTGGTATTAAGATTGTGGGGTGATTTACTCAGTGATGCACAAAATATTACCAGTGATCCAAAGTCTGCATTACAAGAACTATCACAGGGTATGTCTATGTCGATCCCGCACTATAAAATTGTCTCACGCACCGGCCAATCGCACGCACCAATCTTTGAAATCATGGTCAAAGTAGATGATTTAGAGCCAGAGTTTGGCTCTGGTCGCTCGATCAAGGCGGCAGAAAAAATTGCTGCAGAGAAGTTACTTAAAAGATTGCGGGGTCGATAAATGAAACCCACGTCTCTGCGTTGGTTATACTTAGGCATAGCCGCCTTGGCTATTTCTGGCCTATATTCAATCGCCTTAGTGATACTGCGTAGTCCAGGGCTATCAAGCCTCTTAAACAAAGATCTCTTCCGCACAGCGCTCGTAATCCATGTCAATTTGTCTGTACTGGTTTGGCTATTATCATCTTCTCTAGCCTTATGGACCTCTTGCCTTGATAAAAAATATGATTACTGGGTCAATTACTCCAATTATTTAGCTTTAATAGGCGTGCTCTTAATGGCCGCAGCTCCTTTGATCGATGATAGCAATCCCGTGCTCAATAACTATATTCCTATGCTTGAGAATTGGTGCTTCGTTACTGGCTTGGTAGTTTTTGGCTGCGCTGCTTTGATGGTTGGATTGATTACTATTGCCTCCTTCGGGCTTGATTCTAAGGTCTCAGGAGAACTAGATCGCACCAGACCATCGGGTCTTCGTCCGAGGGAAACAAATACTATCCCCATAGCTTCCTCTGCCATAATATTCCTCATGGCATTTGCTTGCCTAATAATGTCTTATTACGACATCCAGCAAATAGAATATCCGCTTGATATACACTTCTATTACGAAACTCTATTTTGGAGTGGTGGGCATATTCTCCAATTCGTATATACGCAAGCAGCTATGGTTGCCTGGGTTATGCTATCTGCCCGCAATCACTACAAATCTCTAACAATTTTGTCTATAATCAATGTCTTACTTACCATACCATCTCTATATGCTCACATGACTTGGCGGGTTGATAGCCCAGAATTTATAGAATTTTTTACACTCCATATGAAGTACTGTGGAGGGATAGCTCCTGGGTTGCTGCTCGTTACCTTTTTGTTTTACTCGGGCTCGACCCGAGGATCTCATAAGATGCCTGAGATACTCGGGTCGAGCCCGAGTAAAACAAATCCTGCCCTCCTGCCATCGACCCTTCTCTTCATCGCTGGCGGCATACTCGGCAGCCTAATTCATGGTATCAATGTCATAATACCCGCGCATTATCATGGCTCCATAGTAGGCATAAGCATAGCATTTATGGGGCTTTGTTATGTGACTCTACAAATTAACTCGAAGCTTAGCCTTATCCAGCCCTGGATATATGCCATAGGTCAACTGATGCATATAGGTGGCCTTGCTTGGTCTGGAGGTTATGGGGTTTTGCGCAAAACCCCAGCAGCAGAGCTATCGATAAGCGCTAAGATCAGCATGGGCTTCATGGGATTTGGTGGATTAGTTGCCATAATCGGCGGCTTGATATTCGTTTGGATTTGTAGCAAAAAAATCTTTCATAAAGGGTGCGTAAATATTAATTGACAAGTACGTACGTACTGATTAGAATTGTACTATAACTCAATAGTAGATTGATATGATCACGGTAACAGAATTACGCAGCGATTTGTACAACAAAATAGACCATGTTATTGCTACTGGATTACCTCTTGAGATAGAACGCAAAGGACACATTGTTAAGATTGTTTCAGTAGATAGCAAAGTTATGACTGACGTTACAACCGCGCCTAATCGCCCTAGTAAATTTTCTCGCCTTGTATCACGCGACAACGTCATCAACGGTGATCCAGCAGATATAGTGCATATCAACTGGTCGGATTATGGGGTATTCTAAATGACGGTCTATCTTGACACCCATATACTTCTTTGGTTATATACAAATAAACTATCTAATCTTAGTAAAGACGCCTTGAGATTAATAGAAAATAATGATCTAATTACAGGCGAAATTAACATCCTAGAGCTAGAATATATGAATGAAATAGGAAGAACCAATGACAGAGGATTGGATGTCTATAGGTTCTTAAATTCTAGTTTTAACCTAAAATCAGTGGGCGTCTCATCAGAAGTCATATTTAAAGCTATGAATATAGGATGGACACGAGATCTTTTTGATCGTCTTACTGTAGCTGGCACTATGGTATTTGGCACAAAATTGCTCACGAAAGATTCGCATATACTAGATAATTTTGACCTTGCCGTTTGGTAAAATATAATAAACAGGAATAACAAATGCGCCTATCACAATATTTTCTACCAGTACTTAAAGAAAAACCAGCCGAAGCGCAAGTCACCTCCCATGCGCTTATGCTACGCGCTGGGATGATCCGCCAGCAAGCTTCGGGTATATATACCTGGCTCCCCCTTGGTCTTAAAGTACTGCAAAATATTCAAGACATAGTGCGCGAAAATATGAACAAAGCTGGTTGCATTGAGCTCTTAATGCCATGCATTCAACCAGCCGAGCTATGGCACGAGTCAGGGCGTTATGATGCTTATGGAAAGGAAATGCTACGCATAACTGATCGTCATGATAGTCAACTTCTATTTGGCCCGACCAATGAAGAAGTTATCACGGATATGTTCAGGAATAACATTAAGTCCTATCGTGATTTACCAAAAAATTTCTACCAAATGCAGTGGAAATTCCGCGATGAAATCCGCCCAAGATTTGGCGTGATGCGCGGACGTGAATTCCTCATGAAAGATGCATATTCATTTGATATAGATCAGGCAAGCTCCGTTGCTTCTTACTATAAAATGTATGAAGCCTATATCAAAACATTCAAGGCTTTGGGACTTTGCGTAATACCAGTGCGCGCTGAAACGGGAGCTATTGGTGGTAGCTTGAGCCATGAATTCCACGTTATTGCAGATACGGGCGAAAGTGCAATATATTACGATGAAAGATTTGAGATTTTGGCCGATGATCTTGCTGGCGATATGGACCTGATGCGCTCACTATATACTGCTGCTGATGAGATGCATGATGAGGTAAATTGCCCTATAGATAAACATCAGCTGCGCACTTCCAGGGGTATAGAGGTTGGTCATATCTTCAACTTCGGCACCAAATATTCAGTAGCGATGGGGGCTTTGGTAACCAGCGCCAAAGGTGAACTTGTTCCAGTAGAGATGGGCTCGTACGGCATCGGAATATCGCGATTAGCTGCTGCAATTATTGAATCAAGTCATGATGAGAAGGGGATAATATGGCCAGAAGCCATGGCGCCATTTAAGGTCTCGATCTTGAATTTGGCTACTGATAATGTCGAATGTAATGCGATAGCAGAAGAAATATATCAAATCCTCTGCTCCGAAAAAATAGACGCCCTATACGATGACAGCGATGCTCGCGCTGGCCAAAAGTTTGCCACCCATGATCTGATTGGATCGCCATGGCAAATCATTATTGGCCCAAAAAAAGCAGCGCAGAATTTGGTTGAGCTAAAACACCGCGCTACTGGCGAAACAGAAGACCTAAGTCCAGAGATTGCTGCAAAGAAGCTAATTTTGTGATTGCTAATCTTTTGCTTCGCCCCCCAAGACCTTACTTGCCTCGTCTTTTAGAAGATCAACTGGCCAAGGTTGTCCAATCTTCCATGCCGGGAATTCTGGAAGACTAGGGTCATCTGGAATTTCCTCGCCCCAAGCTTTAATTGCTTCGATTTTGCTAATATAGTTTGATCGTAATAAGCTATTTTCAGCATTTATCTCTTGAGCCTCTGCAAAATCGCATTGTGCTGCATATTTTTCACGGCAATCGATGGCTCGAGCAAGGAAGATTTTCGCTTTATTTAATTGATCCAATCTAGAAGCTGCCTCTTTATTTTTTATAAGAAGGCGCATGTAATTAAGGTATGACCCTGATAGTTTATCAACTACTTCCCGGTCATTGTTGTCTTTTAGCAGATCAGAGACCTGATCTAGAGATTTTACAAATAGGGACACTGGTTTTTCATCAAATCTTCCTGAGGCCACGATTGCATAACCAAGTTTATGGCTTGCATTGAGGGTCTTTTTTGCAACAGAAATTTCGTGATCATCTCCAAGATCAAGGACCATAGAGAGCAATTTTAAATTATTATATACATTAATAGATTCTATATGCCATGCTTCTTCCTTGGTCACGCGGCTTAAGCCAGTTTCGTAGGCCTCGCGTAATTCAATCAACTTTGATTTAAGTATTGGGTTTTTATATCCATTTCCCTGCCCTTGAACAAAGTCTTTAGCCTTAGCTATAACAACATTGCAATCTTCAACAAGCTGAGCGCTGAAGAATCCCGGCTTAAGGAAGTTTGTTTTTGCAAAGTCTATATTGCTATAGAGATCAGCCCGAGGATCTTTTTCCTGATCATCGACCTTAGGCCCTTTTGGGTGTAGTGGCGGTTTATTTGCGCTAGAATTAGCTTTACCTTCATCACAACCTTCTGTCCGATCATCGACCCGATTCCTTTTTGGGTCTAAGAGCGATTTATTCGCGCTAGAATTAGCTTTACCTTCATCACAATCTTCTGGCTGGTCATCAACCAAAGCTCTTTTTGACATTATGCTTTCCATTTTTTAAGATTTAATTCCTGAATATCCATATACTAATGATAATTATAAGTCAATACTAAATTCTATAAATTTATTTCAAGTAATAGCTACTTATCAATAGATAATAACATTATTTTTCTTAAGAAATCAGCTTTCAAACTCTTCAATTCTCTGATAGAATCATTGCTGTAAAAAATTTAAGATTATGAAATTCGGATTCCCCTTTCGCTTAGCCATACGCTATTTCCTTGCCAAGAAGAATGAGGCTTTGGTGTCGTTCATATCTGGCTTCTCCATGCTTGGCGTAACGCTTGGAGTAGCTGCACTTATAGTGGTCATGGCTGTTATGAATGGTTTTCATATAGAACTCACCAAAGGCATAAGGGGCCTAAATAGCGATATCTCTATAACCTCACTTGAAAAATCTATCGAGGATTCCGACTCGGTAATAGGAAGAATCAGGGGCTCTGGACTTACGACTCAAGTAAGCCCTTTGGTATTTGGACAGGCTTTAGCAGCTGGACCTCGCGCATCATCTGGCGCAGTTGTAAAGGGAATAACATTGAAAGATCTGAGGCACAAAAAGCAAATAGTGGATAACGTCGTATTTGGGAGTCTTACGAATTTTGATAATAATCATATTGCCATAGGCGCTGAACTTGCATCCACTCTTGGCGTCAGGGTTGGCGATAAAGTCAAACTCATCTCACCAAACTTCATCTCCACAGCCTTCGGCTCCATGCCACGATCAAAAGATTTTATTGTTAGCGCAGTTTTTGCTAGCGGACTCTATGACTTTGATTCTGGTGTGATTTTGATGCCTCTGGATTCAGCCATGACATTCTTTACGCTACCGAGCGTCAATCTCATAGAAGTCTATCTCAAAGACTCCTCAGAATTAAACCAATCGGTACGCAAGCTCCATAGCGAGCTGCCCCAGCTTCGTGTAATGAGCTGGCAAACAACTCATGAGCAGTTTTTAAGCGCTCTGCATGTTGAGCGCGTAGCTATGTTTACTATTCTTAGTCTGATCATATTAGTTGCGGCCTTTAACATAATCTCGAGCCTCTTTATGCTGGTAAAGGATAAAACAAAAGACATAGCAATCTTGCGAACCATGGGGGCCTCAAAGTCCGATATTATGCTTATTTTTATGATCAATGGCGGAATTGTTGGAATTATTGGCACCGGACTTGGAACGCTGGTTGGCGTCAGCTTTGCTAGCAATATAGATAGGATAAAGCAATTTCTTGAAAGCATAACTGGAACCAAAATCTTCGAAGCTGCGGTTTATTTTCTATATCATCTACCATCCAAAATATTAGTTTCAGATATAATTATGGTAAGCGGAATGTCCCTTGCCATATGCTTCCTTGCAACGATTTATCCAGCTTACAAAGCCGCCAACCTAGATCCTGTGGAAGCTATGAGATATGAGTGATGAGTATATCAACTTTGAAAGAAGTTGAATTAGCTAGGAGCCTCTATCTCATTAGAATTTGCTTAAGCGTTTGACTATTTTACATAGCAAAGCTATAATCTGTCTATAACATTATGGTTTATCATTATGACGACTGTAGTACCTATAAGCCATTTTAAATCTCATTGCTTTGAGATAATAGATACTGCCATGATACATAATCAAGAAATCATTATTACTAAAAGGAGTCATCCAATAGCCACTGTCTCCCCTCTTCACACCTCTCACAAAATTGCTATTCAAAAAGCGAATATTGCAAATTCACGTCCTAAGCCTACTAGCTTAAAAAAGGCTTCTATAATTGGAGCTTGGAAAGGTAGGATTAAAATTATGGGTGATATAGTAGAGACAATTGGAGTGGAGTGGGATGCCAACAAATAATAATCCTCTAGTTCTCGATACACATGTTTTAATCTGGTCCATGAGTGCAAGCGATGAGTTATCAAGATCAACTCAAGAATTAATATCCATGGCTCAAGATATGAACTTGCTATTCGTAAACTCTATATCTCTTTGGGAAATTGCGATGCTTATGGACAAACAAAGGTTGAATGCACAAGCTTCAGTAGATGATTTTCTGGAATCCATAGTAAAAATGGACGGGGTTTCGATTAAAGATATATCACATAGAATTGCATCAGAAAGCCTATCTCTAAGCAATAATTTCCATAATGACCCTGCAGGCCGTTTAATTGCCGCGACAGCGAAAGTGCACAATGCCACGTTGGCTACCAGAGATCGTGCTATTATTAAGTGCGCAAAAAACTCTGGTATTAAAATTTTAGAGGTATAGATATTATGCCTAAGCTAGCCCTTGAACTACAAAACATAACAAAAGACTACGTGCAGGGACGATCCGCTATAGAGATCGCCTGCAATCTCAATTTGTCTCTAGCAAAGGGCGAGCTCGTTGCAATAGTCGGAGCATCTGGCAGTGGCAAATCTACCCTGCTTCACATAGCTGGTTTACTTGATCAACAATTCTCTGGAGATGTTATAATAGATGGCATAAGCACTAAAAGGGCTAGCGATAAAAAACGCGACGCGCTCAGACTCAATCATCTTGGCTTCATATATCAATATCATCACCTACTCAAAGACTTCACGGCCCGTGAGAATGTTGCAATGCCTATGCTAATTGCTGGAAACAGCTATGCAAAGTCTATGGAAAAGGCTGATGAGTTGCTCGATCGCCTTGGACTTGCTAAACGCACTTTTAATTATCCCGGCGAAATGTCTGGGGGCGAACAGCAAAGAGTTGCTATAGCAAGAAGCCTTATAAATAACCCTAGCATTATACTAGCTGATGAACCTACAGGCAACCTAGATGCCAATACTGCTGATATTGCGATCAAGCTCTTTTTGGAGCTAGCTAGAGAGCTCTCCTTGTCTGCTATAATAGTGACTCATAACCAGGAGATAGCGGAACGTATGGATAAGGTCTGCGAACTCAAGAACGGAGTTTTGCATCATAAAAAATAAGCTGAGGCGAGTTTGAGATAATCTATTGACCTTTAAAGTAGCATTTTTAAATCTTCAAGTAATGATCAAGGATCATGAGAAAAAAGAGCGAGAAGAGGTAGAGAATCGAAAAAAAGAACATTCTAGGGGCAAGAAGATTATTTGTATCTGGCAAAAGAGATACTGCATAGTATAAAAAGAAACTTCCAAGCACTGAGGCAAAGACTGCATATACAAGACTACTTAGACCTATAAATGCTGGTATAATTGAGGCAATAACCGTCAAGGCTGTATAAATCACTATCTGTTTTTTTGTATAGTCATCTCCCATAGCAACAGGCATCATTGGTATATTACATTTTCTATAGTCCTGTGATTGATAAAGAGCCAATGACCAAAAATGGGGCGGGGTCCACATAAAAATCAGCAAGAATAGTGAAAATGATTCAAATGAAATATTACCCGTTACAGCGGCCCAGCCTATCATCGGGGGAAAGGCTCCTGCCGCTCCACCAATCACGATATTCTGCATGGTCCTACGCTTAAGCCACATGGTATATATAAAAACATAAAATAATATAGTCACTAGAAGCAATAAACTCGCCACAAAAGAGACGAATAAAGCCATAGTTAGAACAGAAAAAGCGCCCAAAATCACTCCAAAAGCCAAGGCATCTTCTGGCAAGATTCTTCCTGTAACTAATGGCCTATTCTGAGTGCGGGTCATGATAGCGTCTATGTCTCTATCGTACCACATATTGATTGCAGCAGAAGCTCCAGAGCCAAGAGCTATACATGTTATTGCCACAAGCGCTTTAAAAGGATGAATATTACCAGGCGCCATAACAAGACCAGCAAATCCGCTAAAAACAACAAGGGACATGACCCTCGTCTTAGTCAAAGCAATGTAATCACTGGCTTTGACTCTCTCTAGGAAGTTTATTGCTCTGCTTATTAATGTCATTTATGCGCTGTTGTTTGTGTGTTTCTCTTGGACTTAGATCCGAGTGGTTCGTGCAACTCTGGCTCCTTAAGACTTTTGAAGATTTGCTTCCGAAGGAAATAATTCAGAAGATATATCTCTCAGACTGACCAATGTTAGGCCTAAAGAGCTATGCCTATCTCTTATAAGCTAGCTTCAATGCAAGGACGCAATGGTTAAAAATGAGGAACAATATCACCTTAAGTCAGGTAATTTCTCAAATGTATGATAAGCTGGCGGTGAACTTATAGTCCATTCTAATGTAGTTGCCCCAACCCCCCAAGGATTATTCGGGCATTTTTCGCCATATTTAAAAGTCCGCCACGCAACATAAACAAAGAAAAATGCCGCAAATATAGACACGGTTGAGCCTATTGATGAAATCATATTCCATCCAGCAAAAGCGTCTGGGTAGTCAGGAACCCTGCGAGGCATGCCAGCAAGTCCTAGGAAATGCTGGGGGAAGAAGGTCAAATTGACCCCTGTAAAAGTCAGCCAAAAGTGTATTTTGCCGAGCGTTTCGGGATATTGCCTCCCAGACATTTTACCAATCCAATAATAGAATCCAGCAAAAGCTGCAAACATAGCACCAAGCGACATAGTATAATGGAAATGCGCAACAACGTAGTATGTATCATGTAAACTACGATCGATGACTGAGTTAGAAAGAATAACGCCAGTAACGCCGCCAAAGGTAAAGAGCAGGATAAAGCCGATACAGAAAAGCATTGGGGTTTTGAACTCGATTGAACCCCCCCACATGGTAGCGATCCAGCTAAAAATCTTTATACCCGTAGGGATAGCTATAATCATAGTAGCTGCAGTAAAATAAGATAAAGCGGTGAAGCCAAGTCCTACGGTAAACATGTGATGAGCCCATACTACAAAACCAACGGCGCCAATGGCTACTATAGCACCTACCATTCCAAGATATCCAAAAATAGGTTTCTTAGAAAATGTTGATATCACCTGACTAACTATTCCAAAACCAGGCAAGATCACTATATATACTTCTGGATGACCAAAGAACCAAAATAAATGCTGGAACAATACAGGATCGCCGCCGCCAGCTGGCTTAAAGAAAGATGTACCAAAATTGCGGTCCACAAGAAGCATGGTAATAGCCCCACCAAGGACGGGCATTGCCATTACAATCAAAAATGCCGTAACTAAAACTGACCAGACAAATAGTGGCATCTTGAGTAGGTCCATTCCCGATGTACGCATGTTAAAAATAGTTACTATAAAATTGATTGCACCCAAGATGGAGGAAGCGCCAGCCAAATGAAGGCTAAATATCGCCATATCTACTGCGGCCCCAGGATGTCCTAAGATACTACTAAGGGGTGGATAGGCTGTCCAACCAGTCCCAGCACCACCATCGACAAGAGCAGATGTACAAAGCAACAAAAATGATGGCACAATGAGCCAAAAACTTATGTTATTAAGGCGGGGAAAGGCCATATCGGGGGCCCCAATCATTATCGGCACAAACCAGTTAGCAAATCCGCCTATCAAGGCCGGCATAATCATAAAAAAAACCATGATAAAAGCATGAGCAGTAATGAAGACATTATAGAGCTGATGATTATCTCCAAAGATATGACTACCAGGAGAAGCGAGTTCAAGGCGCATAACAAATGAGAGCAAGCCTCCAACAAGACCAGCCATAATAGAGAATATGAGATACATCGTACCTATATCCTTATGGTTAGTAGAGAGTAACCAACGTCTCCAGCCAGTTGGTATTGCGTGTGTGTTTGTCATAATTTTCTTTTCCTTATTTGTTTTCCCTGGGCGAGTCTCCCAATACTCATAAACCTCTGGGATCTTAGCTAGATGGAATCATGTATTAAATACTTAGTTCTAATTACGTAGTGCCAATTCCACCATAGTCCAGCTCTTACCGTCTGAGTCGGCCCAAACTTCGCCCTTATGTAAGTCTACCACTTTCTTAACCAGAGCCAGACCTACTCCACGACCACCAGCAGGGGTGCGAGTTTTAGCGCTTACTGTGAAAGCTCCAAAAATATTATGCAACTCGTCAAGGGGTATACCTATGCCTTCATCCTTGATATTCAAAACTATTGCATTCTTGTGTTTAACTAACGATATAGCAATTTTGCCGCTTTTACAATATTGGATGGCATTAATTATGATATTGTCTATAGAGCGTCCAATATAATATCCATCACAGTTCACTATCACATCCTTCTCTATATTCACTAGAAATTCACGCTCTTTGAGGCTTTTTTCTGTTATATAGAGCTTCTTGCACTTTTCAATATGCTCATGAAGCAACTCGCTTAAATTCAGATCTTCTAATTTGAGATCATACTTCATAGTTGATAATTTAGACAAGTCTATCATATTATCAACATAGCTAATGAGCCTCTCTGCGCTTGAAGCAATATTGTGTATAGCTTCGCGCTTTTTATTTTCTGGTAACTTATCATAAGACTCATCTATCACTTGCGCCATCGATGTTATGCCTGTAATGGGAGTGCGCGCCTCGTGTTGCAAGTTCCGCAAAAATTCATTTTTAACTTCAGTCGCTTTGTATAACTCATCTCTATAGTCATCAATTCTGCTCATTAAATCTTCAACCTTCTCCCAAGCGAGCTCCTGAGCCTCTTGTTTTGGCTTGAGAAAGATAACAACAACAGAACTAAGCAAAAGAAATGTGTATAGCAGAAGAGCAGCAGGAGAGTGATCAATATTCATTACAATATCAGCTCCACTATAAAGCTTGTAAGACTCTAGCCCAAGATAGAAACCGATTACCATCATTATACTTCCAAATCTCCATCCAGCCAGGATAATGACAATGATGGTATTTACTGTAAATACCATCAATTGCAATGATCCGAACTGACTGATCAATAAAAAGAACACACTAAATAAAGTCAGCATATAAAATATTGCTATATTCCACCAACTTTGTATGACAATTTTATTTTTAATTCTAGCTGGCCATATGGGGTATAGAGCCATCAACACACCAGTCACTAACATTATTTGATAGATCGTTAGAATGACAGTGCCATGCTCTCGAAGTAGCTCCGTCTGAGTCGAATACATTGTACTAAATGTATAAATAATGCAGTAAATGCCAAAACCCGTATAGGCTAACTCGCTAACAGGCGAATGCTTTTCAAGGAATTTTTTGAAGCTGAATTCTTGAAAAGCTTTGATAAATTTTTTGTGAGAGCGAGCTTTTTCCGCCCTTAAGTCATCAAGATATTTTGTATCCTTGATTCCAACCCATCCGCCAGGTTGTTTTAAGAAATAATGGGATCCCATAAGAAATAACATATTCACAATCATAGCGAAGACGATCCCGTCTTCTTTTATTTCTAAATACTTCCAAGTCATCGACGTGATGAAGCCTGCGGCCATGCCTATAAGTACTGATTGTGTCGAACTACGAAAGCCCAGAATAGTGAGTATTAGTGGAATTGTAACAACTGGCATATAAAAACTGTTAGCAAAAAGAACCATTTGCAACAAATCATTACCCATGAGAGCAAGGGTCATTGCAATACAACCAAGGGTCAAAGAGAATATCCGGGACAATAATAATTCACGCCCAGCCCAGATCTTGAAGGGCTTGCATATATCATGTGCAAAAATAACAGAAGAGGAATTGAGGTGCGAATCGGCTGTGGACATTGCCAAAGCCATAACGCTTACAATCACCAAACCTTTAAGACCAGTATAAGTATAATGATCTACTATATAGCTAAGAAGTTGATTGGGTTCAAGATCTGGATCAATGCTAAAAATAAGTGTAGGAATCCATGCTATAGACAAAATAACTAATGAAAATAGAACTGATGTTATAATAAATGCCTTACGTACTTGCGCAATATTTTTACCAATTAGTATTCTTTGCATAGTTGATGGCCCAAGACCAGGCATAATGAAATAAAAAAATATGGTGCACATTCCCCAAAATCCTGTATTATTAGGATTTAATACCTCGCTATAATCAAATTTTGGGTGAGCAAAAACTGAAGCAATGCTAAAATCCGCACTGGAGTTGAGCTGGCTCCAGATAATAAGGCCTACGGTTGGAATAGCTACGCCAAAAGTTGTAAATTGTAACACGTCAGTAAAGGTTACAGATCTAATACCACCAAATGCTGAATACATAGTGACTACGACGCCCGCAAGGATTACAGAATAAACTTGTGAAAAGCCCAAAAAATAGTTAAATACATTTCCAAAAGCCTTGAATTGAACAGCTACAAGACCCGCGGCTCCTATAGCTCCAGTAATAGCGGTAATAGTACGTATCTTGCTACCATAAAAGCTACCCATAGCCTCAGCTACCGATAATTTACTTAAAAACTCTCCCATCCTAGGCACTAGTAACACGCCTACAAGATAATAAGATAAAGCCATGCCCAGCGATGCTATGATATACCATAGTCCATCAGAATAAGTTTTAGATAGCGCTATAAAAAATCCGCTACCACTCGCTGCAGTCGCAACCAAAGTAGCAACTAAAGCTCCGGTGGAAAAATTCCTACCTCCAAGAGCATATCCCTCTATAGTCTTAACGCCCTTACCATAGTAAAGACCTACGGCTAGGTTCAGCACTAAAAACCCAAGAAAAATCCCTACGTCTAAATCAAAATTCATTTATTTCCTTTAATTCTGCGTCGCAACTTTTGTTATAGCTCCGCCTTGCTTCTCAACCCATGCCTCAAAGTCGGCTTCTGGAACAACCTCAACAGCAATCGGCATGAATCCGTGATTCACGCCACATAGCTCCGAACACTGACCATAATAAACACCTGGCTTATCAACCTTAACCCAAGTCTCGTTAATTCTACCAGGCACAGCATCGGTCTTAATTCCAAAAGCGGGCACAGCAAAGCTATGCAGGACATCTGAAGCCGTAATCAAAAACCTTACGGTCTTCCCTGCTGGAATTAAAATCCTATTATCAACCTCTAGCAAACGCCTTTGACCTGGTTGAATCTTATTATCAGGGATCATATAGCTATCAAAGCCAAAATTACCATGATCAGGATAAGTATAACTCCAATACCACTGATTGCCAACTACTTTTATCGTTAAATCTGCAGTTGGGATTTTTTCAGCAAAATACAGGGTACGAAATGAAGGTATTGCAAGGATTACAAGGATGATAACAGGAATGAGTGTCCAAATGATTTCTATAGCAACATTATGAGTAAAGGTTGCCGGCGTGGGGTTGGCCTTAGCATTAAAGCGAATGCAGACATAGGCAAGGAGTCCGAGCACAACAGCAACGACACCCGACATCGCAAACATTAGAAATTCATGTAAGGTTTCTATTTCCTCCATCACTGGAGTTGCTGGTGGCTGAAAATTATATTGCCATGGCAGTGGCTCAGAGGCAAAGCTATTGGCCGCTATGAATAAAAATACGAAGCCTAAATATTTGTACATAATATTGATTCCTATCCTACTGTCACCCTGCTCTTTGTCATCCCCGCGAAGGCGGGGATCCAGAAGTTAATAACTCATGAGTTAAGAAACTCTACTACTACAAAGCACAGCAGTGGTTTTTTACCTTTGCAACCGAGTTTCACTTCTGGATTCCCGCCTTCGCGGGGATGATAATTACAGGTGTGGTAGGTGCTTAGGTCAATTAACGTCAATTCTACCACAACCATCATTTCATGCAAACAACTTTTGCAGGCTGCCGTTTTGAGCCATTTCACGGACTATATCGCATCCGCCAATAAATTCACCCTTAACGTAAAGCTGTGGAATAGTTGGCCAATCGGCATAGTCTTTGATACCCTGACGAATATCTGGGTTCTCCATGACATTTACGTCCTTAAATTGAACATTAAGTTTTTGCAGAGCCTGAGCAACGGTTGCAGAAAATCCACATTGCGGAAAGTCAGCGGTGCCCTTCATAAAAAGCACAACCTCGTTAGTTTTTACTATATTATCTATATCTTGCAGTATTTGACTGTTCATTATCTATCTCTATTTATTTCACTAAGCCATTATATGTATTTTGCATTAAAAGTCTATATCTCTTGGGGTAGAGCCATAAAAGTTTTAGCAAGGGCCTTCATTCAGGTTGACTTTGCTATTGATAATAATGATCACAAAATTGCGTGATATCTACTACTTTAGTATCTAATGGTTTTTGCACCCTGAATGAGCCATCAGGATGCTTATAGTGAAGTAAATTTCCACAATCTACGGCTATCTCACCTTGGTTTAGGAGCTTTAATCCAATGGGAGATTTTGTGTCGGCAATAGTTTTAGTGGGTCTGTTTTTGCTCCGCTTGAGCGATCTGTGAATCTACGAATGAATAATTTCAATGTCTTTGACATATTTTCCTATTGGTTTGATTATCGATTAAGATAAAAGAAGGGGAGTTATTTGTCAAATATCTCGCATTACTGAAAAATATAGATCTATAAAAGTCAATTGATTAGACACCGATTGCCGCTCAGTTGCTTCAGCTCCTTTATTCAATGATATGACATTTAAAGACTATCAAAAAACAATCGCTCGCATATTTCCTTCCCTGATCCTGATAGTTTGATCTCGATTTCTGCTTTATTGAGCAAGTCTAAAATTCTGACTATACTAGCCTTATTGTGTTTAGCCGAGGCAATCTTAAAATCCTGTACATACTTAAAAAATATTGGCGGCTTAAGGCTTTGCATAGATGCTTCAATTGACGCTCCACTTTCTTTCAAATTAGCTACTATATATAGGTTCAGAAAATATCGTATCATAGCTCTGATCATCCATATTGGAGATATATTCTCAGAGAGCAACTTGGCGCTTTCAGCAAAGTAAGTTTTACCATCACCCTTAGCAAAAGCGATGCATAAAATGTCTGGAGAGGATGTGACCGCGCCGCTCAATGCTCCAATGACTTGGTCCAAAGTTATTTGCTCTTTGTCATGGGTAAATAATAATAGTTTGTCTATCTCATTTAAAATCAAATATCTATCGCCACTGAGATTGCTGCATAGATATTTCATCGCACTAGGTTCTATGGTTTTACGACTTTCGCTAAGTTTTTCTACTGCTAATTTGCGAACAGAGCTTTCATCATCCAAATAGCAGCCTATGGATACAAGACTTTCTTCAGTTTCAAAGAATTTACGTATACCAGAGCTTGGGCTTAGTTCATCTGCTATCATGATGGCTATGTGATGAGTGCCGCTTAGCAGGAGTTTTTTTAAGTCTGCATCGATAGCATTCGGGGCTTCTGTGATTTTAATAACCTGACTTTGCCCAAAGAGACTAGCGTTGTTAAGTAGTATGTCAAAGCCTTGTTCTTGAGCATCTTTATAGGTTACTGCGCCTATTTCTTTTAAGAGGCCTTTTGCTAAAGAGTCAGCAGTATGACTGATTAAGCCCTTGTCTGGGCCGTAGAATAGGATAGCTCTAACTTTTTCAGTTTTGAGGTTGCTTATTAACTGAGGTAATGCTGCGGTCGTTAGTTTCATATTTTGCTTCCCTCGGGCTCGATGCGAGGGTCTCATCAAGCTTATGGTCGTTA